>OFRN01000019.1_pt1 | contig 135643 bp, 108 predicted proteins | sample 1541701 | NCBI WGS metagenome assembly OFRN01 (sample SAMEA4413046, study PRJEB24355) | metagenome | biome: human; feature: gut; material: faeces | place: United Kingdom | collected 2010 | reverse complement strand
GATGACAGGTCAGATTCGCCGCACCTGGTGCGGCGAGTTGGGGAGTGTCCCCACATTAAGGGCGGGCATTGTAGCGCCGCGGCGAAGGGGAGTAAATATCAGATAGGTATCTTTCAGTATGGCTAATTTGTTTGCCATTTTGAACCTGGGCAGTGCTCACACTGACAGCGCTAATAACGCCTGGTGGGATAGGCTCTAGGGAGTTCCCCGGGTTGCGGCGTAAACGCCTTACCCGGGCTACGGGTTGCAGATGGCGGTGAACGTGTAGCCCGGCGAAGCGCAGCGCGAGCCGGGAAAAGGCTAACTACGCCAGCCGGCAGGCGTCCGCTTCCCAGCGGTAGCCAACGCCATACACCGCGCGGATAAACGACTGCTCGGCGTCCAGCGCCTCCAGCTTGCGCCGCAGGTTCTTGATGTGGCTGTCGATGGTGCGATCGGTGACTACCCGATAATCGTCATACAGATGGTTGAGTAGCTGTTCGCGGGAGAACACTTTGCCCGGCTCCTGGGAGAGGGTTTTCAGCAGCCGGAACTCGGCGGGAGTGAGGTCCAGCAGCTTGTCGCGCCAGGAGGCCTGAAAACGACCTTCGTCGACAATCAGCGGGCTCTGGGCGTCCAGCGCCTGCGGATCGCGCTGCGGCTTGCAGCGGCGGAGGATGGTTTTTACCCGGGCGACCACTTCCCGCGGGCTGTAGGGCTTGCAGATATAGTCGTCGGCGCCTATTTCCAGCCCCAGCAAACGGTCGATCTCTTCGATTTTCGCCGTCACCATCACCACCGGAACGTCAGAGAAGCGGCGAATTTCCCGGCACAGCGTCAGACCGTCGGTACCGGGCAGCATCAGATCCAGCAGGATCAGGTGCGGCGGCGACTGGCGGACGTAGGGCAGGACCTTGTCGCCGTGGTTAATCAACGCAGGCGCATAGCCGGCGGCCTGCAGATAATCAATCAGCAGTTGGCCGAGCTTCGGTTCATCTTCCACGATAAGGATGCGTGGGGTGTTTTCATCTACAGGCAATTCAGTCATACGTCTCTCGGTAAATCATGTTCCAGAGGTAACTCAACTTTAATGCTAACCCCGCCAAAAGGCGAATGGTCGGCACGCAGGGTGCCGCCGTGGGCCGCTACGATATTGAGGCAAATCGCCAGTCCGAGGCCGGAGCCGCCGCTGGCGCGGTTGCGCGATCCTTCCGCCCGGTAAAAGCGTTCGCACAGGCGGGCCAGCTGCTCATCGCTGACGCCGGGGGCGCTGTCGGCGAAGTCAATCACCAGCATGCGACCGCTGCGGCGGGCGGTAATGTGCAGGCTGCCGCCGCTGTCGGTATAGCGCAGGCTGTTCTCCAGCAGATTGTTGAAGAGCTGCATCAGGCGGTCGCGGTCGCCGAAGATCATCGCCTGCTCCGGGAGCGACACCTGAATGCTTAGCTGCCGGCTGGCGAAGCGCTCGCGAAAAGCGCCCGCCGCCACTTCCAGCAGGGTGATGATATCCAGTGAGGTTTTCTGGTAGGCCAGCGCCCCCTCGTCGGACATCGACAGCTGATGGAGGTCGTCCACCAGCTTGGTGAGGGTAGCCACCTCGGCCTGCAGAGAAGGAATCGACTCGGGGGTAAAGCGCCGGACCCCGTCCTGAATCGCCTCCAGCTCGCCGCGCAGCACCGCCAGCGGGGTACGCAGCTCATGGGAGATATCGGCCATCAGATCGCGACGCATCTGCTGGTTGCGCTCCAGGGTGCTGGCGAGCTGGTTAAAATCCTGCGCCAGGCGGCCGAGCTCATCGCCGCCGGTCACCGTCACGCGGGTGGAAAAGTCGCCCGCCGCCAGCTTATGGGTGCCTTCCACCAGCCGCTTCACCGGCGCCAGCAGACCGCGGGCCAACGGGAAAGTGGCCAGCGCGGCAAGCAGGGTGGCAAGGGCGACGATCAGCCAGCTGGTGCGCTTTTGCTGCCGGTCGAAGTTAATGTCGGTATTGCGCGTCAGCCGCTCTACCGGCGAGGCGATCACTTTGCCCACCTCCGCGCCGTTGACCACGATGCTGCGCTGGGTGCCGTCCTCCGGGACGCGCTCTCGCGGCCCCACCAGCACGCGCCCCGACTGATCCACCACCCAGAACATGGTGCGCCAGCCATGGGGCGGCATTTCCGGCCTCGGGCGCGGGCCGTCAGGGGGGCCATCCGGCGGCGGCCCGTCCGGGGCGGCGTCCGGCTTCATGGCGTGCCCCGGCGGCGAGCGGTCGTCGTTATCCCGTTCGAAGGTGCGCAGCAGCTGGAAGATAAAGCGGTCATTATTGCGCAGAAACGCCCAGCTGCCATGCTGGGCATACTGCTCGCTCAGCGCGTCGCTGAGCATGGTTAAGCGTTGCTCATTGCCGCGCTTGATATAGTCGATAAACCCGCGTTCAAAACTAATGCGCACCGCCCAGTGCATGCTGATCAGCAGCACGATGCAGGTGGCGAATATAGCGAGGAACAGCTTGCCGGTAATACCCGGGCGCCATAATTTCACGATCCACTCCTGTTGCGTCGACGGAGGACGGTATTGCTGCCGACGTCATCCGGTACCCGGGAAAAGATGAGCGCCGGCAGGGCGATGATCGCCGCCATGCTCAGATAGGTGTAGAGAAAGACCTGATGGGTGCTGGCGGCGTCGAGACTCATATGCTGCTGGCCATACAGCCCCAGCAGCAGCCCGGCGATGGTCACGCCGATACTCATCGACAGCTGCATCACCATCGACAGCAGGCTGTTGCCGCTGCTGGCCAGATCGTCCGGGAGATCTTTCAGCGTCAGGGTATTCATTGAGGAGAAGCGGCTGGCGTTGATCATCCCCTGCAGAAACAGGACCAGCGGCAGCGCGTAATACCACCCGGCCAGGGCGCTAAACATAAACAGCAGGCTGACCGCCGCCAGGCCCAGGGTGCTGGCGACCAGCACCCGACGGTAGCCAAAGCGGTTGACCACCTGGACCACGATCCGCTTCATGCCCATGCTGCCGAGCACCATCGGGATCATCATCAGCCCGGCGTGAAAGGGGGAGAAGCCGAGGCCGATCTGCAGAAACACCGGGGTCATAAACGGCAGCATGCCGCTGCCGATGCGTCCCGCGAAGCTGCCGCCGAGGCCGAGAGAGAAAGTGCGGTTGCGAAACAGGTTAAGGCTAAACAGCGCCCGGGCGTTGCCGCGGGCGTGCCACAGGTAGAGCAGCAGGGCGCAGAGGCCGACGGCCACCAGCCCCGCCAGCCAGGCAGGGGAAATGCCGAGCCCTTTCTGGCCGTCGAGCGCCAGGGTCAGGGTCGCCATTCCGGCGGCCAGCAGCAGAAAGCCGGAGAGATCGAAGCGCCGGGTCTGCATGGTGTAGTTGGGCATCAGACAGAGGGTGGCGATAGCGCCGACGATCCCCACCGGGATGTTGATGAGGAAGATCCAGTGCCAGGAGGCGTACTCCACCAGCACCCCGCCCAGCGCCGGGCCGAGCAGCGGACCGACCTGGCCCGGCAGGGTGACGAAGGTCATCGCCGCCATATACTGATCGCGCGGGACGATCTTCATCACCGTCAGGCGGCCGACCGGCACCATCATCGCGCCGCCGACCCCCTGCAGCACCCGCGCCATCACCAGCTGGTCGAGGGTGCTGGCCTGGGCGCAAAACAGCGATCCGGCGGTAAACAGCACGATGGCGGTGAAGAAGATATTGCGCACCCCGACCCGGTCGGCCAGCCAGCCGCTGGCCGGCAGCATCACCGCCACCGTTAACACATAGGAGACGATAATCATATGCATATGCAGCGGACTCTCCCCGAGGCTTTTGGCCATCGAGGGGAGGGCGGTATTAACGATGGTGGTGTCCAGCGACTGCATAAAGAAGCCGAACGCCACTATCCATAGCTGCCAGCGCACGCTGGCCGGGAGGTCTGTCATGTTATTCGCTTACCGGTTGAGAGGAGTGACGCGAAAAACGCAGCCGCAGACGGTCAAAGAAAAGATAGACCACCGGCGTGGTGTAGAGCGTTAACAGCTGACTCATCACCAGACCGCCGACGATGGTGATCCCCAGCGGCTGGCGCAGCTCAGAGCCATCGCCCCCGGAGAGCACCAGCGGCAGGGCGCCGAACAGCGCGGCGAGGGTGGTCATCATAATCGGCCGGAAACGCAGCAGGCAGGCCTGGAAAATCGCCTCTTCCGGCGTCAGGTTGCCGTTGCGCTGCGCCTCCAGGGCAAAATCAACCATCATGATGGCGTTTTTCTTGACGATGCCAATTAATAACATAATCCCAATCAGGGCGATTAGGCTGAACGGGGCATCGAAGATCTCCAGCGCCAGCAGAGCGCCCACCCCGGCGGAGGGCAGCGTCGAGAGGATGGTCAACGGATGCACATAGCTCTCATATAGCACCCCCAGCACGATATAGACCGTGGCGATAGCCGCGAGGATCAGGATCACCTGCGCGTTCATGGTCTGCTGGAACACCTGAGCGGTACCGGCAAAGGAGCCGCGCACGCTCGACGGCACCCCGAGCTGGGTCATCGCGCGGTCAATGGCCTCGCTGGCTTCCGACAGCGAGCGGCCGGTGGGCAGGTTAAAGGAGATAGTGGATGCCGCCGACAGCCCCTGGTGGTTCACCGACAGCGGGGCATTGGCCGGCTGCCATTTGGCGAAGTAGGCCAGCGGAATCGGCTTGCCGTCGCTGTTAATGACGAACATCTTATCCAGGGCGCTGACGTCCTGGGTGTAGGCCGGATCCACCTCCATCACCACCTTATACTGGTTGAGCGGCTGGTAGATGGTAGAGATCTGCCGCTGGCCAAAGGCGTTGTTCAGCAGGTTGTTGGCGTCCTGGACGCTGATGCCGAGGCGCGACATGGTATCCCGGTCATAGACCAGGTCCATTTCGGCGCCATTGTCCTGTTGATCCGAGTTGACGTCCGCCAGCTCCGGCAGCGCCGCCAGCGCTTTGCGGATCTTCGGCTCCCACTCGCGCAGCGCCGACAGGTCGTCGGACAGCAGGGTGTACTGATAGCTGGCGTTCGACTGCCGGCCGCCGACGCGGATATCCTGCACCGCCATCAGGAACAGGTTGGCCCCGGGCTCGTTGGCCAGCTTTTTGCGCAGCCGGTCGATCACCTGCTGCGCCGTCTCGTGGCGCTGGTCGCGCGGCTTGAGGGTGATAAACATCATCCCGCTGTTGACCCGCGAGCCGCCGGTAAAGCCGGTGACGTTATCCACCGCCGGATCTTCGCGAATGATCTTCATAAAGTCCTGCAGCTTGCCGCGCATCGCCTGGAAGGAGATGCTCTGGTCGGCCTGAATGCCGCCCATCAGCACCCCGGTGTCCTGCTCCGGGAAGAAGGTTTTCGGGATCGAAATGTAGAGCCAGACGCTGAGGGCGATGGTGCCCAGCACCACCAGGCCGGTCAGCCGGCTGTGCTTCAGCACCCATTTTAACGATTTACCATAGCCGCCCTGCACGGCCACCAGCAGGCGGCCAAAGCCGCGGTTGCGCGTCGGCTGGTGGGGCTTGCCGCTTTTCAGCAGCCAGCCGCACATCATCGGCGTCAGGGTGAGGGAGACCGCCAGCGAGATGCCGATCGCCACCGACAGGGTGACGGCGAACTCGCGCAGCAGGCGGCCGGGCAGGCCGCCCATCAGCAGCAGCGGCAGGAACACCGCCACCAGCGACAGGCTCATCGACAGCACGGTAAAGCCGACCTCGCGGCTCCCCTGCAGCGCCGCCTGCAGCGGTTTCATCCCCGCCTCCAGATGGCGGGAGATATTCTCCAGCACCACGATAGCGTCATCCACCACGAAGCCGGTGGCGATGGTCAGGGCCATCAGCGACAGGTTATTGAGGCTGAAGCCGCACAAATACATCGCGGCGAAGGTGCCGATTAAGGATACCGGGACGGCGACGGCCGGGATCAGCGTGGCGCGCCCCGAGCGCAGGAACAGGAACACCACGAGGATCACCAGCGCCACCGAAATCACCAGCGTCTGCTCCACCTCCTCCAGCGAGGCGCGGATGGTCGGCGAGCGGTCCTGGGCGATCTGCAGGTCGATAGCCGCCGGAATGGTCTGCTGCAGCTCCGGCAGGCGGGCGCGGATGCTGTCCACCGTCTGAATGATATTGGCTTCCGGCAGTTTGCGGATCATCAGCAGGATCGCCGGTTTGGCGTTGGTCATCCCGGCGTTGCGTACGTCCTGCACCGAATCCGAGACGGTGGCGACATCTCCCAGCCGCACCGCGGCGCCATTTTGATAGTGGACGATCAGTGGCTGATAGTCGGCGGCGGTCTTCAGCTCATCGTTGGTCTGCACCTGCCAGCGGTGCGCGCTGTCCTCCAGCGCCCCCTGCGGTTTGCGCACGTTGGCGTCGCTGATGGCGGTGCGCACCGCGTCCAGCGACACGCCCTGGTTGAACAGCGCCTGCGGGTTGAGGTCGACGCGCACCGCCGGCAGGGAGCTGCCGCCGACGTCGACATCGCCCACGCCGTCGATCTGCGCGATGGTCTGCGCCAGCTGGGTGGAGGCGAAATCATACAGCTCACCCTGGGAGTAGGTGTCCGAGGTCAGCGTCAGGATCATGATCGGCGCATCCGACGGATTGGCTTTGCGATAGGTCGGCCGGCTGGGCATTCCGCTCGGCAGCAGGCTTTGCGCGGCGTTGATCGCCGCCTGAACGTCGCGCGCCGCGCCGTTGATATCGCGGTCGAAGTTAAACTCGAGAATGATGCGGGTGCTGCCGAGCGAGCTGGAGGAGGTCATCTCATTGACCCCGGCAATCCGCCCCAGGGAGCGCTCCAGTGGGGTGGCCACCGACGAGGCCATGGTCTCCGGCGAGGCTCCCGGCAGCGAGGCGCTAACCATGATCACCGGGAAGTCCACCTGCGGCAGCGGGGCTACCGGCAGCAGCCGGAAGCCGAGAATGCCGCACAGGGTGATGGCCAGCGAGATGAGGATCGTCGCCACCGGGCGGTAAATGAAGAGGGCGAAAAACTTCACTTACGCCTCCTCTTCCTGACGCGGGAAGCGGCGCTTCAGGTGCAGCGACAGGCGGTCGAACAGCAGATAGATCACCGGGGTGGTGAACAGGGTCAGCACCTGGCTGAGCATCAGACCGCCGACCATGCCGATCCCCAGCGGACGCCGCAGCTCGGCGCCAACGCCGGTGCTCAGCATCAGCGGCAGGGCGCCGAGCAGGGCGGCGAGGGTAGTCATCAGGATCGGCCGAAAACGCAGCAGACAGGCCTGGTAGATAGCCTCCCGCGGCGGCATGCCCTGCTCGCGCTCAGCGGCCAGCGCGAAGTCGATCATCATGATGGCGTTCTTCTTCACGATGCCGATCAGCAGAATGATGCCGATGATGGCGATCACGTCCAGCTCGCTGCCCGCCAGCCACAGCGCCAGCAGCGCCCCGACCCCGGCGGTGGGCAGGGTGGAGAGAATCGTGATCGGATGGATAAAGCTCTCGTACAGCACCCCCAGCACGATATACATCGCCACCACCGCGGCGACCACCAGCCAGACGGTGCTGCCGAGCGCCGACTGGAAGGCCAGCGAGCTGCCCTGGAACTGGGTGCGAATATCGGTCGGGAAATCCAGCGACTGTTCGGCGGCGAGGATCGCCTCCACCGCTTCGCCCAGCGAGTAGTTGTCCGGGACGTTAAACGAGATGGTGGTCACCGGGAACTGATCGAGGTGGTTCACCGACAGCGGGGTAAAGCGCTGCTCCACCGTGGCGATGGCGGTCAACGGCACGATGCCGCCGTCGCTGCTGGTGAGGCGGATATTCTCCAGCGCCGCCAGGCCCGGCGTCGCCTCGGTATCCTGCTCGAGCACCACGCGATACTGATTCGCCTGAGTGTAAATAGTGGAGATCAGCCGCTGGCCGAAGGCGTTGTACAGCGCGTTATCGACATCGGCCATTGAGATGCCGAGGCGGCTGGCGCTGTCGCGATCCACCTTGATATAGGCGGCCAGGCCTTTGTCCTGCCAGTCGCTGCTGACGTCGGCCAGCTGCGGCTGGGCCTGCAGGCGGCTGAGCAGCGGCGGCACCCAGGTGCTCAGCGCCTCGAGGGAGTTTGCCTGCAGGGTGAATTGATACTGGGTGCGGCTCACCGTGGTGTCGATGGTCAGGTCCTGGGTCGGCTGCAGGTAGAGCGCCACGCCGGGGACGCCGTCCACCGCCTGCTGCAGACGGCTAATCACCGTCTGGACGCGGTCGTCGCGTTCGTCCAGCGGCTTGAGGTTGATCTGCAGGCGGGCGCTGTTCAGCGCCGGGTTGGTGCCGTCGACGCCGACGAAGGAGGTCAGACTCTCCACCGCCGGATCCTTAAGGATAATGCTGGCCACCTGCCGCTGGCGCTCGGCCATGCTGGCGAAGGAGACCGACTGCGGCGCCTGGAGGGTACCCTGGATAATGCCGTTATCCTGGATCGGGAAAAAGCCTTTCGGGATAAAGACCCACAGGATAATCGACAGCGCCAGGGTGCTCAGGGCGACGCCGAGCGTCAGCCACGGATGATTCAGCACCCGGCTCAGCCAGCGGCCATAGACGGCGATCACCCGTTCGAAGAAACGCTCGCTGGCTCGCGAGAATCGGTTCTGCTTACGCAGCGATTCGTGGCTTAACATACGGGCGCACATCATCGGCGTCAGGGTCAGGGAGACCACCGCCGAGATAAGAATAGCGACGGCAAGGGTGACGGCGAATTCGCGGAACAGGCGGCCGACGATATCGCCCATAAACAGCAGCGGGATCAACACCGCGATCAGCGAGAAGGTGAGGGAGATGATGGTGAAGCCGATCTCCCCCGCGCCCTTCAGCGCGGCGGCCAGCGGCTTCTCGCCTTTTTCGATATAGCGCGAGATGTTCTCGATCACCACGATGGCGTCATCCACCACGAAGCCGGTGGCGATGGTCAGGGCCATCAGCGTCAGGTTGTTGATCGAAAAGTCGAGGAACACCATCACCGCGAAAGTGCCCACCAGTGACAGCGGCACCGCGACGCCGGGAATAATGGTCGCCGGCACGTTGCGCAGGAACAAGTAGATGATCATCACCACCAGGGCGATGGCCAGCATCAGCTCAAACTGGGTGTCGCGCACCGAGGCGCGGATGTTGGTGGTCCGGTCGGAGAGGACCTGCACCTTCACCGATTTCGGCAGGCTCTCGGTGAGCTGCGGCAGCATCTGGCGAATGCTGTCGGCGGTGTCGATGATGTTGGCCCCCGGCTGGCGCTGGACGTTCATCACGATGGCCCGCTGCTGGTTGGCCCACGCCCCCAGCCAGCTGTTTTCGGCCCCTTGTTCGACGCTGGCGACATCGCCGAGCCGGATCGGCGCCCCGTTCTGATAAGCGATAATCAGCCGGCGATAATCCTCAGCGGACTGCATCTGATCGTTAGCGGAAAGCGTCACCGCGCGGGCCGGACCGTCGAGGCTGCCTTTCGCGGAGTTAACGTTGGCGCTGGTGATAGCGGTGCGCACGGTTTCGCTGGTCAGGCCGAGGGCGGCGATGGCCTGGGCGTTAAGCTTCACCCGCACCGCCGGGCGCTGGCCGCCGGCGAGGGTCACCAGACCGACGCCGGAAACCTGGGAGATCTTCTGCGCCACCCGGGTCTCCACCATGTCCTCAACCTGGGTCATCGGGATGGCGGAGGAGGTGACGGCGAGAGTCATGATCGGCGGATCCGCCGGGTTCACCTTGCTGTAGACCGGCGGGTTGGGCAGATCGCTCGGCAGCAGGTTGGTGGCGGCGTTAATGGCCGCCTGCACTTCCTGCTCGGCGACGTCCAGCGGCAGGGTCAGCTGGAACTGCAGCGTGACTACCGAGGCGCCGCCGGAGCTTTGCGACGACATCTGCTTGAGGCCTGACATTTGGCCGAACTGGCGCTCCAGCGGGGCGGTGATGGCGGAGGTCACCACGTCCGGGCTGGCGCCCGGATAGAGGGTGACTACCTGAATGGTCGGGTAATCGACCTCCGGCAGGGCGGAGACCGGCAGAAAGCGGTAGCCGATGATCCCGGCCAGCAGGATAGCCACCATCAGCAGAGTGGTGGCCACCGGACGCATAATAAACAGCCGGGACGGGCCGCCGGTGCGGCCTGGAGGTAACACCTGCATCAGGAACGCGCTCCGTGTTTACCGCTCTGGCGCGGGGCGGGCTGCGCCTGCTCGCCGCTGCTGGCGGTGACAACTTCTACCTTCGCTCCCTCGGTCAGACGGTCAATCCCGTCGGTGACCACGCGATCTCCGGCGGAAAGCCCGGCGCTGATGACTACTTTCTGGCTGTCCTGGATGCCGGGCGTCACGCTGTGTTTGCTGACCTTATTCTCATCGTTCAGCACCCATACGAAATGCCCTTCGTTGCCCATCTGCAGCGCGGCGGCGGGGATCACCACCGCGTTCTGCTGGGTGTCCACCAGCAGGCGGGCGTTAACGAACTGATTGGGGAACAGCGCGTCGTCCAGATTGCTAAAGCGCGCCTTCAGCTTGATGGTCCCGGTGGTCGCATCGATCTGGTTATCGAGGCTCAGCAGCTCGCCGACGCTGATTTTCTGCTTATTGGTGCGATCCCAGGCTTCGACGCTGAGCGCTTTGCCCGCTTTCTGCGCCTGCACCACCGTGGCGATGCTGCTTTCCGGCAGGGTAAAGACCACGTCGATCGGGTGCGTCTGGGTAAGGACCACGATCCCGGTAGTATCCCCGCTGGAGATCTGGTTGCCGATATCGACCTGCTTTAAGCCGACGCGGCCGTCAATTGGCGCGGTAATGCGGGTCCAGTCGAGCTGCAGCTGGGCGCTGGCGACGGCCGCTTCATCAGCTTTCACCGTGCCGGCGGATTCCACCACCAGCGACTGCTGAGTGTCGAGCTCCTGGCGGGAGACGAGGTTGGTCTTCACCAGCTGCTGGTAACGAGCGAGATCGCGGCGGGCGTTGGCGAGGGTGGCCTGATCTTTCGCCAGCTGACCCTGCGCCTGGGCGAGGGCGACTTTAAACTGGCTGGGGTCGATCTGCGCCAGCAGGTCGCCGGCTTTGACCTGCTGTCCCTCCTGGAAGTGAAGGCTCAGCAGTTGGCCGTCGACCCGGCTGCGGACGGTGACGGTATTGGCCGCCGTCACCGTACCCAGCCCGGTGAGATAGCGCGGGACCGCTTCTTCGGTGGCGGTGGCCGCCTGCACCGGCGCCAGCGCGGCGCCAAAGCGGCCATGGCGTGCGCCGCCCGGCCCCTGCGGGCCCTGCCCGGCGGCGGGAGCCCCGCTGCCGCTCGTCCCGCTATCGTGCCAGAACCAGTAGGCGGCCCCGGCGATAATCACTACCGCCAGCGCGGCGCCCCAACGACGTATGTTACTGCCTTTCATTAGTTTACGGTCTCATCCTGAAGCGTTTCGCTGAATGATACTAGTTTAGTGAGGGAAGGGGCCGTAAAAATGGAGGAATTATGAAAAGAAGGTTGAGAAATGTCTGGATAACCGCCGCGACGCCGGGCGCTCCCGCGGCCGATATCCGGGGTGATATCAACTTTTAGTTTAAAAAAGCAAAAAATAGTTGTATCCGCGGGGGCTTTAATTAGATTTATGCGGTGAATAAATCAGTGCATTCCCATAATAATAAAATATGCACTTAAAAATCAACGTGTTAAATAATCAGGGGTCATTGCTGTGGCAAACGCAAACAAACTCACGCTCTTCATCGTCGTTTTTATGCTGATGGGGATCCTCTCCGGCGCGGCTATCCATGCCTACGCGACGCCAACCACCGTTTCCGCCTGGGCGGACAACATTACGCTGCTTACCGATCTGTTTCTGCGGTTGATCAAAATGGTCATCGCGCCGTTGGTGTTCAGCACCCTGACGGTCGGCATTATGCGCCTCGGCGAGACGGCGACCATCGGCCGGGTAGGCGGCAAGGCGATGGTCTGGTTCATCACCTCCTCGGTATTATCCATTCTCGTCGGGCTGGTGATCGTCACCTTCCAGCACCCGGGCGCCGGGTTAAACCTGGCGGTGCCGAAAGAGGCGGTGGATACCGGCCTGGCGGTCAGCGGCATGAGCCTGAAAGGATTCCTGTCGCACACTATCCCCACCAGCATCACCGAGGCGATGGCCAACAACGAGATCCTGCAGATCGTGGTGTTCTCGATGTTCTTCGGCATCGCCGGCGCGTCGCTGGGGGAGAAGTTTAATGCTCCGCTGGTGGCGGCCCTTAACGTGGTGTCGCACATTATGCTGAAGGTGACGGGCTATGTGATGTACGTTGCGCCGCTGGCCATCTTCGCCGCCATCTCGTCGGTGATTGCCTCCCAGGGGCTGGGGATCCTGCTCAACTATGCTTCGTTCATCGGCGGCTACTACCTGGCGGTGCTGTTGACCAGCGCGGTGCTGATTGCCGTCGGCTATATGGTGCTGAAAAAAGAGGTTTTCCGCCTGCTGAACATGCTGAAAGATCCGGTGCTGGTGGCCTTTACCACCAGCAGCTCGGAAGCGGCCTATCCGAAGACCCTCGAGCGACTGGTGAAGTTTGGCTGCTCGCGCAATATCGTCTCGTTCGTCCTGCCGATTGGCTACTCGTTCAACCTCGTTGGCTCGATGGTCTACTGCTCCTTCGCCGCGATGTTTATCGCCCAGGCCTATAACGTGCCGCTGAGCTTTAGCGAGATTACGGTCATGATGCTGACCCTGATGCTGGCCTCGAAAGGTATCGCCGGGGTGCCGCGTTCGGCGCTGGTGGTGCTGGCGGCGACGATCCCCAGCTTCAATATACCGGTCGCCGGGATCCTGCTGCTGATGGGTATCGACCATTTCCTCGACATGGGGCGCTCCGCCATCAACGTGCTGGGTAATGGCATCGCCACCGCGATGCTGTCGAAAAATGAAGGGTTGCTGACCGACGAGGAAGCGCAGCCGGACTGGGAAGTGGAGAAAGCGGAAGCCTGATCCTGCCGCGCCCTTTCACTGAGGGCGCTATTCCACACGGAAAAAAGGCCCCCTGACAGGCACGTCAGGGGCAATGTGACGAAGTATCAGTTTTCCTCGTGTAGCGTGTTTTTTATTATATAAAGACGGGCGGTAACGTCTTTATACCGAGGAAGCGTCAGAGTTTAACGTTATGTCCGCCAGCGCTGGATATTTTTTAGCATCCTGCGGCTATTTTCGGATTTACGACAATATAGCCAGGTCAATATCTTATTTTTTTTGTGCTGCTGTTTGCCTACCAGCGCTCACGTAAAAGATTCATAAACTGGAAAAATTCATGATTATTATTCAGGCTGTATTTTTCCATGATCTTATTCTTATGATAGGCGGCGGTGCGGGGACTCACACGCTGCAGCGCGGCGATTTTACTCATATCCAGCCCTTCGAGAATACCGTGCGCTACGGCGGTCTGCGATCGCGATAACACGCGATGCGGACAGCTGGCGCAGCTGAGTTCCCGGCCTGCGGCGTCGGTAGCCGTGGGGGTCATACAATGCTGGAGCTCGCTTTTAATGATCGTCAGCAATTGCGGAATACTGGCCGTTTTTAGCGAAACAAAAATGACCCCTTTCAGGCAATTAATCATGAACTCATCTTCCGGCAGCTGGTCATAGCTATGGAGAATAATCAGCGAGCTTCCTCTTTTTCTGTTCTTAATCAGGGTATTACATAGGTATATTTCCCCGGGGATCACTTCGCAGATAATGATATCTTCAGCTGACAGATCGGTGTTACGCCAGGAAAAACGCGCCCGCAGATCGCCCCGGGTGAGGTCATTGACCATGGCCACCAGCGATTCACGGACAAAGGCGTTGCGGGTGTTGATGGTGACATTAATGTTTCTCATGGCGTTATTTCCTTACGCAAAACATAACGCCATGCTGTGACAAATCCTCCGGGCGTATGCGGTGTGTTGAAGATATAAAAGTACCTACAATAATTTTTTATTATTTTAAAGTGAATTATTTACGACGCATCGAACGCTTATCGTTAAAAGTCAATTTCTGCCGCCTCCTGTCTTTCAGATAGGAAATAAAACTGTATACAGAGATGCTGAAGAAAAAAATGCATAGCAATAAAACTAACCACGTTTGCATGGCCATCGTTTTTACCCTGATTGTGTTGCATGGTGTCAGAATTTGCCGCGAACGGCTAATACGTTTTGTTATATGCTTTTCTGTCCCGTGAAAATCTTACGCCATCATCCTGATGTGCTAGTACTATAAGAAAGTTCTTAAGGTCATCGTCAGTCTCATTCCTCTCATTTCTCTCAGAAAATGAGAAAAATTAACACTTACGAGTTTTTTATATCCCGCGCGGCCGCCGACGCGCCCCGTCGTTCAGGAAATAAAGGCCAGTCCCTTACCAAAGATTGCGCGAACGGGCAGGTGGATCCCCTGCTGGCGTGCCTTGTGACGCAGGCGGCTAACCACCACGTCGATCCGGTGCAGGTCAGGCTCGCTTTCATGGGAAAACAGGCAGGCATGGAGATCAAGTTTGCTGCACACTTCGTTGCGATTGCGCATCAGGAGCTCCACCAGGCGATATTCCTGCTGGGTTAATTCCAGCGTCCGGGCGTCGGGTGAAATCAGTTTATCCTCTTGCAGACGCCAGCTGCCGGGGGAGACGGCCGGCGGCGTGCCGATCGCCTCCGCAGGCGGAGGCGCCGGACGGTCCTGGCGCAGGCGCGCGCCGAGGGCGGTGAGGGTCTCGGCAAGATGGGCGAAGTTTACCGGTTTGATCAGATAGGCATCGGCCCCAAGGCTCAGCGCCTGCAGTTTATCCTGTTGCTGACCGCGGGCGCTGACCACCACCAGACCGTAGTGCCCCAGCTCATGCAGATAGTTCAGTACGCTGAAGCCATCCTCGCCGGGCAGGCCGATATCAACCAGCACGATATCCACCGGATGGCTGTGCAGTTGCCGCCAGAAGGCTTCGGCGCTACGCGTCCCCCACACCTCGAAGCCGCGATAGCCCAGCCAGGCCAGCAGTTCATCCAGCAGATCGGCGTTATCTTCAATTATCGCCAGCCGTAAAGCCATACGTCGTTCTCCTCTTAAGCAACCGTGGGGAGGGTGAGAATAAAGGTGCAGCCGTCCGGGCCATGCTCGGCCAGCCACAGTTTGCCATCATGAGCCTGCACTATCTGACGCGCAACATACAGTCCGAGACCGGTGCCGCCTGGTACCGGCGATGTGTGCTCGCCGCGGCGGTAGCGCTCAAAGATCAGTTCCGCCTGTCCGGCGGGGAGTCCCGGGCCGTGGTCGCGAATGCGTAGCTCCGTTTGCCCGGCATCGGAATGAATATCGATGGCGATTTCACCGGGGGGCGAATACTTGACGGCGTTATCCAGCAGATTAGCGATGGCGATGCACAGCAGGCCGGCATCGGCCTGCAGCTGCGGGCTTTCCACCGCGCCGTGCTGGCGGATGTTCAGGTAGTGATCATGGGAGATGGCCACCACCGAGGCGGCCATGTTGATCACCGTCAGCAGGGCGGTCTGCTGGCGCTCGACGTGCAGATCGTGGGAGGCGAGCCGGGCGTCGGCAAGGCAGTTATCGGTGAGCTGCACCAGGCGGGTGGCGGCGCGGCCGATGCGATCGAAGCGCGCCTCCTGGCTGGTCGAGGCCGCCGAGAGGCGAAGATTCTCCAGCGCCGCCTGGATCACCGCCAGCGGGGTGCGGAATTCGTGCGCCACCATGCCCATAAACTGCCGCTGGTGGAAGCTGGCTTCACGCTCAATCTGCAGTTCGCGCGCCAGGCGTTGCTTCTGCTCCAGCTGGCGGTTTTCAGCACGCACCCGCAGGATGGCAATGATCAGCACCGTAATGATGTGGACGATCAGCGCGTACTGCCAGAGGGAATAGATCGCCATATGGAACGGGATAATCCCATGGATCGACAACTGCACCAGCACCGCGGCGACGACATAGAACGGCGGCAGCAGACCCAGCAGCAGGGTGGTACGGTCGATAGCTTTTTTGCGCCACAGCCACCAGGAGGTGAACAGCAGCACCGGGGTGATAATGATGAATACTACCCCTTCAATCTGCATCGCGAAGCCGTAAAACCCGAGCGGAATACTGACCTGCAGCACCAGGTTGAGTATCACGGCGGCGATCAGCAGCTGATGAAGTCGCGGCATATTCTTCTTCAGATCAAAAATCTCGCTGTGCAGCCAGAGGGCGGTGGCATAGCTGAATAGCGAGAGGCTACTGATCATAAAATCCTGGAAGGGCAGCGCGGCGTGGCCGAAGAACCACTCCGGGAAGCCGTGCAGAGCGGCCACCAGCGGATAATTGAGCGAGAAAAGACAGATCCCCCATAGCAGACGCCGGCGCAGGGCCAGCGCCAGCCACAGCGCCACGCCGCTGGCGACGGCGGCCAGACCGAAGTAGAAGCTCCAGAAAGCGGTGTCGGCGGTCGCTCGCTGCACAAATTCCTGCGGCGAAGAGAGCGAGGCCAGCAGGATCAGAGTGCTGGTGCTCTGCAGGCGAAAGACTACCTCATAGCCGGCGGCGGTCGGCGGTGGGGGGAGGATCAGCACGCTTTCCCGGTAGTGCAGATCGCTCTCGCGGGCGACGTCGCGGTCGCCAAAGGTGCGCTGTGCCCAGGGGGCATCGCTGCCCAGAGGCCGATAGTAAATAGTCAGATGGTCGACAAAAGAGGGGCCCAGCTGCATCCAGCGCGGCTCCCCGGCAAACCACGTTCCCGGCAGTTCGCTGCGCAGCCACCAGGTTTTTCGCGAATAACCAAAGGAGGGGATCTGCCGGGTGGTGGCGAGCTGGTCGATGGGCAGGGCGGCGAAGCGATCGATGGTCATCTGGCCGCTGGCGTCCGCGTACCACTGGACCGGAATATCTATGCCCACCTGGCGCGTCGCCGCCTGAGCCTGCGGGGCGACCAGCAGCAAGAGTAATCCACAACTGAGCAGCCAGCCTGCCAGGAACTGCGGCCGGCAACGCCGGACCGCTGCGAAGATCGCAGACACCCTTTTCAATCACGCCCCCTTGCGGCATGCCAACGATACAGACCGCAGACATCTGGCTACGGTATGGATAATACGCCCCCGGAAGGGGGGAAAAGTGGACAGGCCTGTCCGGACGAACAGGCCATTTTGCGTGGGAGACCAGGAATATTCCAGCGTAATCTGCATCGGCAGGATCAGGACAGACCTGCTGCGCGGCGGCGGTGGGCTGGGGTTAGCGGAAAACCACCTGCGCCCAGCGGGCCAGCCCGGCGGTCACCGAGCCAAAATCATCGCCACCGGCCAGCGGAATCCCCGGCAGCTGAGCGGCCAGCGCCTTTTTGATCAGCGGCGAGCGGGCGCTGCCGCCGGTAAGATAGATCACGTCCGGGGTGGTCTGGCTGCTGTCGAGCGCGAGCTGCACCTGTTCCATAATGCGGGTCAACGGTTGATCCAGCGCGGCTTCCAGACCCTGCTGGGCGATGGCGGTGGCCAGCTCGTCCTGAATAAACGGCAGCGCGGTTTCGACGCTGGCGGCGCTGGAGAGGGCGATTTTGCTCTCTTCGGCGCTGCGCACCAGACGATAGCTGAGACGCTGGCGCCAGACCTTCAGCAGCAGAGCCACCTTGTCGGCATCCCGGGCGCTGCGCAGCAGATCGTTCAGCAGACGGCCGTTGGCGGTGCTGTAGAAATCGCTCTGCGCCGGCACGTCGTTGATGGCCACCGCGTTCCACCACGGAAGGATCGGCAGCGCGGTGCCTTTCTCCGTTTCGCCGCCCATGCCGAGGAGGGGCATCAGGCATTTGAAGGCCAGGGCAATGTCGAGGTCGTTACCGCCGATGCGGCAGCCGCTGTGGCCGAGCAGGCTCTGCTGGCGGTCGGCGCGCTCCCGCCACTGCGGGCCCATCAATAGCAAGGAACAGTCGGTGGTCCCGCCGCCGATATCGACGACCAGCACCCGCTTTTCTTCATTGAGGGTCGCTTCAAAATCGAGCCCGGCGGCAACCGGTTCAAACTGGAAAACCACATCGCGGAAACCGGCGCGGTGGGCGGCCCGCTCAAGGATCCCCTGCGCCTGGGCGTTCGCCTCATCGCCACCGAGGCCCTGGAAGTTAATCGGCCGGCCAATCACCGCCTGGTCGATCTGCTCGGGAAGCTGGCTTTCGGCCTGCAGTTTGATGTGCAGCATCATGGCGCAGACCAGGTCTTCAAACAGGGCCACCTGCTGCGGCTTCAGCCCGCTGGCGCCGAGGAAGGATTTGGGCGATTTAACGAAGTAGACCTCTTGCGGATCTTCAACATACTGCTGCAGGGAGGCGAGACCGAACTGCACGCTGTTGCGCAGCACCTCGATGTCTTCGTCGCGGTTGGCGGCGATGGCCCGACGCAGCAGCGCCTGGTTTTCGTCGCTGTGGGTGGGGACGTCATGATGGCGATAGAGCCACTCGCTGACCGCTTCGCGCGTCGGCGCGCAGAGCATGGAGGGCAGCAGGGCGCTGCCGTTTTCCAGCGTTAACAGTTGGGGGGTGTTTTCCCGCATCACGGCCACCGAACAGTTGGCGGTGCCGTAGTCAAAACCAATAAACATCGTCTGCAAAATCCCCATGCCGGTGAAGAAGGGGGGCGACTTTAGCGGATCGTCGCCATGCCGACAACCGGAATTTAAAAGCAAGGCGCTTATGGTCAAGGGCGACTATCATTGAAACGCTATATAAAGGAGAGCTTATGGTGCTGTTACCCTGGACCCCGCCCTATGACTGGGCGTGGATGGTTGGTTTTCTGCAGGCGCGCGCGGTTGCCGGCGTCGAGCGTTTTCACGATGGGGGCTACAGCCGCAGCTTTGGCGTGGAAGGCCACCGCGGGCTGATTCATCTGGCGCCGGACGAAGAGGCGCAGGGCCTGCGGGTGACCCTTTCCCCGGGACTGCAGCCGGTAGCGGAGATCTGCTATGCGCGAATTGGCCAGCTGTTTGATTTAGCCTGCGACCCGCGGCAGGTCGCTCGCACGCTGGGCGATCTGGCGCAGGCGCGGCCGGGGCTGCGCCTGCCGGGGGCGCTGGATGCCTTCGAGCAGGCGGTGCGCGCGGTGCTGGGCCAGCTGGTGAGCGTGGCGATGGCCGCCCGGCTCACCGCCAAAGTGGCGGCTGGCTGGGGCGAACCGCTGGCGGAGGCGCCTGGATATGTCTTGTTCCCGACGCCAGAGGCCCTGTCCCGGGCCGATCCGCAGGCGCTGAAGGCGCTGGGGATGCCGCTGCGACGCGCGGAGGCGCTGATCCACCTCGCCCGGGCGGCGCTCAGCGGCGAGCTGCCCCTGACGGCGCCGGCGGATATTGACGCCGGGCTGCGTCAACTGCAGACCCTGCCCGGGATTGGCCGCTGGACGGCAAACTACTTTGCCCTGCGCGGCTGGCAGGCGAAAGATGTCTTTTTGCCGGATGATTACCTGATTAAACAGCGCTTTCCGGGAATGACCCCGGCCGCCATCGCCCGCTATGCCCGCCGCTGGCAGCCGATGCGATCCTACGCACTGTTGCATATCTGGTATACCGATGACTGGGCGCCGGCGGCGGAATAGCCGCCCGGGGCGCATACCACTGGTATCGGGACGCTGAAATCCCTATAATTGCCGCGTTTGGCGGTCCGCCGCCACCCTCCATCTCTATCCAGGTTAATCAGGTCGCAAAAATTTATGACTGATATGTCCCATCAGTGCGTCATTGTAGGCATCGCCGGCGCATCGGCTTCTGGCAAAAGTCTTATCGCCAGTACTCTCTATCGCGAATTGCGTGAACAAGTTGGCGACGAACATATTGGCGTCATTCCGGAAGACAGCTATTACAAAGATCAAAGCCATCTGTCGATGGAAGAGCGCGTCAAAACCAACTATGACCACCCGAGCTCAATGGACCACAGTCTGTTGTTCCAGCATTTGCAGATGCTGAAAAGCGGCCAGCCGATTGAACTGCCGGTCTATAGCTACGTCGAGCATACCCGCACGCCGAACACCATTCACGTCGAGCCGAAGAAGGTGATTATCCTTGAAGGGATCCTGCTGCTGACCGATGCGCGCCTGCGTAACGAGCTCAACTTCTCTATTTTCGTCGACACCCCTCTCGATATTTGCCTGATGCGCCGTATTAAGCGCGACGTTAACGAGCGCGGCCGCTCCATGGACTCGGTGATGGCCCAGTATCAGAAAACCGTGCGTCCGATGTTCCTGCAGTTTATTGAACCGTCGAAGCAGTATGCCGACATCATCGTGCCGCGCGGCGGCAAAAACCGCATCGCTATTGATATTCTGAAGGCCAAAATCAGTCAGTTCTTTGAATAACCTGGCCGAATTGTGTAACGTGCAAAGAGTAGCCCTGTTGCCCTCTCCGCCGCGAAGCGTGCGGGAAGCAGCCTTATAAGGAGAAAGCCCATGCGTCTGTGTGACCGAGATATCGAAGCCTGGTTGGATGAAGGGCGACTCGCCATCAATCCGCGTCCGCCCGTTGAGCGTATTAATGGCGCGACGGTTGATGTACGGCTGGGTAATAAATTTCGCACCTTCCGTGGCCACACGGCGCCGTTTATCGATTTAAGCGGCCCGAAGGCCGAGGTCAGCGCCGCGCTGGACCGCGTGATGAGCGAAGAGATCGTCCTGCCGGAAGGGGAGGCCTTTTTCCTGCATCCGGGCGAACTGGCGCTGGCGGTGACCTACGAGTCTGTCACCCTGCCTGCCGACCTGGTAGGCTGGCTGGACGGACGCTCCTCGCTGGCGCGCCTGGGGCTGATGGTGCACGTTACCGCGCACCGTATCGATCCAGGCTGGTCCGGCTGCATCGTGCTTGAGTTCTACAACTCCGGCAAGCTGCCGCTGGCGCTGCGCCCGGGGATGCCCATCGGCGCGCTGAGCTTTGAACCGTTATCGGGCCCGGCGGCCCGGCCGTATAACCGCCGTGAAGACGCCAAATATCGCGACCAGCAGGGCGCGGTGGCGAGCCGAATCGACAAGGATTGATAACGTCAACGGGGTGTTGCTGAGGGTGCCATGAGACGAATACTGACAACGCTGATGATCCTGCTGGCGGTCATTGTCGCCGGGCTTACCTCGTTGGTATTGCTGGTCAATCCCAACGATTTTCGCGCCTATATGGTGCATGAGGTGGCAGAGCGCAGCGGTTATCAGCTTGACCTTGATGGCCCGCTGCGCTGGCACGTCTGGCCGCAGCTCAGCATTCTCAGCGGACGGATGACGCTGACCGCCCGAGGCGCCGAAGAGCCGGTGATCCGCGCCGACAATATGCGCCTCGACGTGGCGCTGCTGCCGCTGCTCTCGCATCAGCTGCAGGTTAAGCAGGTGATGCTCAAGGGCGCGGTGATCCAGCTGACCCCGAAAACCGAGGCGGTTCGCGACAGCTCAGCGCCGGTGGTGCCGCATGACAACACCCTGCCGCTGGCCCCGGAGGATCGCGGATGGTCCTACGATGTGCGTCAGCTGCAGGTGGCCGACAGCGTGCTCTTCTTCCAGCATGAGAACGGCGAGCAGGTGACCGTGCGCGATATCCGTCTGCAGATGGAGCAGGATGAGAATCACCGGGCCACCGTGGATTTCTCCGGCCGGGTGAACCGCGACCAGCGCGACCTGGCGCTGAGCTTCTCCGCCACCGTGCAGGGCGGCGATTATCCGCACTCCTTAAAAGCCGACTTTACCCAGCTTAGCTGGCAGCTGCGCGGCGCCGAGCTCCCACCGGACGGCATTAATGGTCAGGGAAGTCTGCAGGCCAGCTGGCAGGAAGATGACAAGACCCTGCGTTTTGACAACCTGAATCTGATGGCTAACCGCAGCACCGTTACCGGCAGCGGCAGCGTGGTGCTGGGGGATCGCCCGGACTGGTCATTGGATCTGCACGCCACCACTCTCGATCTCGATAGTCTGCTGGCGCAAAGGTCGCCGGCGACGGACAGTAACGCCAGTCAGCAGGGCCAGAGTCAGACGCGACCGCTGCGCCCGGTGATCGCCGACAGCGATGAGCGCGAAGATTACCAGAGCCTGCGCGGCTTCAACGGCCGAATGGCCCTGAGCGCCGACCAGCTGCAGTGGCGCGGTCTGAACTTTACCCAGGTGCAGAGCGAAATCAGCAACCAGCAGGGGCTGCTGACGGTCAGCAAAATGCAGGGCAATCTTGACGGCGGGCAGCTCTCTCTCCCTGGCACCCTGGATGCCCGCGGCGACACGCCGCTGGCGACGTTCCAGCCGGCGCTGCAGAATGTGGAGATCGGTTCGCTGATCAAAGCCTTTAACTATTCCTTAAACCTGACCGGTAAGCTGTCGCTGAGCGGCGAATTTTCCGGAACGCGCATTGACGCTGATGATTTCCGTCGCCACTGGCAGGGACAGGCTCAGCTCCAGATGGCCGATACCCGCACCGAGGGGCTGAACTTCCAGCAGCTGGTGCAGCAGGCCGTGGAACGCAGCACCAACGTGCGGGCGCAGGAAAATTACGACAATGCCACCCGCCTGGATTCCGTGAGCAGCCGGCTGACGCTGGATAACGGGCTGGTGACGCTGAACCGCCTGCAGGGGCAGTCCGACGTGATGGCGATGACCGGAGAAGGACAGCTCGATCTGCAGAAAGAGAACTGCGATATGCGCTTCAACGTGCGCGTGCTCGGCGGCTGGAAAGGGGAGGGCAAGCTTATCGACCGCCTGAAACAGACCGCTATCCCGCTGCGCATCTACGGCGAGTGGCAGTCGCTGAGCTACAGTCTGCAGGTCGATCAGATCCTGCGCAAACAGCTGCAGGATGAAGCGAAGCAGCGCCTCAACGACTGGGTTGAGCGTAATAAAGGCAGCAAAGACGGCAACGATGCCAAAAAGCTGCTCGATAAGCTGTAATTCCTACCACCGCGGCCCGGAAGTTTCCGGGCTGTGTGCTTATCGTCAACGTTTGATGTCACGATGATGCCGGGTGGCGGCTGCGCCTGACCCGGCCTGGGATGTACGCAATATCATTTGTTTGCGTCGCCACTTAATGTAGGCCTGATAAGCGAGCGCCATCAGGCAGTGTGGCAGCTAGGACTGACCCGGCCTGGATTATACGGTGGGTGTCATACCCCGATTAGTTCGCCATCCCGTAGGCCTGATAAGCGAAGCGCCATCAGGCATTAAACAGGATACCTGGCTATCAATTTTACGGCCCGGGATACCCCGGGCCGTTTTATGCCTGACGATTACACCTCATAATCCAGCTCATCCTGCTTTACCGGCGGGACGATCTGCACCTTCTGCACCCGATGGCTGTCGACCTGCAGCGTGCGCAGGGTATAACCGTCAATCTCAATGGTTTCCCCCACCTGCGGCACATGCTGCAAATACTCCATCAGCAGACCGGCAACGGTGTGATACTCACGTTTATCATCCAGCGGCAGCGGAACGTACTGCACCAGGTCCTCCAGCGGCATATGGCCGTTGACCGTCCACGAACCGTCCTGATGATGCTGAATATCGTGCCGGGCATCGATCTCCTCCACCTCATTGGGCAGATTACCGGCGATGGTCTCCATCACGTCGCTGAGGGTCACAATCCCCTCGACGGAGCCAAACTCATCGACCACAAAGGCAAAATGGGTGCGGGCCTGGCGGAACTGCTCGAGCGCCGAGAGGAGCGGCAGGCCCTCCGGGAAGACCAGCGGTTGACGCACCAGCGCCTGCAGATCCAGCGGCTCCTGAAGCAGGGACTGCTGGAGCAGGTCAATAACATGCACCACCCCCAGCAGATCTTCATTATCCTTCCCGCCGGTCACCACCAGCCGGGTATGCTGATTTTTCTCCACCAGGCTGCGGATCTCTTCCTCCGGCGCGCTGAGGTTGATGCGCTCGATATCATGGCGCGACGTCATAATACTGCTGACGCTGCGCTGATTAAGGTTCAGCACCCGCTCAATCATCAGTCGTTCCTGCGGATTAAACAGAGGATGTTGATCCTGATCGGCGACCAGCGACGCCGTGTCAGCATCCAGTTCAGCTTTTTCTTTCTGCCCGCTCAGCAGATTCATCACCGCTTCGGTAGTGCGCTGACGCAGCGTCATATTGGCGGAGAGGAAGCGACGGCGGTTAAACTGCGCCAGCTGGTTAAGGGCTTCAATCATGACCGAGAAGCCAATGGCCGCATATAGATAGCCTTTCGGAATAATAAAGCTGAAGCCTTCAGCAATCAGACTGAAGCCGATCATCAGCAGGAAGCTCAGACAGAGGATCACGATGGTCGGGTGGCTGTTAACGAAGCGCGTCAGCGCCTTGCTGGCCATCAGCATCAGGCTGATGGCGATAACCACGGCGGCCATCATCACCGCCAGGTGATCAACCATGCCGACGGCGGTGATCACCGAGTCGAGTGAGAAGATGGCGTCGAGCACCACGATCTGCGCCACGACGGCCCAGAATTTCGCCCCTTTGCGCTGGGTGGGGTTATCGCTGTCTTTCCCCTCCAGCCGCTCATTAAGCTCGACGGTCGCTTTAAACAGCAGAAACAGGCCGCCAAACAGCATAATTAAATCGCGGGCGCTAAAGCTGAAGTCGTGAAAAACAATCAGCGGTTTGGTCAGGGTGACCAGCCAGGAGATAGAGGCCAGCAGCAGAAGACGCATGACCATCGCCAGCATCAGGCCAGTGATCCGCGCGCGATCGCGCTGGGCGGGAGGGAGCTTCTCGGCGAGGATAGCGATAAAGACCAGGTTATCGATACCTAACACCAGTTCGATAACCACCAGCGTGACGAGACCTGCCCAGATTGACGGATCGGCAATCCATTCCATATGTATTAAAACCTGTACGACTGCGGTATGTGTTACCACGATCATGGATAAGATGAGTCTAAAATGCAATAACGACGCGGATATCGCCCTGCCGTGGATGGATATATTTCCAGTGGATTAAGCGAACCGATAAGAATTATGTTCCGGAAAAGAACAGTGAAAAAATAACACCATGGCGGCCACCATGGAATAAGCTTGCCGATATCAGAACTTTTTCCGCTGCGTTTCAGCGAGGGCGGCAAAAGGGCTTCCTCCCGCGGTTCGTCACGGTGAGTGCGGATGCGCAGAGCAGAAGCGAAGCGCGAAGCCCGCTCACAAAACCGGCAGAATTCATATTATGAAGTGAGTGCAGAATAGGGCGGATCGCAGTTCACCGCCACGGATTCAGGCTAATATGTCGTCATATCCGGCTGTTTATGCTGAAATATATTGCCTGGCGAAATTTATTATCTATATCTATTCTTTCCAGGCATACGCGCGGCGCGGCGGGGCCGGCGGCCAACAGACCCCGATAGACGGGCCTCTCAGCCACATCCACATCGCGCGGCGCAAAGGAACGAGCCGCTGAATAACCTGAACGAAAATAAGATTATTCTCACTTCTGACTGTTGGTAAAAGGGAGTTGTGTGTATTCTTTTACGTGACAGTGAATTTAAGAATTTGGCGGGCAGATGCCCGGGCAGTATCCGTGTATTATCAGTTCCAATGGATTTGTGACATGTACAATTTTGCAAAACCGCGTGTTTTGCAACCAAACAGGTGAAGATGAATATGGCGAATTTGAAAGCGGTTATTCCGGTCGCAGGACTAGGCATGCATATGCTGCCGGCCACAAAGGCAATTCCAAAGGAGATGCTGCCGATCGTTGATAAGCCAATGATTCAGTACATCGTTGACGAAATCGTCGCCGCCGGGATCAAAGAGATTGTTCTGGTGACGCACTCCTCGAAGAACGCGGTGGAAAACCACTTCGACACCTCCTACGAGCTGGAAGCCCTGCTGGAACAGCGCGTGAAGCGCCAGCTGCTGGCGGAAGTGCAGGCCATTTGCCCGCCGGGCGTGACCATCATGAACGTGCGTCAGGCGCAGCCGCTGGGCCTGGGCCACTCCATCCTCTGCGCCCGCCCGGTAGTCGGCGACAACCCGTTTGTGGTGGTCCTGCCGGATATCATCCTTGACGGCGGCACCGCTGACCCGCTGCGCTATAACCTCGCCGCTATGATCGCCCGCTTTAACGAGACCGGCCGCAGCCAGGTGCTGGCGAAACGTATGCCGGGCGATCTCTCCGAATACTCCGTCATCCAGACCAAAGAGCCGATGGTGGCTGAAGGCCAGGTGGCGCGTATCGTTGAGTTTATTGAAAAACCGGACGAACCGCAGACCCTGGACTCCGATCTGATGGCGGTGGGGCGCTACGTGCTGTCGGCGGATATCTGGGCCGAACTGGAACGTACCGAGCCGGGCGCATGGGGCCGTATCCAGCTGACCGACGCCATTGCCGAACTGGCGAAGAAGCAGTCCGTCGACGCGATGCTGATGACCGGCGAAAGCTACGACTGCGGGAAGAAAATGGGCTACATGCAAGCCTTCGTCACCTACGGGATGCGTAACCTGAAAGAAGGCACCAAATTCCGCGAAAGTATTAAAAAAATGCTGGCCTGATTGCTAGCGTAGTACGGGGGGCAGGGCGTGAACATTCGTCCTGCCGCTCATAACGTTATGCAGAAATTATTCATAACGCGAATGTTATAACGATTGTAAAGAAACGTATGGCTTCGGAGACTTCTGGTAGTTTGTCTCTGGCCTCTGTGGTGCAATGGTCGGAGTAGCGGCAATAATGCTTTATGAATAGTCACTTAGTGCGACAATTCCTAAAGCGAAGGGAAAGCTGTCAACGACAGCCAAAAATAAAACTTGACTGCGATCATGTTTCCGCTTTAAACATCTCACTTGCATGCATAAAAATGTGAAATGAATTGGCATGCGAGCTGGTACAGACATTACGGATAATCCCTGAGCACGGCAGTGGACATCATCGAAGGATCACAGGTATATGAACTGGCAACTCATCTCATTTTTTGGCGATAGCACCGTTTTGCTGCCCAGCGCAGCGGCGCTGTTTATTGTTCTGATGCTGCGTAAAACGTCGCGGTTGCTGGCGTGGCAGTGGAGTTTGCTGTTCGGCATCACCGGCGCTATCGTCTGCGCCTCCAAACTGGCCTTTATGGGCTGGGGTCTGGGCATTCGTGAGCTGGATTACACCGGCTTCAGCGGCCACTCCGCGCTCTCCGCGGCCTTCTGGCCTATCTTCCTGTGGCTGCTCAGCGCCCGTTTCTCCGTCGGTCTGCGTAAAGCGGCCGTTATTACCGGCTATGTTCTGGCCGCCGTGGTGGGCTATTCGCGGCTGGTCATCCATGCGCATTCCGTCTCGGAAGTGATTGCCGGCCTGCTGCTGGGCGCTGCTGGCAGCGCTTTGTTCCTGGTGTTGCAAAAACGTACCCCTGATCCGGAAAGCGTGCATATCTCATGGGGCGGTGTTGCATGCCTGGTGATGGTTCCGCTTATCCTTTTACATAGCGGCAGCAAAGCGCCGACTCAGTCCCTGCTGGGACAAATCGCCACCGCGGTGGGGCCGCTGGATAAACCCTTTACGCGTACCGATCTCCACAAGCAGGCCTGGTAATCGCCATTTGTTTTACAGGGGAAATTAAGTTTTCGCCGGTTAATTAGACAAATAAGAAAATATTCTACTATATATCCGGTAATTGATAATTCATATTTATGAAATAATGAAGTGCTACTACATTGTTATTGCATATTTGCCTGGATATAGCCTTGATCAGACGTTTCTTAAATGCGCTGAGACGTTACCTGATGCACATTCAATGAATATCCAGACACAGGAAACTATTAGAAATTGTAGTTGACTATAACGCCATCATCTGATTTTTGCATGATGATGAGCTATGGAAAAAGACGTTTTTTTACAGTCAGTTAGCTGTATGTGTGATGTTGTAGCAGTACCGGGAAGATTTCTAATCCTGGAAATCAGTGAATAATCTTAATTGGTGACCCGCTTATTTTTTGTCAGTAGAACGACAGGCGGCATTAATTGGCAGATATTCGGTAACAACACTCCCAATTGTGACCGAAATCCCGTAAACTTAACGCCGCCAAAAATAATGGCCTGACCAATTATTCATCCACAGGTCGATAAAAATTAAGTCGTTCAGGTAGTCAGTGCGCTGGTAGCTGTTAAGCCAGGGGCGGTAGCGTCGCTGAAGCCGCTTGCTGTTGCACAGAGGTTCTCTTCAACGGCTGTCAATATCGACCCGGCCAGGATGATCATCATCAATAGATATCTATCAATTTTCTACGGATATCCTCAGAAGTTGGCCAGCAACGGCTGCTGATATCGCCTGGATATTAACTTTCCTGTCTCATCGATAGCCTGTAGGGTAAAATTCGCCTACATTGTGAGCTGAGTGGATGTTATAAGGCTAACAAGCAGCTTAGGGTAAATGTACTTGCCTCGCCGGTGTTGCACAGCGAAGTCAGCTGGTGCCGCGAGCGCTTTCTATCTTGGTATTCCCCTCATTCTCATTGAGATACGACAGCGGGGCTGAAAATGGATCTTGTACAATGATAAAAATTGCGCGCATTGCCGTGACGTTGGGTTTGCTTTCCTCCCTGGGAGCCCAGGTTTACGCGGCCGGGTTAGTGGTAAATGACAACGACTTGCGTAACGACCTGGCCTGGCTTTCCGATCGCGGGGTCATCCATCTGAGCCTGTCGACCTGGCCGCTGAGCCAGGAAGAGATCTCCCGGGCGCTAAAAAAGGCCAAACCGTCCTATTCTTCTGAACAAGTGGTGCTGGCGCGTATTAACCAGCGACTGTCTGCCTTAAAAGCGGATTTCCGGGTTACCGGCTACACTTCAACCGATCAGCCGGGCACTCCGCAGGGGTTTGGTCAGACACAGCCGGCAGATAACTCGTTAGGCCTGGCGTTCAACAACAGCGGCGAGTGGTGGGATATCCACCTCCAGGGCAACGTCGAAGGAGGGGAGCGGATCAGCAACGGATCGCGCTTCAACGCCAACGGCGCATACGGCGCGGTGAAGTTCTGGAACCAGTGGCTCTCTTTTGGTCAGGTACCACAGTGGTGGGGACCGGGCTATGAAGGTAGCCTGATCCGCGGGGATGCGATGCGGCCGATGACCGGTTTCCTGATGCAGCGAGCCGAGCAGGCGGCGCCGGAAACCTGGTGGTTGCGCTGGGTAGGCCCATGGCAGTACCAGATCTCCGCTAGCCAGATGAATCAATATACTGCTGTGCCACACACGAAAATTATCGGTGGTCGTTTCACCTTTACGCCGTTCCAGTCACTGGAATTAGGTGCGTCGCGCATTATGCAGTGGGGTGGGAAAGGGCGTCCTGAGTCATTTAGCAGCTTCTGGGATGGCTTCACTGGCCATGATAATACCGGGACGGATAACGAACCGGGTAACCAGCTGGCCGGATTTGACTTTAAATTCAAACTCGAGCCGACTCTAGGGTGGCCGGTGAGTTTCTATGGGCAAATGGTCGGCGAGGATGAGTCAGGCTACCTACCATCGGCGAATATGTTCCTTGGTGGAGTGGAAGGGCACCACGGTTGGGGTAAAGATGCGGTGAACTGGTACGTGGAAGCGCATGATACTCGTACCAATATGAGCCGGACGAATTACAGCTATACCCACCACATCTATAAAGATGGTTATTACCAACAAGGGTATCCGCTGGGGGATGCGATGGGTGGGGATGGTCAACTCATTGCCGGGAAGGTTGAGCTGATTACTGAAGATAACCAGCGCTGGAGTACGCGCATCGTTTACGCCAAGGTTAACCCGGAGAACCAGTCGATCAACAAAGCATTCCCACATGCCGATACCTTGAAAGGTGTACAGCTAGGCTGGAGCGGGGATGTTTATCAGTCTGTTCGTCTGAATACCTCTTTGTGGTACACCAACGTTAACAACAGCGACAGCGATGACGTTGGGGCAAGCGCAGGGATAGAAATACCGTTTAGTTTATAAGGCTGAATGCTGAAAATAAGGGGAGAGCGGTGATAGCGCTGCAGGATACAGTCAGCTTTTCTCTCTCCGCAGGCTGGTAAGGAAGCAACGGCCATGACAGCTGCTCAGGAATTGGCAAATTTTGATTTACTGATGATGTGACATTATGAAGAAAAAAATTGTTAGATTTTCGGCATTAGCATTGGCGATTGGGTTTTTATCGGGTTGTACAATCATCCCAGGTCAGGGATTAAACAGTCTACGCAAGAATGTGGTTGAGCTTCCAGACAGCGACTACGATCTGGATAAGTTAGTGAACGTGTATCCAATGACACCAGGACTGATCGATCAACTCCGTCCGGAGACTGTACTCGCTCGTCCAAATCCGCAGCTTGATAATTTGCTACGCAGTTATGAATATCGCATCGGTGTGGGTGATGTACTGATGGTCACCGTTTGGGATCACCCGGAACTGACCACACCTGCAGGCCAATACCGTAGCGCCAGCGACACCGGTAACTGGGTTAACTCTGATGGTACTATTTTCTATCCTTATATCGGTAAAGTACAGGTGGCAGGGAAAACGCTTAGCCAGGTACGCCAGGATATAGCCAGCCGTTTAACTACATATATTGAAAGCCCTCAGGTTGATGTAAGTATTGCTGCATTTCGATCGCAGAAAGCTTATGTAACAGGAGAAGTTGCTAAATCCGGACAACAGCCTATCACTAATATTCCTTTAACTGTAATGGATGCAATCAATGCCGCAGGAGGTTTATCAGAAGATGCTGACTGGCGCAATGTGGTGCTGACGCATAATGGTAAGGATACTAAAATTTCTCTTTATGCACTAATGCAAAAAGGGGATTTAACACAAAACCGATTGCTTTATCCGGGCGATATTCTTTTTATACCACGAAATGATGATCTTAAAGTATTCGTGATGGGAGAGGTCGGTAAACAAAGTACGTTGAAGATGGACCGTAGCGGTATGACTTTAGCCGAAGCTATAGGTAGCGCAGAAGGTATGTCTCAAGCGTATAGTGATGCAACAGGGGTGTTCGTAATCAGGCAGTTGAAAGATAATAAAGAAGGAAAAATTGCTAATATCTATCAATTGAATGCTCAAGATGCATCTGCAATGGTTTTAGGAACGGAATTTCATTTGCAACCGTATGATATTGTATACGTGACATCCGCTCCATTGGTTCGATGGAATCGTGTAATATCACAATTAGTACCAACTATCACTGGTGTACATGATATGACTGAAACAGTACGCTATATAAAAAGGTGGCCTAACTAATGTTTAATACAATATTAGTTGTTTGTACTGGAAATATTTGTCGCTCACCTCTCGGAGAAAGGTATTTGCGTAAATTATTACCTGACAGACAAATTGATTCTGCTGGTACTCAGGCTTTAGTAGGTCATAATGCAGATAAAAGTGCTATAAAAGTTGCTACCGAGCATGGTCTTTCATTAGAGGGGCATACAGGACGCCAGTTTACATCTTCATTGAGTCGCCAATATGATCTAATTTTGGTGATGGAAAAAAATCATTTAGAGCAAATTGGACGGATCGCTCCAGAAGCAAGGGGAAAGACTATGTTGTTCGGGCAATGGTTGAATATGAGAGAAATTCCTGACCCCTATAGAAAAAGTGATGAAGCATTTTCATCTGTATATCAATTAATTGAGCAAGCCGGGCTCTGCTGGGCTGAGAAATTAAGAACATAAAATATCAGGAATTATGTAATGTCATCAGTTAAAAATAGAAATATCGACAGAGAAACAGATGAGATCGATTTAAAGCGCTTAATGGGTGAACTTATTGATCATAGAAAATTAATAATATCAGTAACTTCATTGTTTACACTGGTTTCACTGGTCTATGCTTTATTCTCTACACCTATTTATCAGGCAGACGCCTTATTGCAAGTAGAACAAAAACAGGGCAATGCAATTTTAAGCAGTTTGAGTCAAATGTTACCAGATAGTCAACCTCAATCTGCACCAGAAATAACTCTTTTACAATCAAGGATGGTGTTAGGTAAAACTGTCGATGAGCTAAACTTACAGACAAGGGTTGAGCAAGATTACTTTCCATTGTTAGGGAAAGGGTGGGCAAGATTAACTGGGGACAAACAAGGCAGTTTACAAATTTCTCGTTTGTATATTTCTCCCGAATTAGAAGATATAAAAGAGTTCGTTCTGCAGGTTATAGATAATCATAATTATATGATTATTTTAAATAGAAAGGAAATTAAAGGAGTAACTGGAAAATTAATTAATGATAACGGTCTCGCTATAAAAGTAGATGTTATTAATGCTGAGCCAAATACTAAATTCAATATTTCGTATGTCACAAAATTAAAAGCTATAACAGATCTGCAAAAAGTTTTTTCAGTTTCTGAACAGGGAAAAGATACTGGAATGCTTTCTCTTTCATTGACAGGGGACAATCCTGAAGTCCTTGAAAGGATTCTTAATAGTATCAGTAATAATTACTTAGCACAAAATATTGCTCGACAGGCTGCCCAAGATGCTAAAAGCTTAGAATTTTTAAATGCACAATTGCCCAAAGTACGGAGTGAGTTAGATTCTGCTGAAGATAAATTAAATCAATATCGTCGACAGAAAGACTCAGTAGATCTCTCATTAGAGGCGAAGTCAGTTTTAGAGCAGATTGTTAATGTAGATAATCAATTAAATGAATTAACATTTAGAGAATCTGAGGTTTCACAATTATTTACAAAAGAACATCCAACTTATAAGGCATTGATGGAGAAACGAAAAACGCTTCAGGATGAGAAAGCAAAACTCAATGAGCGTGTTTCTGCAATGCCAAAAACTCAGCAAGATATTCTGCAACTTAGTAGGGATGTAGAATCTGGACAGGCTGTATATATGCAATTACTTAATCGTCAACAGGAATTAAATATTGCAAAATCCAGCGCAATTGGAAATGTACGGATTGTTGATGATGCGGTAGCACAACCTCAACCTGTAAAGCCAAAAAAAGCTATTGTTATACTGGTAGGTTTGCTTTTAGGTACACTCATTTCAGTTAGTTTAGTGTTGCTACGAGTATTCTTACGCCGCGGAATAGAGAGTCCTGAGGAACTTGAAGAAATTGGAATAAATGTGTATGCCAGTATTCCTGTATCTGAAGCACTAGCTAAAAAGAATATGCAATCAAACGGCTGGAAGAAAAAAAATATCAGTGAGTATCAGAGTTTCTTAGCAATTGAAAACCCAGCAGATTTGGCAATTGAGGCAATAAGGGGGCTTAGAACTAGTTTACATTTTGCCATGATGGAAGCTAGAAATAATATATTAATGATTTCTGGTGCAAGCCCGAATGCAGGTAAAACCTTCGTAAGCTCCAATTTGGCTGCAATTATTGCGCAAGCTGGTAAAAAAGTTCTTTTTATTGATGCAGATATGCGAAAAGGATATACGCATAAGTTGTTTGAGTTAAATAATAACGATGGAGTGTCAGACATTCTTGCAGGAAAAGTTGAGCTGAGCAAAGCTATTAAAACAGTTAATAGAGCAGGCTTCGACTATATTTCAAGAGGAGCCGTACCTCCAAATCCAGCAGAGCTATTAATGCATCGGCGGATGGGAGAACTATTCCAATGGGCTAGTGATCATTATGATTTAGTGATAGTCGATACGCCTCCTATCCTTGCTGTTACTGATGCCGCGATAATAGGCAATTATGTCGGAACTACCTTGCTAGTTGCGAGATTCGAAGAGAATACAGTCAAAGAGATTGAAGTAAGTTCAAAACGGTTTGAACAAAGTGGTGTTATTATCAAGGGTTGCATACTAAATGGAGTGGTGAAGAAGGCAAGTAATTATTATGGTTATGGTTATAGCCATTATGGTTACAATTATTCTGATGATAAATAATTAATATAAGAGGCTCATAATTGAGCCTCTTATAACAATTCAAAACATCAATTACTGTGATTAATAAAATATATAAGTAAGAGGGATATATGACGCTTCTTGGTAGGAATTTTGTGGTTAGTATATCACTTGCCCTTTCAGATTTTATAAGTTTTATTGCTTCTATTTATTTAGCCATAGGGTTATTAACATCTTTACAGATTGATGCTATTGCAACATATAACTTCAGTGAATTGGATGGCTGGATTGTTTTGCATTGGTCATTGGCTGTGTGCTGCGTTGGTTGGTATTCAATGCGCTTAAGGCATTACTTCTACAGGAAAACTTTTTGGTTTGAGCTTAAAGAAATATTGAGAACTTTAGTGATATTTGCAATTATTGAAATTGCTGTAATAGCTTTTACTAAATGGTCATTCTCGCGGTATTTGTGGCTTTTAACTTGGCTCTTAACTATTCTCATGGTGCCTGTAGCAAGAATGCTTGTTAAGCGATTACTTGATAATCTTGGATATTGGCAAAGAGACACATGGGTCATAGGAAGTGGCAGTAATGCATATGAAGCATATAAAGCAATAAGTAGTGAGCGAAACTTGGGTTTAAATATTGTAGGTTTTATAGAAAGTGAGGGGGGGCATATTGCTGGTGAAAAAATTGATAACATTTCGGTTTATCCAAACGATTTAGATTGGTTGGCAACAAAAGATAAAAAAACGCAATTTATTGTAGCTGTAGAATCAACCCAAGGGGATATGCGGAATACTTGGTTACGAAATTTTATGATAAAAGGTTATAGGTACGTATCCGTTATTCCAACTTTAAGGGGAATGCCCTTGGATAGTACTGATATGTCATTTATTTTCAGCCATGAAGTTATGATCTTTCGTGTCCAACAGAATTTGGCGAAATTGTCTTCTCGTATTCTAAAAAGACTCTTTGATATTATTGGTGCAGTAGCAATAATTACAGTATTATCTCCTTTGTTGTTATATATAAGCCGGAAGGTTAAAAAAGATGGTGGCCCAGCTATTTATGGCCATGAGAGGATTGGGAAAAATGGACAAGTATTTAAGTGCCTAAAGTTTCGATCCATGGTTATCAACTCTAAAGAAGTTTTAGAAGATTTATTGGCTAATGATGAAGCCGCAAAAAATGAGTGGAATGCAACCTTTAAACTAAAAAATGATCCTCGAATTACTAAAATTGGTGGTTTTTTACGTCGTACAAGCTTAGATGAACTTCCGCAACTGTTTAATGTTTTAAGAGGTGAAATGAGTTTAGTAGGACCACGCCCAATAATTAAGGCAGAATTAGAACGTTATAATGATGAAGTAGATTATTATTTATTAAGCAAACCAGGTATGACTGGTCTTTGGCAGGTTAGTGGAAGAAGTGACGTTGACTATGAAACTCGTGTTTATCTTGATGCCTGGTATGTTAAAAATTGGTCTATGTGGAATGATATTGCCATTTTGTTCAAAACTATTAGTGTGGTACTCAAGAAAGATGGTGCATATTAACTTATTTTAAAAAATCTCACAGTGAGTTTTCAACGAAATGAAATGTTTTATTGCAATACCAACTTACAATGGAGGGCGTATATGGTCTTCCTCAATAAAGAATATCAATAAATATAAACCACACGATGTGCCTGTTTACATCATTGATTCTGGAAGTAATGATAAAACTGTAATTGAAGCGGAAGAAGCTGGTTTCACAATAACAAGGATAAATAGTATCGATTTCAACCATGGTGGTACCAGAAACTTAGCTGTGAATAAGTTTGCTGCGGAGCAGGACATTGTTGTCTTTCTGACACAAGATGCAATCCCCCATGAAAATTTCATTGAGAATATTATATCCGTTTTTAAAGATGAAAAAGTTGCTTGTGCTTATGGTCGGCAACTACCACATAAAGATGCAAACCCTATAGCCCAGCATGCCAGATGTTTTAATTATCGTGATGCTGACTATGTTTGTGGAAAAAATGATAAATCTACCATGGGATTAAAGACAGTCTTTATGTCTAACTCATTTTCCGCATATAGACTTTCTTCTTTTAAAGAAATAGGAGGCTTTCCTTCCAATACAATATTATGTGAAGATATGTATTTTACAGCTAAAGCTGTATTAGCTGGATATAAAGTTGCTTATGTTTCCAGTGCAGTTGTTGAACACTCACATAATTATTCTCCTTTACAGGAGTTTAAAAGATATTTTGATATTGGAGTTTTTCACCATTCTGAGCCATGGATACGCGAAGAATTTGGTGGTGCAAGTGGTGAAGGCAAAAAATTCATTACATCTGAGCTGCTATTTCTGTTAAAAAAAGCACCGTTTTGGATACCTATTTCATTCATAAATAATTTTATGAAGTTCGTTGGTTATAAATTTGGTCTTAACTACAAAAGTCTACCAAAAAAATTAATTTATCACTTCAGTATGCATAAACGATTTTGGAAATGATTTTATTATTAGTAAATTTTGTTCTGTCATTATAAAATAAACTTTCTAAGCAATATCATTGAGGGGGTTCTTTGAAAAACTTACTTTTTTTAACTTATTATCAAGCTGATCCTACGGAAGGTATATGGAAAAAAATTGAATCACAAGTACGTGCAATGAGAAAAATTGGTTTTAATGTTGATTTCTTTTATATGGAAGGGAAAAGTATTGTATATGATGATGGGGTAAATATAAAAGAAATAAAAACTCACTTTAAGCATAAATATTTTTATTACCTTAATGTAAAAAAATACATCGAAGAAATTAAAAAGCAATATGATTTTATTTATGTTAGAAAACCACATGGTGGACTTTTCTGCTTAGGTCTACCTTTCGTTATCAATAGTTTTAATGAATCAGTCATCATCATGGAAGTTCCGACATATCCATACATCAATGAGATTAAAACTATAAAAGATAAAGTTATAGAAGCCATATTTAATGTTAGCAAAAGCACTTATATTAAAAAAATTGATAAAATCGCATATTTTGGAAAACCAGTAGATAAAATATGGGGTGTGAATGCTGTTGGTCTCTCAAATGGTATAGATGTTGATACAATACGAATAGCAAAACAAATGAGTAAACCATTAGAGTCAGAGTTTACTATAGTTGCAGTTGCAAATTTATCCTTCTGGCATGGATATGATCGGATATTGGCTGGGCTAAGAGATTACAAGGAAACTAATAGAGTAGTACTTTATGTTGTCGGTGATTTAGAACCAGAGTATAGCAGACTAAAAGAATTAGCAAAACAATTTGGTATCGAAGACAAGGTTATATTTACAGGTAGATTATCTGGACAGCAACTCGATGAGGTCTTTAATAAAGCTGATGTCTGCGTAGATGCTCTGGGTCGTCATCGAAGTGGGAATGAATATAATAGCTCAATTAAATCAAAAGAATACTGCGCAAGAGGTTTGCCTTTCATTAAAAGCCATATCGATCACGCCTTCAATAATAATGATTTTATTTATCAAGCTCCAGCAGATGAGACTCCAATAGATATAGCTGATGTTATCCAATGGAGAAGAAATCTGAGCTCTGATATTTCTCAAATCGAACGTACTTTCGCTGAACAGAATCTAACTTGGCAAAAACAATTTAATAAACTTTTTTTTGAAGTCTAATTATAGGGATGATTACAATTGGTATATATAATTCTATTAAACTGGAAAAACGCAGTAGACACAATCGATTGTCTTAAAAGTTTAAAAAAAATAACTGACATTGAAAATAAAATTATTGTTTGTGATAATAATTCACCTGATGATTCACTTGATCGAATTAAAGATTTCATTGAAAAGGATGATTTTTACAGTAAATCTTTCCTTGATCTTTCGGGCTCTGACAATAAAAATCCTAAATTATGTTGTAAGATAACTTTAATCGCGACTGAAAAGAATCTTGGATTTGCCGGCGGGAATAATGTTGCGACAAAAATTGCATTATCACAAAGCGATGCTGATTATATTTGGCTGTTAAATAATGATACTGAAGTTGAATCCAATTCGTTGAGTGAGATTATTAAAAGGTTTAGAAAAAATCCAAAGATTGGAGTTTGTGGTTCTAAATTGGTCTATTCTCATCAAAGAGATAAAATACAGGGGCTCGGCGGTCGCATTAATCCATTTACATGTGCAACCAAACATGTCCCTTGGTTAGCACCTTCTCAACAAGAATATAATGATGAAGAGATGGAGAAACAAATTTCCTATGTTTTAGGTGCATCGATGATGTTTTCTCGCGCTGCGCTAGAAAAAGTAGGATTACTATGTGAAGACTATTTTCTTTATTATGAAGAAGTCGACATTTGCAATCGTTTAAAAAAATCAGGGTTTGAACTCGGCGTAGCATCAAAAAGTATTGTATACCATAAGGAAGGGGCTTCTACCGATTATGGAAAAAGTGACGTAGCTGATTATTGTTCAGTAAGGAATAGAATACTAATAGCTAAAAAATTCTACCCCTCTTATATACTTACTGTCAAGTTATCATTACTTGGTGTTATTTTTAATAGATTGAAGAGACGTGAATTCAAGAGAGCTTTGAATTATATCAAGTTCTTTAATCTGTGATTATATTGGAGCTTTTATGAGGAAAACAAAAATTGTCATTTCCGGTGTAAATATGGTTGATAGTGGTATTTTATCTATATTCCAAGAAATGATTACAGCATTTGGTAAAAGAGATGATGTAAAAGTCATTTGCTTAGTTAATAATAAGCAATTATTTTCCCATGTTACAAGCGCTAACATTAAATATATTGAGTTTGGCCATATTAAAAAAAGTTGGCTTAATCGATTGTTTTTTGAATTTATAACTTCTTATGCTCTCAGTAAAAGAATTAAAGCAGACTTGTGGGTTTGCCTTCATGATATAACTGCAAATGTTATAACAAAAAAACGGTTTGTTTATTGCCATAATCCCTCGCCGTTTTATAAAAGTAATTTACGTGAATTTAAGCTAGATAAAAAATTCTATTTATTCTCGAAGTTTTATAAATATTTATATAAAATAAATATCAAAAAAAATTCAGCTATTATTGTTCAGCAAACTTGGATTGCTGATAAATTCCATCAATGGTTTAACGTAAATGACATTATTGTTTCTAAGCCAGAGTCTACAAAAATAAGTACATCAATAAAAGATAGTCGGGATTACAATAGAGAGAAGTTAAGACTGTTTTATCCAGCATATCCACGTGTTTTCAAAAATATTGAGTTACTTATAGATACAATGCATTTTATGAAAATACATCATCCAGCCTATTATGAAAAAATAGAAATAACCCTCACGTTCGATAACGGGGTTAGCCTTTATGGTGATAATATGATACAGAAAGCGAAAGAGTTGGAGTTGAATAATATTCATTTTAGCGGATTTGTCAGCCGTGATAAAGTTTATGAAATGTATAAAACAGAAGCTGATGCGCTAATATTTCCATCAAAGCTAGAAACATGGGGGTTGCCAATATCAGAAGCTAAGATGTACAATCTACCAATAATTGTTGCTAACTTTGATTATGCTCAGGAAACAGTTGGAGATTATCCATATGCCATCTTTTTTGAGAATGAAAAAATAGAGCTGGCAGATGTCCTGATTAGTTTTATTGATGGTAAAGATAATTTCTCGAAAACTAAAAAGATCTATTCAAAGTGGCATCAATGTGATTCATATGATGAGTTAGTTAGCCATATGCTGAAGGCTTAATTCTGAGAGAAAGTGATTGATAATTTAAACATTACTATTCATAACTGCTAGGCTAGATATGATACCTAAAAAGATATCGCTTGGGATAATATTTATCCTTATATATTCTATACCTTCAATAATCTTCGTGTCATTACATCAGGATTCTTTAGCAACAGGAATGATTCTTGCGTGCTTTATTGTATTGGTATATTCCTTTAGTTCTGTATATTTATTATCATTTAGAGCAGTAAATTTTGTTTTTTTTATAGCTGTAAGTTTAATTTTGCTTGTGCAGTCTTATTATCTTTTTGTTACTGAGGATGTGACAAAGCCACTATATTCCGTACCTGCGCTATTGCTTGTTATAATCTCTTCTGTCTTATTGTCAGCCAAAATAGAAAAGTTGCCTTCTGGTGATGTCACATTTGCCATAAGATTGGCTACATACTTTTTTCTTTTATGTGGGTGGTGTTCTATTATACTAAAAATAAGATTCGGCCCGTATGAATTGTTTGATAAGCCTGTTATTCCATTCTCTGAAGAAAGTCACTATGCTCTTTGTGTTGGTTTTTTAGGCATTATTTCCGGGTATTTTAGTTCTGGAAACCATAAAAAAATTATTTTTTTCAATTTGTTTGGTCAAGCGGTTCTTTTTCCAAGCCTTACGTTGTTTATTTTCTCAATAATGACAATCGTTATTTTTTGGCTAACAAAAAATATTGCAAAACTAGTAGTGTTTAGCTTTATATTAATTGGTTTGTTTGTAATTGCAATGAACGTTTTTTCCGATAGTGTAGCAATTCAGTATTTCGCATCTAGGCTTAATTTTAGTTCAGACAGCAGCAATATGACAACCCTTGTCTTTTTGCAGGGTATCGATGATGCATATCGATCGCTGATTAATACTAGTGGTTTAGGGTTAGGGTTTCAAATGGCTGGCACAGACCAACCTGGAATTTATGGTTATACAATTGCCCATTTATCTGGCAGCTTCCTTAACCGTGCTGATGGCGGTTTTCTTGCGTCTAAACTAATATCAGAGTTTGGTATTTGTGGACTTACTTTTGTGTTTTTTTATATATTGAAGTTGATTTTAGGGACTAAAAAACTTGGGCAGCTTTCAACACAGATTACAGCTTTTGAAAGTCTTTATCCTTTGGTTTATGTACTACTTGTTGCCTTCAGTGTCGAATTTTTACTTCGAGGATACGGTTATTTCTCTCCTGGGGTTATGATGTTTATAACATTATATCTAATGGCGAGGAAATGTGAGAGGTTGAAATGAATCGTAGAGCATTTATCTTTAATTCGGCTTGTGCTTTAATGCTGCCTAATAATGGTGTGTTAGCACAAAACCTAACCAAGGATAGTGATTATGACATAGATTTTTATGGGCAAAGAGATAGTACCAAAGAGTTTCAAAGAATGATCAATGATGCGATTAAAATGGCTTTAAAAGTGCCAAACGGATTGCAAAAAATACCGATTTATATTAATGGCATTATAAAAATATCTAAACCAATAACAATAGATGCATCCAAGGTTTGTTTAATAGGACCAGCAACTATAGTCTTTTCGGATTCTACTAATTGGGAAGGTGAAAATGCTATAAAATTAGTTTCATTTGGAAACCAAAATGCAGCATATACAAATTGTGTAGGCTCTACATTTGAATCTATGAATTTTTTTTCTGAGAAGCCAATCAATTTATTTTATGCGGAAAATAAAGGAGAGTCGCAAAATAATCCGGTTTGCCTTTTAACAATTTCGAATTGTCGCTTTACTGGTTTTGACAAGGTTTTTCAAAATGGTAATGGTGGTTGGGGTTGGGTTTGGAATAATTGTGGTTTTGATCAGTGTCAATACCTATTATATTTACAGAATGCTTCTGATTCATATGAACGCTTTTCATTTTATGGTTGTGTATGGCAAAATGGGGGAACGGCATTTTATGTCGATAATCCAAATGGAAAGATATATTGGGATTCTGGTAGTTTTGACTACTGTGTAGGGATAGCATTTATTAAAAATGGTCATGTTAGCGTAAGTGGTCATCTAGAGTTTAGAAATAGATCTATACCTGCGGTCATAATAACAGGTGAACACTCAAGTTTTCTTTTTCACAATGGAAGTGTTTTTATCGCTAAAAGCAATAATCAATATTATTTATTTAAGCAAATAATACCCAACCAAGTCACTTTAAGAGATGTGACTATTGTTTCGGATTCTATTGGCGTTAATAATATTTTTATATCGAATTTAGATTATGTAAATTCAGGCTTGACTTTTGGAAGCTCTGTAACCCAAAAAATACTACAAAATAAAAGTAAATAATCCATTCGCTGCTTATAAAAGGCTCTAGTATGATTTCCGTTAATTTAACAACTACTTCTTCACGTTTATTTCTCTGTTCAGCTACCGTATGGTCTTTAGCTCACCAAGAGTTACAGCCAGATCACATTTGTTTATGGATTTCGCAAGAACCTTATCTGTCTGATAAAGGCATTAATGATGAAATTAAATTTGTTAAAGAAATTAACAATGTTTTTGAACGTGATTTGGTAAAGATTAAATATGTTAAAAATACTGGGCCTTATCGCAAAATACTCCCTGCAATTAAGAATGCTGAACTAGATGATGTTCTGGTATACGCAGATGATGACGTTGTTTACGATTATAAATGGTTGTCCTCATTAATCAGTTCTTTTGAAAAGAATGAAAGAAAATATGTTGTGGCAAGTCGTGTTAGAAAAATAACTTATAATGTATGGAAACGGATGAAAAGTTATGAGACTTTCCCGATTGTAACTACCAAAATGGTTCTTCCTCATGGTTTCATAATCACTGGTGTAGGTGGGGCTGTTCTCACCAAAGCACATATTCACACTAAGTTTTTAGAGGATAATAGTTATTTGGAGATTGCTCCTAAAACAGACGATATTTGGATAAGCAAGATCATAGAGCTCTCACAATCGAAAGTGATTACTTGTCCTGAATCTTTGTCTTATGTTCAGGAGATATTACATTCCAATTTTACGCTTAGCTCAGAAAACACCCTTATAAGTAAGAACTTTTTCTTCCTTCGTTTTTTTCATAAGTTTCGCGTTAAATTGCTTGCTTACTGTGGGTACCTTAATACTAATAACGATTTATCAATTAAGAAAGTTGAGCAGCATTTCAAAAAGGTTATTTAACATATGTTTTCTGTTTTTTATCATCTTTATGTAGGTTAGCATGAGTCTAATAAATAATGTAAAATGGGTGAGCATATCACAAATTGTTAAGATATTGTGCCAAATTTTAGGTATGTTTATTTTTTCTAGGTTATTAAGCCCAGCAGAAATAGGCATTATGGCTATGGCCTTAGTCGTTGTTAATTTTACTAATATATTTAGAGATCTGGGTACTTCAGCTGCGGTTATTCAACAACCAACAGTCACTGAAATCTTAAAGAAAACGGTTTTTACCCTGAATGTTTCATTTGGTGTAGTTGTTTTCTTTTTGGTTTTTTTTGGTGCGCCATTAATAGCATCTTTTTTTAATGAGCCACTACTCATTAATGTTCTAAGGCTCGTCGCATTTAGTTTTCCTATAAATAGTGCTACGGCAATACATTTATCCCTACTTGAAAGGGACTCAAACTTTTCAAAAATTGCTATAGTTGAAGTTGCTTCGTCAGTTTTTGCTTTATTCATTGCTATTCTTTTTTCAATGAATGGTGCAGGTGTTTATAGCCTAGTCGCGCAGACTTTACTTTATTCAATCTTTTCCGCATTCGGTTTTATCTTTAACTCTTCTTGGAAAATTGGCTTTGCGTTTAATTACCAAGAAATTAAGAGGATTTTTTCTTTTACAGCAAATTTGTTAGGCTTTAATTTTTTAAATTTCTTTTCGAGGAATTTGGATCAGGTTATCATCGGTAAGAATTTCTCTGCAGTTATTTTAGGACATTACTCATTGGCTTATAGGCTAATGTTATTTCCTATACAGAATATAACCTTCGTTTTAACAAGATCGCTTTACCCTATTTTAAGCCGTTTACAGGATAATCCAAAAGATTCTTTTAAAACGTATTTGCATTCACTAAAGGCAATCGCAATTATTATTCCACCTTTGATGGCCGGTATTGCTTTAGTAAGTAAAGATTTTATATATGTTTTTTTTGGGGAGAAATGGTTGCCTGTTGCTTCTATTTTATTATGGCTAGCACCAGTTGCTGTAATGCAATCATTTGTAAGTACTACAGGATCGGTGTTCATGTCTAAAGGTAAGACAAATATCCTTCTTATTATTTCAATTTATAATGCATTCCTTCAAATAGGTGCTTTTATAATTGGCGGTTTTTTTGATATTTTAATTTTAATCAAGCTCTATTTAATAGCTAATTTATTGATGTTTATTCCGAATATGTATTTGGCCATTAGAGTATTATCTGGAAAGTTAATGGATTTTTTCAGTGTCTTAATAAAACCATGTTTTGCAACAGGATTGATGGTTTTGGTGGTGTCATTTTCAGAACTATATTTACCTTTCAAAATAGAAAGTCATCTTGTTAATTTTATACTACATGTGGTTTTAGGCGGTATAGTATATACATGCATGATCTTTATATTGGAAAAAGATTTCTTTCTTAAAAGGAAACAATGCTTGTAAAAAAGCCTGAAAGGAATATTTATAGTACATTGAGCGATAAAGTTTTGCATGCTATATTGCGCTAGTTCCCCACTTTTTTAAACGGTAGGAGTATGTAATGTCCAAGCAACAGATCGGGGTCGTCGGTATGGCAGTGATGGGGCGTAACCTTGCGCTAAACATCGAAAGCCGTGGTTATACTGTCTCCGTTTTCAACCGCTCCCGTGAAAAGACCGAAGAAGTGATTGCCGAAAACCCAGGCAAGAAACTGGTTCCTTACTACACAGTACAAGAGTTTGTTGAATCCCTCGAAACACCACGTCGTATCCTGTTAATGGTGAAGGCCGGTGCTGGCACCGACAGCGCCATCGATTCCCTGAAGCCTTACCTCGACAAAGGTGACATCATCATTGATGGCGGTAACACCTTCTTCCAGGATACCATCCGTCGTAACCGTGAACTGTCTGCAGAAGGTTTTAACTTTATCGGTACCGGTGTTTCCGGTGGTGAAGAGGGGGCTCTGAAAGGACCTTCCATCATGCCTGGTGGGCAGAAAGAAGCCTATGAGTTAGTTGCTCCAATTCTGAAGCAGATCGCGGCGGTTGCAGAAGACGGTGAGCCATGTGTGACCTATATCGGTGCTGACGGTGCTGGCCATTATGTGAAGATGGTTCATAACGGCATCGAGTATGGTGACATGCAGCTGATTGCTGAAGCTTATGCGCTGTTGAAAGGCGGTCTGGCTCTTTCTAATGAAGAGTTGGCGCAAACCTTCACCGTATGGAACGAAGGCGAGCTGAGCAGCTACCTGATCGACATTACCAAAGATATCTTCACCAAGAAGGATGAAGAGGGTAAATACCTTGTCGATGTTATTCTTGATGAAGCAGCAAACAAAGGTACCGGTAAGTGGACCAGCCAGAGCTCACTGGATCTCGGCGAACCTCTGTCTCTGATCACCGAGTCCGTATTTGCTCGTTACATCTCATCGCTTAAAGACCAGCGTGTAGCCGCTTCTAAAGTGCTGAGTGGTCCGCAGGCTCAGCCGGCTGGTGATAAAGCTGAATTTATCGAAAAAGTACGTCGTGCGTTGTACCTCGGGAAAATCGTTTCTTATGCTCAGGGCTTCTCCCAGCTGCGTGCTGCTTCTGATGAATACAACTGGGATCTTAACTACGGCGAGATCGCTAAGATTTTCCGCGCTGGCTGCATCATTCGTGCGCAGTTCCTGCAGAAGATCACCGATGCTTATGCGCAAAACGCTGGCATTGCTAACCTGTTGCTGGCTCCGTACTTCAAACAGATCGCTGATGACTATCAGCAGGCGCTGCGTGATGTGGTGGCCTATGCCGTACAGAATGGTATCCCGGTACCGACGTTCTCTGCCGCAATTGCCTACTATGACAGCTACCGTTCCGCTGTTCTGCCCGCTAACCTGATTCAGGCTCAGCGTGATTACTTTGGTGCGCACACCTATAAGCGCACTGATAAAGAAGGCGTTTTCCACACTGAGTGGTTAGATTAATATTTATCTTATTAGGCCTCCAATAATTTATTGGAGGCCTAATGTTAAAGTACATATATAATCAAATCCTCTTCTGACAAATAGCGGAAAATTAAGAGTTTCGCTATTTGTTTTTAAAGTGTTCCTTCGATATTATCCCCATAAAATTACATCTCAAACATTTTAATATGGAGATGTATGCAATTATTTTCTTTTTGCATGAGTAATCAAAGGTAAATAAAATATGAAGATTCTTGTCACCGGTGGCGCAGGCTTTATCGGCTCTGCCGTGGTTCGTCATATCATTGAAAATACCCGGGATGAAGTCCGCGTGATGGACTGCCTGACCTACGCCGGCAACCTCGAATCCCTGGCGCCGGTGGCCGGGAGCGAACGCTACTCGTTTTCCCAGACTGATATCACCGATGCTGCTGCCGTGGCGGCCCAGTTCAGCGAGTTTCGCCCGGATATCGTGATGCATCTGGCGGCAGAAAGCCATGTGGACCGTTCCATTGATGGCCCGGCAGCCTTTATCCAGACCAACGTGATCGGCACCTTCACTCTGCTGGAGGCGGCCCGTCACTACTGGTCCGGGCTTGGGGAAGCGCAGAAGCAGGCTTTCCGCTTCCACCACATCTCCACCGATGAGGTGTACGGCGACCTGCACGGCACCGATGACCTGTTCACCGAAGAAACCCCGTACGCGCCGAGCAGCCCGTACTCTGCCTCCAAAGCGGGCAGCGACCATCTGGTTCGCGCCTGGAACCGCACCTACGGCCTGCCGGTGGTGGTGACCAACTGCTCCAACAACTATGGTCCGTATCACTTCCCGGAGAAACTGATCCCGCTGACTATCCTTAACGCCCTGGCGGGTAAACCGCTGCCGGTATATGGCAACGGGGAGCAGATCCGTGACTGGCTGTATGTCGAGGATCATGCCCGTGCGCTGTACAAAGTGGCGACCGAAGGCAAGAGCGGCGAGACCTACAATATCGGCGGTCATAACGAGCGTAAAAATATCGATGTGGTGCGCACCATCTGCGCCATTCTCGACAAGGTGGTGGCGCAGAAGCCGGGCAACATCACCCACTTTGCTGACCTGATCACTTTTGTCACCGACCGTCCGGGGCACGACCTGCGCTACGCCATTGATGCCGCGAAAATTCAGCGCGATCTGGGCTGGGTGCCGCAGGAGACGTTCGAGAGCGGGATTGAAAAAACCGTGCACTGGTATCTGAACAACCAGACCTGGTGGCAGCGCGTGCTGGACGGCTCCTATGCCGGTGAGCGTCTGGGCCTCAATAACTGATATCTGACTGATTAAGGAATAGATTTATGAAAGGTATTGTTCTGGCCGGCGGCTCCGGCACGCGTTTATATCCGATCACTCAGGGCGTCTCCAAGCAACTGCTGCCGATCTATGACAAGCCGATGATTTTCTACCCGGTGTCCGTCCTGATGCTGGCGGGTATTCGCGACATCCTGATCATCTCCACCCCGGACGATATGCCTTCCTTCCAGCGCCTGCTGGGTGACGGATCGCAGTTCGGGGTGAACTTCAGCTACGCCATCCAGCCGTCTCCGGACGGCCTGGCGCAGGCCTTTATCATTGGTGAGAAGTTCATCGGCAACGATGCCTGCGCCCTGGTGCTGGGGGATAATATCTACTTTGGCCAGAGCTTCGGTAAAAAACTGGAAGCGGCGGCGGCGAAGACTTCCGGTGCCACGGTGTTTGGTTATCAGGTGCTGGATCCGGAGCGTTTCGGGGTGGTGGAGTTCGACGAGAACTTTAAGGCGCTGTCCATCGAGGAGAAACCGCTGAAGCCGAAATCGGACTGGGCGGTGACCGGGCTCTACTTCTACGACAACAATGTGGTGGAGATGGCGAAGGACGTCAAGCCTTCTGAACGCGGCGAGCTGGAGATCACCACCCTGAACCAGATGTATCTGGAGCGCGGCGATTTGCAGGTGGAACTGCTGGGGCGCGGATTTGCCTGGCTGGATACGGGCACCCATGACAGCCTGATTGAAGCTTCTCAGTTTATTCATACCATTGAGAAGCGCCAGGGGATGAAGGTCGCCTGTCTGGAAGAGATAGCCTACCGTAATCAGTGGCTGTCGGCGGAAGGGGTGGCGGCTCAGGCGGAGCGTCTGAAGAAAACCGAGTACGGTGCCTACCTGAAACGTCTGCTCAGTGAAGACTGAAGCCGCACGGCCATTAAAGGAAAATAACAAGATGAAGATATTACTGATTGGCAAGAATGGTCAGGTGGGCTGGGAGCTGCAGCGCTCCCTGTCCACGCTCGGTGATGTGGTCGCGGTGGATTACTTTGATAAAGAGCTGTGCGGTGATCTGACTAATCTGGACGGTATCGCGCAGACCGTGCGTACCGTCCGCCCGGACGTGGTGGTGAATGCCGCCGCGCACACGGCAGTGGACAAGGCCGAAAGCGAGCGGGAGCTCTCCGACCTGCTGAACGACAAAGGGGTGGCGGTGCTGGCGGCGGAGTCGGCGAAGCTGGGTGCCCTGATGGTGCACTATTCCACGGACTATGTGTTCGACGGCGCCGGCAGCCATTATCGCCGGGAAGATGAGGCAACCGGCCCGCTGAACGTCTACGGTGAAACCAAACGTGCCGGTGAACTGGCGCTGGAGCAGGGCAATCCGCGTCACCTGATTTTCCGTACCAGCTGGGTGTATGCCACCCGCGGCGCCAACTTTGCCAAAACCATGCTCCGCCTGGCGGGTGAGAAAGAGACGCTCTCCATCATTGACGACCAGCACGGGGCGCCCACCGGAGCAGAGCTGCTGGCAGACTGCACGGCGACGGCAATCCGTGAAACGCTGCGTGATCCGGCGCTGGCCGGTACCTATCATCTGGTGGCCAGCGGCGAGACCAGCTGGTGCGACTACGCCCGCTATGTGTTTGAGGTGGCGAGAGCGCACGGTGCAGAGCTGGCGGTTCAGGAAGTGAAGGGCATTCCGACGACGGCCTATCCGACGCCGGCGAAGCGTCCGCTCAACTCTCGCCTGTCGAATGAAAAATTCCAGCAGGCATTTGGGGTGACTCTCCCGGACTGGCGTCAGGGTGTGGCTCGCGTGGTAACAGAAGTCCTGGGTAAATAAACGGGTAGCAAAAGATGAACATTATTAAAACAGATATTCCTGAGGTGCTGATTTTTGAACCGCGCGTGTTTGGTGATGCGCGGGGGTTCTTCTTTGAGAGCTTCAGCAGCAAGGTGTTTAATGAGGCTGTGGGCCGCCAGGTGGAATTCGTCCAGGACAACCACTCCCAGTCCCAGAAAGGCGTATTGCGCGGGCTGCACTATCAGCTGGATCCGCACGCTCAGGGCAAACTGGTCCGCTGCGTGGAAGGTGAGGTATTTGACGTGGCGGTGGATATCCGTCGTTCATCGCCAACCTTTGGCAAATGGGTGGGCGCGGTGCTCAGCGCAGAGAATAAACGTCAGCTGTGGATCCCGGAAGGGTTCGCCCACGGGTTTATGGCGCTGAGCGACACGGTGCAGTTTGTCTACAAGGCGACGAACTACTACGCGCCACAGTCAGAGCGGAGCATCATCTGGAACGATCCGGAGATAGGGATTGACTGGCCGGCGCTGAGCGACTGCGCGCTGTCGCTGTCGGAGAAAGATCTGCAGGCACATACTCTGGCCACTGCAGAAGTTTATAAATAATTAGGTTGTTTTTCCTAAAATGGCGGGTTCCAAATGGAACTCGTCATGTTTATTCGTTTACAAGCTTGGTCAACCGACCGACTTGACTTACCTTCCTTCTCAGCGTAAAACCGCGCACAGCATTATTTAAATTCGTGGCTATCCGCCATTACCCAGTTAACTGATTAAAGTGTAATCGAATGAAAATTACTATTTCCGGTACAGGTTATGTTGGTTTATCGAACGGTGTCCTGATTGCGCAAAACCACGAAGTGGTGGCCCTGGATATCGTACAGGCCAAAGTGGATATGCTTAACCAGAAGATCTCTCCGATTGTCGATAAAGAGATTCAGGAATATCTGGCAGAAAAACCGTTAAATTTCCGTGCCACCACGGATAAGCACGACGCATACCGTAATGCCGACTACGTGATCATTGCCACGCCGACCGACTACGATCCCAAAACCAACTACTTCAACACCTCTACGGTGGAAGCGGTTATTCGCGATGTCACAGAGATCAACCCGAACGCGGTGATGATCATTAAATCGACCATCCCGGTGGGGTTCACCCGCGACATCAAAGAACGTTTAGGGATTGATAATGTTATTTTCTCTCCGGAATTCCTGCGTGAAGGACGTGCGCTGTACGACAACCTGCACCCGTCGCGTATTGTCATCGGTGAGCGCTCTGCGCGTGCCGAACGTTTTGCTGATCTGCTGAAAGAAGGCGCGATCAAGCAGGATATCCCAACCCTGTTTACCGACTCCACCGAAGCGGAAGCGATCAAACTGTTCGCTAACACCTATCTGGCGCTGCGCGTTGCCTATTTCAACGAGCTCGACAGCTATGCTGAAAGCCAGGGGCTGAACAGCAAGCAGATTATCGAAGGGGTATGCCTGGATCCGCGTATCGGCAACCACTATAACAACCCGTCCTTTGGCTACGGCGGCTACTGTCTGCCGAAAGATACCAAGCAGCTGCTGGCGAACTACGAATCGGTCCCGAACAATATCATCGCGGCTATCGTCGATGCTAACCGTACCCGTAAAGACTTTATCGCGGATTCTATTCTCGCTCGTAAGCCGAAAGTAGTGGGTGTGTATCGCCTGATCATGAAGAGTGGTTCGGACAACTTCCGCGCCTCTTCTATTCAGGGCATCATGAAGCGCATCAAGGCGAAAGGTATTCCGGTCATTATCTATGAACCGGTAATGCAGGAAGATGAGTTCTTTAACTCTCGCGTTGTGCGCGACCTGGCTGCCTTCAAACAAGAGGCGGATGTGATCATCTCTAACCGTATGGCGGAAGAGCTGGCGGATGTCGCGGATAAGGTTTACACCCGCGATCTGTTTGGCAACGATTAATTCTGCCGGTCTGACACTGGCGGCTCCCTGCCGCCAGTATGCTTCTTTATCTCCCCGCTCTATCCCTCACTACGCGTATTTCTCGCACATTCAGATTAACCTCAATAAATTGTGATGGACATTACGCTCTTGTACGAAACCCGTTGCGGGCGCAGAACAGGTCCGATAAGTTAAACTTACCTTGTGAAGAGCTACCGTCACTGTGATGTAGATGCCGGAGATAAGCGCCGGGAGGTAAAACAAAGCCTGCAACGCAGGCTTTTGTTATTTCTGTGTGCAGGGAAAATGATGAGCATGGCCAGCCAAGAGTGCTTTTCTCATGCCTTTATGCCATGGCAAATCACAGAATGAATAGTCATTCTGTCATAAAGTTATTTTATCTCTTAATATTATCTTAATGTCATTGTAATATGAAGCCAGCCTTACCACTTACGTTTATTAAACGTCAGTTTCGTTTTTTTTCTGTCTTTTAAATAAGAAATTAAAAAATAAACGGAAATAGCAAGTAGTATGGCAGCCACCACTAAGAAAAATAGGTTTTCCATAATATCTACCACATAGCGTATGTTGATTAAATTATTAGGTTGATAAGCAATGCGCCAGTTTTGTTCTGTAGCATGGCTTGCTCTAACATATCCTGGATTTAGGAAAATTCCTACAGAGTGTAATGTTTTTTATTACTCAGTATTTCATGCTACTTTTTCGATTGGAAACGGCATGGATACAGCCGAAGTGCAGTACTGTGGCATGTGGAGATTTGCTTTTTTAACAAAGGCTGGATGAAACTGGTTTCAGTTAGGCCAACTAAAGGGTAAAAAAATACGCTATAGCATAAAATATTATATATAACGTAATGCAGCTGCAGTTGATTCACATAACGTAAGGGTATGCAGAGTAGCTGCAAGAAGTTGCCGCAACCTGACGATTGCGGCAGGGCAGGGGGATTAGATCTGATAGTAATCCTTGTACCATTCCACGAAGTTCTTCACGCCGTCCTTCACTGACGTTTGCGGCTTAAAGCCCACCAGGTCATACAGCGCTTGGGTGTCTGCGCTGGTGTCCAGCACATCTCCCGGCTGGATCGGCATCATATTCTTCTTCGCTTCCATCCCCAGCGCCTCTTCCAGGGCGGTGATGTAGTCCATCAGTTCCACTGGTGAGCTGTTGCCAATGTTATATACCCGATACGGCGCGGAGCTGGTGGCCGGGGAACCGCTCTCAACGGTCCAGTCGGCATTGGCCTGCGGGATCACATCCTGCACCCGAACCACCGCCTCGACGATGTCGTCGATATAGGTGAAGTCGCGCTTCATTTTGCCATAGTTGTAAACGTCGATACTTTTTCCTTCCAGCATCGCTTTCGTGAACTTGAACAGCGCCATATCCGGGCGACCCCACGGACCATAAACTGTAAAGAAGCGCAGCCCGGTGGTCGGGATGCCGTACAGGTGAGAATAGGTGTGCGCCATCAGCTCATTAGCTTTCTTGGTGGCGGCATACAGGGAGACCGGATGATCGACGGAATCTTCGGTGGAGAACGGCATTTTACGGTTGAGGCCGTAAACCGAGCTGGAGGAGGCGTACACCAGGTGTTTCACCTTGGTATGACGGCAGCCTTCCAAAATGTTCAGGTACCCCATCAGGTTAGCGTCTGCGTACGCATACGGGTTTTCCAGCGAGTAGCGCACGCCGGCCTGGGCGGCCAGGTGGATCACTCGGTCAAATTGCTCTGTGGCGAACAGCTTTGCCATACCTTCACGGTCGGCCAAATCCAGCTGCTGGAAATGGAATGCCGGAGATGCCAGGCGATCCAGACGTGCCTGCTTCAGGCTGACGTCATAATAGTCGTTCATGTTGTCGATTCCGACAACATCATGCCCTTCATTCAGCAGGCGCTGCGCGATATGGAAGCCGATAAAACCTGCGGCACCAGTGACCAAAAACTTCATATTTTTCCTCCGGGGTGTGGATATCCCGTTCTACATAAGTGCCGATTTTACACTGGCTTGCGGTTGGGATCACTTGCTTTGCCATGACAAGATATGCAAGTAACTGTAAACAGCGGCGTCTGAGAGTAAATGCCTTGTAATTAATTATCATTCGTGAAAGGTATTAAGCCATTCAGAAGATGAAAAGCACTATAGAAACCAATATAAACAATGGGTTATCTGTTTGTTTCGGTTTTATCGAGTATTGCTAGGTTTTAGACGCGGTCTGGCCTCGTAGAGTAAAGATTGTTACTTTGGTTTGCCCGGTGTGTTTGTTTCCCGAGAGCTCATTTAGCGATAATGCCATCATATCGTCTAAAGTGTGTCCATTTTTACATTGAGAAAGCCATGCACCGGATTTTTACTTTTATTCCTTACTTGCAGAGTTATAATACGCTGCCGTTCTATTTGGCAGACTTAGGTATTGCTTGATAAATCATCACCAAAAGTTGTTATTAATATGCAAGAAATTATTTCAGAATTTCATGCTGTCCTTAGATGGTTCTTTTGCATGTAAGGGCGTGATGAGCAGGTGAGGGGAGTGCTACGCCAGGCATGCTGCTTGCGGAAATGAGAAAGTCCTGATAGCTAACGGAGAAGGGAAACGCCAGAGTAAAGCCTTTTTGTAGCTAAGGTAACGAGATGCATGGCTGTACTGAACAGTAATGCCATCTGCAGTGCGGTTTGAACGGATGTGAGTGCTAAAAACTCGGTGGATCACGCATTTTGGTTGCGATAGCCAATGGCGGTAGCGTGGAAGAAAACATAAGGTGATTTTTTAATTTATTGAATTAAAAGGGTTTTTATCGTTTTATTGCTGGGGTGTCGCTTGCGCTTCCGTTCAAATCATTGGTTGCAGTCGATGAATGGCAGCTGACCTGATAAACTTTGCCCGCAGCACAAAGCAGTCAGTTTCTCGATTGTTGAGCCTGACAGGATCGGCGAGGTAGACCTGGTATGACTAACTCATTCAGTGGATATTTGCAGAATAATTTATGAGTATAAAGATGAAGTACAATTTAGGGTATTTATTTGATTTACTTGTTGTGATAACAAATAAAGATCTAAAAGTGCGCTATAAGAGCAGCATGCTAGGCTATTTATGGTCAGTAGCAAATCCATTGCTTTTTGCCATGATTTATTATTTTATATTTAAGCTGGTAATGAGAGTACAAATTCCAAATTATACAGTTTTCCTCATTACCGGCTTGTTTCCGTGGCAATGGTTTGCCAGTTCGGCCACTAACTCATTATTTTCATTCATCGCTAACGCTCAAATTATCAAGAAGACAGTTTTTCCCCGGTCCGTGATTCCGCTAAGTAATGTGATGATGGAAGGCTTGCATTTTCTTTGCACCATCCCGGTTATTGTTGTCTTTCTTTTTGTTTATGGCATGACGCCGTCCTTGTCCTGGGTTTGGGGTATACCTCTCATTGCTATTGGCCAGGTGATTTTCACCTTTGGTGTTTCAATCATCTTTTCAACGCTGAACCTGTTTTTCCGTGACCTGGAGCGCTTTGTCAGTCTGGGGATTATGCTGATGTTTTATTGTACGCCGATTTTATATGCGTCTGATATGATTCCGGAAAAATTTAGCTGGATAATTACCTACAATCCGCTAGCGAGTATGATTCTTAGTTGGCGTGATTTATTCATGAATGGGACTCTTAATTATGAGTATATTTCTATACTCTATTTTACGGGAATCATTTTGACGGTTGTCGGTTTGTCTATTTTCAATAAATTAAAATATCGATTTGCAGAGATCTTGTAATGCACCCAGTTATTAACTTCAGTCATGTTACAAAAGAGTATCCTCTGTACCATCATATTGGCTCAGGAATCAAAGATTTAATTTTCCATCCAAAACGCGCTTTTCAGTTGCTGAAGGGGCGGAAATATTTAGCTATCGAAGACGTATCCTTTACAGTTGGCAAAGGTGAGGCTGTTGCCCTGATTGGACGTAATGGGGCAGGAAAGAGTACCTCGCTTGGCCTGGTTGCCGGCGTGATTAAGCCAACTAAGGGAACCGTCACCACTGAAGGACGGGTGGCATCGATGCTTGAACTCGGCGGAGGCTTTCATCCGGAACTTACCGGGCGTGAGAATATTTACCTGAATGCTACTCTGCTGGGCCTTCGGCGTAAAGAGGTCCAGCAACGTATGGAACGTATTATTGAATTTTCGGAACTGGGAGAATTCATAGACGAGCCAATCAGAGTGTACTCAAGCGGAATGCTAGCTAAGTTAGGTTTTTCGGTCATCAGTCAGGTTGAACCGGATATTTTAATTATTGATGAAGTTCTGGCAGTAGGTGATATCGCTTTTCAGGCAAAATGTATTCAGACCATCAGAGATTTTAAGAAAAGAGGCGTGACAATATTGTTTGTTAGCCACAATATGAGTGACGTTGAAAAAATCTGCGACAGAGTCATCTGGATCGAAAATCATAGGCTCAGAGAAGTGGGGTCTGCAGAGCGAATCATTGAACTGTACAAGCAAGCAATGGCTTAATCAGTGGGTAATATAATGAACAATAGCGTTAAAATCTATACCAGCCACCATAAGCCTAGTGCTTTTCTTAATGCTGCAATTATCAAACCTCTGCATGTCGGCAAAGCTAATTCTTGTAATGAAATTGGTTGTCCTGGAGATGACACTGGCGATAATATTTCCTTTAAGAATCCGTTTTATTGCGAACTAACTGCGCATTATTGGGTTTGGAAAAACGAAGAGCTGGCAGACTATGTCGGTTTCATGCACTATCGCCGTCATCTTAATTTTTCCGAAAAACAAACTTTTTCTGAGGATACCTGGGGGGTCGTGAACCATCCATGCATTGATGAAGAATATGAGAAGATCTTTGGATTAAACGAAGAAACAATTCAACGGTGTGTCGAAGGTATTGACATCTTGCTGCCCAAAAAATGGTCTGTCACTGCGGCGGGAAGTAAAAATAATTACGATCACTATGAACGAGGTGAATACTTACACATTTGTGATTATCAGGCTGCCATTGCCATCGTTGAAAAACTATATCCAGAGTATAGCACGGCAATAAAAACGTTTAATGATGCCAGTGATGGCTATTACACAAATATGTTTGTCATGCGCAAAGATATTTTTGTTGACTATTCTGAGTGGCTCTTTTCCATTCTGGATAATCTCGAAGATGCCATCTCGATGAACAATTATAATGCTCAGGAAAAACGCGTTATTGGGCATATAGCTGAACGGCTGTTTAATATTTACATAATTAAGCTGCAACAAGATGGTGAGCTTAAGGTAAAAGAATTACAGCGTACCTTTGTCAGCAATGAAACATTCAATGGTGCACTGAATCCAGTTTTTGATTCTGCGGTTCCAGTGGTTATCAGTTTCGATGATAATTACGCAATCAGCGGTGGCGCATTAATTAATTCCATTATCCGACATGCGGACAAAAATAAAAATTATGATATCGTCGTACTCGAAAACAAAGTTAGCTATTTGAATAAAACGCGGTTGGTAAATTTAACCTCTGCTCATCCGAATATTTCTCTTCGTTTTTTTGACGTTAATGCCTTCACTGAAATTAACGGTGTGCATACCCGAGCGCATTTTAGCGCATCAACGTATGCCCGTCTTTTTATTCCTCAACTGTTCAGACGATACGATAAAGTCGTATTTATTGATTCGGATACCGTTGTAAAGGCTGACCTGGGTGAACTGCTTGATGTCCCTCTGGGCAACAATTTAGTTGCAGCGGTTAAGGATATCGTCATGGAAGGTTTTGTAAAATTTTCTGCAATGTCGGCATCAGATGATGGCGTTATGCCGGCAGGCGAATATTTACAGAAAACCTTAAACATGAATAACCCTGATGAATATTTTCAGGCAGGGATTATTGTTTTTAATGTCAAACAAATGGTCGAAGAAAATACTTTTGCTGAATTGATGCGGGTATTAAAGGCAAAAAAATACTGGTTCCTCGACCAGGATATCATGAATAAAGTATTCTACTCTCGAGTCACATTTCTGCCATTAGAGTGGAACGTTTATCATGGTAATGGCAATACGGATGATTTCTTCCCTAATCTTAAGTTTGCAACGTATATGAAATTTTTAGCAGCTCGCAAGAAGCCTAAAATGATTCATTATGCGGGTGAGAACAAACCATGGAATACCGAAAAAGTCGATTTTTATGATGACTTTATTGAAAACATCGCTAACACTCCATGGGAGATGGAAATCTATAAACGTCAGATGTCGTTAGCGGCTTCGATTGGTTTAACCCATCGCGAGCCGCAACAACAAATCTTGTTCCAGACCAAAATCAAGAACGTACTGATGCCTTATGTTAATAAATATGCACCAATAGGCACGCCAAGAAGAAACATGATGACTAAATATTATTACAAAGTACGCCGTGCTATTCTTGGATAATAAAAGAGACAACAGATGAAAAGAAAAAAAATATTGATCGTAGGCGCTGGTTTCTCTGGTGCAGTTATCGGTCGCCAACTTGCTGAGAAGGGACATCAAGTCCATATTATCGATCAGCGTGATCATATTGGGGGGAATTCCTATGATGCACGCGACTCTGAAACGAATGTGATGGTACATGTTTATGGACCCCATATTTTCCATACTGACAATGAAACAGTGTGGAACTATGTCAACAAGCATGCAGAGATGATGCCCTATGTGAACCGGGTTAAAGCGACAGTTAATGGTCAGGTATTTTCCCTGCCTATTAATTTGCATACTATCAATCAGTTTTTCTCAAAAACTTGTTCGCCTGATGAGGCCAGAGCGCTCATTGCTGAGAAAGGGGACAGCACTATTGCTGATCCACAAACTTTTGAAGAGCAAGCGTTACGCTTTATTGGTAAAGAGTTATATGAGGCCTTTTTTAAAGGATATACGATTAAACAGTGGGGGATGCAACCCTCGGAACTGCCCGCATCTATTCTTAAACGTCTTCCTGTTCGTTTTAACTATGATGATAATTATTTTAACCACAAATTTCAGGGCATGCCGAAATGTGGTTATACGCAGATGATTAAGTCAATTCTCAATCATGAGAATATCAAGGTTGACTTACAGCGGGAATTTATCGTTGACGAGCGAACTCATTACGATCACGTATTCTATAGCGGTCCATTAGATGCGTTTTATGGCTACCAATATGGCCGTCTGGGCTATCGAACATTAGATTTTAAAAAGTTTATCTATCAGGGTGATTACCAGGGATGCGCAGTGATGAACTATTGTTCTGTGGATGTGCCCTATACTCGCATCACTGAACATAAATATTTTTCTCCCTGGGAACAACACGACGGCTCTGTTTGTTATAAAGAGTATAGCCGTGCTTGTGAAGAAAATGATATTCCTTACTATCCTATTCGCCAGATGGGAGAGATGGCCCTTCTTGAAAAATATTTGTCATTGGCCGAGAATGAAACCAACATCACTTTTGTCGGTCGTCTTGGAACCTACCGTTACCTTGATATGGATGTGACCATCGCCGAAGCATTGAAAACGGCAGAAGTCTATTTAAATTCACTCACTGAAAATCAGCCAATGCCTGTGTTTACGGTTTCTGTACGATGAAATATACGGCATTGATAGTGACATTCAATCGGCTCGGTAAACTGAAAAAAACCGTTGAAGAGACCCTCAAACTTGAATTCACTAATATTGTTATTGTCAATAACGGGTCCACGGATGGGACCCAAGCCTGGCTTTCGTCAATTGTTGATACACGAGTCATTGTATTAACCCTCACCGAGAATACCGGTGGGGCGGGGGGCTTTAAAACCGGTAGTCAGTATATCTGTGAACAGCTGGCAAGTGATTGGGTATTTTTCTACGATGACGATGCTTACCCCTATCCAGACACGTTGAAGTCCTTTTCACAGCTGGATAAGCGGGGATGTCGGGTATTTAGTGGACTGGTGAAAGATCCGCAAGGAAAACCGTGTCCGATGAATATGCCGTTCTCGCGTGTACCAACCTCCCTTGGCGACACTGTACGCTATTTACGCTACCCTGGAGAATTTATCCCGGCAGCTAATCGTTCTATGTTCGTACAAACGGTTTCATTTGTTGGGATGGTCATACATCGTGATCTGCTCACGACCAGTCTTGACCACATCCATGAACAGCTTTTTATCTACTTTGATGATCTTTACTTTGGCTATCAGCTATCACTAGCTGGTGAGAAAATTATGTATAGCCCGGAGTTGCTTTTTTATCATGATGTGAGTATTCAGGGCAAACTTATTGCACCTGAATGGAAGGTTTACTATCTCTGCCGTAATTTGATCCTGTCGAAGAGAATATTCCAGAAAAATGCCGTGTATAGCAATTCAGCGATAGCGATACGCATCCTAAAATATATATTAATCCTGCCATGGCAACGTCAAAAATATTCCTATATGAAATTTATTCTTCGTGGAATTTCACATGGCATAAAAGGTATTAGTGGTAAGTATCATTAAGTGGGCATAGCAATGAGAAAATTGTGTTATTTCATAAATTCGGATTGGTACTTCGATTTACACTGGATCGATCGTGCCATCGCCTCCCGTGATGCAGGTTATGAGATTCACATCATCAGCCATTTTATTGATGACAACATAATAAATAAATTCAAAACATTCGGCTTTATTTGCCATAATGTTACTCTTGATGCTCAATCTTTTAATGCATTAGTTTTCTTTCGTACTTACCATGATGTGCAAAAAATTATTAAAAATATAAAACCGGATCTCTTGCATTGCATCACTATCAAGCCATGTTTGATTGGTGGTGTGCTCGCGAAGAAATTTAATCTGCCGGTCATCGTAAGTTTTGTTGGGCTTGGAAGAGTATTTTCTTCAGACAGCATGCCTTTAAAATTATTGCGGCAGTTTACTATTGCTGCATATAAATATATTGCCAGTAATAAGCGCTGTATATTTATGTTTGAACATGACCGCGACAGAAAAAAACTGGCTAAATTGGTTGGACTCGAAGAACAACAGACTATTGTTATTGATGGTGCAGGCATTAATCCAGAGATATACAAATATTCTCTTGAACAGAATCACGATGTCCCTGTTGTATTGTTTGCCAGCCGTATGTTGTGGAGTAAAGGACTGGGCGACTTAATTGAAGCGAAGAAAATATTACGCAGTAAGGATATTCACTTTACTTTGAATGTTGCAGGCATTCTGGTCGAAAATGATAAAGATGCAATTTCCCTTCAGGTCATTGAAAATTGGCATCAGCAAGGATTAATTAACTGGTTAGGTCGTTCGAATAACGTTTGCGATCTTATTGAGCAATCAAATATCGTTGCTTTGCCATCTGTTTATTCTGAAGGTGTTCCGCGAATTCTTCTGGAAGCATCTTCTGTGGGTCGCGCTTGTATTGCTTATGATGTCGGTGGTTGTGATAGCCTTATTATTGATAATGATAATGGAATTATTGTTAAAAGCAATTCACCTGAAGAGTTGGCTGATAAACTTGCCTTTTTGCTTAGCAATCCTAAAGCACGCGTTGAAATGGGTATTAAAGGACGTAAGCGTATTCAGGATAAATTCTCGAGTGGGATGATTATTAGTAAAACGCTAAAGACTTATCATGATGTGGTTGAGGGATAGTTGTCGATCAAACGGTATCCTTTTTTATTAATTGCCAGATATTGTTTCTTTACCATCAAATTTTTTTTGAAGTATATTATTAACTAAAATTACTGTAACGTGTCACTCGGGAGGCGATCAAATGTCTGAAAGATCTTCAAGTGCACTGGTCTCTGTTGTGATACCTGTGCACGATGCTGCAGAATATATATCTGATACGCTAAGTTCCATTTTATCGCAATCGTTACAGGATATTGAAGTCATCATTATTGATGACAATTCAGCTGATGATACGTTAAAGCTACTGCAGTCCTTTGCCGCTAATGACTCGCGGATACGTCTTTTGAATAATTCGCAGAATATCGGTGCAGGTGCATCACGTAACATGGGGTTAAAAATAGCAAGTGGCGAATATATCATTTTTCTTGATGATGACGATTATGCCGATGCTAATATGCTCAAACGGATGTATGATCATGCTGCATTGCTGCAAGCCGATGTGGTTATCTGCCGATGCCAGTCTTTAGATCTACAAACCCATTCATATGCACCAATGCCATGGTCTGTGCGCGTAGATTTGCTCCCCCAAAAAGAACTATTTTCATCAGATGAAATTACTCATAATTTCTTTGAAGCATTTATCTGGTGGCCCTGGGATAAGCTTTTCCGTCGCCAGACTATACTGGATACTGGGTTACAATTCCAGGATTTAAGAACGACTAATGATTTATTTTTTGTTAGCGCTTTTATGCTACTTACCAAAAGAATGGCGTTCCTGGATGAGATCTTGATTTCTCATTCCATTAACCGCAGTGGTTCATTATCGGTGACCAGAGAGAAATCATGGCACTGTGCTCTTGATGCGTTACGTGCCCTCTATTCCTTTATTGACTCAAAGCACTTGTTGCCTTCACGTGGTAGAGACTTTAATAATTATGCAGTGACTTTTCTTGAGTGGAATTTAAATACGATTTCTGGTCCGGCGTTTGATTCTTTATTCACTGCTTCACGCGAATTCATCGCCTCATTGGATATTGATGAAAGCGATTTTTATGATGATTTTATCAAAGCGGCACACTATCGCCTGATTCGATTAACGCCGGAAGAGTATCTTTTCTCGTTAAAAGATCGGGTATTACATGAGCTTGAATCCTCTAATTTATCTTCAGAGAAGTTGCAAGCCAGTATTGCTTCTCAGGATCAAGTTCTTAAAGCCAGGGAAGAAGAAATTGATGAGCTAAGAGCGTCCGTTGCACAGAAAAAAGAACGTATTGATAGGTTGGTCCAGCGAAATGCATATTTAGAGACTGAGTATCAGAAACAGCAAGATCAATTAACTAAACTACAAAATGAATTAAATGACGCTGCTCAACGCTATTCAGCCCTTATTTCATCATTGTCATGGAAAGTTACAAGACCTTTAAGGTTAATCAAAGCGTTAATCACGAGGAAAATGTAATATTTTTATCAATACTTCATGCTTATTTTAGTTGCAGAGAAATACTCCTGATTAACGAGCAAAGTTATGCAGGGAGGCATATTAACACCTCCCTTTGCTATTATTACCTATGCCGTGCTCTTAAATTATCAATCACTTCCCCGAGATCCAGCCCCTGGTCCTGCAGCAGCACCAGCAGGTGATACATCAGGTCCGACGCCTCATTCTTAAGCTCGAAGCGGTCGTTCACTGTGGCGGCCAGCGCGGTCTCCACGCCTTCTTCTCCCACTTTTTGCGCGATGCGCTTGGTGCCGCTGGCATACAGCTTCGCCGTGTAGGAGCTCTCCGGGTCGGCGTGTTTACGCTCGGCCAGCAGTTGCTCCAGCTGATAGAGGAACAGCCACTGGTGGCCGTTTTCGCCGAAGCAGCTAGTGGTGCCTTTGTGGCAGGTCGGCCCGATCGGGTTTACCAGCACCAGCAGCGTATCGTTGTCACAGTCCGGCGTGATGCTCACTACATTGAGGACATGGCCCGAGGTTTCACCCTTGGTCCACAGCCGCTGCTTGGTGCGCGAGTAAAAGGTGACCTTGCCGGTGGCTTCGGTTTTCTCCAGCGCCTCCTTGTTCATGTAGCCGTGCATCAGCACTTCGCCGGATACGGCGTGCTGCACGATGGCCGGCATCATGCCGTCCGTTTTTTCCCAGTCCAGCTGTTCAGTCAACATACCCTTATCTCCACGCCCTGTGCCGCCAGGTACGCTTTCAGTTCGCCAATATTAATAATCTGTTTGTGGAATACCGAGGCCGCCAGCGCGCCGTCAACGTCGGCGTCGCGGAAGGCTTCGAGGAAGTGTTCCATAGTGCCCGCGCCGCCGGAGGCGATCAGCGGGACGTGGCACACCGCGCGAACCTTCGCCAGCTGCTGCAGGTCGTAACCGTTGCGCACCCCGTCCTGGTTCATCATATTGAGAACGATCTCGCCTGCGCCGCGCTTCTGCACTTCCTCCACCCAGTCGAGGGTTTCCCACTGCGTCACCCGGGTGCGGCTCTCGTCGCCGGTATACTGGTTGACGTGATACTTGCCGGTCTCTGCGTCAAACCAGGTATCAATCCCCACCACGATACACTGCACGCCAAAGCGGTCGGCAAGGCGGGTGATCAGCGTCGGGTCGGCGAGAGCAGGGGAGTTAATCGAGATCTTATCGGCGCCGAAGGAGAGGATCTGCGCCGCGTCTTCCAGCGACTTGATCCCGCCCGCCACGCAGAAAGGAATATCGATTACTTCCGCCACGCGCGACACCCAGCTCTTGTCGACCACCCGACCGTCGCTGGAGGCGGTGATATCATAGAACACCAGTTCGTCGGCCCCTTCGTCGGCATAGCGCTTGGCCAGCGGGACGATGTCGCCAATGATCTCGTGATTACGGAACTGCACGCCTTTCACTACCTGGCCGTCGCGGACGTCGAGGCAGGGGATTATCCGTTTTGCCAGCATTGAATGGCCTCCGTTACGTTGAATTTACCTTCCAGCAGCGCGCGGCCGACAATCACGCCGCGCACCCCGGTGCCGCGCAGGGCGGCAATATCATTGAGATCGCCGATGCCGCCGGATGACTGAAACGCCACCTGCGGGTAGCGGGCGCAGACTTCCTCGTACAGCGAGACGTTAGAGCCTGCCAGCGTGCCGTCGCGGGAGATATCGGTGCACAGCACGTGCTGCAGGCCGACCGGCAGATAACTTTCCACCAGCTCCTCCAGCGTCACGCCGGAGTTTTCCTGCCAGCCGCTGACCGCCACCTGCTTATTGCCGTCGGCGTCGATACGCACGTCGAGGGCGAGCACCAGCCGTTCTGGGCCAAAGCGTTTAAACCAGCCTTTCACTTCTTCCGGGGACTTCACCGCGGTGGAGCCGACCACCACGCGGGCGACGCCGGCCTCAAGCAGGGCCGCGACATCCGCTTCGGTCCGCACGCCGCCGCCGACCTGCACCGGGACGTCAACCCCGGCGACCAGCGATTTCAGCAGCGGGATCTGGCGCTTCGCCGGATCCTTCGCCCCGGTCAGGTCGACCAGGTGCAGGACTTCCGCCCCCTGAGCGGCATAGGCCTGCAGGCGCGGCAGCGGATCGCTGCCATAGTCGCGCTGCTGGCCGTAATCGCCCTGATGGAGACGAACGACGGTGCCGTCGATTAAATCTAAAGCAGGAATAATCATCACATCTCCAGGAAGTTTTTCAGCAGCTGCGCCCCGGCGCTCCCGGAGCGCTCCGGGTGAAACTGCACGCCAAAGAAGTTATCTTTCTGCACCGCGGCGGTGAACGCCTCGCCGTAATTGCACTGGGCGATGGTGTACGGGTTGACCGGCATGGCGTAGCTGTGCACGAAGTAGAAATACGCGCCTTCTTCAATGCCGCGGAACAGCCGATCGCCTGCTTTGGCATACACCCGGTTCCAGCCCATGTGCGGCAGCGGCAGACCGTGGTCGGTCATCTTCGGCACCTCTTCTTCGATAATGCCCAGCAGATCGACGCCGTTGTTCTCCTCGCTGCGCTTGCCGAGCAGCTGCATGCCCAGGCAAATCCCCAGCACCGGCTGGGTACAGGCTTTGATCAGGTCGATCAGCTCCCGGTCGCGAAGCTGATCCATCGCCGCCTGGGCGGTGCCGACGCCGGGAAGAAACAGTTTATCGGCGCGCAATACCACTTCCGGATCGCGGCTGACCACCGGCTCATAGCCGTGGCGGCCAATCGCCGATTTCACCGAATTGAGGTTGGCGCAGCCGGTATCAAGGATCACCACATTCATTACAGCACCCCTTTGGAAGACGGCAGGGCATCGCCCTGGACGCGGATCGCCTGGCGCAGCGTACGGCCAAAGGCTTTGAACAGGCTCTCCACGCGGTGGTGATCGTTCTTGCCCTTGGTTTTCAGGTGCAGGGTCACCGCCATGGTGTAGGAGAGCGAGCGGAAGAAGTGTTCCACCATCTCGGTGCTCAGATCGCCGACGCGCTGATAGGTGAAGTCCGCCTTATACTCCAGGTGCGGCCGGCCGGAGATATCCAGCGCGCAGCGGGCGAGACACTCGTCCATCGGCAGCACGAAGCCGAAGCGGTTAATGCCGCGCTTGTCGCCAAGCGCCAGCTTCAGGGCTTCGCCGAGGGCCAGGCCGGTATCCTCCACCGTGTGGTGATCGTCGATGTACAGATCGCCGCCGACGTTAACCTCCATGCGGAAGCCGCCGTGGGTGGCGATTTGGTCGAGCATATGGTCAAAAAAGCCGACGCCAGTGTGGATCTTGCTGCCGCCTTCGCGGTCCAGCCACACTTTCACATCCACCTGGGTCTCTTTGGTGATGCGCTCGACATGGGCATAGCGGTCGCGGCGGGTCAGCTGCTCGCAGATGGTCGGCCAGTCGAGCGTCTCGCGGTCATAGCGCAGACCGGTAATTCCCATGTTATCCGCCAGCTCAAGGTCGGTGGCCCGGTCGCCAATCACATAGCTGTGGGCTTTATCCAGCACGCCCTCTTCCAGCCACGGCAGCACCAGCTGCGTTTTTGGCTTGCGGCAGGCGCAGTTGTCGCCCGGGAAGTGCGGACAAATCAGCACCTCTTCAAAGTTAACGCCCTGCGAGGCGAAGATCTGCATCATCAGGTTGTGCGGGCCATCAAACGCTTCCTGCGGCAGACTGTCGGTTCCCAGGCCATCCTGATTGGTGATCATCACCAGCTTATAGCCTTCCTGCTGCAGCTTCAGCAGCGCCGGGATCACCTGCGGCTCAAACGCCAGCTTGTCGAACCGGTCCACCTGGAAATCCTCCGGCGGTTCGGAAATCAGTGTGCCGTCACGGTCAATAAAGAGATACTTCTGGGTCATACATTCTCCGCAGTCAAGGCGTCAATCACGCGCTGGCTCTCGGCACGGGTACCGATAGTGATACGCAAACAGCCGCTTAATGAAGGTTGTTTATTCTGGTCACGTAAGATAATGCCCTGATCCCACAAAGATTTAAACACTGCGCTGGAGGCGGTTATCCGCGCCAGCACATAGTTGGTCTCGGAATCGAAGACCTGCTCCACGCAGGCGATGCCGCGCAGCTGTTCCACCAGGTAGCGGCGCTCGTCAAGGATCTGCGCCACGCGCTGGCGCATCGCGGCGATCCCCTCCGGGCTCAGGGCCTGGGCGGCGATATCGGCCACCGGCGTGGAGAGCGGGTACGGGGCGATCACTTTCAGCAGCACGTTGATCACCTCGGCGTTGGCGAGGGTGAAGCCGCAGCGCAGGCCGGCGAGGGCGAAGGCTTTGGACAGCGTGCGCAGCACCACCAGGTGCGGATAGTCGCTGAGCCAGCCGGCCAGCGTCGCCTGCGGGCAGAATTCAATATAGGCTTCGTCGGCCACCACGATGGCTTTGCCGCGGGTCATCTCCAGCAGGTCGCGCATCGACTGCGGGTCGATAATCTGCCCGGTCGGGTTGTTCGGGCTGCAGACGAAGACCACCTTCACGCCGTCCAGCCGCGCTTCGATGCCCGGCAGGTCGAGCTGCCAGTCGGCCAGCGTCGGCACGGTGCGGCACTCGACGCCGATGGTCTCGGCGCTGACGCTGTACATGCCGTAGGTCGGCGGGCAGTAGAGCACCGCGTCTTCGCCGGCCTCACAGAAGGCGCGGATCAGCAGCTCGATGCCTTCGTCGGCGCCGCGGCTGACCAGCACCTGCTCCGGTTTGACCTCGGCGTAGCGGGCGTAGCTCTCAATCACGGCCTTCGGCTGCGGCTCCGGATAGCGGTTCAGCGTCTGTTCGGTAAGCTGGAAGGCTACGGCGGTAGGGAATTCGTTGGCGTTGAGCCAGACGTCGCCTTTGCCGCCCAGCCGGCGAGCGGATTGATACGGGGTCAGCGCGCGGACGTTGGCGCGGGCTAAATCTTCAATGCTCATGCTTGCTCCTTCAGGGCGGCAACGCGCAGCGTTACGGCGTTTTTGTGGGCGTCAAGGCGCTCGGCGGCGGCCAGGATCTCAATCGTTGAGGCGAGGGCGGCAAAGCCGTCGCGCGACAGCTCCTGCACGGTCATCCGCTTCTGGAAATCGGCCAGACCGAGGCTTGAGCAGGTGGCGGTGTAACCATAGGTCGGCAGGACGTGGTTGGTGCCCGAGGCGTAGTCGCCCGCGGATTCCGGTGACCAGTCGCCAAGGAAAACGGAACCGGCGCTGGTGATGCTATCCACCAGCTCGCGGGCCTGACGGGTCTGAATGATCAGGTGCTCCGGGCCGTACAGGTTGGAGATAGCCACGCACTGCGCCAGATCGCGGGCCACGATGATCCGGCTGGCGGAGAGCGCCACGCGGGCAGTTTCCGCGCGCGGCAGGGCGGCCAGCTGGCGCTCCACGGCTTCGGCGACGCGGCTGCCCATGTCGGCGTCCGGGGTCAGGAGGATCACCTGCGAGTCCGGGCCGTGTTCCGCCTGCGACAGCAGGTCGGAGGCGACAAAGTCCGGGTTGGCGCCGCTGTCGGCGATCACCAGCACTTCCGACGGGCCGGCCGGCATGTCGATGGCTGCGCCGTCCAGACGCTGGCTGACCTGGCGTTTGGCTTCCGTGACGTAAGCGTTACCCGGGCCAAAGATTTTATCCACCTTCGGCACCGACTCGGTACCGAGGGCGAGGGCGGCGATGGCCTGGGCGCCGCCGACGTTAAAGATGGTTTTTACGCCGCACAGCTGCGCGGCATAGAGGATCTCATCGGCAATCGGCGGCGGCGAGCAGAGCACCACCTGCTGACAGCCGGCGATGCGCGCCGGCGTCGCCAGCATCAGCACCGTGGAGAACAGCGGCGCTGAGCCGCCGGGAATGTACAGTCCGACGGAGGCGATAGGGCGGGTGACCTGCTGGCAGCGCACCCCCGGCAGCGTTTCGACATCCACCGCCAGCAGCTGCTGCGCGTTGTGGAAGGTCTCGATGTTTTTCACCGCCACCGCCATCGCCTGCTTCAGCTCGTCGCTGAGGCGCTCGCCGGCGGCGGCGATCTCCGCCTCGCTCACCTGCAGCGCGGCGACGGTGGTTTTATCAAACTTCGCGCTGTATTCGCGCAGCGCCGCGTCGCCGTTGGCTTTGACGTTATTCAGGATCTCCGTCACCGTTTTACTGATGCTGTCGGAGGCGGAAATCGCCGGGCGCGTTAAGAGTTGCTGTTGTTGGTCTGCGCTACAGCCGTTCCAGTCGATGATTGTGTTGAAGCTCATGATTGTATTCCCCTGTGTGTCCCGTGACCGGCTGGCCGATTACTCCATCATTTTCTCAATCGGCAGCACCAGAATGGAGCTGGCGCCCAGCGCCTTCAGTTTTTCCATGGTCTCCCAGAACAGGGTTTCGCTGCTGACCATGTGCATCGCCACGCGCTGCTTGTCGCCTGCCAGCGGCAGAATAGTCGGCCGCTCGGCGCCCGGCAGCAGGGCAACCACTTCTTCCAGGCGTTCGGTCGGGGCGTGCATCATGATGTATTTCGACTCGCGGGCCTGAATCACGCCCTGAATACGGGTCAGCAGGCGGTCAATCAGCTGCTGTTTGGCGTCGGCCATTTCACCGTCGCGCTGGATCAGACAGGCTTTGGAGCGGTAGATCACTTCCACTTCGCGCAGGCCGTTAGCTTCCAGGGTGGCGCCGGTGGAGACGAGGTCGCAGATAGCGTCGGCGAGGCCGGCGCGCGGCGCCACTTCCACGGAGCCGTTCAGCAGACAGGATTTAAAGGAGATACCTTTTTGATCGAGGTAGCGCTTCAGCAGGTGCGGGTAAGAGGTGGCGATACGTTTGCCGTCCAGCGCCGCCGGGCCGTTCCAGGCTTCATCCACCGGAGTCGCCAGCGACAGGCGGCAGCCGCCGAAGTCGAGACGGCGCAGGGTGAAGTAGCGCGGGTCTTCGCCCTGGGCGCGGCGGCTGAGCAGCTCTTCTTCCAGCACGTTTTCGCCGATAATGCCGAGGTCGACAACACCGTCCATCACCAGGCCCGGGATATCGTCATCACGCACGCGCAGAATATCGATTGGCATATTTTCCGCCAGCGCAATCAGACGCTGGGTGTGCAAATTGACTTTAATGCCGCAGCGGCTGAGTAATTCGCGTGAATCTTCGCTTAAACGGCCTGATTTCTGAATAGCTATGCGTAAACGGGTGTTGTCTAACATTGTTCTTTTCCTCTGAATACCTGTCTGAATCTGTCCGAATTTGGTCCAAAAAAAAGCCCCCGGAAGTGAATCTTCCGGGGGCTCTCTGCGCGTTCATGCACCACTGGAAGATCCAAACGTCTTCCAGCACACATCGCCTGAAAGACTAGTCAGGATGATGGTGATGATGGTGGTGTTTAAATTGAACGCGGTTCATAAAAATTCTCTGTGAATGACTATGCATTTGATGTCCTTTAACCTAAACCACTTCCGCCGCAGAAAGCAAGGGCTTTTTTCTATCATTAATTCATTTCATATTGAGCGAAGAAATTGTCAGTTGCCGCTGGCTGGCGTAGCCTGTAATCAGCACAGCGAAAGAGTCAGGAGCCTGGGATGAAAAAGGTCGCGATAGTCGGTTTGGGATGGCTGGGGATGCCGCTGGCGCTGTCGTTGACGGCGCGAGGCTGGCAGGTCACCGGCAGTAAAACTACGCAGGATGGCGTGGAGGCGGCGCGGATGTGCGGGATCGACAGCTATCCGCTGCGCCTGGAGCCGCAGCTGGTCTGTGATACCGAGGACCTCGACGCGCTGATGAACGTCGATGCGCTGGTGATCACCCTGCCGGCCCGGCGTACCGGGGCAGGGGAAGGGTTTTATCTACAGGCGGTGCAGGAGATCGTCGATACCGCGCTGGCTTACCATATTCCGCGGATCGTCTTCACCAGCTCCACCTCGGTGTATGGCAACGTCAACGGTACAGTGAAGGAGAATTCCCCGCGTCTGCCGCAAACCGCCAGCGGACAGGTGCTCAAGGAGCTGGAGGACTGGCTGCACAACCTGCCGGGGACGTCGGTGGATATTCTGCGCCTGGCCGGGCTGGTGGGGCCTTCCCGCCATCCGGGACGTTTTTTCGCCGGCAAGTCGGCGCCGGATGGCCAGCACGTGGTCAATCTGGTGCATTTGCAGGATGTGGTGGCCGCTATCGAACTGCTGCTGCAGGCCCCGAAGGGCGGGCACATCTATAATCTATGTGCGCCCCGCCATCCGGCGCGCGGCCTCTTTTATCCGCAGATGGCCCGCGAGCTCGGTCTGCCGCCGCCGGTGTTCAGCGACAGCCCGGACGGCGGCCAGGGTAAGATTGTAGATGGCAATCGTATCTGCAATGAGCTGGGGTTTGAGTACCAGTACCCCGATCCGCTGGTGATGCCGATGGAGTGATCCGCCAGCGGTGATTCGCATACCGTAAGGGGGTAGCGATGAAACCACTGCTGGATGTCCTCGTGATCCTGGATGCCCTGGAAAAAGAGGGCAGCTTTGCCGCGGCGTCGGCAAAGCTCTTTAAAACGCCCTCGGCGCTGAGCTACACCATTCACCGCCTGGAAAGCGATCTCAATATTCAGCTGCTCGACCGCAGCGGCCATCGCGCGCGCTTTACCCCCAGCGGACAGATGCTGCTGGAGAAAGGGCGGGAGGTGCTGCATATCGCCCGCGAACTGGAGAACCGGGCGGTTAAGCTGCAGCAGGGGTGGGAGAATAGCCTTCGTCTGGCGGTGGACAGCACCTTTCCCGTGGCGCTGCTCTCGCCGCCAATCGCTGCATTTTATCAACAACAGCCGCTGACCCGGCTGCACTTCACGCTGAACCCCTCCCTGCTGGACTGGCGGCCGCTGAGTGACGGGCAGGCCGATCTGCTGCTGGGGGCGCTCGGCGAGCCGCCGCCGCTGAGCGGTTATGACTATCTCCCCCTCGGCGAGCTGGAGCTGCTGCTGGTCGTTGCCCCACAGCATCCGCTGGCGCGACACCGCGCACCGCTAAGCTGGCGAACCCTGCGCCGTTACCGGGCGGTGGCCACCGGCGAGGGCGGGGCGCTACTCAGCGATCAGGAGACCCTGACGGTGTGTGACGCCGCGGGGCAGCTGGCGCTGCTGCGCCTGGGGCTGGGCTGGGGGTGCCTGCCGCGCTATCAGGTGCAGGGTCTGCTGGACAGCGGCGAGCTGGTCTGCATGACCGTGCGCGGGCTGTCGCCTCGTCAACGCGCGTGGATCGCCTGGAATGACGCCACCTGCGGTTTGGCTGGCAAATGGTGGCGGGAAACGCTATTAGCAAATAGTGCTATTTTTACAATTTATCATACGGAAACCGTATAGATATTAGCACGTTAAAAAATATGCTTACGCAATGAACTTCATAACATCTTGTCAACGCCGTTGAATTTGTTGCAAAATATGCGGCCTGAAAACCAGAGACTAGCCGACGCTTTTTTTTAAAGTGTCGGTTATTTTTTTGGTCGAAAGACACATCATTCAATACCAAGAGGCCGGGCTTCGTACCGGATAGATATTTACTAAAAACCGACAGTCGTTGTCGCTGAGGAATAGAAAGAAATGGGGCAATTTTTTGCTTACGCGCTGGCGTTCACCGTAAAAGGGGATAACTATGTCGCATAACGCTACTCCAAATACCTCTCGCGTGGAATTACGTAAAACGCTTACGTTAGTTCCGGTTGTAATGATGGGCCTGGCCTATATGCAGCCGATGACGCTGTTCGATACGTTTGGTATCGTCTCTGGTATGACCGACGGTCACGTGCCGACGGCCTACGCCTTTGCGTTAATCGCTATCCTGTTTACTGCCCTGAGCTATGGCAAGCTGGTACGTCGTTACCCTTCTGCCGGCTCGGCGTATACCTATGCGCAGAAATCCATCAGCCCGACCGTTGGCTTTATGGTGGGTTGGTCCTCGCTGCTCGACTACCTGTTCGCGCCGATGATCAACATTCTGCTGGCGAAAATCTATTTTGAAGCGCTGGTGCCTTCGATTCCGTCGTGGGTGTTTGTTATCGCGCTGGTCGCCTTTATGACCGCCTTTAACCTGCGCAGCATTAAATCCGTGGCCAACTTCAACACCGTGATCGTGGTGCTGCAGGTGGTGCTGATCGCCGTTATCCTCGGCATGGTGATTTATGGCGTGTTTGAAGGCGAGGGCGCCGGTACGCTGGCCAGCAGCCGTCCGTTCTGGTCCGGTGACGCGCACGTGATCCCGATGATTACCGGGGCGACGATCCTGTGCTTCTCGTTTACCGGTTTCGACGGCATCAGCAACCTGTCTGAAGAGACCAAAGATGCAGAGCGCGTCATTCCGCGCGCGATCTTCCTGACCGCGCTGATCGGCGGCCTGATCTTCATCTTTGCCACCTACTTCCTGCAGCTGTACTTCCCGGATATCTCGCGCTTTAAAGATCCGGATGCGTCACAGCCGGAAATTATGCTCTACGTGGCAGGTAAAGCCTTCCAGGTTGGCGCGCTGATCTTCTCCACCATCACCGTACTGGCGTCCGGTATGGCGGCGCACGCTGGCGTGGCGCGTCTGATGTACGTGATGGGCCGCGACGGCGTGTTCCCGAAAAGCTTCTTCGGCTACGTGCACCCGACCTGGCGCACTCCGGCGATGAACATCATCCTGGTCGGCGCGATTGCGCTGCTGGCGATTAACTTCGACCTGGTGATGGCGACGGCGCTGATTAACTTTGGTGCGCTGGTGGCGTTTACCTTCGTTAACCTGTCGGTGATTTCCCAGTTCTGGATCCGTGAGAAGCGCAACAAGACGCTGAAAGACCACTTCCAGTATCTGTTCCTGCCGATGTGCGGCGCCCTGACCGTCGGCGCGCTGTGGGTCAACCTGGAAGAGAGCTCGATGATTCTGGGCCTGATCTGGGCCGGTATCGGTCTGGTCTACCTGGCCTGCGTGACCAAAAGCTTCCGCAACCCGGTGCCGCAGTACGAAGATGTGGCCTAAGGCATAGCGTGATGTAAATAAGAAAAGCCGGAGGGAAACCTCCGGCTTTTTTTTCGCTTGGCTCGGTGCGATATCTTTTGCCCGGCGGCGCTGCGTTTGCGCGGGCCTACGGTGATGGTTAACCTGTTGAAATTTAATGGTTATGTAGGCCGGGTAAGCGAAGCGCCACCCGGCACAAAAGCTTATCCTGCCTGCACCATAACTTTCAGCAGCGTATCCAGCAGGCCGGGAAAACGGGCGTCCAGATCTTCCCGGCGCAGCGAAATCATGTTCTCCCGTCCCTGAGGCCGTTGCCAGATCACACCGCTGTCGCGCAGGACGCGCCAGTGGTGGGTCATGGTGGACTTGGCCACCTCCTCCTGGCGCAGGGCGTTGCAGCTCAGCTCGCTGCCGTCGGCCAGCGTACGAATGATCTCCAGTCGCAGCGGGTTTCCGAGCGCGGAAAGGACATTTTCCAGGCGAATTTGTTCTCGTTCGGGGTGATTGGCGATCATAATAATCCTGTGTCGGCGGTGGCGCGGCGCATGGCAGCCGCAGCCCATATCGGCGGCTGGCGGCTACTATACCCAAACTCCGGTTCAGATACCACGCGCGCCGCCGCAACCTGCCCAATCGTAATGATAGCAAAAATAGTTCGAATATACTCGTACAGTTGTACTAAGATAGACGCAGTTAAATGAACTGCGGATCATTCCGACCGCAGACTGACCGTCAAAACGACTAAGGACGCATCATGCCCCGACCCATCCCTCTCGAACGTTATCGCAACATCGGTATCTCCGCGCATATCGATGCCGGTAAAACCACCACCACCGAGCGCATCCTGTTTTATACCGGGATGAGCCATAAGCTGGGTGAAGTACACGATGGCGCGGCAACCACCGACTGGATGGCCCAGGAGCAAGAGCGCGGGATCACCATTACCTCGGCGGCGGTAAGCTGCTTCTGGCCGGGGATGGACCGCAGCTTCGAGCCGCACCGGATCAATATCATCGACACCCCGGGGCACGTGGATTTCACCATTGAGGTGGAGCGTTCCATGCGCGTGCTCGACGGCGCGGTGATGGTGTATGACTCCGTCGGCGGAGTGCAGCCCCAGTCGGAGACCGTCTGGCGCCAGGCGAATAAATACCACGTTCCGCGGCTGGCCTTCGTCAACAAGATGGACCGCCCCGGCGCGGACTTCTTCCGCGTGGTGCAGATGATGATCGACCGTCTGAAGGCTAACCCGGTGCCGATTGTGATACCTATTGGCGCCGAAGAGCATTTCACCGGCGTCGTCGACCTGGTGAAAATGCGCGCCATCCTGTGGGATGACGCCACCCAGGGCATGACCTTTAGCTATGGGCCAGTCCCAGACGATCTGCTGGCGACGGCGCAGCAGTGGCGGGAGAAAATGGTCTCGGCGGCGGCGGAAGCCAGCGATGAGCTGATGGATAAATACCTGGAAACCGGTGAGCTGGACGAGGCGGAGATCGTCGCCGGCCTGCGCCAGCGCACGGTGAAGGGGGAGATCCAGGCGGTGCTCTGCGGGAGCGCCTTTAAAAACAAAGGCGTGCAGCGCATGCTCGATGCGGTGGTGGAGCTGATGCCGTCGCCGCTGGATATTCCGGCGATACAGGGCGTTGATGAGCAAGGCCAGCCGGCGGAACGCCATCCGAGCGACGATGAGCCGCTGTCGGCGCTGGCGTTCAAACTGATGACCGACCCCTACGTCGGCCAGCTGACCTTTATCCGCGTCTACTCCGGGACGCTGAAGAAAGGCGATGCGGTGTGGAACCCGGTGAAGGGTAAGAAAGAGCGCATCGGGCGTATCGTGCTGATGCAGGCCAACGACCGTCACGAAGTTGACGAACTGCACGCCGGGGATATCGCGGCCTGCGTCGGTCTGAAGGATGTGACCACCGGCGATACGTTATGCGACCCGGATGCGATCATTACCCTCGAACGGATGGAGTTTCCGGAGCCGGTTATTTCGCTGGCCATCGAGCCGAAGACCAAAGCGGACCCGGAGAAAATGGGCATCGCGCTGCAGCGGCTGGCGGCGGAAGATCCGTCGTTCCGTCTGCATACCGATGAAGAGTCCGGCCAGACGATTATCTCCGGTATGGGCGAGCTGCATCTGGAGATCATTGTCGACCGGATGAAGCGCGAGTTTGGCGTCGAGGCCAACATTGGCCGTCCGCAGGTCACCTACCGCGAAACCCTGCGCAAGAAAGTGACGGACGTGGAAGGCAAATTTGTGCGCCAGTCCGGCGGCAAAGGGCAGTATGGCCACGTCGTACTGACCCTGGAGCCGCTGGAGCCGGGCAGCGGTTTCGTCTTCGAGGACGCCACCAAAGGCGGCGTGGTGCCGCGCGAGTACATCCCTTCCGTGGAGAAAGGGCTGCGCGAAGCGATGGGCACCGGCGTGCTGGCGGGTTATCCGGTGGTTGACGTGAAAGCGACCCTGACCTTTGGGTCGTACCACGACGTGGACTCCTCGGAGATGGCGTTCCGCATGGCGGCGATCTTCGGCTTCCGGGAGGGCGCGCGCAAAGCGGACCCGGTGATCCTTGAGCCGGTGATGCACGTCGAGGTGGAGACGCCGGAAGAGTACGCCGGGAATATTATGGGCGATCTCTCTTCCCGTCGCGGGATGGTGCAGGGGATGGAAGAGCGCTTCGGCAGCCAGATCATCCGCGCCGACGTGCCGCTGGCGGAGATGTTTGGTTATTCCACCACGCTGCGCTCGATGTCTCAGGGACGGGCAACCTACAGCATGGAGTTCCACCATTACGCGGAAGCGCCGCGTAATGTGGCGGATGAAATCATCGCCAGCCGCGCGAAAAGCTAAGCAACGTTCCCGGGTGCGACGCGAGGCGTCTTACCCGGGCTACTCTGGTACCAGCGCCCAGGCCCGGAAAGGCGAAGCCGCCACCGGGCAAAAAGGTAAGCACGAACTGGGGACGCAATGCCCGGCGGCGCTGCGCTTGCGCGGGCCTACGGTCAGGCGTCCTCTCCGGTCATCGTTTGTAGCCCGGGTAAGGCGTTAGCCGCAACCCGGGTATTTCAGCCAATCAGACAATATCCTGTGCGTACTGCCACAGCGCCTTCAGCTGCGCCAGCTTCTCTTTATCATCCGCATACTGCTGATACAGCATCTGCAGCTCATCGGCATAGGCCTGCAAAAACTCTGGCGTAAACACCTGACGACGGTGCTCTAACCAGCGCTGCTGCTCATGTTCATCGAGCGTGCCGGGGAAGTTGCGCGCCCGGTAGTTAAACAGCAGGCGTTCGATACGCTTATCGGCGAAGGTAATATCCAGCGCCGGCAGATTGCGCGGTTCGGTTTCCAGCACGATTTTCATCGCCGCGCGGTCGGCATCGCTAAAGAACCCATTGTAAAGCTGGGCGTCGACGTTTTCGGACGGCACGAACGGCTCGGCTTCGGCATAGACCGCCACCACTTTCTCGCGCACCTGCGGATTCGCCCGCAGCAGCTGGGCATTCTCCAGACAGCGCTGAATGGAGATCCCCAGCCGGTCGGCATCCTGCGGGCGCAGGGTATTGGCCTGGGCCAGTACCGGACATTTATTTAAATGCACCAGCTTGATCGGCGCCGCCGGCAGATCGCCAAGCTCGGCGCGCGGGGTGTAAAGCCGCTCGCGCAGGGCATCGGCATCCAGTTCCAGCAGCGGCGCCATATCGCCCGCCAGATCGACCATAATCACCGCATTGCGGTTTTCCGGATGCCAGGCCAGGGGCGCCACCAGGCTGGTGTTGCCGCGCGCGGCGCCAAACATGCCGGAGACATGCACCAGGGGCTTCATCTGCGGCACGTCGATAAGCGTCGCCAGCTTGCGCTTATTGCGGTGGCTGTAGAGATAATCAAACAGCCGCGGCTGCCGGGTTTTCACCAGCTTCGCCATGGCGATGGTGGCGTATACGTCGGCCATCGCGTCATGGGCGTTCTGGTGTTCAATACCGTTGGCGACGGTCAGATGTTCAAGCCGGAAGCTCGGCAACCCTTCGTCATTCTCTGGCCAGGCGATCCCTTCCGGGCGCAGGGCATAGCAGGCGCGCATCACGTCGAGCAGATCCCAGCGCGAGTTATCGTGCTGCCAGCTCCAGGCATAAGGGTCATAGAAGTTGCGATAGAAGATATTCCGCGTCACTTCGTCATCAAAGCGCACGTTGTTATAGCCGACGATACAGGTTTGCGGCACCGTGAACAGATCGTGGATGCGGCGGGCAAATGTGGCCTCATTATCCCCTTTGGCCAGCGCTTCCTGCGGCGTGATCCCGGTGATCATCACCGCCTGCGGCTGCGGCAGGTAATCGTCAGCGGGTTTGCAGTAAAACACTTCGGGCTCGCCGAGCACATTCAGCTCCGCGTCGGTGCGGATGGCGGCGAACTGCGCCGGCCGGTCGAGGGAAGGGCTGGTGCCGAAGGTTTCATAATCGTGGAATAAAAATCCGGGCTGGTTGACGCTATCTTGCATAGTCTGTTCATTATCCGTGGTGGCGTGCGACCGGTATGGTAAACGATTTGCCCGGTCATCAGAAGGGTAACGGCAAGCAACTTCCTCTGCTGTGTCATATTTTCTTGCAATTAAACCCTGATATGAAACGCGAAGTTCCGTAAAAAGGACGGCGGATCTGTAAATCTAGAGGATATGCCGTTGAAAGGCCGTTTGTTTATTGCTGTATCTTTGCTCGCTTCGAGCGTTTCCTGCGCATTTGCCGTCGACTTACCTGCTACGGTCGCGCCGCCTTCCATTCAGGCTGGCTCCTGGGTGCTGATGGATTACACCACCGGTCAGGTCCTGACCGCGGGTAACGAACATCAGCAGCGTAATCCTGCCAGTCTGACCAAACTGATGACCGGCTACGTGGTCGATCGCGCCATCGACAGCCATCGTATCACCTTTGACGATATCGTCACCGTGGGTAAAGACGCCTGGGCGAAGGGCAACCCGGTGTTCGACGGGTCATCGCTGATGTTCTTAAAGCCAGGAGATCGCGTCAGCGTTCGCGACCTCAGCCGTGGGCTGATTGTCGACTCCGGTAACGACGCCTGCGTCGCGCTGGCCGACTATGTCGCCGGCGGCCAGCCGCAGTTTGTCGCCCTGATGAATCAGTATGTCGAAAAACTGCACCTGCGGGACACCCATTTCGAAACCGTCCACGGCCTCGACGCCCCGGGCCAGCACAGTTCGGCCTATGACCTCGCGGTGCTCTCGCGGGCGATTATTCATGGCGAACCAGACGTCTACCACATGTACAGCCAGAAAAGCCTGACGTGGAACGGGATCACCCAGCAAAACCGTAACGGTCTGCTGTGGGATAAAACGATGAACGTCGATGGCCTGAAAACCGGCCACACCTCGGGGGCCGGGTTCAACCTGATCGCCTCGGCGGTGGATGGCCAGCGCCGGCTGATCGCCGTGGTGATGGGGGCGGACAGTCCGAAAGGCCGCGAGCAGCAGGCCGCTAAACTGCTGCACTGGGGGCAGCAGAACTTCGACACCGTGCAGGTGCTGCAGAAGGGGCAGAAGGTCGGCACCGAGCGTATCTGGTACGGCGATAAAGAGCAGATTAAGCTCGGCACCGATCAGGATTTCTGGTTAGCCCTGCCGAAGGCGGAAGTGTCGCGCATTAAAGCGAAATATGTGCTGGATAAGAAGGATCTTGAGGCGCCGATCGCCGCCAATCAGCGGGTTGGCGAGATTTCACTGTATGACGGCGACAAGGTGGTGGGGCACTATCCGCTGGTCACCCTCGAAAGCATCAATAAAGGCGGAGTGTTCTCGCGAATGAGCGATTACCTGCATCACGAGCTGTAACCACGCCAACCGCCTCTTTGCAGGCGGTTTTTTTTCGTCTGTCGCTCGTGCTGGCGGGGCGCCTGTTTTTACAGCAGTGTGGTGGCGACTCTGTGAATTCGCGCACATACTGAGGGGGGATCTCCTGTTAAACTAACTGTATATTCATACAGTAATTTATCTCCAAAGGAGGCAAGATGAACTACAGCATCACCACCCTCGGCAAGAAAACCATCGCCGGTTTCCATCTGGTCGGGCCCTGGGATCACACGGTCAAGCAGGGGTTTGAGCAACTGATGATGTGGGTTGAGAACCACCAGGTGCCCGCCCGCGAATGGGTGGCCGTCTACTACGATAACCCGGAGGAAGTGCCGGCGGAAAAACTGCGCTGCGCGACGGCAGTCGCCGTGGATGAGGATTATGTCATTCCCGCCAACAGCGAAGGGGTGATCCTGGCGGCGATTGCCGGCGGGGATTACGCCTGCGCCCGCGCGCGGGTGGTGGAGTACGACTTCGCCACTCCGTGGATGCAGTTTTTCGACAGCCTGCAGCAGAGCACGGCGTATCGCATCGCCCCCCAGCCCTGCTTTGAGGTCTATCTTAACGACGGCAACCACGACGGCTACTGGGATATCGACATGTATGTTCCCGTTGAGCGCGTCGCGTCGTAGCGGTTTACCCCTGTTCCGGACAAGGTTTTTTACATTCCCGGCATGCTCCGGGCGAAAAAGCAGTTACAATTGGCCTTTTCGTTTTGCCGGAGAGGGTTGTGCGCGCTGATAAATCACTCAAGCCATTTGAGATCCGCTTGTATCGCCATTATCGGGTGGTGCATGGTGTGCGGATTGCGCTGGCCTTTGTGCTCACCTTTTTGCTGGTGCGGCTGCTGAACGTGCCTGAGGGAACCTGGCCTCTCATCACTCTGGTGGTGGTGATGGGGCCGATCTCCTTCTGGGGTAACGTCGTGCCGCGGGCGTTTCAGCGTATCGGCGGCACGATCCTCGGTTCGGCGCTGGGGCTGGTGGCGCTGAAGCTTGAGCTCATCTCTCTGCCGCTGATGGTCCTCTGGTGCGCGGCGGCGATGTTCCTCTGCGGCTGGCTGGCGCTGGGCAAGAAACCCTATCAGGCGCTGCTGATCGGCATCACTCTGTCGGTGGTGGTCGGGGCGCCGCCCGGCGATATGCATACCGCGCTGTGGCGAAGCGGCGATGTGATCTTCGGCTCGCTGCTGGCGATGCTGTTTACCGGCATCTGGCCGCAGCGGGCGTTCATCCACTGGCGCATCCAGATGGCCAGCTATGTCACCAACTTTAACCGCCTCTACCAGGCCGGCTTCTCGCCAAATCTGGTGGATCGACCGCGGCTGGAAAAGCATCTCCAGCAGGCGCTGAACGACGTGGTTAAAATGCGCGGGCTGATCACCCCCGCCAGCAAAGAGACGCACATCCAGAAGGCGATCTTCGAGGCTATCCAGACCGTCAGCCGCAACCTCGTCTGCATGCTGGAGCTGCAGATCAACGCCTGGTGGGCAACGCGTCCGGGTCACTTCGTGATGCTCAATGCGCACACCCTGCGGGAGACGCAGCAGATGACCCAGCAGACGCTGTTGTCCATCGCCCACGCGCTGTACGAAGGGAACCCTCAGCCTGTGCGCGCCAACAATGAAAAGCTGACTGAGATCGTCCTCGAACTGCGCCAGCTGCTGAAAGAGCAGGGTGATGACGGCCTGGCGGAAACCCCGGTCCATGGCTATGTTTGGCTCTCAATCGAACTGGCGCGCCAGCTGGAGCTGCTCTCGCATCTGATCTGCCGCGCGTTGCGCAAATAAACATCAGATGCACCGGGTAACCACATGGGTTGTTTCGATTCAGCAGCGTTTAGGGTTATGATAAACGCAAAGGAAAAAACATTGTCATCAGCGGCTGCTAGCAGTTATGTTAGCCCTATAACGCAGTCGCTTTACGAATCCGAATCTCAATTATTAGGGGTGTAAAAATGGAAACAACTAAGCCTTCTTTCCAGGACGTACTGGAGTTTGTTCGTCTGTACCGTCGTAAGAACAAACTGCAGCGTGAAATTCAGGACGTTGAGAAAAAGATCCGTGATAACCAGAAGCGCGTTCTGCTGCTGGACAACCTCAGCGACTACATCAAACCGGGCATGAGCGTGGAAGCCATCCAGGGCATCATCGCCAGCATGAAGAGCGATTACGAAGATCGCGTTGATGATTACATCATCAAAAATGCCGAGCTGTCCAAAGAGCGCCGCGACATCTCGAAAAAACTGAAAGTGATGGGCGAAGCCAAAGTCGAAGGCTAAACCCTGCCGGTCCGGCGGCGTTAAGCGTCGCCGGGCTGTTCCGCGTTTCCCTCTCTTCCCTGCTTTTTTCTGCGAAAACTTTGTTCCGGCAACTGCCTCTCCTCACCGACACTTTGCTATACTGGCCCGCGAAAAACGTATTGATATCGGAAAGGTTTCTCTCATCCTGGCCGGGCATCTGACGCAGCGGCGTCAGGGCGATATCTCAACACCTCTCACCTCTCCGACGATCGATTCGCCAGAAGACAAACTCAGGTGCTGACCGGGCGCGACAGAACTCTTCCGCTGCTTTCGCCGACAGGAGTCAACCTCACGTGATTAAGTCATTCTTTGCTGCACTCTCGTTTATCAGCCGCCTGCCGGTCCCGGCGCGGTTATCTCAGGGCCTGGAGATCGAACAGTACCAGCGCAGTATCGTCACCTTTCCGCTGGTCGGTTTACTGCTTGGCGCCATCGCCGGCGCGGTGGCGCTCCTCCTGCAGCCGTGGTGCGGCGTCCCGCTGGCGGCGCTGTTCGGCGTGCTGGCGCTGGCGCTGCTCACCGGCGGATTCCATCTTGACGGGCTGGCTGATACCTGCGACGGCATTTTCTCCGCCCGCACCCGCGATCGGATGCTGGAGATCATGCGCGACAGCCGGCTGGGCACCCACGGCGGGCTGGCGCTGATCTTCGTGCTGGTGGCGAAAGTGCTGGTGGTTGGCGAGCTGCTGCTGCGTGATATCCACCCCATCGCAGGCCTGGCGGCGGCCTGCGCCGTCGGTCGCGGGATGGCGGTGCTGCTGATGTATCGTCATCGCTATGCGCGGGAAAAGGGGCTGGGCAATCTGTTTATCGGCAAAATTAGCCTGCAGCAGACGCTGGTGACGATGGCGATGGCGATCGCGCTGGCCACCGCCCTGATGGGGCTGCAGGGGCTGCGCGCCGCGCTGATCACCCTGGTGCTGATTTGGGGTCTGGGATGGGCGCTGAAGCGAACCCTCGGCGGGCAGACCGGGGATACCCTCGGGGCGGCGATTGAGCTGGGCGAATTACTCTTTTTACTGGCGCTGCTGTAAGGCCTGACACCAACGGTGAGGAACAGAATGGGAACACTTTCGGCGTTACTGGCTGCCATTCCGCAGCCCGATGTGGCGGCCATGGCGCGCGCTCAGCAGCATATTGATGGCCTGTTAAAGCCGCCCGGCAGCCTTGGCCGTCTGGAGACGCTGGCGGTGCAACTGGCCGGTCTGCCTGGCTTGCAGGGGCAGCTGGCGCTGGCGGAGAAAGCGATTGTGGTCATGTGCGCCGACCATGGCGTCTGGCATGAAAGCGTGACCCCTTCGCCGCAGGGGGTGACGGCCATTCATGCCGGCAATATGGTGCGGGGCAACACCGGCGTCTGCGTGCTGGCGGCGCAGGCCGGGGCCAGGGTGCAGGTGGTGGATGTCGGCATCGATGCCGACCCGCTGCCGGGCCTGATTAACCTCAAGGTGGCCCGCGGTAGCGGGAATATCGCCCGGACGGCGGCCATGAGCCGCCAGCAGGCGGAGATGGTGCTGCTGGCCAGCATGCATCTCACCCGCCAGCTCGCTGCCGACGGGGTGAAAGCCTTCGGCGTCGGCGAATTGGGAATGGCCAATACCACCCCGGCCGCAGCGACGATCAGTGTCCTGACGGGCAGCGACCCTGACGCGGTGGTGGGCTGTGGGGCCAATCTGCCGCTGGCGCAGCGGGGCCATAAGGTGGCGGTGGTGCGCCAGGCGATAGCCCATAATCAGCCGAACCCGGCGGACGGGCTGGATGTCCTGGCGAAGGTGGGGGGTTACGATCTGGTGGGCATGACCGGGGTGATCCTCGGGGCGGCCTCCTGTGGCCTGCCGGTGGTGCTGGATGGCTTCCTCTCCTATGCCTCTGCCCTGGCCGCCTGCCGCATGGCCCCGTCGGCGCACCCTTATCTTATTCCTTCACACCTGTCGGCGGAGAAAGGAGCGCAGATCGCCCTCGACGCGCTGGGTCTGCGGCCGTATCTCGATATGGACATGCGCCTGGGAGAGGGCAGCGGCGCCGCGCTGGCGATGCACCTGCTGGATGCCGCCAGCGTGATGTACAACCAGATGGGAACGCTGGCGCAGAGCAATATTGTGTTGCCCGATAGCGCGCCGTCGTCCTGATGGTAAAACGCATCGTCCCGCGATGGGGGCGATGCGCCGGGTTTACAGGGCCTGCTGCCAGACCGCCTGGGGCAGGAGATAAACCTTCGCCGGGGCGCGCATGCCGTCGGTGACAATATGGCGGATGCCGCTGGCCATCACCGCGAGGGTGACGTCAAAGGCGTTCAGGCTGTCGCCGAAGCCAGCGGTCAGATTGAGCATTGAACCATTGGCCAGCAGATAGACGGTTTTGTCGGCCATGCGGTAGGCATTGATATACGGCATCACCTCTTCCTGGGGGTACTGGCGCAGGTAATCGCCGTCGATCTCTTCCGCCACGTGGCCGACGTTAAGGATAAATACTCCCGCTTTCGCCCGGTCCAGCGCCTGGCGATTAACCACGTTTTTACCGCCTGTCGCTGTGGCCACCACGTCCGCCGAGGCGATAGCCTCCTGGAGGTCCACCACGTGCCAGCCGTCGTAGGCCGCCTGCAGACGGCGGGCAGGATCGATCTCCGCCACCATCACCTGACCGCCAAAAGCTTTTGCCGCCGCCGCGACGCCCTGGCCAACCAGGCCGTAGCCGATCACCAGCACTTTTTTCTCATGCAGGGTGAGGTGAGTGGTCTGGAAGAAGGTGTGCCAGGCAGTGAGACCGACCATATGGCGGTTGTGCAGCCCCTCTTTGACCGGCAGATCGTCCCAGTTAAAGATCGGATAGCCTGGCTGAATATCCCCCAGCCGATTGATGCCCGAGCCGGTGGCTTCCAGACCCGCCACGATGTTCCCAAACTCGCCGCGCTGGTGGAGCAGGGTGGTGATATCGGCGCCCATCTCGCACAGGTGAGTGGGCTGCCAGGCAATCGCTTTTTCCCATGACTGTTGCCAGTCGGCATCGCTCATATTGCGCCACGCGCAGGCCTCGGCGCCGCGCTCCACCAGCCAGGCCACCACGTCGTCCTGCACGGTGGTGGGGTTACAGGTGGTTAAAAAGACCTGAGCGCCCTTGTCGAGGATCCCCTGCACCAGCGGGATCATTTTCATGTCGAGGTGCATACAGCAGGCCAGACGCACGCCGCTGAGGTCGGGCAGCGCGGCGACCTGACGCAGGGTACGCGGCATATTCTGGCTGGCCCATGCCACTTCTTTCGCTAAAGAGATTTTATTATTCACTGGGTTATGACCTTCAATTCGCAAAAGGGGTATCCCCCTGACCGAAAAGGGATTCTATCAGCCCCCGCGAGAATTCACAGCACAATGCCGTCGGACATTGCCGACCGCGCTATCCCCTGCGAAAGACAGGGTTGTTAATTTAAGGTTAAAAAAAGAAAATAAAATATAAGTAATTCCTATGATTTGAGCGATGAAGCGATGTTGAGTGTTATTCCTGCGGGGATATTTTCACGGCTGCGGATTTTCCTTGGCCGCCTGAAGCCGCACGCGCTGCCGGTGGCCCGCCGGCATATCGTGCTGGGATCCATTGGCGCCGGCACCGGACTGGCGGTGACCAGCATGTTCAGCCACTGGCTGCTCGGCGAAGTCAATCTGTGGTTTATTGCCCCGATGGGGGCCTCGGCGGTACTCCTGTTTGGCGTACCGAGCAGCCCGCTGGCGCAGCCGTGGTCGATTGTCGGCGGCAACGTGCTGTCGGCGCTGATCGGCGTCACGGTGGGTATGCTGGTCCCCGATGCGGCGCTGGCCTGCGGTCTGGCGGCGGCTCTGGCCATCGCCGGGATGTATTTTCTGCGCTGTCTGCATCCCCCCGGCGGCGCGGTGGCCCTGACGGCGATCCTCGGCGGCGCCGGGGTGCACAGCGAAGGCTATCACTTTGTGCTGACCCCGGTGCTCCTCAACTCGCTGATGCTGGCGCTGCTGGCTATTGTGTTTAATAACCTGGTTGGCCGCCGTTATCCGCATCCACTGGCGGCAGAGGAGGTCAAATCCAGGGCGGTGCCGCTGGGTATTTCGGTCACCCGGGAAGATATTCACGCCGCGCTGCTGGAAGGCCAGTTCCTCGACATTGATGAAGACGATGTCCAGGAGTTGCTGGAGAATATCGAGCAGCAGGCGCGGCAGCGTATCGCGACGGCAGCCCGCCGCTAAGGGCGTACTGCGGGCTGCGGGTTACAGATCGCCGGTAAGATACTGCGCGACCCCGCGGCCAAAGCTCCAGTCGCCTTTCTGGTTACTGATAATCGACACCATCAGATCATCGCCGCTCAGGCCGCAGTGTTCCGCCAGCTCCTCCTGCAAAATGGCGAAGAAGCGCTGCTTCTGCGCCTCGCTGCGCGGGCTGGTATAGACCCGCACCACCACCAGATCCCGCGTGCGGGTCAATCCGAGGCCGGTATCTTCAATCACCATATGGTGGGCTTTGTTTTCATGAACAATCTGGTAACGGTCGCGTTCTGGTACCTCGAAGGCGCGCAGCACGGCGCGATGGGCGGCATCCAGCAGGGTTTTGACCTCCTGTTCCGTACGGCCTTCAATCAGGTCAAATGTCAGTAATGGCATGCAGGTGCTCCTTATCGTTAGGGAATAATGATGGGCTCAACAAGATGCTAGCCGATGCCGCCGCCGGCAAAAACCGCTATAGTTGAATACATTGTTTTTACTGGTGAACAATCACATGAGCGAGAGTCGTCCGGAGAGTTACTGGCCCCATCTGTACTGGCTGACGGTGCTGGAAGAACAAAAAAGCTATACCCGGGCCGCGGAAAAGCTGGGGATCAGCAAGTCGGCTATCAGCCAGAAAATCAGCGAGCTGGAGCGGGTGACCGGTAAAACCCTCGTCCATCGCACCACCCGCAGCGTGAGCCTCAGCGACGACGGACTGCGGCTGGTGGCGGAGCTCAACGAGCCGTTTGGTCAGCTGCGGGATATTTTCACCGGCGCCTGCGATGAAGGCGGGCCGCTGCGGGGAACGCTGCGCCTGACCGCGCCGGTGGCCTTTTCCCGCCAGCAGCTGGTCCCGGCAATCGCGCCTTTTTTGCATCAGCATCCCCAGCTGCATCTGCAGCTTGAGGTCACCGACCGGCTGGTCTCTCTGGCCAGCGAAGGGTTCGATCTCGCCATCCGCCACTGTCGGCGCGAGGCGCTCCCCGATACCCACGTCGCCTGGCCGCTGTGTCACACCGCGACGCTTACCGTCGCGTCCGCAGACTATATTCGCCGCCATGGCCGCCCGGAGACCCCCGAAGATCTGCGCCACCACCAATGCCTGACCTATCCCCGTGGGCCACAGCGCCCGCAGTGGACGTTCGCCTCCCGTCAGTCGCCCGATGCTCGGGTGACCATCAACGTGCAGGGGCCATTCGCCACCAATAACAGCGAGTCGCTACGTGATGCAGTGCTGGCGGGGCTTGGGGTGGCGCTGTTGCCGGATTTCAGCGCCCGGGAGGCCATTGGCCGCGGGCTGGTGCAGGAGCTGCTGCCGGCGTGGCAGCCGGTGGAGGTGTTTGCCGACCGGCTATACGTCATTCGGCCCTATACTCCGCGCGTGTCGCGCGCGGTGGAAACCTTCAGCCGCTACCTGAAAGCGACCTTCAGCGAGCCGCGTCCAGCTCCTGCGCCAGCGTCTCGCTAAAGCGGGGCAGCAGATGGCGCTCGCCGGGAAGCAGCTGCGCGAGAGTAACGGTCTTGTCAGCGCAATAGACCCGCTCGCTGCCGAGCTGCGCTTCGAAGGCGTTCGCCGCCTGATGCGCCGCGCTCAGATCGGCGTCAATAAGGATCACCGCATGGGCCAGCACCACGTGGCCGCCGCCTGCCGTCAGCGGCCGCCAGTACTGGGCGGTACCGACAATCTTGCGCGTCGCCTCGCCCTCCCCGCAGGCGAGGTTATACCGGCCATCGCAAAAGGAACCGTTTACCGTCCGGGCGTGGCTGGCAACGCCGAAGCGCGCGAGGGTACGCTGCAGCACCGCGCACAGCGAATGATAGATCGGTTCGGCGGCTTCGCCGAGCGGCTGCTGCACCGGCCAGGCGAGGCTAAGGTTGATAATGCCCGGCCCCTGGGGCACCAGACCGCCGCCGGAGCGGCGAAGCCATACCGGCCAGCCGCGCGCGGCAAAATGCGCGCTGACCGCCGGCAGATCCGTAAACTGACGATAGCTCCCCGGCACCACCAATCCCTGCGGCGCCTGCCAGAGCTGGGCGACGGCCTCGCCGGCGCTGGCTTTGGCAAACAACGGCTGTTCGGCCTGGGTGGGATCCTCGCAAAACTGCAGCGCTAGCGAGGAGGGGGAAAAACGGCGAGGCCAGCAGTCGGCCAGGGTTAACTGAGACATGCATTCTCCTTACCGGAGGGCGCGGGTTACGCCCTCCGCTGGTGGGTCAGTCCACGGGGTGCTTTTTCATCAGCAGCGCGGTGAGCGCTGACAGCAGGCATCCTGCGGTCAGATAGAGGGCCACGCTGTGCCACGATCCGCCGGAGAAGGTGACCAGCGCCGCGGCAATAAACGGGGTAAAGCCGCCGCCGACCACGCTCGCCACCTGGTAGCCGACGCCGGCGCCGCTATAGCGATAGCTGGCGCCGAACAGCTCGGTAAACATCGGCTGCTGGACGCAGACCACCATATCATGGGCGATATTGGCCAGCATCAGGGCGAAGAACAGGATCCAGAAAACGGACTGACTCTCCAGCGCCATAAAGAACGGGAAACCGCTCAAAGTGCCGATCAGCGCCCCGGTGATATAGATCCGCCGACGGCCAAAGCGGTCTGCCAGCCAGGCGAAACAGGGGATAGTCAGGCAGCTAAGACCGCCCACCAGCAGGCCAATGTTGAGAAACAGCTCGCGCGGCAGGCCGAGGTTTTGCGTGGAGTAGTTGAGGGCGAAGGCGGTGACGATATACATCGTCAGCAGTTCACACAGCCGCAGGGCGATAATCAGTAAAAACGCTCCCGGATGGCGAAGTAGCGCTTCCACCACCGGCAGCCGCTTTTTCATCTGCGGCGCGTTGTCCTGGCTCTGCTGCGCTTCAAACTCCTGCGATTCCGCCATGCCGTTACGGATCCACAGCGCAATAAGGACCAACACCACGCTGAACAGGAACGGTAAGCGCCAGCCCCAGCTGAGGAACTGCTGGTCGCTGGTCAGGCTGCTAATCAGCGATACCAGCCCGGTAGAGAGCAGGAGGCCGACGCCGTAGCCCACCTGCACCCCGCTGCTGTAAAAGGCTTTTTTCCCCTGTGGGGCATTCTCCACCGAGAGCAGCGCCGCGCCGCCCCATTCGCCGCCGACGGCGAATCCCTGAACCGCTCGCAGGAACACCAGCAGCACCGGCGCCCACCAGCCGATCTGGTTGAACGAGGGGAGCAGGCCGATGCAGGCAGTGGCGATACCCATCATCCAGACGGTCATCATCAGCATCCGTTTCCGCCCGAGGCGATCGCCGAAGTGGCCAAAAATAATTCCGCCGAGCGGGCGAAAAAGAAACCCAACGCCGAAGGTGGCAAAGGCGGCAAGCGTTCCCATCGCCGGGCCGATTTGCGGGAAAAATTCGCGGTTGAACACCAGCGCGGCGGTAATGCCATAGAGAAGAAAATCGTACCAGTCGACCACCGCGCCGGCAAAACTACCCCAGGCCGCCCGCCGGGCCCGATGTAGTGAATCTGGCGCCTCGCCGGGCTGCACGCTTATTGTTGAATCCATACCCTGTCCTGTCAGTCACGTACTTCATTGTTATTGGAATGAGACGCTTTTACCGTTGCGTCTGCTCTGAGACTACCGCGCAGCGGCCGTGGAGGAAAGTAGTTTGCCTGCTAAGCGGGGAGATGGCGTAAAAAAGAATCGATGGGAAAGGCGGGCGAAATCACACCCTGGACTCAACATTCTGGCAATTTGCCATCCAGCTTATACTTTTAATTAAATCAACGGATAACAAAGATGGACACCTTTTAAGAATCGACGTAAATGGTTTACACTTAACGTGTCTCCCTCTCTGGAATGGTGAGTAAAATGCGTCTACTTCTTGCAGTTTTATTTTGTTCTGTCATGTTGCCTTCTGCTTATGCTGAAAAACTGCCTGCGCCGACAGGAAAACCTGTACTGACCATTTCCGGAAAAATCGGAAATATGAATGTTGGCGACAAGGCCGTTTTTGATCTCGCAATGCTGGAAAAACTGGGGATGAAGACGATAGAAACCACCACCCCCTGGTACACCGGCAAGGTTCGTTTTGACGGTATTCCCCTTAGTAAACTCATGGATTTAGTCGGCGCGAAAGGCACATCGGCCCGCGTGCTGGCGCTGAACGACTACACCACCATTATCCCGATTGATGATTTTTATAAATTCCCGGTCATTATGGCGTTAAAAATGAACGGTCAATATATGCGCATTCGTGATAAAGGCCCGTTATTTATTGTCTACCCTTACGACAGCAGTGCTGAATTACAGAACCAGATCTATTATTCCCGATCGGCCTGGCAAGTTTCAAAGATGATTATAGAATAAGGGTTGGATCTTGAATCGAATACTCACGGCTATTATTTTGTCGTTATTTGTTGTCACCGGATATATTACTTATCTGGTGCATGAGCGACAAAGTGAGTTGCAAAAATTTACCCGCTATACGGACTCGTGGTCAATGTCGCAGATGGTATCGGAATATATGCGGCTGGAGTCTCGTCTGGCGGGAATGGCGATTGGGGCCGAAGGGGCGGACCACGATGAGGTGCGCCTGCGTCTTGAGATCATGATGAGCCAGATCGAGCTTCTGCAGGAGGGCGATCTGGGTAAATTTATCAATAAAAGCGAGCAGCGGAAGACGGTGGTTGCGACGCTGATTCGTAATCTTCATCTGCTCGATAAACAAGTTGATACCATGACGCCGGAGCAGGTCAGACAGATCCTGCCGGTGTTAAGCGAGCTGGATGGTCCGCTGACCTCAATGGCCGCCGCCACCCTGACGCAAGATATCAATATCGTTAATATCACCCATGATAAAATCCAGCATCTCTATTATATCTACTCGGTGATCTCCATTCTGCTGATCGCCATGTGTATAACTCTCGGTCTGCTGATGCTCCGACAGAATAATAATCTGCGTCGCGCCCATGTTCGTATGAAAACGCTGGCCAACGATCTGCAGGCCTCGAAAGAGAAGCTGCAGGTGCAGAACCGACGGCTGCAGTACGATGCCTACCATGATTCGCTGACCGGTATGCCCAACCGTCTCTCTTTCTGGCAGCGGCTGCAGGAGATCGTCAACCAGGTGCGTCCCTATAAGGGATGCGCCGTGGTGATGCTTTTCGACCTCGACAGCTTTAAGGATGTGAACGATACCCTTGGCCATGATGCTGGCGATAAGCTGCTGCAGGATCTGGCCAGTCGCCTCTCTTTTTTCCGCAAAACCTCCGAGACGCTGTATCGCCTTGGCGGTGATGAGTTTGCGATGCTCTCCTACGATCTCACTGAAGAGATGGCCCTTGAGCGGGCCAATGTTATCCGGGAGAAGATCAGCCAGCCCTATCAGATCTACGATGCGCAGATTAATATCGACGCCTGCATTGGGATCGTGATCTCTGACGGTGAAAGCCGTACCGATTATCTGTACAAGTGCGCCGACCTCGCGCTGTATGAGGCGAAAAAAGAGGGTAGCGGCCATGTGCAAATCTTCCGGCCGGGGATGCTGCAGCGCCTGCAGGAGAACAAATCGTTTGAAGACGATCTGCTGCAGGCCCTGGCCCATGACGAATTCAAAGTCTACTATCAGCCGATCGCCGATACCGTCACGCGCGAAATCTACGGCTATGAAGCGCTGGTTCGCTGGTTCCATCCGGTGCGCGGCGCCGTGCCGCCGACGGTGTTTATTCCGGTGGCAGAGAAAATCGGTCTTATTAATGCCCTTGGCGAATGGGTGCTGAAAACCGCCTGTGCCGAAGCGGCCAGCTGGGCGACGCCGCTGAAGGTCTCGGTCAACGTTTCACCAATTCAGTTGATGAATACATCGCTGACCGACACCATTATCGAGGTGCTGCATCAGACCGGCCTCGATCCGCGACGTCTTGATCTGGAGATCACCGAGTCGGACGTATTCAATGAGAACACCCGTTCGCTGGAAATTCTCAGCCAGCTGCGCGAGCAGGGCATTCAGATCTCCATCGATGACTTTGGTACCGGCTATTCTTCCCTGTCCCGTTTAAGCTACTTCCCGTTCGATAAAATTAAAATCGACCGCTCGTTTGTCATCAATATTCCGGAGCAAAAAGACGATCTGGATATCGTCCGCCTGATTATCAGCATGGGAAAGAGCCTGCATATGCGCATTGTGGCGGAAGGTGTAGAGACCGAAGAACAGTTGGCTTCGCTGCAGGCGCTGGGCTGTGACCTGGTTCAGGGATATTTAATCGGCAAACCGAGTCCGCTGCGCTAACAAATTTTTAACGCGTTTATTTTTATTCTCCCGGGCGATTTCAGGATCCTGAAATCGCCTTTTTTATTTTCTCTTAGCGCTAATCCCTGCGAGGTATAAAAAGGAGTAGGTGTAAAATTCCACAACAAAATAATATCCTTAACGTTTAAAAGGGGTATATGATATGCATCATATAGGCTATTTCTGAACGTCGCGTTTGAGACGGTAAAGTGAGGCACAATCATGCAGCGAATCATTATTCCCACCCATTACGTTCACACCCGCAGCACGCCGCTGTGGACCAAAGAGACCGCCCCGGCCTCTATCTGGCGCCGCCATCTGGATGCCGGCACCCGGCAGGGCGTCTACCCTCGTCTCTCGGTGATGCAGGGGGCGATCCGCTATCTCGGCTATGCCGATGAAACCAGCCCCGAGCCCGTTGAAACCCTGACTATTGAAGCCGGCCAGTTTGGCGTCTTTCCGCCGGAGAAGTGGCACTGTATTGAGGCCCTCTCAGAGGACACGGTTTTTAATGTCGACTTTTATGTTGATCCAAAAATTCTCATCGAAGGATAACAAGAGATGACCAGTGAAAATAAAGGTTATACCTTAGCGCTAGAGAATGGCCGACTTCACCAGAAGCAGGAAAAAATATTTCTCAAACCAATGGTGTTGTATATTCCACAGCAGGCGGTGGAGGCCGTTAATGACCTGCTGAGCAAGTTGCCGGACGACAGGGAAGAGGGGGAGTTTCTGTTGACGGTCACCAATAATAATAACGGCGTCTCGGTTGATAAAACCTTTTCCTCGCTGGCGGCGCTGCGCGACCCACTCACCGCGGCTGATGCGGTGAAGGATCTGATCAATATCGTTCGCGGCTACGAGTCCGATGAAGAGGCCAACGTCTGCGGCTGGTAAGCCCGCTATCCCGCAGTCGGATGGCCGCCGTCGCCCGACGCCATCTGACTGAGCAGCCACTTCCGCAGAGCGATAATATCCGCCCGCTGCGCTACCGCTTCGGTAGTGACCAGGTAGTAGCGGGCGCCAGGCAATGCGTTGCTGAACGGCGCGGACAATACGCCGCGCTGCAGCAGATCCCGCGCCAGCAGTTCGCTGGCGATCACCACTCCCTGACCGGCCACCGCCGCCTGCAGGGCATGGGTCTCATCGCTAAAGGTTAACCCCGCATCAATATTCAGCGTCGGCGGTCCATAGCGCCGACGCCAGTTCTCCCAGCTCGGCGAATCAGCTGGCACGCGCCGGTTGGCAACGTGAAACAGCGTCACCCGCTGCAGATCTTCAGGCCGGCTGAGGCCCTGAGTCGGGCTGGCGACCACGATAAAGCGATCCTCATACAGCAGCGTGCAGTACAGGTCCGGCTCCGGCGTTTCACGATAGCGAATCGCGGCGTCTACCGTGCCCAGATGCAGATCCACTCGTTCGACGCTGGTGTGTAGCCGCAGGTCGATAGCCGGAAAGCGGGCGGTGAAATCCGCCAGCCGCGGCACCAGCCAGTGGGTGAGAAAATTGGAGGTGGTGGTGACGGTTAAGGATGGCGGCTGACGGGCATGAGCGATCTGGACGACGGCCTGTTCCAGGGCGCTAAAGGCGCGTTGGGTGGCGGCGTAAAGGATCTCGCCATCAGCGGTCAGACTGACGCCCTGCGCGCTGCGTTCGCAGACCCGGCACTCCAGCACCGACTCCAGCAGTTTAATCTGATGGCTGACCGCCGTCGCGCTGACGCCGAGCGCCTCGGCGGCCTGTTTAAAACTGCGGTGGCGGGCGACGGCATGAAAAGCGCGTAGCGCCCCCAGCGGCGGCAGACGGGGTGGTCTCATGGCTGAGTTTTTCTCATCTATGGCTGAAAACTATGCGTTTGTGTAAGGCAATATAGTGGCGATAGGCTACGGGCATGTAAAGACATTGACATGAATTAAATTCATGCAGCTTCGCCTGTCAGGAGTCAACTATGCACGTTGTAAGCCGCTACACCGCCGCGGAAGCCGCGGCAACGATCGACCCCCGCGGCCGCGCTATCGCCCTTAGCGTGGTCATTGCCGCCGGGGCCTTGCTGTTAATCATGCCCCCGGTTATCGGGGGGACCGGCACGCTGAGTCTGCTGACGGCGCTGATTGCGGCCTTTGGCGTCGGGTGGGGATTTACACGCGGACAATCCTGGCTTTATCGCTCACCCCTGGCGGCGACGCGCTGGGCCTTTCTGCTGTCAGCGGCCGGCTGGCTGCTGGCGCTGGTGGCCTGGTATGGCGGGCAGGACTGGCCGGCACTGCTGCCGGGCGTGGCGTGCGGTGGGGCGGGAGCGGCTGTCGCCTGGCGCATTGCGGCGGGTTGGACGGCGCTGCCGGGGATGCGGGTCAGCGGCGCCACGGTGCTGAGCGTAGCTATCGCCATCGCGGCGACGCTGCTGACCTGGCATACTGCGGGGGGAGGACGCCATGGCGTCTGCTTTGCCTTCGCCGTGCTGCTTGACTGGGCGCTGCTCGGCGCGCTGATGGTGCGGATCCGCCAGCAGGAGAGTGCGGCCTGATACCAGACGCGGTCTGGTCCAGGATCGGCGAATCAAGCGAGACAGGGTAAGTTGTCCCGCCCGGCGTTAAATATCTTCTACACTGTTACAGGCATCACATTCCTGTGCGGTCGGCACACCTGCCGGCCGCCGTCGGCGTTCAGCCCAGGCACGGGCCTGCAGGCTGGTTATCCTGAAAGAGGAGTCTGTAATATGGCATTTGTCACCACCCAAGACGGCGTCAACATTTACTTTAAAGACTGGGGACCAAAGGAAGCTCAGCCGATTGTTTTTCATCACGGCTGGCCGTTAAGCGCTGACGACTGGGATAACCAGATGTTATTTTTCCTTGCCGAAGGGTTCCGGGTCATCGCTATCGATCGTCGGGGTCATGGCCGCTCCGATCAGGTTAGCGAGGGGCACGATATGGACCATTACGCGGCGGACGTCTCGGCGGTGGTGGAGCATCTGGATCTGCACAATGCGGTCCACGTCGGGCACTCCACTGGCGGCGGCCAGGTCGCACGCTACGTCGCCCGCTATGGTCAGCCGCAGGGGCGGGTGGCGAAGGCGGTGTTAATTAGCGCCGTCCCGCCGCTAATGGTGAAAACCGAGCAGAATCCGGGCGGGACGCCGATCGAGGTGTTTGACGGTTTCCGCAAAGCGCTGGCGGCGAACCGCGCCCAGTTCTATCTCGACGTCGCCTCTGGCCCGTTCTATGGCTTCAATCGTGAAGGAGCAGAGATATCCCAGGGGACGATCCAGAACTGGTGGCGACAGGGGATGATCGGCAGCGCCAAAGCCCATTATGAAGGCATTAAGGCGTTTTCAGAGACCGACCAGACGGAAGACCTTAAGTCGATCACTTTGCCGGTGCTGGTGATGCAGGGAGATGACGACCAGGTGGTCCCCTATAAAAATGCGGCCATCCTGCAGGACAAGCTGCTGCCGAACAGCCAGCTGAAAATTTATCCTGGCTTCCCGCACGGGATGCACACCTCCCACGCCGATACCATCAACGCCGATCTGCTGGCGTTTATCCGCGCCTGATCTGCCCTCTTTGCCGGGCAGAGTGCCGTTAATGGCATTCCGCCAGCGCCCTGGCCGCCAGTCGCCTGGGGCGCGCCGGTTGACGTGCAGAGGAAATCTGCTTAACTCATGGGGTACCTGACGACTATTTTCCCCTCGCAGGATAAAACGCCGGGTTTCTCTGCGGAAACCCGGCGGAATTCTGCGCAAGAGACAAGTGAGAGACAATGAAATTAGCCGGACTTCATCCCGACGAGCAGCGTCGCCTGCAATCGCTACGCTCTTCCGGGCTGTTGAATAGCGGAAAAGAAGAACGCTTCGATCGCCTGACCAGGCTTGCCCGTTCGCTGTATAACCTGCCGGTGGCGTCCATCAGTCTGGTGGGGGAAGATCTCCTGCATATCAAGTCCTGTGCCGGTCTCGATGTGGACACGGTGCCGAGAGATATTTCATTTTGCGCCCATACCATTCTGCAAACCGACCCGCTTATCGTCAACGACATGCAGCAGGACGAGCGCTTTCACGATAACCCGCTGGTCATTGAGGCGCCGTTTATCCGCTTTTACGCCGGGTATCCGGTGCAACTGCCGGATGGCGCGACCGTCGGGTCGTTCTGCCTGATGGATCACCAGCCGCGATCGTTTTCCGCCCATGAAATGCAGATCTTAAGCGATCTGGCGGCGATCGTGGAGGATGAGTTCAAGGTGCTGGATGCGGCAACCTCGGATGAGCTGACGGGACTGTTTAATCGCCGGGGGTTCCTCACCCTGGCAGAGTATGCCCTGCTGACGGCCCAGCGCCGCCATGAGCCGGTGAGCCTGGCGTTTGTCGACCTCGATCGCTTCAAGCACATCAATGATACCTGGGGGCATGAAGAGGGCGATCGCGCGCTGATCGCCATCGCCGACTTGATGAAAGCGGCCTTCCGCGAGTCCGATATCCTCGCGAGGCAGGGGGGGGACGAATTTATCATTCTGTTCGCCAATACCAGCCGCCACGATGCCGCGGCGGCAATGGAGACGCTCAGCCACAACGTGGCGCGTTTCAACCAGCAGGCGGCTCACCCCTGGCAGCTGGCGTTCTCCTGGGGCTGCGTCGAGTACGATCCCGCCCACCACCCCAGTCTCAACGCGCTGGTGGCCACCGCTGACCGCCTGATGTACCAGGCGAAGCAGAAGCAGGGACGCGAGCGCCGTTAATCCTTCGCGGCGGCGGCATTCAACAGGTACTGCTGCGCCTGCTGCCGCTTCTGCGCATAGCTGCTGAGCAGCGCCTGCTGCGATTTCCCTTCGTTATCGTAAAACAGGCCGCCTTCGTCGGCGATAAAGCGATAATGCTGTTCCAGCTGGTTTATCACCCAGTCAATGCGTTGCAGGGTGAGTAAGGTACAGGACTGACCATGCAGGTCGTCTTCAATATCCAGCACATGTGAGCGAAAGGCCTCTACGGCAAACAGCCGGCTCAGCGCGGCAGGGTCCGCCAGCGCCGACTCCCAGCGCGCCGTCAACTGCTGAAAGTGAGCCAGCACCTGCGGGTCAGCGCGCCGGGCGCGAAGCCAGACGAGCTTCCGGCGGTAGCTTTCGACCGCCAGCCGCTTCATCTCGCGATAGTGCGCCAGCTGCTGTTCGGCGCCAGGGATCCGGGTCATCAGCCAGCTAAAAAAGAAGCGAGTCTCAAAACGTTCGACAAAGTGGAACAGCGGGTCGGCCAGACCATTGCTGTTGAATTCTCTCAGCGGGTCGAAGGGATACATATAGCCAAAATCGAACAGCCATAGCTGCTCCTGCCGGTCCACCAGCAGATTCCCGCTACAGAGATCCCATTCCATCAGCCCCTGTTCTTCGCAGGCTTCCAGAGTAGTAAATAGCTGGGCGATCAGCGGCGGGGTCAACTGGTGTATCGGCTCGCCGTCGATCCAGGGGGAGAGCAGGATGCCGAGGCGATAATCGGCATACAGCGTTGGGACGATGTGGGTGAAGCGCGGCGCGGTGACCGGGTCATCCTTCAGCTGTTGCAATGCCTGCCGACGCTGTACCTCGTTTAAAAACGACAGCTGGCCGTTGAGGTTGGCAACGCCGGCGACGGCGCGACGTTTCTTTAAATTGTACTCCTTGCCGGCGATGCGCAGACGATAAACCTCGCCGGTCAGGCCTGAGCCGTATACCTGCACCACATAGGGGGAATCGGGGCCGAGTGCGGCGAGGGTCTCCGGCGGCAGCGGGCAGTGGCTGACGTTGCCGACGATAAGAGGTTCTCCGCTGCGATCGAACGCCTGCTGTTGCTGTTGTCTGAGGTTCATGGTGCCTCCGGGTATAACGTTAGACAGAGTGGATAATCCACGCTATCTCACCCGCAAACGGTAGTGAATTCATCCTACTGGCAGGCGCTTTTTCAGGCTGAGCTGGGGTGCGTTCACGGAGGACACGCGGGGCGTAGGGAGGCGGTAGGGAAAGGCAAGCGTCTGGAACGCATACCTGACGTCGTTGTCAACGAGGTGCTTGCCAGGCTGGATGCGATGCTGAGTTAACGTCAGCGACGCAAAAAAGCAAAAAGCCTGCTCGAAAGCAGGCTTCTTAAATTTGGCTCCTCTGACTGGACTCGAACCAGTGACATACGGATTAACAGTCCGCCGTTCTACCGACTGAACTACAGAGGAATCGTGTGGAGTCGTATCTTAGCGGCGAAAAAACTTTTGTCAAACATCAATTCGCCTGTTCAGGTGCAACTGCCGCTTCCATCGACAATTTGTTGTCATTTCCGACAATTATTACGGAAAATACTTTGCAGGATATCCATTTCTCAATCATCATTTGAAATGTTGTTTCAACATCTCTCACTAAGGTCTCTCTTGAACGTCACCTCCGCCGTACGCCAGGCTGTCGAACGGACATCCTGGTTTAAAAAACGTCAGCGTTATCGTGTGCTGTACTGGCGCGAAATCAGCCCTCTCGCTGTGCCCATTCTGCTGGAAAATGCCTGTGTGCTGCTGATGGGGGTGTTGAGCACCTTCCTTGTCAGCTGGCTGGGAAAAGAGGCCATGGCCGGTGTGGGGCTGGCCGATAGCTTTAACATGGTCATCATGTCCTTCTTTGCCGCCATCGACCTGGGCACCACGGTGGTGGTGGCCTTTAGCCTCGGCAAGCGCGATCGGCGGCGGGCGAGGGCGGCCGCGCGCCAGTCGCTGGCCATTATGACCCTGTTTTCCATTTTGCTGGCGGGGGTGATCCATGCCTTTGGCCAGGAGATTATTGATTTTGTCGCCGGCGATGCCACCGCCCAGGTCAAGGACCTGGCGCTGACCTATCTGGAACTGACGGCGCTGAGCTACCCGGCGGCGGCGATTGCGCTGATCGGCAGCGGGGCGCTGCGCGGCGCCGGCACCACCAAAATCCCGCTGCTGATCAACGGCGGGATGAATATCCTCAATATCTTAATCAGCAGCGTGCTCATCTACGGCATCTTCTCCTGGCCGGGGCTGGGGTTTGTCGGCGCCGGGCTTGGGCTGACCATTGCCCGCTATATTGGCGCGATAGCCACGATCTGGGTGCTGATGGTGGGCCTCAATCCGGCGCTGCGGCTGTCGCTGAAGGGCTACTTCAAACCCTTTAACTTCGCCATTATCTGGGAGGTGATGGGGATCGGCATCCCGGCCAGTATCGAATCGGTCCTGTTCAATGGCGGCAAGCTGCTGACCCAGATGTTTGTCGCCGGGATGGGCACCAACGTTATCGCCGGCAACTTTATCGCCTTTTCGGTGGCCTCGCTAATTAACCTGCCGGGCAACGCCCTCGGCTCTGCCTCGACGATCATTACCGGCAAGCGGCTGGGAAAAGGGCAGATTGGTCAGGCAGAATTCCAGGCCTGGCACGTATTTTGGCTGTCGACGATTATTCTGACGCTGATCGCCTGGGGCAGCGCCCCCTTCGCCGGCTTTATCGCCTCGTTCTACACCCATGAAGAAGATGTAAAAGAAGTGGTTAAACAGCTGCTGTGGCTCAACGCCCTGTTTATGCCGATCTGGTCGCTGTCGTGGACTTTACCCTGCGCTTTTAAAGGCGCCCGTGACGTACGCTACACCATGTGGGTGTCGATGCTCGGCATGTGGGGCTGCCGGGTGGTGGCGGGCTATACCCTGGGCATCGTGCTGGGGATGGGGGTGATTGGCGTCTGGTTAGGGATGGTGCTCGACTGGGCGGTGCGCGGCGTGCTGTTTTATTTCCGCATGGTGAGCGGCCGCTGGCTGTGGAAATATCCGCGCGTGAAGGCTTCATCGGAGGAAAGCTGAGCCGTTTGCGAGGCTAAACGCCATTTTTTGCGCAAAGTGAAGAATAATTCGGCAAACGATTCATTTTATTGAAAACAGGCTTTGACAGCGCCGGGCGTCATCGATAATATGCGCCCCGTTCACACGATTCCTCTGTAGTTCAGTCGGTAGAACGGCGGACTGTTAATCCGTATGTCACTGGTTCGAGTCCAGTCAGAGGAGCCAAATTTAAGAAGCCTGCTTTCGAGCAGGCTTTTTGCTTTTCTGTCTACCACCTTTCTTCCGTGGACAAACACCGCCGGGTCGTTTGTTTCGCTTATCCGGACGCTGACGCTCCCCAGCGGGTAACGTCAGCGTTTATCTCACGATTCCCACGTCATCGACGATTAACGGAACGGCGGCTCGTTGAAGGTGCGCAGCTTACGCGAGTGCATGTGATCTCCCTCGGCGCGCAGCAGGTCAATCGCCCGGATGCCTATCTGCAGATGCTCGGAGATAGCGCCCTCGTAAAAGCGGTTAGCCTGGCCCGGTAGCTTGATTTCACCGTGCAGCGGCTTGTCCGAGACGCAGAGCAGCGTGCCGTAGGGGACGCGGAAGCGATAGCCCTGGGCGGCGATGGTCGCGCTCTCCATATCGATAGCTACCGCCCGGCTGAGATTAAAGCGCAGCGCCGAAGCGGAATAGCGCAGCTCCCAGTTACGGTCGTCGGTGGTGACCACCGTCCCGGTACGCAGCCGCTGCTTAACCTCTTCGCCGGGCATCCCGCTCACCTGCTTGGTGGCGTCGTAGAGGGCGCGCTGCACTTCGGCAATGCTGGGGATCGGAATATCTGGCGGCAGCACCGCATCCAGTACATGATCGTCACGCAGATAGGCGTGGGCCAACACATAGTCGCCGATGGCCTGGCTTTCGCGCAGGCCGCCGCAGTGGCCGATCATTAACCAGACGTCCGGCCGCAGTACCGCGAGATGATCGCAGATGGTTTTGGCGTTGGCCGGGCCGACGCCAATGTTAATCAGGGTGATCCCTTTGCCGTCGTGGGTGATCAGATGCCAGGCCGGCATCTGGTGCTTCTTCCACGCCAGATCGGAAATGGCCTGTTCCGGCGCTTCGGTCTCGGCGGTGATCCAGATCCCGCCGGCGCAGGAGAGAGCGATATAGGGGCTGTCGGGATCGAGGATCTGGCTGCAGCCCCAGCTGACGAACTCATCCACGTAGCGGGTATAGTTGGTGAACAGCACGTAGGGCTGGAAGTGTTCCGCCGGCGTGCCGGTGTAGTGTCGCAGACGCGCCAGCGAAAAATCGACGCGGCGGGCGTCAAAGTGCGACAGCGGATAGAACTCGGTGGGATGGAACAGGCCATCCGCGGTCTCATCGCCAATTTGTGACAGCTCGGTGGTAGGGAAATAGCGCGTCAGACCGGCGCTCATCGAGCGGTCGAGTGTCAGGGTGGAACCATCGATCACGTAAGGATAGGGGATCTCATGCTGTGACAGCTCGACGCTGATATGCGCGCCATAGTCCTGGTACAGCAGGGTCAGCTGTTCCAGCAAATAGTTGCGGAACAGTTTCGGATTCGTAATGGTGGTGGTATAGCAACCGGCATGGGTGAAACGTCCCCAGGCGCGCGTTTTGAGGGCTTTATGATCGGCGCCGTCCCAGGAGACCGACAGCTGCGGATAGACAAAAAGACCTTCCGCGCGGGCTTCGGTATCGGGGAGCGTATTATGGTCGATATAGTCGCCGATGGCTTTGCGTAACGCCGTGACCGAGGCTTCATAGCGCGCTTCCAGCTCGGCAAGCGCTTGTTCCGGGGTCAGACTGGCGGCCTTGATATTCATGATTCGCTCCTTGTTTCAGGTCTGCTGACATTCCCGATAGTATGTCACAGCGGGAAAAGGGCGAAGGAGAATTTATCTGTCAAATGCGACGATACTCAGACCATAACCAGTAAAGGAAGCGGGTTTGTGTTATTAGCCGGCGTTTGTCCAACGCTCGCTGCTATAATGAGTGGCGTTGCGGATCTTCAAAGTTTGCGTCGGATTATTATTCAGACAATAGCGCGCATCGGCCAGCGGAGTGAGTTTATCCCCTTCCCGCAGGCGGAGGCGACAGGCTTCAATCTCTGCGATCATCTCCAGCGCACCGCTCTGAAGCACGACGCGGCAGAGGCTGGCCGAAGCGTTGTCCTGTACTTTTTTTACCCACCACTCCATCTGTTTTTTATCCTCTCATAGCGACATGTGCGTCGATAATTCATGTTTCTTAAAAATCTGACAATAAGATTATCCCCTTGGTTTATGCAGTGTTTAAAAATACGCAACCGATTGTTGATCTGTGCGCTAGGTTTTTTTATGCCGGGGGGCAATGATCTGCCGGGTTTAATTTGCAGGAAGCGATGACTATGCTGAAAAGCAGACCGTGAGAATAGCCTGTCAGGAAGAGGGCTGATAAGTCCGGCTACGCAATAAATATAAGAGAGAGCGTCATGAAGCATCTATTTCGACACTGGCGAACGTCGGGCGCCGTTATCGGCTCACTGCTGAAAAAAGGGAGCATTGCGGTACTGGCGCTGCTGGTGGTCTTTCTCGCCGGGCGGATCTATGAGTCCCAGCGCGGCCCGGCCCTGCATCGCTGGCATACCTGGAGTGGCAACGAGATGTCGGCCGAAGAGATCGACCAGGCGACCTTTGCCCAGTATCTGGCGCGGGAGAAGACGATTTTCGCCGATCTCCAGCGTGAGGTGACAGAGGCTTTGCCGGAGGAAGATAAAACCCCGGTCAACCGCTTTTATCGTCACAGCCGGGTCTGGCCGGGGCAGTTTAAGCAGGACTGGAACCGTTCTTTTGTGCTGCTGCCGCTGGGCAAGCCGCGCGGCGGCGTGGTGCTCCTCCATGGCCTGACCGATTCGCCCTACAGCGTGCGCTATCTGGCGCAACTCTGGCAGCAGCGGGGTTATGTGGCGGTGGTGCCGCGTTTGCCGGGACACGGCACCGCGCCGGGGGCGTTAACGGCGGTTGACTGGGAGACCTGGCTGGCGGCGACTCGTCTGGCGGTACGCGAAGCGACCCGCCTGGCCGGGGCGGACGTGCCGCTCGATCTGGTCGGCTACTCTAACGGCGGCGCGCTGGCGCTCAAGTATGCCCTCGATAGCCTGGAGGATAGCCACCTGCGTCAGCCGCAGCAGATTATTCTGCTGTCGCCGATGATCGGCGTGACCGCGTTTGCCCGTTTCGCCGGCCTCGCCGGGCTACCGTCCGTCTTCCCGGCGTTCGCCCGCGCGGCCTGGCTGAACGTGGCGCCTGAGTTTAATCCGTTCAAGTACAACTCCTTTCCGGTCAAGGCGGCGAGACAATCGTGGTTATTGAGCCAGGCGCTGCAGCAGCAGATTATCCGCGCGGCCCGGCAGGGCGAGCTGAAAGCGCTGCCGCCGATCCTCACCTTTCAGTCGGTGATGGATTCCACGGTCAGCACCCGCGCGGTGGTGGAGTCCCTGTATCGCTATCTGCCGGATAACGGCAGCGAGCTGGTGGTGTTCGATATTAACCAGGCGGCGGATCTCCGGGTCCTGTTTCGCCCTGCGCTCTATGCGGCGGTGAATACGCTGCTGCCCCCGGCGCCGCGGGCCTATACCACCACGGTGGTGACCAACGCGACGGCGCACACGCTGCAGACCGTCGCCCGGACCACGCTGGCCCAGGAACGGGAAGAGCATCGTTATCCTTTACACCTGGCCTGGCCGGCGGATATGTACTCTTTGTCGCATGTGGCGGTGCCGTTTCCCCTGAGCGACTCGCTGTATGGTCGCGAGCCGGACGAGAAGAACCGCTACGGCATTAGCCTGGGCACCATTTCACTGCGCGGAGAGACCGGGACGCTGAGCGTGGGGCTGGAGACGTTAATGCGCGTCACCTCCAATCCATTCTTTCCATGGATGATGACGCGCGTCGATGAGCGCATCGCCTGCGGCGAACAGGCGGCGGTGGCGGCCTGCCTGAAAGCGCAGGCCAGAGCCGAGGCGTTAAAACAGGATCAGGTGCAGAACGGTACGCAGCAGGATGCCGACGATCGCCGCGGGAGCCACGAAGCGGAACAGGCGGACAAACCGTGAGCTGATGCCAAGAAAAATGCCGATACCGGGAAGATCAAAGGTCTGGATCAGTAGACCTGCCGAGGCGTTGACCTGGTCCACGGTGACTTTGCCCTGCTGGATCAGCTCGGAAATGACGCCAAAGTAGGCGGTGCCCCCGGCAACGCACTTCACCAGCGCCGGCAGCACAAAGTTCTGCGGGATGTGCAGCCAGCTGAGAAGCGGCTTCAGCAGCTGCTGCAGCAGGTCGATAGCCCCGGCGCCCTGCAGCAGCCCGACGATGGTTAACGACAGGATCAGCATTGGCACCGCGCCGAGCGCCAGGCGGATGGCGTCGGAGCCGGCGCTATTAATCACGGCCAGAATTCCCTGGCTGTTCTGCTCGGCGTTCGGCAGCGCTTCCGCGCGGGGGTTCTCGGCGACCGATAAGCGCCGTCCGGTGACGTGCCAGGCGACGGCGGCCGCGCACAGGCCGCCGACCACCGAGATAACGATCGAGGCCAGCCAGTGCAGACCAAAAGGGGTAAGAGGATAGAAGACGTTGCCTTGCCCCATGGCGAACACCATGGCCAGCGTGGCGGCCATTTGTCGGTCCGAGACGCCGCGTTTATCCATAATCGACAGCGTGGCGAGCGGGGCGGCAAAGCTGACAAAGTTAATCTGGATCAGGGCGAAGGCGCTCATCCCGGTTAAGCCGAAGGGCTTCAGCAGCGGGGCCACCCAGCGAACAATCACATCGAGGATACCGCGGACCTCAAGGTATTTCATGATGATCAGCATGATCACCATGATCGGCAACAGCGTATACAGCGCGACGTCAACGGACGACTTGCCCGCCGCCATAATGATGCTTATGACATCCATTTACTTTTTTTACCACTCGCAGAGCTATTTGTTCGCGTCATCATAATCCCGTGGGGAAGGAAATGATATGCCTTGATCCCTCTCGGGATCCGGCGCCGCACGGGCGCCGGGAGAAGAGGATTACTGGCCGATATTGACCAGCGTCCGACCATGAATATTATTGCTGAGGAAATCTGCGGCATACGCTGGCGCCTGCTCCAGCGTGATTTCAGTGGCCGCCTGCTGGTAGTAGCTCTCCGGCAGAAGCTGGGCCAGACGCTGCCAGACGGCGTCGCGTTCAGCGGTCGGCACCATCACCGAATCCACCCCCTGCAGACGCACATTGCGCAGAATAAACGGCATCACGGTGGTCGGCAGATCGAAGCCCCCGGCCAGACCGCAGGCGGCGACGCAGCCGCGATATTGCGTTTGCGCCAGCACTTTGGCCAACACCGGGCCGCCAACGGTATCCACCGCGCCCGCCCACAGCTGTTTCTCCAGCGGACGGGTCTCCGCGAAGTCGCTGCGCGGCAGGATCGTATCGGCGCCCAGCTGGCGAAGGTAATCGTGTGTCGATTCCCGGCCCGATACGGCCGTCACCCGGTAGCCAAGGGCTTTCAGCAACACCACGGCGGTGCTGCCGACCCCGCCGCTGGCGCCGGTGACCAGGATATCCCCGCTATCAGGGAGGACACCCGCACTAACGAGAGCATCAACGCATAGCATCGCGGTAAAGCCGGCGGTGCCGATGATCATTGCCTGGCGCGCGCTGAGCGTCTCCGGCAGAGCAACCAGCCAGTCGCCTTTAACGCAGGCTTCGGTGGCCAGGCCACCCCAGTGGTTTTCGCCCACCCCCCAGCCGGTGAGGATCACGGCCTGGCCGGGAACAAAGCGCGGATCGCGGCTTTCTTTCACCTGACCGGCAAAATCAATGCCCGGCACCATCGGAAACTGACGGATAATTTTGCCTTTGCCGGTGATCGCCAGAGCGTCTTTATAATTGAGACTCGACCAGTCGATGGCGACCCGGACGTCGCCTTCGGCAAGAGCGGGCAGGTCGATATCTTTGACGGTGGCGACGGTGCGGTTGTCGATCTGGTCCAGAACTAATGCTTTCATGACAGAGTATTCCTCGTCGGAAGGGGGTTATCGGCGCTAGCGCCGTCCTGTGCAGGTGTTTTTGTTGTCATACTGTGCGCAAAAAAATCCCAGTACTGGTTAAGCGGTGCGGCAGACTGGACCAGCCTGGCGCGCATCACCGCGCCTTCCCAGCCGATCCAGAACACCTGGGCCAGCGCCTGCGGTGAGGCGTCGCTGGCGATGGCCCCGGCTGCCTGCGCTTCGCGCAGGCAGCGCGCCACGCGCGACTCCCATGCCGCCAGGATAGCCATCAACCGTTGGGGAAACGTCTCGGGTAACAACGGGGCTTCCTGCAGCAGGTTGCCCACCAGGCAGCCGCGGCGAAACTGGAATTTCTCCATTCCCTGACCGGCATGACGCACAAAGGCCGCCATCCGTTCCAGCGGCGGCACGGCGTCGTCCAGCAGGAATTTATCTAATTTATGCGCAAAGAAGTCGCCATAGGCGGCAAGCACGGCGAGGCCAAAGGCCTCTTTGCTTTTAAAGCAATGATAAAACGACCCCTTTGGCACGGCGATATTCTTGATCACCGCATCAATACCCGCCGCGAGATAGCCCGTTTCGGTCAGCACTTCAAGGCCTGAGCGAATCAGCGCCTGACGCGTATCGTCAAACTGGCGATCGACCTTGGGTGGACGGCCGCGGCGGGGCTTCAGGACGGCGGAGGTATCGGGATTCATGATTTAGACCGTGTGGTTTAATTGTTGGTCAGGGTACGCCCAATTCAGGGGTAGGGCAAGCATTGCGCGCAGCGTAAGGCTGGTTGACGAATCATTCTGGGCTGGGGGGCGTTAAGAATTATTTATCGCAAATACGTGGTTCGCACTGCCGGCGGGGGCACGAAATATAACTCTGCCGGGTATATTAGACTGGTCATTAATATCCATATTCACAATGCATAATACGAATTAATAATATTGGGAATATATAAACAGCGGGGGGCTGGAGCGGTTGAGTGGTTTTGTCCATGTGAAGAGGCTAATTTGCGAAGTACCCGGTCGACAGTCCCGTGAGGACTTCTCCCCGGAATGCCGGCCGGGGATGATTTGCAGACGATAGCGGATTGACAAACGCGGCTTGATAAAAGACATTGTCACCCCTGATCCGGCACCGGTTGCCACCTCAGTTTAAATATTATCGCCGGCAGACAATGACGTCTGTCTTTAATTATCGGTGACTGGGTAAATAATCTGTTACCGAAACAACACCTGCGAAAAAGGATTAACAGCCTGATGTACAGAATGAATATTGCCGTCAGAGGAGGGGATGAATGTCGCTAATTGCTATCGTGCTGGTCTTTATCATGGCCATCGTGGTGACCGTGTTCCTGTCCCATCTTCTGCCCGTTAAAGTGCCGCTACCGCTGATCCAAATCGCCGCGGGCGCCGCGCTGGCCGCCAGTGGCTTTCAGGTCGATTTTGACCCGCATATTTTTTTACTGCTGTTTATCCCGCCGCTGCTGTTCCTCGATGGCTGGCGCATCCCCAAAGACGCTTTTTTCCGCGATATGAAGCCGATTTTATCGCTGGCGATAGGCCTGGTGATGGTGACTATTCTCGGTATTGGCCTGTTTATTCACTGGCTGATCCCGGCTATCACCGTGGCGGCAGGGTTCGCCCTCGCGGCTATTCTGTCGCCTACCGATCCGGTGGCGGTATCGGCAATGACCGCCAGCTCGCCGCTTCCCTCAAGGATGGCGCATATTCTCGAAGGGGAGTCGTTGTTGAACGATGCTTCAGGGCTCGTCGCCTTTAACTTCGCCATCGCCGCGGTGCTGACCGGCAGCTTCTCCCCGGGAGACGCGGTGGTGAAATTTTTCCTGATGGCCTTCGGGGGCATCCTCAGTGGCCTCGTGGTGGTGTGGGTCACCGGCAAATGTAATAACTTTCTGGTTCGGCGCACCCGCGAGGAGCCAGCCATCCAGATCCTGATCAGCCTGCTTATCCCTTTCGCCGCCTATCTGCTGGCCGAGGCGTTCCATGTCTCGGGCATTCTTGCCGCCGTCGCCGCCGGCATTGCGATGCATTATGAGCAGCTGTCGGGGCCCCGGCTTCCGGCGACGCGCATGAAAAGCAGCGCGGTATGGTCCATGCTGCAGACCACCCTCAACGGGATGATCTTTCTGATGCTGGGCGAGCAGCTGCCGCGCATGCTCAGGACGCTGCCGGCGGTAGCCAGCCAGGCCGGCGTCTCTTCGCCCTGGTATCTGCTGCTGTACGCCGTGGCCATCACCCTGGCGCTTGGTCTGATGCGCTTCGCCTGGGTATGGCTGTCGATGAAGCTGACAATTTTTCGCCGCAAACGTCGGGGCAAGGCCATCACCGTCCGTCCACGCTTCAGTATCCTCGCCGTCATGGCGCTGGCGGGAGTGAAGGGCTCTGTGACCCTCGCCGGTATTCTGACGCTGCCGGTGGTGCTGGCAGATGGTTCGCCGTTCCCGGGCCGTGAACTACTGATCTTTCTTTCGATGGCAGTGATCCTGATGTCGCTGGTGGTGGCGGCTATCGGTCTGCCGTTTATGACCCGTTATCTTGCCGATGATCTACCGCATGACACCGGTAAGGACGACATTGGCGCCGTGATGACCGAGGTGGCCATTAACCGTCTTAACGCGCTACTGGACGAGCCGGTGGAGGATCCCAGTGAGCAGGCCCTGCGGGCCGATGCCGGCAATATGCTGCTCGAAACCTATCAGCGGCGGCTTCACTATAACGACAATGACGAGGGGCAGGATGTCGGGCTGGAGCTGGCTAAGCGCGCCAGGCTGGAGAAATATATGCAACGAGAGGTCATTATCGCCCAGCGTCAGGAGCTGTTCCGGCTGCGCCGCGCCCATAACATCAGCGATATCACTTTTTATGAGGTGCTGCGGGAGATAGATCTGAAGGAAGAGAGTTTACGCTAAAGCCGCAATCGCCGGAGGGTGGCCATTCGCCTTCCGGCAGAAGTACCGGCGCTGAAAAGCAAAAAGCCTGCTCGAAAGCAGGCTTTTTTAAATTTGGCTCCTCTGACTGGACTCGAACCAGTGACATACGGATTAACAGTCCGCCGTTCTACCGACTGAACTACAGAGGAATCGTGTGAACGGGGCGCATATTAACGATGCCATCCGGCCTTGTCAAAGCCTGATTCAAAGAATTGCGTTCGACTGCTGACAATTTCAGCAATCGCCACCCGCGCGCTGTTTTTTTCACCATGTTGCACCGTTGTAGTGCGAATGTACCCCTAATGGGGCATACCACAATCTGCTTACCGGGCAAATAAAAACCGAATTGCTATCACTATCCCTTATAACACTGCCTGCGGCGGGCGACAGCCGAGGAAATGCAAAGCTGGCAAGCAAATTGCAAAAGCCAGTGCATCATACTCCCAGCGTTGACGCTGGCGTTCCTTACAGGAGGCAAAATGAACTTAAGACGACTGAAATATTTTGTGAAAATCGTCGATATCGGCAGTCTGACCCAGGCCGCTGAAGTCTTGCATATCGCCCAACCGGCCCTCAGCCAACAGGTCGCGACCCTGGAAGGTGAAATGGACCAGCAGTTGCTGATACGCACCAAGCGAGGGGTCACGCCAACGGAAGCCGGTAAAATTCTCTACACCCATGCGCGCACTATCCTGCGCCAGTGCGAGCAGGCGCAGCTGGCGGTCAATAACGTCGGCCAGACGCTGCGTGGTCAGGTGTCGATCGGCCTGGCGCCGGGCACCGCGGCCTCCGCCATTACCATGCCGTTGCTGCAAACGGTGCGCAATGAGTTGCCCGAGGTGATGGTCTATCTGCAGGAGAGCAGCGGCACAGCGCTGAATGACAAGCTGCTGGCGGGCCAGCTGGATATGGCGGTGCTCTATGAGCGTTCGCCGGTGGCAGGCATCGTCAGCCAGCCGCTGCTGAAAGAAGACCTTTACCTGGTCGGCACCCGCGACTGCCCGGGGCAGAGCGTGGATCTCACTGCGGTGGCGGAGATGAACCTGTTCCTGCCGCGCGATTACAGCGCAGTGCGGGCGCGGGTCACTGAGGCATTCACCCTGCGTCGTCTGTCGGCGAAAATTATCGGCGAGATCGAATCCATCACCACCCTGACCGCGGCCATCGCCAGCGGCATGGGGGCGACGGTGTTACCGGAATCCGCTGCTCGTTCCCTGTGCGGGGCGGCGAACGGCTGGATGGCGCGGATCAGCACGCCTTCAATGAGCCTGTCGCTGTCGCTGAACATGTCGGCTCGCGGCAGTCTGTCGCCGCAGGCGCAGGCGGTGAAAGAGATCCTGCTGTCTCTGGTGAGCCGCCCATCGCTGGAAAACCGTGAACTGCAGCTGGTCAGTTAGGGTATATTCTCTTAAGGAATAAGTTGCTGGTTTTTATTATTTGTTACCTGGGACAACAGACTTTAACAATAGCAGATACGTTAAGTCCATTGGCCCGGAGGAAAGGGTGAACTTCCAGCAGCTGAAAATTATCCGTGAGGCGGCCCGTCAGGATTACAACCTGACGGAAGTCGCGAATATGCTCTATACCTCGCAGTCAGGCGTCAGTCGCCATATCCGGGAACTGGAAGAGGAGCTGGGGATTGAGATCTTTATCCGCCGCGGCAAACGCCTGTTAGGCATGACCGAGCCGGGTAAAGCGCTGTTATCGATTGCCGAGCGGATCCTCAATGAAGCCAGTAACGTTCGGCGGCTGGCGGATCTCTTCACTAACGATGCGTCAGGCGTCTTAACTATCGCCACCACCCATACTCAGGCGCGCTACAGCCTGCCGCCGGTCATTAAAGCTTTCCGCGAGCTGTTCTCAGATGTTCGCGTCGAGCTGGTGCAGGGTACCCCGCAGGAAATCGAAGCGCTGCTGCATAACGGCGGAGCGGATATCGGCATCGCCAGCGAGCGCCTGAGCAACGATCCGACGCTGGCGGCTTTCCCCTGGTTCCGCTGGCATCACAGCCTGCTGGTGCCGAAGGAGCATCCTTTGACGCAGGTTTCTCCCCTGACGCTGGAGGCGATCGCCCGCTGGCCGTTAATCACCTACCGCCAGGGGATCACTGGCCGTTCGCGCATTGATGAGGCGTTCAACCGCAAGGGGTTGATGCCGGATATCGTGCTGAGCGCGCAGGATTCCGATGTGATCAAGACCTATGTGGAGCTGGGGCTGGGCGTCGGGCTGGTCGCCGAGCAGTCCGGTGATGCCCGGGAAGCGGATACCTTTACGCGTCTTGATACCCGCCATCTGTTCGATGCCAATACCGTGTGGTTGGGACTGAAGCGGGGCCAGCTGCAGCGGAATTACGTTTGGCGCTTTATCGAATTGTGCAATGCCGGACTGTCGCTGGATGAGATTAAGCGTCAGGCGATGGAGCCGGAAGAGGCCGCAATCGACTATCAAATTTAAGGAAATGCTGGCCAGCGGGTCGGGGAGTGGAAATAACGCTATAATTCACCCACGTGAGTCGCGACTGAGGAAGGGAAAATGACGATGCGGCGTGTGAAATTACTCTGTACGGCGCTGATGCTGCTTGCCAGCCACGGCGCGCTGGCCGTCAGCTATCCGCTGCCGCCGGAGGGGAGCCGTTTGGTGGGCAGCGCATTTACCATTGCCGTTCCGGACAATAACACCCAGCCGCTGGAAAGTTTTGCCGCCCAGTACGGCCAGGGGTTAAGCAATATGCTGGAAGCCAACCCCGGGGTCGATGTCTATTTGCCACGCTCCGGTTCGACGCTGACCATTCCGCAACAGCTGATCCTGCCCGACACCGTGCGCGAAGGGATCGTGATCAACGTCGCCGAAATGCGTCTCTATTATTATCCGCCGCTGGGCAACAGCGTCGAAGTGCTGCCAATCGGCATTGGCCAGGCCGGACGCGAAACGCCGCGTAACTGGGTGACGGCAGTAGAGCGTAAGCAGGAAGGCCCCACCTGGGTGCCAACCGCCAATACCCGCCGCGAGTATGCGAAAGAGGGCAAAACCCTGCCGGCGCTGGTGCCTCCCGGGCCCGATAACCCGATGGGACTGTATGCGATCTACATTGGCAGGCTGTACGCCATCCACGGTACCAACGCCAACTTTGGTATCGGGCTGCGCGTCAGCCAGGGGTGCATCCGCCTGCGCAATGACGATATTAAATTCCTGTTTGATAACGTGCCGGTTGGGACGCGGGTTCAGCTGATCGATCAGCCGGTGAAGTACAGCGTGGAGCCGGACGGCAGTCACTGGCTGGAGGTGCACGAGCCGCTGTCGCGCAACCGCGCGGAGTTTGAATCCGACAGAAAAGTCCCCTTGCCGATGACCTCGGCGCTGCGCGACTTTACCCAGGGGCCGGGAGTGAGCCCTGCCCAGGTCGAGCAGACCCTGCAGCGCCGCTCCGGCATGCCGGTGAATATCAGCGCCACAGCGGCGCAGGGAAGTTTGTAGCGGGTCGTTTAGTCTGATTAACGGCTATTGTAAGAAGGCTCTTTTGCTGTCGATGCATTCAACGTTGTTGGGAATAAGGATCGGGAAACCGATCCTTAACTTATCAGCAGTGGCGGTGATGGCGTTTTAATGAGGGCGCCAGGAGATGCTCAGGAGGGGATGATAAAGTCTGCAAATATATCTATGGACTTAATATTGTTACTGAGGATCTTTTTTTTGGCTGCCATTGTCCATGAAAGCGAAGATACCGCTTATGATAGCCAATATCCAGAATATAATACTAATGAATTTTGCAGAATCCATATTATCAAAACACTCCTGACCACAGCCACTACCGCTGACCCCCATCCCGACGATCATGAAGCTCATCATGCCGCTCAACAATGCCAGAATCACGAAGACTACAGTGATGAAAATTTTTATACCTTTTGTCATAAATTAATATCCTTATTTTATTAAATGCAATTTCCTATCATTATAATGAATGATACGGGAATGACGATATTAAAGATAAAGTGTACCTCATCGGTAATCCCATGAATACTGTAATTAGGTAAACAGGCTAGTGTTAGGGAAATATTTACAGCGAATCCCGAATAGGACGGCAATTCCGCATTATAGTTCTTGGATTCGTTATAAATATTTAAATTGGGAAAACGATTTCTATTATTCACTTTCGTTCAAAACAACGGGAATGACCCCCATCGCCGCTGATAAGCGAATCAGGGGATGGCGTCACTGATTGTTGGCAATGGGGACATGCTGCAGGATCACTTCAACGATCCAGTCAATAAAAACGCGCAGCTTGGCGTTGACATGGCGGTTCGGTGGAAACGCCAGGTACAGAGGCATTGGGCTAATCCGCCATTGTGTAAATAATGGAATCAAAGCGCCAACGGCCTGATGCGCTGCCGCCATATAGTTGGGCAGCGCAATCACGCCTAAGCCAACTAACCCAGCTTCGAGGTAAGCATTGCCATCATCCACGGCAAGTACGTAGTTGCCCGTGATTTCAATACGTTCATTCTCACTGCACAGTACCAAAGGATCAATCTTACTGGTGCGTGAGGACAAGAATCCCACTATGCAATGGTCAGTATTTTGCAGCTCGCGCGGGTGTGCGGGAGCGCCAAGGCGTTCCACATAGCTGGGGGCGACGTAGACGCCGATTTGCAAATCGCCGACATGGCGTGCGATTAGGGACTGGTCGGTGATTTGACCACCGCGCAGAACGCAATCCACGTTGTCGCCGATCAGATCCACTACCCGGTCGCTCACACCCATGTCGATCTGGATATCAGGGTAGCGGGCGTGGAAAGCCGGTAGCGCCGGCACCAGAATAAGGCGGGCCAGCGGACTCGGTACATCCACCCGTAGCCGTCCCCTGGGCGTCATCGCCGCACTGGACAGGCTGTTTTCAGCATCCTCCATGTCTGCTACGCAGCGGCAGACCCAGCGGTTACCGCCGGATCGAAAGTCTGTAGCCATAAGGTTGGGAGCAGCATCGCTGCTTTTCACCTGCGGGGATCACATACGGAACGTTGGACGGTACCTACGTTACGATGCTGCTTATACCCGCTGGCGGAGAGATGTCAGAAGCGGCGGTGTTGCCGATCTTTTTTGGAACCGCGCATTATTGCCTTACACCCAGGTATGGTCCGGCACGGTTAAACCGCCTTTATTTAAGCCTTTGCGGGAGCGTGGGGCTCACGGCCGTTCAGCTTGCCTCATAGCAAGAAAATAGCACCTACACCAGGATAAGATTGCATGCTTGGGGAGCGGAGAGGATCACGGAAAGCAAAAATCCCGCTCAGGTTTCCCTGAGCGGGATTTTTAAATTTGGCTCCTCTGACTGGACTCGAACCAGTGACATACGGATTAACAGTCCGCCGTTCTACCGACTGAACTACAGAGGAATCGTGTGAACGAGGCGCATACTACTGGCCTCGCATTTTTGTGTCAACACTAAAATTAACCTGCTGATTCAAATGGCTAAATTTAGCTCAACACGTTGTTTTAGTGAACAATGCGCCGATCGCCTTCGTTCTGCAGGCCATTCTCACGTCTACGCGCCAGCGGATCCTGGCGGTAAAAGTGGCAAAAACGCTGCCACAGGGCCGGGAAGCGAGGCGCGAACAATTCAGGCGCACTGAAAAAATATTCCGAGAGGACAGCAAAGCATTCTGCGGGATCGGTGGCGGCATAGGCGTCAATACTGGCGGCGCTTTCGCCTACCAGATCGATCTCATCCTGAATGTTGTTCATCGCGGCGTGGAGATCGTGCTCCCAGCCGGCAACTTCACGCAACGGGATAAGCGGCACGCCGCTGGCCCGGTCGCCGTTCCGCGTATCAAGCTTATGCGCCACTTCATGCACCACAAGGTTAAAGCCTGACGCATCAAAAGAGTCTTGAATATCCAGCCAGTTCAGCACTACAGGACCCTGTTGCCAGCTTTGTCCCGACTGTACCACCCGCTGGTTGTGGACCAGACCAATATCATCCTCCCATTCATCATCGACGATGAAAGGGGCAGGGTAGATCAGCACTTCATGGAAGCCATCCAGCCACTCAATGCCCAGCTCAAGCACCGGCAGACAAAAGAGCATAGCAATGCGCGCCTGATGCAGCGGGGTCAGCTCCAGCCCCTGCAATGCCACCAGCCGCTTTTGCTGTAAAAAACGGGCAGCCATCTGCGTGAGCTTGTGCTGCTCAGTGGACGAAAGATGGGCTAAAACCGGAATGGCAAGCGCTTGCTCCCAGGGCATCTCTGCGTTGCCGGACTCATCATCTGCTTTCCAGGGCCATTTAAACATCATATTGCTCGCAAAGTCGTCACTTGAACACAATTACCGAAACGGGAGCTATTAAAATGCCAAAGATCCTGGCATTATAGCAACCATCACAGCGGAGAGATGCCGGAGCGGCTGAACGGACCGGTCTCGAAAACCGGAGTAGGGGCAACTCTACCGGGGGTTCAAATCCCCCTCTCTCCGCCACTTTTCTTGCTCTAACCTTCCCTTCAATAACACCGTTAGCTTCAGGTATAACGCCTGCGCTGGGGTATCACCATCATCATCGTCCTGGTTTCAGCGTAGAGTCGCGGTAGCGCGCTTTATCCTTTTGGCAGCTTATCGCCGCTTTTAGCCCGAACGAGCTTAAACGCATCATAAAGAGGGAAGGTACGCCTGGAAAGCGGCAATGTCGAAAAGAGTGATCTCAACGGAGCGGGAACATAAAAAAGCCCGCTGAACGCGGGCTTTGACGGGGATCAGAACTGATAGACTAGGCCGAGGGCGACGATATCATCGGTCGCGATACCGCTGTTTTTGTAGAAGCGGTCGTCTTCATCCAGCAGGTTGATTTTATAATCCACATAGGTGGACATATTTTTGTTGAAGTAGTAGGTCATGCCCACGTCGACATACTTGACCAGATCCTTGTCGCCGTAGCGAGAATAGGCGTAGAGATCTTTACCCTTCGACTGCAGATAGGCCACCGACGGACGCAGCGGTAAATTAAAGTCGTCGAACTGATACTGCGCGACCACTTCAAAGTTCTGCGTTTTGTTGGCAATTCCGCCAAAACTATCGTTGCCATAGAAGGTCATGTTGCGGGTCTCAGCATACATGGCGGCCAGATAGATGTTATTGGCGTCATATTTCGCGCCGACGGTCCAGGCATCGGCTTTATCGCCGTTGGCATAACGCTGGCTGCTACGCGCGGCCGCCAGCTGGTTATGGGTACGGTCAGAAGACGAATACGCTGCCCCGAAGCTGATGCCCATATCGAGATCGTAGTAGCTGGAGATACCAAAACCGTCGCCATTTTCCCGCGCCAGCTTACGTTTCCCACCGTTATTAGTGCCTTCGCCAGAACCGGCGTTTTCATTATTACCCTGATACTGCAGGGCGAAATGCAGGCCGTCGACGAGGCCGAAGAAATCGCTGTTACGGTAGGTGGCCACGCCGTTAGTACGACCGGTCATGTAAACGTCGGTCTGGGTGTAGGTATCGCCGCCGAATTCCGGCAGCATATCGGTCCAGGATTCAATGTCGTAGACCACGCCGTAGTTACGGCCATAGTCCAGCGACCCGCAGTCGGCAAACTTCAGGCCGGCAAAGCCGAGACGGGTCCAGGAATTCGCGCCTTCTTTTTCGCTGGTGTTCGCCTGAATGTTGTATTCCCACTGACCGTAGCCGGTTAACTCGGAAGTAATCTGCGTTTCGCCTTTCAGACCAAAGCGAACATAGGTCTGGTCGCCGTCCTCTGAAGCGTCGTCAGAGAAGTAATGCAGACCGTCAACTTTTCCGTAGAGGTCCAGTTTATTACCGTTTTTGTTATAGATTTCGGCGGCATTAGCGGCGCTAGCCATTAATAATGCCGGAACCATGAGTGCCAGTACTTTTCTTTTCATTATATATTCCCTTTTAATAATAATTTCTATGAATTATGACAATCCCTCCGGAATGACGATCCGATACTAACGACTAAGTTCATTTTTATTTAAAATAAAATATGTAAATAAATAATGTTAAGCATTTCAAAATATTTCTAATTGGTTCTTTATATTAAATTTTGATGTTTGTGCAAAACTCATTATTTTCTTATATAGCAATGCTTTATTGTATATTTGGCAGGTCGTTGTTAATTTTATGAAATAAATTGCACAAATAATAATCAAGTACATTATTCATTATGGGAATTTATTTTGTGTGAATGTAAATATCCAGGGGATTATCAACCCAGCTTGCGATAATTAAGGAATGAATAGCTTTAAGCGTACGGGAGATAATAAGGACATCTCTTCAGTCTGTGCGCATTGGCAGCATAAGTCGCGAGAAGGCGCAGAAGACAAAGATGAAACTGCTGCCTGTAACGCAGGTTAGCGGTATAATGTGATGCGTGTCACGTTTTGAGTGACAATAGTCTGTTGTGTCACGGAGAGGAATGAGATGGAAGAGCAGGCAAAACGCAGCCCGGGAGGGAAACTTGCGCTCTGGGCGTTGTATGCTTTTTGCGGATATTGTGTCTGGGTCATTGTGCGTTACTGGTGGGTAGTGGGAAAAATTCACAGCGTTCCCGGCGCCAGCGTGGAGGGTGATTTTGGAACAACGGCCGGGAAATGGCTTGGCGCCCTGTTGGGTATGCTGGTCCTCGGCGGCATTGGCTCTATTCTCGGCGCGGTCGTCTGGTATACGCGTCCATCCCGCGGCGAGCAGGATCATCAGCGCTAAAATTGCTATGCTCGAGGCTGACCCGCAGATAAAGGAAAGCCTATGGACCTGGTTGACTGGCAGCAACGATTTGAGCGCTGGATACTGACGCACCATGCGCAGGATGACGCCGCACACGATCTGTCCCATTTTCGTCGCGTCTGGGCGACCGCCACTCAGCTGGCCGCGGGGGAGGAAGTCGACCGGCTGGTACTCCTCACGGCCTGCTATTTTCATGACATCGTCAGCTTGCCAAAAAATCATCCGGAGCGAAGTCGATCCTCGATGATGGCCGCTGAGAAAACCCTCGCCATTCTGCAGTCGGCCTTTGCTGATTTTCCTGCGGATCGTTACCCGGCGGTCAGCCATGCCATCGAGGCGCACAGCTTCAGCGCGGCGATCCCACCGCGCACGCTGGAGGCGAAAATAGTTCAGGATGCCGATCGACTCGAGTCGTTGGGAGCCATTGGTCTGGCGAGGGTCTTCGCTGTCGCCGGCGCCCTGAATACCATCTTGTTTGATGCCGAAGATCCTTTTGCTGATCGGCGGGCGCTGGATGACCGCAAATATGCCCTTGACCATTTCCAGTGCAAACTTCTGCGCCTGCCGGAAACCATGCAAACTGACAAGGGGAAAGCGATGGCGCAGCATAATGCCCGTTTTCTCGTCGAATTTATGGCTAAGCTCAGCGCGGAGCTGCAGGGGGAGCCGCTGGCGCTGGATGAAGCGGTTTTGCGCCGCTTTGCACCGCAGGCGTCAACCGACCGGTGATTTATGGTACTCTCTGCCAAAATCGTCCGCGTTGGTTGAGGATATGCCGCAAAAGTTAAGCAAGGAACACAGGTCGTTGTCGTTGGCTGAACAGGCCGGGGAAGACGCTGAGGCGCTGCTGCGTCAGCTGATGACGATCTACGATGTAAAAACGCTGGTTGCCGAACTGGTGAGCGTCGGCGAACAGCACTGGAGCGCGGCGATCCTCAAGCGCGTGGCGGCGCTTGGCCGCGCGGCGGAGCGTTTGCGCCCGCAGGAAGTTGCTCATCTGGCGACGCTCCTGCCTTCGCCGCCGGCCCATCATCCGCACTATGGGTTCCGTTTTATCGATCTGTTTGCCGGTATTGGCGGGATCCGCAGTGGTTTTGAAGCCATCGGCGGGCAGTGCGTTTTCACCAGCGAGTGGAACAAGCACGCGGTACGCACCTATAAGGCCAACTGGTACTGTGATCCGCAGCAGCACCGTTTTAATGAAGATATCCGCGATATTACCCTCAGCCAACGCTCTGACGTTAGCGACGAGGAGGCGGCGCGGCATATTCGCGAATCTATCCCTCAGCATGATGTGCTGCTGGCTGGCTTCCCCTGCCAGCCTTTCTCGCTTGCCGGCGTCTCTAAGAAAAATGCGATGGGCCGTGCGCATGGCTTTGCCTGCGAAACCCAGGGAACGCTGTTTTTTGACGTGGTGAGAATTATCGCGGCTCGTCAGCCAGCGATTTTTGTGCTGGAGAATGTCAAAAACCTCAAAAGCCACGATCAGGGGCGCACTTTCCGTATCATCATGCAGACGCTGGATGAGCTGGGATATGAAGTAGCTGACGCGGGGCATACCGGGCCGGATGACCCGAAGGTGATTGACGGGCGCCATTTCTTGCCTCAGCACCGGGAGCGCATCGTGCTGGTGGGTTTCCGTCGCGATCTGCAGCTGCATGCTGGATTTACGCTGCGCGACATCGCGGCGCAGTACCCGGCGGTGCGGCCAACATTTGGCGAGCTGCTGGAGCCGACGGTCGATGCGAAATTTATTCTTACGCCGGTGCTGTGGAAATATCTTTATCGTTATGCCCGCAAGCATCAGGCGCGGGGCAATGGCTTTGGTTATGGCCTGGTTGACCCCGCCAATCCCCACAGCGTGGCCCGGACGCTTTCTGCCCGCTACTATAAAGATGGTGCCGAAATTCTCGTCGATCGCGGCTGGGACCGGCCGCTCGGTGAGAAGCATTTTGACGATCCGCTGAATCAACAGCGGCGGCCTCGCCGGTTGACGCCGCGCGAATGCGCCCGGCTGATGGGCTTTGAATCCCCGCAGGGGGCGCGTTTTCGCATCCCGGTATCGGATACGCAGGCCTATCGTCAGTTTGGCAACTCGGTGGTGGTTCCGGTCTTCGCCGCGGTGGCGAAACTCCTGGCGCCGCGCATCGCTCAGGCGGTGGCGCGCCGTGAAGCGGATGATAATGATGGCGGATGTTCACGATAAAGCGACGCGCAGTAAAAATATGCGGGCGATCGCCACGCGCGATACGGCGATCGAAAAGCGGATAGCGGCGCTGCTGACCGGGGCGGGATTCACCTTTGTTGCCCAGGATCGCGCGCTGCCGGGACGTCCCGATTTCACTTTACCCGACTACCGTTGCGTTATCTTTACTCACGGCTGTTTCTGGCATCACCATGACTGCTATCTGTTTAAGGTGCCGGCCACCCGCACGGCATTCTGGCTGGACAAAATCGCCGGTAACGTGGCGCGCGACGCCCGCGACCGGCAAAAGCTGGCCGAAGAGGGCTGGCGGGTATTAATCATCTGGGAATGCGCCCTGCGCGGGCGCCTTAGGCTGAGTGATGCGGCGCTCACCGAACGTCTGGAAGAGTGGATCTGCGGCGCCGGACACGACGCGCAGATCGATACGCAGGGGATCCGCGAACTGACGACTACTTCGACGCCTTACAAGGAGTAGCCTCGCTGCGGACGGGGAAGAGATATTTCCCCAGCGTTACCAGCACTACGGCGAAAATAATCACCGCCAGCGCCAGCCACTCAATGAGCGACAGGCTCTCGCCGCCGAACCCAGTACCGAGGAGCACCGCGACCACCGGATTAACATAGGCGTAGCTGGTGGCGACCGCAGGGGTGACATTGCGGATTAAAAACATGTAGGCGTTAATGGCGATCAGCGAGCCAAAGATGGCCAGATAGGCCAGGGCGGCGATCCCGGACCAGGAAGGGACGCGGGTTAAGGTTTCACCGCTCAGCCATGAGGCCGCCAGCAGGACGATCCCGGCGGCGAGCATCTCGATTGCCCCCGCCATCATGCCGGTCGGCAGTACGATTCGCGAACCGTAAACCGAGCCGAAGGCCCAGCTTAGGGAACCAATCAGGATCAGCAGTGCGCCCCAGGGGTTGCCGTTCAGGTTGCCTCCGCTGTTGAGCATCACGATACCCGCAAGGCCAATGGCAATGCCCAGCCACTCCAGTTTACGGGTGGCGATGCCGAAAAAGCGGCTGAAGCATAAGGTGAACAGCGGTACGGTGGCGACCATCACCGCCGCGATGCCGGAGGGGACGTGCTGATGTTCAGCCAGCGTCACGAAGCCGTTGCCAACCGCAAGCAGCAACACGCCGATCAGCGCAGCGTTAAGCAGCGGACGACGCGCCGGTAGCTTATGGCCGGTGGCCAGTAACCACCCCAGCAACAGCACGCCGGCAGCGAGAAAACGAATGCCGGCCATCATTAGCGGCGGCCAGCTGGCGACCCCGACGGCGATAGCGAAATAGGTAGAGCCCCAGATGATATACAGCGCAAACAGCGCCCCGATGAGCGGTAAAAGCTGACGGGTAGACATACTTCCTCACGACGGTGCAGAGATAGAAAGGGGACATATAGTAAACGTGAAAACTATCGTGCTGGCGAGTGGTTAATTTGCGTCAGGTTGTTAAATTTATATTGACTAATTGTACCTTGGGCACCGGCCGTTTTTTAACGCATACTCGAGGGAGACATTGATGAAAAGAGAAGGAAAATCATTTTGGCAGGAAGTAGTCTTTTAACATTACTTGATGATATCGCCACGCTGCTGGACGATATTTCCGTGATGGGCAAGGTAGCGGCGAAAAAAACGGCGGGGGTGCTGGGCGACGATTTGTCTCTCAATGCCCAACAGGTTACCGGCGTGCGGGCGAATCGCGAGTTGCCCGTGGTCTGGGGAGTGGCGAAAGGGTCGTTCGTTAATAAGGTGATCCTCGTGCCACTGGCTTTGTTGATCAGCGCCTTCATCCCCTGGGCGATTACGCCATTGTTGATGTTGGGCGGCGCGTTTCTCTGTTTCGAAGGGGTGGAGAAGGTACTGCACAGTCTGGAAGCGCGGAAACACAAAGAGGATCCTGAACGGCGGCAGCAGCGTCTCGCCGCGCTGGCGGAGCGCGATCCGCTGGCCTTTGAGCGTGACAAAGTAAAAGGCGCGATTCGCACCGATTTTATTTTGTCCGCGGAAATTGTCGCCATTACCCTCGGCATCGTGGCGGAAGCTCCGCTGCTTAACCAGATCCTTATTCTCTCGGGGATTGCGATTCTGGTCACTATCGGGGTGTATGGCCTGGTGGGGGTGATCGTCAAGCTGGACGACATGGGTTACTGGCTGGCGGAAAAACGTAGTGCGCTGGCGCAGTGGCTGGGTAAAGGGCTCCTGGCCGTCGCTCCCCGCCTGATGAAGGTGTTGTCCATCGTCGGGACGCTGGCCATGTTCCTCGTCGGCGGGGGGATTGTCGTTCACGGTATTGCGCCGCTGCATCATGCCATCGAGCACTGGAGCGCGGGGTTGGGTGGGGTGATGGCCTCCACGCTGCCGGTCGTCGCCAACCTGGTGCTGGGTTTTATCATCGGCGCGGTGGTGCTGGCGGGCGTTAAGGCGGTGAGCAGCCTGCGTGGCGCTGGAAAGTAGCATGGCGAAACGCAGCGTAACGGCGCCGCGTGTTCTACCCTGAAAACGCCCCGGGTATCGACAGAGACCGGGGCGCTGACGCCGCGAGGTTTGCGCAACGTACTGCGAGAGAAAGATGGATAAGCCACTGCGGTTGAAGTTAAAAAAGTGCTACCACCTGGCTCGCCCGGCGCATGTGGTTAACGCTTGTTTTATCGCAGTGCTGTTTTTCTCCACGCTGCTGATCTGGCGTGAAATCAATGTTCTGGAAGAGGCCTACGTGGCCAACCAGCGTAACAATCTGGCTAACGTCGCTCATGAAATGGATGGACTGTTGCAGTTCAACATCGACAGAATGATGTTTTTTCGCCATGGGATGCAGGCGGCGCTCGAACAGCCGCTTGATATCGATGTATTGCGTAAGGCCAGCCAACGCTATCTGAGCCAGCGCCATCAGCAGGCCTGGCGGGTGGCGCTACCGAATCGGCGTACGCTGCCGGTGTTTGGCATCTCAGGCAGCGTCGCTGGCCACAACCCTATCCTGCTGGTGGACGATCCGCTGGCGGCTGATGAACTAATGGCGACGCTCGAGCTGGGTTATCTGCTAAATCTGACGCAGCACGATCGCGATTTCGCCGAGCGGATGCAGTATATCTCTCGTAGCGGCTTTTTTACCTCGACCCTGCCGCTGCGGGATGAGTCGCAGGTGATAACGCACTATTCCCAAGCCCTCGGCGCTCCGTGGTTTACCCGCCAGACCCAGCGAAATAATCCGGGGCGAGGTGTTATCTGGCAAACCTTTCCTGACGATGACCCGCAGCTGGAAGAGCAGGTGGTCACCGCTTCGATACCGTTGGATTTTGCCGGTTACTGGCGCGGCGTGCTGGCGATGGATTTCTCAGTCAGTGAAATCAAAGCGTTTTTGGTTAGCGCCATGCAGGGGGGACAAGAGGGAGAGTACCAACTTTATGATAGCCATTTGAACCTGCTGGCTTCTTCCGCGCCGGGGAATGTCCTGACCCTGCTGTCGCCGCGCGAGCAGGAGCTGCTGAGCCGCGCGTTTGTCCATGATAACCAGGGAGGGCTGCGTCTGCTGACGCGCTATATCAGCTGGGCCAAACTGCGCAATTTTGACGGCGTGCTGCTGCGGATCCACACTCTGCGGGAAGGCGTCCGCGGGAACTTTGGCACCATCACCATCGCCCTGACCCTGATGTGGGTCCTCTTCACCTTGATGCTGTTACTCTCCTGGCTAGTGATCCGCCGCATGGTCCGCAACATGAGCGTTCTGCAAACCTCTCTGGAGTGGCAGGCATGGCACGATGCCTTGACTCGCCTGCTCAATCGCGGGGCTCTGTTTGAACAGGCGATGGCGGTAGCCAGCGACTGCCAGCGCAGCGGACGGCCGCTGGCGGTGATCCAGCTCGATCTGGATCATTTTAAGCACATCAACGATCGCTATGGTCATCAGGCGGGGGACAGGGTGCTGTCGATGGTGGCCAGTACGCTGTCCAGCGCGGTTCGGCAGGGCGATCTGCTGGGCAGAGTGGGCGGAGAAGAGTTTTGTATCGTGATGCCGAATACCACCCTGCAGGAAGCGGCGGCGGTGGCGGAGCGATTGCGCCAGCGTATCCAGGGACGGGAAGTCTTTTTGCATAACAACGTGACGCTGCGGGTTAGCGCCTCGTTAGGGGTGAGCGCCAGCGAAGAGCGGGGGGAGTATCAGTTTGAAGCGCTGCAGTCGGTGGCCGATGGGCGACTCTATCTGGCCAAGCAAAATGGGCGTAACCAGGTCTGTTTTCGCAGCGCAGCGTGAGTAAAACGTTTCGATGTCGATTGGCAAAATGAGAATTATCTTAAAGTGATCGCAGGCGATCGCGCTATCGAATGAAACCGGTTTGCGGCTAAGCCTTCTCACATCAGCCTTGCAGCCCGGTCAGTCACCAGGCGCCAACATTCTCAATATTTTGCGTCATGAATATCTCTTGTCATGCAAAATAATTGAGGATAATGTTTCAACGCATCGGATTTCCCGGTGTAACGAATTTTCAAGTGCTTCTTGCATTAGCAAGTTTGATCCCGACTCCTGCGAGTCGGGATTTTTTTCGCCTGCCGCTAACGGTTGGCTTCACTGGCGCTGAAATCGTGAATATCGAGTTCGAATGCCTCCGCCAGCTCACGCCAGGTATGTGACCCGCGGCCATCGATGCTGGCGCGCTGCGGGTCGTCCAGCGTGCGATGGACTTCGCTTTCGCTGATCTCATTTATCGCCGCCAGCAGGGCATCTACGTTGACGTCAAGGTCGTCCCCGGTCTGGCCTGTTAATTGGTGCTTCATCATTACCCCCTCGCTGAGCGTTGCTCAAGCCTCTCTAAGTATAGCCGGTCTAAAAAAGCGCCAGTCACGTGCCGCGACGCTGCGAGTTGCGTGGTTTTGTTCTACACTGGCTGAAAATATAGAGGAGATGATTATGCAGGTGAACGATCGTGTCACGGTGAAGACCGACGGTGGCCCACGTCGATCGGGGGTAGTGCTGGCGATTGAGTCGTTTAGTGAAGGAACGATGTATCTGGTTTCACTGGAAGACTATCCTCTGGGGATCTGGTTTTTTAATGAAATAGGCCACCCGGATGGGATTTTCGTGGAAAAAGAGGTCTCGTAAAACTGAACTGGCGGGAGCGCCGCCAGTTTGTTTCAGCGCATATTTACCTGAATACCGGAGGTGATGTTTTCGGTCAGCCGAACGATATGATAAATCACCTGCTTATTATGCGTTTGTATTTTCTTTTTAATATTGCCTTTATGCGACGATACCGTCTTCGCTTTGATGTTCATTTGCGTTGAGATTTGCGAAGTACCATGCCCGGCCATCCACATTTGCAGCATATTTGATTCTGTTTTACTCAGTGACAATGTCGGTAAAGTTAACTGCCCTACACTGGTGTTTTTGTATTTAAGATAATTAACCAGAATAACATCAAGGTCTTTTGGGGTTATCGATTTTGAACTGATTAGCAGATTCTTCCGTACCCGCAAATAGCGGTCAAAATGGATGTTCGCCAGCGACATAAAGATAACAAACAGCGTCGCCGGGTTTTGCGTAATGATCTGGCGAATAATGCCATTACTTTCATCATCATGCACGAAACAGTCTTCATTCAGAAACACCACCGCCGGGCAACACGACGTACAGTGTTTCTGCAGATCCGCAGCATTGTTGACCTCAACGATTTCCTGTTTTTTAATTCCCCGACTGGTCAGATATCCCGTCAATCCCAACCGGGTATAGCTGCACAAATCCATAATCATCGTTGACATGACCCATCCTCAATCAACACGTAACGATATACACTTCGCACTGGCTGTGCGAAGCAGTCCTTGCGGGCGATAATAATAGTAGGTTTAGAAAGAACCCATTAGCTCCATTAAACTATTCCGCATCTATGCATATAATTTGCCAGGAAAACTCTTAAAGTAAAGTCAAGAACCGGTAGTGTGACCGAATTAAAAACAAAAAGTGCCCATAGATGCTATGGTTACGCGCCCAGTATTCTTTTACTTTCAGAATTTCCTTACTTCAAATGAAACCCACGTTAGCGGTTGCTGGCTTGCTCGCTTATCCCTTTGCGGTGGGGGTGGAAGGCTTAACGCTTTAATGCCACAATACTTTTTTATCGGCTTGTGGGATGAATGATGAAAAAGTTATTTTTTGCTGGCATGGTGGTGGCGCTGGCCGGTTGCGTACAGGTTGATCGTTATGAGGACGTCGTTAAAGCGCCGGCGCCGGCTGGCCTTGCAGGTTTCTGGCAAACGAAAGGGCCGCAGAGCGCGATGATGAGTCCTGACGCCATTGCCAGCCTGATTGTCACCAAAGAAGGGGACACCTTCGACTGCCGCCAGTGGCAGCGCGTGATTGCGCAGCCGGGGAAACTGATGAATCGTGACAGTGAGATCTACAACGTGACCGCTTCCCTGGACATCTATCCTGTCGAGCGCGAGGGCAACACAATCTCCTACGATCGGATGACGTTGTCCCGTGTTGAACGTCTCACTCCGGAGTGCGAGAAGGCGTGGGCCAAAGCGCGAGCGACGGGGCCCGTCAGCGCGCCGGCCTCCACGCGCTGAGATTTTGGCGGGCCATAGCTGGCCCGCCCGGCGTCAGGGAACTACAGCACCTCCTCTAACACCCACACGCTAACGCTCCCCCCGTTACAAGTAAAGGTCGCGCAGCCTTCGCCATCGGTTTCGACAATCTCTTCCCGGTTACCGAGAAAATCCCGCCAGCGTTTGTTGCCATAGTTTTCGCCCAGCGTCAGCGCCTTTTCGCCCTCATCGCCATTGGACATGATCACCACGCAGCCTGGATCGTCGTCAGTACCGCTACGACTAAAGGCGATGCAGTTAGGATGATCGAACCAAAGGGTTTGCACGCCATGGGCAAAACGCTGACGGGCGTCGATCAGCTCGTGGAGTTGTTCGATAACGGGCATCTCAATGGCATAGGTCTCTCCGTCGCCGCCGGTATCCTCATAGGAAGCGCCGAAGAGATCGGCATAAAAGACCGAGGGCACGCCATTCTCCCGCAGCAGGATCAGCGCATAGGCGAGGGGCTTGAACCAGGGTTCAACCGGCGCCTCGAGGGCCTGCAGCGGCTGCGTATCATGATTGGTGACCAGAGTGACGGCATGGAAAGGGTCGGCTTCGACCAGCGTCCCGCTGAAAATCTGGCTCATGTCATAATCGCGGCCCTGGCGCGACGCTTCATGAAATTTCATCTGCAGTGGGGCATCAAACAGCATCGTTTTGCCCTCGACCAGGTCGATATACTGCTGGAGCTTCTCCACTTCATGGGACCAGTATTCCGCTACAATAAACAGCGGCTGCGGGGCCACCTCCTGAACATGCTCGATCCACGCTTTATAAAACCAGGCGGGGATATGCTTGACCGCGTCAAGACGAAAACCGTCGCAGCCGGTCTGCTCCATTACCCAGCGCGCCCAGTATTTGATCTCCTCGGTCACTGCATGATTGCGGAAATCGATATTGGCGCCCATCAGATAGTCAAAGTTGCCGAGCTCATCATCGACCTGTTCATTCCAGCCTTCGCCGGTGTAATCGTTGACGATTTTAAACACACCGTCTTCCGTCGGGTTCTCGATGTGGTCAATGCCGCTAAAACATTTGTAGTCCCAGACAAACTGCGAATACTGTCCGGCGCGCACCGGGAAGGTGTAGCGCGTCCATGCCTCGCACTCAATGATCTCCTCGTCAATTTGCGTACGATCCTGCTCATCGACGCGCTGAACGCGCAGAGCCTCTTTTTCATCAGCGCCCATTTTATGGTTTACCACCACATCCAGCAGCACGGCGATATTGTGCTCCTTCAGGGCGTTGATCGCCGCCAGCAACTGCGCTTTGTCGCCATATTTGGTGGCGACAGACCCTTTTTGATCAAACTCGCCGAGGTCAAAGAGATCGTAGGTATCATAGCCGACGGAGTAACCGCCCGAGGCGCCTTTGTAGGCGGGTGGCAACCAGACCATATTGATGCCGATTTCATTCAGGCTGGGCGCCAGCGCTTCGACCTCAGGCCACAGCTCGCCGCCGGTGGGGTAGTACCAGTGAAAACATTGCAATAAGGTGGGGTTTTTCATCTTCCATGCTCCAGACGTCAACAGGCTGACCTTTGCAGTATGGGAGATATCCAGCAAAAAGGGTGAGGAAAGCCCTGATTTTCGCTATACCCTAAAGCGGATCATATATAATAAATTTGCATAAGATGTAGCGTAACGATGTTGGTGTCAGGGCGTTAAGCGCCTTACACTACAGGAAAATCCTAACCTTCGGGGTATCTATGAAATTAGCACTTCTGGGTCGTCAGGCGATGATGGGCGCGATGGCCGTTGTTTTGATGGCTGGCGTCAGCGTGAAAACTTTTGCGGCGGAAAACCTGCTCAATCAGATTAAAGAGCGCGGCACTCTACGCGTGGGCCTCGAAGGCACCTACCCTCCCTTTAGTTTCCAGGGGGATGACGGCAAGCTGACCGGGTTTGAAGTGGAATTCGCTAACGAACTGGCGAAACATCTTGGCGTGAAGGCCGATCTCAAACCGACCAAGTGGGACGGTATGCTGGCCTCGCTGGACTCCAAGCGTATCGACGTGGTGATTAACCAGGTCACTATCTCTGACGAACGTAAGAAGAAATACGATTTCTCCACCCCATATACCGTCTCCGGCGTGCAGGCGCTGGTGAAGAAGGGTAACGAAGGCGTGATTAAAACCGCGGCGGATCTGAAAGGCAAGAAAGTGGGCGTCGGACTGGGCACTAACTATGAAGAGTGGCTGCGTCAGAATGTCCAGGGCGTGGACGTCCGTACCTATGATGACGATCCCACCAAATACCAGGATCTGCGTGTAGGCCGTATTGACGCCATTCTGGTAGACCGTCTGGCGGCGTTGGATCTGGTGAAGAAAACCAACAATACGCTGGCGGTAACCGGCGAAGCCTTCTCTCGTCAGGAAGCTGGCGTTGCGCTGCGTAAAGGCAACGACGACCTGCTGAAAGCGGTAGATGGCGCGATTGCAGACATGCAGAAAGATGGCAGCCTGAAGGCGCTGTCCGAGAAATGGTTTGGCGCTGACGTGACGAAATAACGGACAGCGGTGAAAAAAGGCGCTCCTGGAAGCGCCTTTTTTTATTTAGCGCGTAACTGTGTGCATAATGAAGCATAACTGAGTCAGGAGGGGCCATGTCACTGCAAAACTTAACCCGCTTTCCGCGCCTGGAATTGATCGGCGCGCCGACGCCGCTGGAGTATCTCCCGCGTCTGTCCGATCACCTTGGGCGCGAAATTTTTATTAAACGTGATGATACGACGCCGCTGGCGATGGGGGGCAACAAACTGCGTAAGCTGGAGTTTCTCGCCGCCGATGCGCTGCGCGAGGGCGCGGATACCTTAATCACCGCCGGCGCGATCCAGTCTAACCATGTGCGTCAGACGGCGGCAGTCGCTGCGAAACTGGGACTGCATTGCGTGGCGCTACTGGAAAATCCCATCGGCACCCGGGCGGAGAACTATCTGAGCAATGGCAACCGTCTGCTGCTGGATCTCTTTAACACCCAGGTTGAGATGTGTGATGCCCTGACCGATCCCGCCGCCCAGCTCGATGAGCTGGCGACCCGCATTGAGGCGCAGGGGTATCGTCCGTATGTTATTCCGGTCGGCGGCTCCAATGCCCTCGGCGCGTTAGGCTATGTGGAAAGCGCACTGGAAATCAGCCAGCAGTGCGAAGACGCGGTGGCGATCTCGTCAGTCGTGGTCGCCTCCGGCAGCGCCGGCACCCATGCCGGATTGGCGGTCGGCCTTGAACAGCTGATGCCGCAGGCGGAACTGATTGGGGTGACCGTGTCGCGCTCGGTCGCTGACCAGTTGCCGAAAGTGGTGGCGCTGCAGCAGGCCGTGGCCAACAGTCTCGAGCTACAGGCGAAGGCTGAAATTATACTGTGGGATGACTACTTTGCCCCAGGATACGGTACGCCAAACGAAGATGGGATGGCCGCCGTGAAGCTGCTGGCGCAGCTGGAAGGTATTTTGCTCGACCCGGTCTATACCGGCAAAGCGATGGCCGGGCTTATCGACGGCATCACGCAGAAGCGCTTTAAGGATGAAGGGCCGATACTGTTCGTCCACACTGGCGGAGCGCCGGCGCTGTTTGCCTATCATCCTCACCTCTAATACAGAAACGACAGCATGCAAGAAAGTATCCAACTGGTCATTGATTCCGCCCCTTTTCTGCTGAAAGGGGCCGTCTTTACGCTGCAGCTGAGCATTGGCGGGATGTTTTTCGGCCTGGTGCTGGGCTTTATCCTGGCGCTGATGCGCATGTCGCCAGTCTGGCCGGTAAAATGGCTGGCGCGCATGTATATCTCCATTTTCCGCGGCACGCCGCTTATCGCCCAGCTGTTTATGATCTACTACGGCTTGCCGCAGTTCGGCATTGAGCTTGACCCGATCCCGGCGGCGATGATCGGCCTGTCGTTGAATACTGCGGCCTATGCGGCGGAAACGCTGCGCGCGGCCATCGCCTCGATTGATAAAGGGCAATGGGAAGCGGCGGCCAGTATCGGTATGACGCCCTGGCAGACGATGCGTCGGGCCATTTTACCCCAGGCGGCGCGGGTCGCTTTGCCGCCGCTGTCGAACAGTTTTATCAGCCTGGTAAAAGATACCTCGCTGGCGGCAACGATCCAGGTGCCGGAGCTGTTCCGTCAGGCGCAGCTAATTACCTCGCGAACCCTGGAGGTCTTCACCATGTATCTGGCGGCCTCCCTGATCTACTGGGTAATGGCGACAGTGCTCTCCTCGCTGCAGAATTATTTTGAAAACCAGCTGAACCGCCAGGAGCGTGATCCGAAATGAGTGCGATAGAAGTGAAAAGCCTGGTAAAAAAATTCCATGGCCAGACGGTGCTCCATGGTATCGACCTGGAGGTACAGAAAGGGGAAGTGGTGGCGATCATCGGCCCCAGCGGCTCGGGCAAAACCACCCTGCTGCGTAGCATCAACCTGCTGGAGCAACCGGAGAGCGGCACTATCCGCGTCGGCGATGTGACGATCGACGCCGGTCGCAGCCTCGGGCCGCAGAAAGGGCTCATTCGCCAGCTGCGCCAGCACGTCGGCTTTGTCTTCCAGAACTTTAATCTGTTTCCCCACCGTACGGTGCTGGAGAACATTATTGAAGGGCCGGTCATCGTAAAAGGTGAAGATAAGCAGGAGTCCATGGCGCGGGCGCGCGAACTGCTGGCGAAGGTGGGGCTCAGCGGAAAAGAGAATAGCTATCCGCGCCGTCTCTCCGGCGGGCAGCAGCAGCGAGTGGCTATTGCCCGCGCGCTGGCTATGCGTCCGGACGTGATCCTGTTTGATGAACCCACCTCGGCCCTCGATCCTGAGCTGGTGGGGGAGGTGCTCAACACCATCCGTCAGCTGGCGCAGGAAAAACGCACCATGGTGATCGTGACCCATGAAATGAGTTTCGCCCGCGACGTAGCCGATCGGGCGATATTTATGGATCAGGGACGCATTGTCGAACAAGGCGAGGCAAAAGCGTTGTTCGCTTCGCCCCAGCAGCCGCGTACCCGTCAGTTCCTTGAAAAATTCCTGATGCAGTAAAGCATGGGCTGGCGTGGCGGCTCAGCTTCGCGGGAGCCGCCGCGTTTAGCCCACTCTCGCGGCGGGGTAACGCCCCCGCGACATGTCTTTGCGCTATTGACTCCCACGGCCGTATACACCGCTTCCCATCGCCCTTGGCAGGGTGTAGAACATGATGGGAGAAAAACGCTATGTTTCTGTGCGGCGAGCGGGAAAATGGCAAGCCTTCAGACTAATAAATGCGACAGCTACGATATTTTATACATATAAATAAGATTTATGTGTTAGTTTTCTGTATTTATAATAATGATTATCAATCAGGAGTTATTTGCACAGCTATGAGGGACAATGATTTTTTCAGCTGGCGGCGGGATATGCTGCACCAATTTCAGTCCATGGCCACCGGCGAGGAGGTTTATAATCTCCTGCAACGTGAAACCGAAGCGCTGGAATATGATTACTACACGCTTTGTGTGCGCCACCCGGTGCCTTTCACCCGCCCCCGCGTTACGTTCCAGTCGACTTACCCCCGCGCATGGATGTCGCACTATCAGGCAGAAAATTATTTCGCGATAGATCCTGTGTTACGGCCGGAGAATTTTATGCGTGGCCATCTGCCATGGAACGACAGCCTGTTTCGTGATGCGCCGGCACTGTGGGACGGGGCGCGTGACCATGGTCTGCAAAAGGGCGTGACGCAGTGCCTGACGTTGCCAAACCATGCTCAGGGATTTCTCTCTGTCTCCGCGAACAATCGTCTGCCGGGCGGTTACCCTGAAGATGAGCTTGAGCTGCGTCTGCGAACGCTGACTGAACTAAGCTTGCTGACGCTGCTGCGTCTGGAAGATGAGATGGTGATGCCGCCGGAGATGAAGTTCAGCCGCCGCGAACTGGAAATCCTCAAATGGACGGCGGAAGGAAAGACTTCGGCGGAGGTGGCGATGATTCTCTCGATTTCGGAAAATACGGTGAATTTCCATCAGAAGAATATGCAGCGGAAATTTAATGCGCCGAATAAAACGCAAATTGCCTGCTACGCCGTGGCGACTGGGCTAATCTGAATGCGCCTGCCGTTCTGCGTGTCAGACGTGATACCGGCTGTCAGTGATACTTTCAGCCGGCACAGGATTACTGCCGATAGGCTTGTTTAATCTGCTTAACGGTGCTGGAGAATACGGCGGCCTGAGCCTCATCTTCCATCTGTGAAATCTGCTTTTCCATTTTAATAATCACGCGCCCCGCATCCGCCTGGCCCATCGCCTGCAGCATCAGCGTAATCATCGCTTTCAGGCAGGAGACTTCCTGCGCCAGTTCCTGCTTATTTTCTGCAGTGGAAAAATCTGGTGTGCTCATCGATATCCTCGTTTACTCGCTGCGCTATTGCGCTCTACTCAATGTGAAGGCCGCGCAGTATACCACAAGCGACAGAAAAAAAAGGTGTGCTTAATTTCTGTTCTCTCATCTGAGCTGTGAATGTTTTTATGCTTCGGATAATGCGTAATAGCCGTCGGCAAGCCAATAATTTCCCCCATCTATTTAGCTCGTTAATAATTGTTACATATTTTGCTTCGTATTTATGCGCTACGTAATCTGTTGTGTTTTTTGTGCCTTCTGTATGAGTATTGTTAAAAAATAAGAGCCGGGCAACTGACTGTTCTCAATGACTTTCCACTTAGTGTGCATAGACATTGCCATAAATGAGAGCCAAATCGAGGCGAGGGCATTTTTTTGCCTTTTAAAATAGCAATAAAACCCGGTAATATGTGGGAGATAAAGTATCAGTAGCGTTATCCCTCATTCTGGAGATTATTCCTTTGATCAACGTTCTTCTTGTTGATGACCACGAACTGGTGCGCGCAGGGATACGACGCATTCTGGAAGATATAAAAGGGATTAAAGTCGCTGGCGAAGCCTGCTGCGGCGAGGACGCCGTCAAGTGGTGCCGGGCTAATTCCGCAGATGTCGTCCTGATGGACATGAACATGCCTGGGATCGGTGGTCTTGAAGCGACGCGCAAAATCGCGCGCTCCGTGGCGGGCACCAAAGTGATCATGTTGACCGTGCATACCGAGAATCCTTTACCTGCCAAGGTCATGCAGGCGGGCGCGGCGGGCTATCTCAGTAAAGGCGCCGCGCCGCAGGAAGTGGTGAATGCCATCCGCTGCGTCGCGTCCGGGCAGCGCTATATTGCCTCCGATATTGCCCAGCAAATGGCGTTAAGTCAGATTGAACCCGAAAAGACAGAATCGCCGTTTGCCAGTTTGTCTGAACGCGAATTGCAGATTATGCTGATGATCACCAAAGGTCAGAAGGTGAATGAGATCTCAGAGCAACTAAATCTGAGTCCTAAAACGGTTAACAGCTACCGCTATCGGATGTTCAGTAAATTAAACATTCATGGCGATGTCGAGCTGACCCACCTGGCAATTCGCCATGGCCTGTGTAATGCGGAGTCGTTAGCAAGCCAGTGAGTGATGTTTTTGACGCAAAAGCTTTCCTGAAAACGGTGACCAGCCAGCCCGGTGTGTATCGGATGTATGATGCTGGCGGAACCGTCATCTATGTTGGCAAAGCCAAAGATCTGAAAAAGCGGCTCAGTAGCTACTTCCGCAGCAACCTTGCGTCGCGTAAAACGGAAGCGCTGGTAGCGCTGATCGCGCAAATCGACGTGACCGTCACCCACACCGAGACGGAAGCGCTGCTGCTTGAGCACAACTATATTAAGCTGTACCAGCCACGTTACAACGTGCTGTTACGCGACGATAAATCGTATCCTTTTATTTTTCTCAGCGGCGATACTCATCCGCGTCTGGCGATGCATCGCGGCGCCAAACATGCGAAGGGCGAGTATTTTGGTCCTTTTCCCAACGGCTATGCCGTGCGCGAGACCCTGGCGCTGCTGCAGAAAATCTTTCCCATCCGTCAGTGTGAAAACAGCGTCTACCGCAATCGCTCCCGCCCCTGTCTGCAGTATCAGATTGGTCGCTGCCTGGGGCCGTGCGTGGCCGGGCTGGTCAGCGAAGAAGAGTATGCTCAGCAGGTAGAGTATGTGCGGCTGTTTCTCGCCGGCAAGGATGACCAGGTGCTGACCCAGCTCATCGCGCGGATGGAGAAGGCGAGCCAGAACCTGGAGTTCGAAGAGGCCGCGCGCATCCGCGACCAGATTCAGGCCGTCCGCCGCGTGACGGAGAAACAGTTTGTCTCCAACACCGGTGACGACCTCGACGTGATCGGCGTCGCCTTCGATGCCGGCATGGCCTGCGTGCATGTGCTGTTTATCCGTCAGGGCAAAGTGCTGGGCAGCCGAAGCTACTTCCCGAAAGTGCCGGGCGGCACCGAGCTGGGAGAGGTCGTGGAGACCTTTGTCGGCCAGTTCTACCTGCAGGGCAGCCAAATGCGCACGCTGCCGGGGGAGATTTTGCTCGACTTTAACCTTGGGGATAAGACGCTGCTGGCCGACTCGCTGTCGGAGCTGGCGGGTCGTCGAATCAATGTGCAGACTAAGCCGCGCGGCGACAGAGCGCGTTATCTTAAGCTGGCGCGGACCAACGCCGCGACAGCGTTAACGACCAAATTGTCTCAGCAATCGACCATTCATCAGCGTTTGCAGGCGCTGGCCAGCGTACTGGAGCTGCCGGCCGTCAAGCGAATGGAGTGTTTTGACATCAGCCACACCATGGGCGAACAGACCGTAGCATCCTGTGTGGTGTTTGACAGCAATGGCCCACTGCGCGCGGAGTATCGGCGCTACAACATCACCGGCATTACCCCTGGCGATGACTATGCGGCGATGAATCAGGTCCTGCGCCGTCGCTATGGTAAAGCGATTGATGACAACAAGATCCCGGATGTGATCCTGATAGACGGCGGCAAGGGACAGCTGGCCCAGGCGAAAGCCGTGTTTGCTGAACTGGACGTCCCCTGGGATAAACATCATCCGCTGCTGCTGGGCGTGGCGAAAGGTAGCGATCGAAAAGCGGGTCTGGAAACGTTATTCTTTGAGCCGGAAGGGGAAGGGTTTAGCCTGCCGCCGGATTCGCCGGCCCTGCATGTGATCCAGCATATTCGCGATGAATCGCACGATCATGCGATCTCCGGGCATCGCAAAAAACGGGCGAAAGTGAAGAGCACCAGCTCGCTTGAGACTATCGAGGGGGTGGGGCCGAAGCGTCGTCAGATGCTGCTGAAGTATATGGGTGGGCTGCAGGGGCTACAGCAGGCCAGCGTCGAAGAAATTGCTAAAGTACCGGGCATCTCTCACGCTCTGGCAGAAAAGATCTTCTACTCGTTGAAACATTAGGGGCTCTGTAGCAACATAGGGCTAATTTTTACTTACAACAGATAGTTACCCGTCACTATGCAATTTAATATCCCTACGTTGCTTACTCTGTTTCGCGTCATCCTGATCCCGTTTTTTGTGCTGGCGTTTTATCTGCCCTTTAGCTGGGCGCCGTTTGCCTGCGCGCTGATCTTCTTTGTTGCCGCGGTAACCGACTGGTTTGATGGTTTCCTCGCTCGTCGCTGGAATCAGAGCACCCGTTTTGGCGCCTTCCTCGACCCGGTTGCCGATAAAGTCATGGTGGCTATCGCCATGGTGCTGGTTGCCGAACACTATCACACCTGGTGGGTCACGCTACCGGCGGCGACCATGATTGCCCGTGAGATCATTATCTCCGCGCTGCGTGAGTGGATGGCGGAGCTGGGGAAACGCAGCAGCGTGGCGGTCTCGTGGATTGGCAAAGTGAAAACGACCGCCCAGATGACCGCCCTGGTATGGATGCTGTGGCGTCCTTATCCGTGGGTGGAGTGGGCCGGGATCGCGCTTTTCCTCGTGGCGGCGGTGCTGACGCTGTGGTCGATGCTGCAGTATTTGAACGCGGCGCGCGGCGATTTGCTTGATCAGTGATCGTTTCGCCGTTATTTTCAGCAAACGATACAAAGTTGCGAAAAATACCGTTGACTCACCGCGAGAGATAAGTAGAATGCAACGCATCGAACGGCGGCACAGTCTTCCAGACGATAACAAAATCAAGCGATTAGCAAATAACTTGATGATGCGGGAATAGCTCAGTTGGTAGAGCACGACCTTGCCAAGGTCGGGGTCGCGAGTTCGAGTCTCGTTTCCCGCTCCA
>OFRN01000015.1_pt1 | contig 191548 bp, 176 predicted proteins | sample 1541701 | NCBI WGS metagenome assembly OFRN01 (sample SAMEA4413046, study PRJEB24355) | metagenome | biome: human; feature: gut; material: faeces | place: United Kingdom | collected 2010 | reverse complement strand
CCGAACACAGAAGTTAAGCTTCTTAGCGCCGATTGTAGTGAGGGGTTGCCCCTTGTGAGAGTAGGACGTCGCCACGCAAAGGCAAAAAGATGAACTAGAAATAGTTCATCTTTTTTTGTTTAAATCTTTTGCTAAGTTGAACTAATAGAGTCTTTTATGAATATCGAAGTTAGTTTTTCACCTAACTTCGTTTTTTATAGTTGGTTATTATAAAATAGTAATATAGCTGATTTGGATTCAATTCATATTTATTTATAAATCAAAAATACAGAGAATAGTATATAAATGTCCTTTCCTATTCTTAAAATGATGTTTGTACTTACTTAAATTAGGTATAATTAGTATATGTTTTGTGAGAAATTTAGACTTACAATAAGCAGTGAATTTATAATCAACGTATAGGAGACATGGATGAAATGAAACTAATTGGTATAGATTTAGACGGTACTCTTTTGAATTCTGACCAGAGCATTAGTCAAAAAAATGCAAGAACAATGAAACATTTACCGGAAGACTGTTTTCCATTCATTTGTTCTGGAAGAGAAGTAGAAGACATTAATAATATTCTCAAAAAATCTGGTTTAAGGATACCAGCAGTAGGGTTAAATGGTTCTGTTGGATTTGATGGAGAAAAAAAGATATTTGAGTCTTCCTTCGATAAAAATGATGTAAAAAAAATTGATTCTGTCCTATCGAAATTTCCAACCAAAATATATACAAATCTCGGAAGTTATGAATCTCAGAATTATAAAAATAAAATGAAAAAAATTTTTCACGAGGTAGGGAGTGAATTTTCTATCAAAGAGCTAAACTATGAGCTTGAGTATGAAAAATCTATTTGTTCAATCCCTTATAATAATATTGAGGAAATTATAGAAAAGGATGCTATCAGCATTTACAAATTTTTTATTTTTATTCCTAATCGTCAATTGAAAGCTAATATATTTAACCATTTGAAAAAGATGCTAAATGTGTCTGTTACTGAATCGGCACCTGTAAATATTGAAATCGTACCTCAAAATGTATCTAAAGGTGTGGTGTTTGATCGTTTGGAATCAATCTACAATTTAAAGAAACCTTTGAGAATCGCGATCGGAGATAGTTTAAATGACTTATCTATGTTTGAAAGTGCAGATATTAGTTTTGCAATGGGAAATAGTCATCAAGAAATCATGAAAAAAGCTGATTATGTCACTGTTTCAAATGATAAAGACGGAGTATCTCAAGCATTTGAAAGAATTCTTACCATATAAACTAATTAAGGTAGTATAGAACATAGAATTCTAAATACGGAAAAATGGAGCATAAATTCCAGTACAAATAGTACTTCTTCAGTGTCAAACGAAGCGAATATAACATAGATATTTAGGATTGTGACAAAAATCATGTCACAATCTTTTTTTCGAATAAACTTATTTTTTGAAGTCGGCCATTTATCGTAATTTCTTTGCATAATACGAACAAATTTTCGGTTATTGATGAAAAAAAACATTGAAAATGGTATGATAAAAGAAAAAAAGGAGGAAATTTTTAATGGTGAAATTTATCCATGCGGCAGATTTACATATGGATCGGTCATTTGAAGGACTGACAACTCTTGATAAAACTGTACAGGAAAAACTATTGAAGACGAATCTGACCGTTTTATCAAATATCATTGAACAGGCAATAATAAATAACGTTGATTTTGTTTTACTTGCAGGAGATAATTTTCATCAAAATCGTCCTTCATTAAAAATACAGAAACATTTTTCAGAACAGATGAAACGGTTAGAAAAGAACCATATACCTGTATTTATAATATTCGGAAATCATGATTTCTATCAAAAAGAGCGGTATTGGTTCTCCTTTCCTAAAAATGTCCATTTATTTACATCCGAAACGGTAGAGACAAAAAAAATAACGATAAAAAGTGGAGAAACTGTCTCTCTCAGTGGATTTAGTTATCGTCAACCGTGGATTCAAAAAGACAAAGTGATGGAATTTCCTTCTAGAGAACTCACAGATTACCATATTGGGTTGTACCACGGGGAACCTGGCGTCTCTCAAAAAGGAAACTATGCTCCTTTCCAACCCTCAAAGATGCAAGAAAAGGGATACGATTATTGGGCTTTAGGGCATATCCATGTGCCAACGGTCTTAAATGAAAAGCAAACAATTGTTTATCCAGGTGCGCCTCAAGGTCATACTAAAAAGGAACAAGCTTCTACATCTATTCTACTAGTTGAATTAAGTAAAGGAAGTTGCCAAATACATCCGATTAAAGTAGCAGAGGTCTATTGGAAGACAAAGGAAATATCATTGAGGAAAGCAAGAACGACAAAAGAGGTCATTGTTCACATTCGTCAGCAGCTTTCAAAAGTAGAGGATGGATTTAGTTTAATTGAGATAAAATTAAAAGATTATGACCATCTCAATACAGATGTTTTGGAACGGATACAATCAGGAGAGCTATTAGACTATTTGTTAGAGGAATTCTCAGATAGGATAAATGATTTCTTTATTTGGCGTATTTCTCTCATAGAGAATACTTTTTATACGAAGACCCCACTTGCTGCTTCTGCTAAATTGATGGAACAGTTATTTCAATACTATCAGACACCTCAAGATTTCCAACAAATTTTAAATGAAGTATATAGTCATCAAGAAGCGGCTAGAATATTGAGCGAACTGCCGGAATATCAAGAAGAAACACTTGAAAAAGCCAAGCAGCTGCTTAATCAAGATTTTTTATTTGAGGAGGATCAGGAATGAAGATTTTAAGGATCGAGATTGCTGCTTTTGGAAAATGGCGTCAAAAAAGTTTTGACTTTTATTCAGGCAATCAGCTGATCTATGGGGGAAACGAAGCAGGAAAATCAACGATTTATCAATTTATTCAAGCAATATTATTTGGTTTCCCTTCAAAAGGCCGTAAAAAAAAGGATTATACACCAAAAGACGGCTCAGCCTATGGCGGCAAAATATGGCTTAAACATCCTGTATATGGTGAATTTGCTGTCGAGCGCTACAAGCAGCAAAATCGCGGAAAATCGAAGGTGTGGCTGGGGGATCAAGTGGGAAGTGATGAGTTACTAGAAAAACTGATCGCACCTTTGACGAAAGAGTTATTCCAGCAGGTATTTACTTTCCAGCAAGAGCAGTTGATGGAACTAGATCATTTGAGAGAAAAAGAGCTACATGATGCGCTGATTTCTTTAGGCATCACGGGCAGTTCTCAAGTATTCCAAAAGCGGCAAGAATATTATCAGAAAGCACAACAATTATTCAAGAAAAAAGGCCAAAAATTACTAATCAATCAAAAATTAAATGAATGGAAAGAGCTGCAAGAAAAAATTCATCAAAAACAAGAACAGGAAGCTTATTTTGGCAAGTTGATCCAACAAGAACAGGAATACGAGTCGCAACAGCAGCAGTTATTGGCACAATTAAAAGAGGCGAACAAACAATTTTCATTAGCCAGACAGCAAGAACTTAATTTTTCTTTATATGAAGAATGGCAATCTCTCAAAAAAAACAGCACTACAGGTCTTCCTGATGAGCAACTTCTTTTAGATCTGGAGTCTTTCTCCAAACGGTATCAGCAAACAAATGAGCGTTTGGAAGAATTAGAAGCAACACTGGAAAAGCATAGCGGGATGGATCAGCAGTCAGCCAGATATTATTTTTATTTAGAGCAGGAGCAGGAACTAAAAGATCTCCAGCAACTTCAATTTACAGCGGAACAATTAAACGAAGAATGGCAAAGATTACAAATTGAGACTAGAGAAACAAATTCAGAATTGAAGATTTTGGAACAAAGGTGGCATTGGCAGAAAAATCCGTTACCGGAAGAATTTTTATATGAAGAAGAATGGAAGCATCTTCTGGCTGAAGAAAGAAGGATTGCTGATCTAGAAAGCCAGATTTCTGTGCGTCTCCAAATAGCTAAAGAACAGCAAGAGATGATTGAAGCAGAAGTGAATGACTTGGAAGAGACCTATCCAGCATTATTACAAAATCAGTCAGAGATAGCACCAGTCTCTTCATCTAAACCGTATATGCTGATGGCTGGCGGAGCAATAATCATTGCAGGTATATTTGTACCAATGCCCTTGAAAGTGATCCTTTTACTAATTGGTGCAGGCATGATTGGCTATTTCTTCTACAAAAGGCAACCAAAAATTAAAACTAAAAATGATTTCTCTGAGATAAAAGGAATGTGGCAAGAAAAACTAGGACAACTTGATCTAGCCTTAGCTCAATTAGCTGAAGCAGAAGAAAAACAAAAGAGAACTGGAGAAGAAAAACAGATTCTTCAGCAAGAAGTATATCGTTTTGCGGATCATCGGCACTTAGGAAAGATGGATACGCTCAAACTCATGAAAGAATATGGACAGGAAGTCATAGATTATCAGAAATTATATGGCGTATTTGAGCGGAAACATAAAAGAGAACAGGAAATACAAGAAAAACTACGACAAATCGACCAAAAATTTGAGTTTGTTAAAGAATGGTTACCGATACAAGATAAGACAATTTCAGAAAAAATGGTATTGCTTTCCCGTTTTATACAAGAGATGGAACAGATGAAATTTGCCAGAAGCTATCAGCAAAATACTTTATTGAAGCAAGAAATCAATCAATTGAAAAAGAAACAAAAAGTATGGATACAAGAATACAGCGAACAATTGACTCAAGCAGGCTTATCTTATCCTTCGGAAGTACCTGTCTTTTTACAAAAAGCCAAACAAGCCGAACAGCAGATGAAAAGATACAATGAATTATCGGAAATGCTTACTCCACTATTTCCTGAAGAGCTGACAAAAGAGAAATTATCTGTAAGACTGCGCCAACTGAAAGAAAAGCAATCCCAACTCCAGCAAGAAGAAAAAGAAGCAAGTGAAAATCGGCAACGACTCCAACTTCAAGTAGAAGAGTTGCAAAGAGACGGCACATTGGACGAACTTTATCAACAAGCTAGCCGGCAAAAAGCAAAATTACAGGAATTACTGGAGGAATGGGGAGCACTTGAAATCGCCGGGACATTCTTAGGTGATCTTTCAACAGAGATGAGTGAAAGACAATTACCCCAGTTGTTAAGAGCAGCAGGTGATTATTTAGGTATTTTAACAAAAGGAAATTATCAGAAGATATTACTGAAAAATGATACACTGACTTTAACAGACGGATATACAGAATTTCCCATCTATGAGTTATCTACAGGTACGAAAGATCAGCTGATTATGGCGATGAGATTTGCTTACCTCTCATTAGAAGCTAACCGTTCGATATGCCCGATCATCATTGATGATGGCTGGCTTCATTATGATCATCAGCGAAAGTATCAATTAGCTGAACTTTTAGCTAAATTTGGAGAAAAGTATCAAATAATTTGTTTTTCTTCTGATAAAGAAATGGTAAGCTATTACCATGAGATGAACCAAATCGTAAAACAATTAGAAGGAGCAAATAATGAAAAAAATTCGTGATTTAGTAATCGATGAGCAGTTTGAACAATTTGTCCTGATCAAAAGTGCAGATGTAAGAATCGCTAAAAACGGAAAAAAATTTATTGCTTTTACTTTCCAAGATACTTCAGGTACTATCGATGGTAAATACTGGGATGCTTCGGAGGAGGAAATCAATAAATTTACAGCCGGCACAGTCGTTTTTCTAAACGGTAAAAGAGAGGTTTATCAAGGAAACCCTCAAGTAAAGATTCTTCATATGCGCTTAACAAGGGTAGATGAGCCAGGAGAGCCTAGTTTATACATGGAAAGAGCCCCTTTGAAGAAAGAAGAAATGGAAGAAGAAATCAATCAATTGTTGTTTGAGATCACCAATGCGCATTGGAATCGTATTGTTCGCTATCTACTTAATAAATATCAAAAACAATTTTTTGAGTTTCCGGCAGCAAAAAGAAACCATCATGCATTTGCCAGTGGATTAGCTTATCATACTTTGACAATGCTTCACTTAGGGAAATCAATCGCCGATGAATATCCTGAGCTGAATCGAGCATTGTTGTATGCTGGTATCATTTTGCATGATTTAGGAAAGGTGATTGAACTTTCCGGTCCTATGTCGACAGAATATACGCTTGCAGGAAATTTGATCGGTCATCTGGTATTGATTGACGAAGAAATAACTAAAGCCTGTCTTGCGTTGAAAATCAGCGAAGCTGACGAAGATGTTCTCGTATTACGTCATATGGTTTTAGCACACCATGGCTTATTAGAATATGGCTCACCTGTACGTCCAAGAATAATGGAAGCAGAAATATTACATCAAATCGACAATATCGATGCTTCGATGCAGATGATGTTGACTTCGATTCGTCAAACAGAACCAGGAAAATACACCGATCGGATTTTCGGTATGGACAACCGAAGTTTCTATGTACCAAAAGATTTATAGCAAAAATTTATTTTTTTCATTCAAAACAAAAAAAGCGAGACATAAGTCTTCGCTTTTTTTGTTTTCTTTTATTTTGATGAATCAGTTGTTTCTTCAGTTGAAGATTCTTTTGTTGAATCAGTTGATTTTGTGTCAGAACTCTTTGTTGAAGCTGTAGTTTCACTTGAGTCTTTCGTACTTGATGAAGTTGTTGTGAATGCACTCAACACATTTTCAAAGGCATCATCTTTGATTTTTACATTTGCATCTTTTAATTCTTCACCGATTACTTTAGTTGTGAATGCATTGTCACTTAGTTTAGTTTCAGTAGCGATATCTTTTAGTTGATCTTTGTATTTATCCATGTCATTGCCTTTATTTTGGTTTTTCACCATTTTGACAACGTAGTATTCTGTCGCATAAGAAGTAGGATTTGTTGTAGTAATAACATCGGAGATCTCACCGTCTTTCAATTTGAAAGCTGCTTCTTTTACTTCTGCAGGAATAGTTGTTGTCGTTGAGTCGAATTTAACTTTACCGCCATCTTCTTTTGTCTCTGTATCAGTTGATTTGTCTTTGGCTAATTTAGAGAAATCATCTCCATCATCCGCTGATTTTTTCACATCTTTTGCTTCATCTTCACTTGATAATTTGATGATTTGTGCTTCTACTTCTGGATGGAAAGATTTCCAAGCAGTTTTCAAATCGTCATCTGTAATATCTACGTGAGCTTTCAAGCCAGCTTCAAAAGCTAAATTGTTACGAATATATTCTTTATAAGTATCTTTCGTATATCCAGCAGCTTCTAATTGTGATTCAAAAGTATCACCTAATGATTTCGCTTGTTTGTCGTATTCTGCATCCACTTGCTTATCGGTTACTTTATCGCCATATTTGTTATTGAATACTTTATAAATGATCATCCGTTGTACTAAGGATTGGTTCGATGATTCAAGTTTTGCTTCATCATAGAAATCAGATACAGTGATCGTTCCGCCTTTCATCGTTGCGATATCTTTATTAGTATCGCCTGAACAAGCTGCTAGAGTTAAAACAGCCAACGCACTAGTAGCTGCCAAAATAATTGATTTTTTTTTCATTAAAATTTGCACTCCTGTAATTAGTTATTATTTTTATATATTAACTATACCATATCCCATTTCCTTTAAAAACGTTGTCGTGGTAGTTTCAAACAAAATTCAAAATTTCATCACATTCCTAGGAAATACGCAAACTTTTCTCACTTATATAGTTAAATCTGTTGAGAAAATAATCATTATTATATTTGTTCAGGATACTCTGGCAGATCAGCTTTTAGTTTTTCTACTTGTTCATTGATTTGTGTGATACGTGGTTCGGCTTGGAATTTAAAATCTTCGATATCTTTTTTGATTGCTTCTTGGAAAGCAGGAATCACAGATTCAGCTGTTTCTTTTGTTTCGATCAATGCGCTTTTAAAATGATTCAGGCTGTTATTTAAATCATTTGTCAGAGTTGTTGCTTCTTCCAATTCTTCGATCAGTTTCTTTCTTGTTTCATTCCCGCTCCTGGGCGCCAATAACAGACCTCCGACAGTGCCAGCAGCAGCTCCAAATAACAGTCCTTTGAAAAAGTTTTTAATCATCGCAGGACACCTGCTTTACGATTGTTTCTTGAATAGCTTTTAGTTCTTCCGATCCATAACAATCTTGATGATTGACAAAGTGAATAGAAAAATCATCCTCTTTGCTGTAGCGAGGGACTAAATGGATATGTGAATGAAAAACAGATTGATAGGCTAGTTCACGGTTGTTATTCAAGATATTAAGACCTTTCATTTCTGGAAAAGCTTTTTCCAATGCTTGAGCAATCTTAGGCACACGCGAAAAAACCTCTCCTGCAAGTTCGGGATCATATTCAAAAATATCTGCTACATGACGTTTAGGCACAACTAATGTGTGTCCTTTCGTTGCTTGAGAGATGTCTAAAAAAGCATAGACCTTGTCGTCTTCATATATTTTATAGCTTGGGATTTCTTGATTGATGATTTTGCAAAAAATACAGTTTTCCATATAAAACATCCTTTCTATAAAGAATAAATACTTCAGCTTAACTTTACCATAAGTTAAAGCTATTGTAAGGAAAAAAACAAAATACCGTCATTTTCTTCGTGGTATAATAAATAAAAATAAATGGCGGAGGAAAAAGAATGAGTTTAATTATCGATCATGTCACAGGGGGGTACGGACATCTCCCTGTGTTAAAAGATATCAGTTTCGATGTACAGCCTGGAGAGATAGTAGGGTTGATTGGACTGAACGGAGCAGGGAAAAGTACGACCATCAAGCACATTATCGGTCTGCTGGAAGCTTCAAAAGGAACGATAGAAATCAATCATCTATCCTTAAAGAAAAATACGGAAGAATATCGCAAACAAATTGGGTATATTCCAGAGACTCCTTCTTTATATGAAGAATTGACATTGAGAGAACATATCGAAGTCACTGCGATGGCCTACGATATACCTATGGATATAGCAATGAAAAGAGCAGAAAAGTTGTTGGAGACTTTTCGGTTATCTAATCGTCTTGACTGGTTCCCAGCTAATTTTTCAAAGGGAATGAAACAGAAAGTGATGATCTTATGCGCCTTTTTGATCGAGCCTTCTTTATATATCATCGACGAACCATTTTTAGGCTTGGATCCACTAGCTATCAATGCATTGCTTGAATTGATGGTAGAAATGAAAAAAGAAGGAGCCGGTATTTTGATGTCTACGCATATTTTAGCTACTGCAGAAAAATATTGTGATCGTTTTGTGGTCTTACATAACGGAGAGATACGAGCAGACGGTTCTCTTGAGATGTTGAGAAAAGAATTTCAGCTGCCGGATTCTTCTTTGGACGAAATCTATATTGCTTTAACAAAGGAGCAGGCACATGAGTAGTTTTTTTCAAAAACGTTTAGCAAGACATCAAAAGAAAATGATGAAATATATGCGTTATGTATTGAACGATCATTTTGTTTTAGTTTGTCTTTTCTTGATTGGCGGTGTGGGATTATATTATTCTAATTGGTTGAAAACCCTGCAGCCACCGTTTGCAATTGGAGGGCTCATAATCTCTGTATTTTGGATGCTCTGTTTATTCGTGGGTAAGATGGCTACTTTTGCAGAGGCAGCAGATATTGTTTTTTTACTTCCTAAAGAAAAAGAAATGCAAACCTATTTGGAACGAGCTTTTCGCTATTCTTGCATTTTTCCGTTGATCTTTTTGATATTGGCATGCGGATTGGCCATGCCATTAGTGGTGGTTAGTACGGAGCAATCCTTTTCGATGTTTTTCGTCTATCTGATCATATTATGGAGTTTGAAATTCAGTCATCTGCAAATCAAGAGAGCAGAATTGTTTCGACTAGATCAACAAGTTATTCGTTATTGGAAATTAGGCTGGTTTTTTTCTTCTCTGATCTTTTTGTTTCTATCATTTTATTGGCTAATATGGGCAGGAATAGCAGGTGCATTAGTACAGGCAAGTCTATATTACTGGTTTTTGTGGAAGCAACAAGAAAAAGGATTGGATTGGGAGAAAATGGTGCATGTAGAAGAACATAGGTTGCATCAGATCTATCAATTTATCAATTTATTCACAGATGTTCCTGAAATTACGGCAAAGATCAAAAGAAGACGCTATTTGGATCCTATATTGACTCATATTAAAAGAGAATCAAAAAACACTTATCTTTACTTGTTTGCAAGAAGATTGGCAAGAGGTTCTGATTTTAGTGGTCTTTATTTCCGATTAGTAATTATAGGTGGGTTATTGATTGCCGGAGTAGTCGACTTTTATTTTAGTCTGATTATCGGTTTCTTATTTTTATATTTGATCGGTTTCCAACTGTTACCTTTAGCGAACCAGTTCCGCTATATGGTTCTCGTTCAGCTTTATCCAATCCATAAGAATCAGAAGAAGCAGGCGATTCAGTATCTACTCACATGGGTATTAATTATCGCGTCGGTTATTTTTGGTTTGATTGCTGCAGTCGTATTAGATGGGCAGCAGCGATGGGTTCCGCTAGCGGCTTATTTGATTGTTACTATGCTCTTTGTTAAACTATATGTACCAACTCGTTTGAAGAAGATGTCAGACTGAAAACAAAGCTGTGTAGGGTAAAAATGAGAATGAAAAATAGAGCGTTGACAGTAAGAATGCTGTTCGTTCTATTTTTTTTGAGAAAAGCTGGTTTTTTGAATGGCAATTAAATGAAAAAGAACGTATATGTGCTTGACGTGTAGTGTTCAGGCGACTAGAATAATAAGTACTGCAAAACAAAGAGTAAGAGGACGGGAGAATGCATGATGGAGTTTCAGTTAGACCAAGAGTGGCGGTTACGTCCCATCAAAGGCGACACAGGAAAAACATACATAGGCATGCGTGATGAGGACAAAGTCTTTATTAAACGAAACACGACTCCGATGTTGGCTGCTCTTTCAAGGGAAGGAATTACACCAAAACTTGTTTGGACAAAACGAACGGGGAATGGCGATACTTTGACAGCACAAGAGTGGCTGGAAGGTCGCTTGCTGACTCCTAATGAGATTGGTCAAAGAAACGACGTGATTGATGTTTTGTACCATTTACATCATTCAAATTCTCTTAAAACCATGCTGACCCGTATCGGTGGTCGTGTCATGACGCCGGAGAAGATGCTGCAAAAATATGAAAAAGAATTACCGGAAGAACTCCAGAAAAATCAATTTCTGCAAATTGTCCATCGTTTTCTTCGTGAGCAGATCCCGTCAATAGATAAGGAAAACTTATCAGTAGTACACGGAGATGTAAACCATCGTAATTGGTTAGTATGTAAAAATTATTTATATCTAGTCGATTGGGATTCAATCATGTTTGCAGACCCTGCGGTGGATATTGCAACGATTTTAGGAAATTATGTGCCACTGTCTAGCTGGAATCAGTGGCTGATCAGTTATGGCATACGCCCGACTGACGAAATGCTTGAAAAATTTCATTGGTATGCGGCCATGAATTTGCTCCAAGAAATCACCAGATATTGCAAACGTGAAGATCATCGACGGATGAACGAAGAAATTTTACAATTAAAACGAATTTTCAGTGGCTGAGGTTTGGCCCAAACTCTGCGGAGATTTGGCCAGACCTTTTTAATTAGAGGAAAGGAATGGAGATAAATAATGCGTGTCCGAAATCGTCCGGGAGCAGCGGAAATGTTAGCGGCTCACCCGAATTTTGTAATTAGTGATCCAACATTGTGGAAGGGAAAATGGAATGAATTGTTTGAAAACGATCATCCAATCCACATTGAGATTGGTATGGGGAAAGGCCAGTTCATCACTGGAATGGCAAAAGCCCATCCTGAAATCAATTATATTGGAGTAGAAATGCAGGTCAGTGTTGTTTCGATTGCACTAGACAAGTTGATCGAACAACCGCTTCCTAACCTGAAACTTCTACATGTGGATGGATCAGCGTTGACAGAGTATTTCGCTGACAGCGAAGTAGATCAAATCTATCTGAATTTTTCCGATCCATGGCCAAAAAAACGTCATGAAAAACGGCGATTGACATATAAGACTTTTCTTGCTGTAGATGAACAGATTCTTCGTCCAAATGGAGAAATCCATTTCAAAACAGATAATCAAGGATTGTTTGAGTATTCTCTGGCAAGTTTTTCTCAATATGGCATGATCCTCAAACAGGTATGGTTAGATTTACATCAAAGTCAATTTGAAGGCAATATTATGACGGAGTATGAAGAAAAATTTTCTTCAAAAGGTCAACGTATTTATCGAGTAGAAGCTCAATTTCAAGATAAGACCAAAAAGAAAAGTCTGTGAAACTAACTTTCTGCTTTCATAAAAACATTAATATCCATAAATAAATCTCAGAAAATGAACATTACAGATGTAATGTATTTTCTGGGATTTATTTGATTTAAAATGTATTTATTTCATCGGTTTTTCCACAAGGTGGAATCAATTGGAAGCGAGAAAATGAAAATAATCCTTTGTCGGTGATCTTCAATTCGGGTATGACAGATAATGTTAAGAAAGAAAGTGTCAAAAAAGGATCAAAGGTTTTAGCTGCTCCTAGTTGATGTGCTTTAGTTATTAATTCATTCAACTGTTCATAGACGATCGAAAAAGGTTCCTGTGTCATGATTCCGCCTATAGGAAGAGAAACACAAGCTATTTCCTGCTGTTTGTTGACAACGGTCATCCCGCCACCTTTTTGAATCAAAAGATTAGCAGCATACAGCATATCCTCGTCGTTTGTCCCAACGACAACTAGATTATGCGAGTCATGGGCAATCGTTGTCGCTATCGCTCCTTGTTTCAGCTGAAATCCTTTCACTATGCCTAATCCAATGTTTCCCGTTTGATGGTGACGCTCGATCACCGCAATCTTTAATTGGTCTTTTTCGATTGAAGGAATGAATCGTTCGCCTTGTCGGTCCACTTTTTCTACCAAATCTTTAGTCACTAGACTATTCGGGATAATTTCGATCACATGGGCTTGTGAAGAAGAAAGAAGCAGCTCTAACGAATGTGGATTTAATGGTTGAGCGTTTAGTTTTGGCAGACAACACGTATATGAATTTGAATGATCAGCAAATAAATGGTCTTGGAGTTGCCCAGATTGAACAACTAATGTTCCCTTATAGAAAACTTCATGAATTGGCAGCTTGGTAAGATCGTCTGTTAAGAAGAAATCAGCTTGATACCCAGGGGCAATCGCACCTAGTGTTTTCAAATCAAAACATTCTGCTGCATTCAATGTTGCCATCTGAATGGCTTGTAATGGATCGATTCCAAGTGCAATAGCTTGACGGACGATATGATCGATTGATCCTTCTTTTACTAAATCATTGATCAGTTTATCATCGGTGACAAAGAAGCATCTTCTTGAATTTTCAGGTGTGATCGCCGGTAGTAGCGATGCCAGATCTTTTGCAACGGTCCCTTCTCGAACCATTAAATACATACCAAGATCCAAACGTTCTTTAGCTTCTTTTGCAGTTGTAGCTTCATGATCCGTCCGAATACCTGCTGCAGGATAAACATTTAACTCTTCCATGCCGATACCAGCTGCATGCCCGTCAATTTTTTTCTTATGCTGGTGCATCAATTGGATCTTTTCTAGGATGTCTGTTTCATTATTTGCTACTGCTTGATAGTTCATGACTTCAGCTAAGCCTAAAACTTCGGGTTTTTGTAAAAAAGGGGCTAATTTTTTTGCATTTAAATTTGCACCATTGGTCTCAAAAGGGGTTACAGGTACACAAGAAGGTAGCATAAAAAAGATATTCATGAGTGTTTGTCTTGCATCTTCTATCATAAACTCAAGACCTGTACTCCCAGCAATGTTTCCTATTTCATGGGGATCTGTCACTACAGTAGTAACTCCATGAAGCAAGGATACTTTTGAAAATTCGCTTGGTGATAAAAGTGAGCTTTCGATATGCACATGGCCATCGATGAATCCTGGCACTAGATATTGCCCATTAGCATTATGTACGCTTTTTCCTTCGTATTCACCGATTCCTACGATCATTCCTTCGCAGATTGCTACATCTTTTTCCATGATTTCTTTCGTAAAGACGTTGACGATCTTAGCATGCTTGATCACTAGGTCAGCAGGCTTTTTTTTACTTGCTACTTCGATATATTTCCTTAATGTTGTTTCCAATGGAGTGCCTCCCAAGATAAATTTTTATAAGTATAACATAAATTCGGCTTTTGCCAATATTTTTTTGTAAATTCATTTTATTTGAAACAAAAAGATCAAAAAGACGTATGTTTTTTGTGGAGGGGAGAATAATGGAAATAAAACGATTATCGGATCAAATGATAAGTGAAAGTTTTGCCAAACATGCCCAAGACGTATATATATTGCCAGCTTCAGAAGTATTTTACATCTATTTTCGCTATGGAAAAAAACGAACATTCTGGAAGAAAGTCTCTTCGGCAGATGGACAGCAACTGATCTCAAGATTTAAGTATTTGGGACAGATGGATATCGGAGAAAAAAGAAAAGCTCAGTTAGGTGCATTTACTTATTCTTTAGAAAAACAGGAAGTTCGTCTGCGGTTGTCTTCTGTAGGAGATTACCTTCAACGAGAGAGTTTAGTGATTCGGCTATTATACGGTACTTTTGAAACACCCCATCGTTGCTTTAGTTCTCGAGATTTTGCAACTATTTTACAGAAAACCGTCAGACGTGGATTATACCTTTTCAGCGGACCAGTCGGATCAGGCAAGACTTCTCTAATGTATCGGTTGGCTTTGGAAGAAAAATTGCAAGTGATTACTATCGAAGATCCTGTAGAGATAGAAGAACCGTTTTTTCTGCAGCTACAGATCAATCCGAAAATAGCACAGACTTATGATACACTTTTGAAACTCGCATTACGGCATCGTCCAGACTTGCTAATCATTGGCGAGATAAGAGATGAATCAACTGCACATGCTGCGGTAAGAGCAGCACTAACAGGGCACCGGGTTTTTGCAACCGTACATGCACGCAATCTTGAAGGTACATTGGTCAGAATCCATGAACTGACAAAGAAAAAAGAAGAGCTATCTGAATGTTTAGCTGGTGTCATTTATCAAGAACTTTTGGAAGATGCCAATCACCATCCTTCTGTTTTATGGAGTTATCAATTTATGGAGGAAGAATCAGTAAAAAAATCATGGGAGGAAAGTTATGAAGAAGCTCAGGAAAATATTTGGCAGTCAGAACTATTCTAAAGGATTAACAAGAAGCCAGCAAAACCAGTTTGCACAAACCATGGGAGAACTGCTTTTATCTGGTTTTAGTCTGCAAGAATCCCTTTATTTATTACTCACGATCCGTTCGTTTCCACCTGTTATTTTGGCAAATATCCAACATCAGCTAAAGGAAGGGCAAGCGTTTAGTGAGGTACTTTCGCAAATAGGATATGGAGCAGAGCAACTGGTACAGATCGAGTTAGCTGAACGTCATGGGAATCTGCCGACAACTTTGTTGGAAATTGCCAAACAGTTTCGGCTTGTTGAAGGATTTCGCAATGATTTGAAAAAGCTGCTTGCATATCCGATGCTATTGCTCACCTTTTTGCTAGGTATCTTGTTTAGTATGCGGTTGTTCGTTTTGCCTCAGCTTATTGGTTCAGGAATGGTCATGCAAGAGCATTGGGGTATTCAGCTGATACAAGTCTTTCATTGGTATGTTCTACTATTCATCCTAGCGGTTACTCTATTGGCTTTACTAGTAAGGTATCGTCTGATGAAGTTGTCTCCTGTTGATCAGAGTGAATGGATAAGCAGACAATTATTGATTGGACCGATATATTCCTTGTATCAATCGGCTTATTTGTCACTAGAGATTGGAAAGCTTTTTCATGAAGGTTTCGAATTAAGGCAAATCATAGTCTGCTTAAAGGAAACGAAACAAGAAAGTCTGATTCAGCATCTTGCCTCTAAGTTGATTCAAGGATTGGAGGCAGGTATGTCATTGGCTGAGCAGTTCCAGAATTATCGTTTTCTATCAGAAGAATTCAGTAAAATTGTTTTACAGGGAGAGGCAAAGGGAAGTTTAGGTAAAGAACTGATTTTTTACAGCGAATGGACAAGAAAACAGCTTTTCAAACGTCTTCATCACTGGATGCATTTTATTCAGCCAATCATTTTTTTGGGCGTAGCGGCTTTGATTTTATTAGTTTATGCCGCTGTTTTATTACCTGTTTACGGAAGCATAGAGGAGGTTTTGCCATGAAAAAGAGAAAAATATCTTATTATAGCGGTTTTACATTGATCGAAATGCTAATCGTCTTACTGATCATCAGTGTATTAGTGTTGTTGTTCGTCCCTAATTTGTCGCGTTATAGGAATCATGTAGACCAAGAAAGTCGTGAAGCGATCATCCAGTTGGTAGACACACAAAAAGAGCTCTATGCGCTTCAAAATAATGGAAGAGTTCCTACTGTGGAGGAATTGTTGAATGAAGGCTATATCAAACGAGAACATGCAGAAATCTATCAGCGGCCTTGAAGGTAAGGTTTTAGCATCAGGATATACGTTGTTTGAATCACTCTTACTGATTTTATTACTTACAACGATCCTTTCTTTTCCAGTTCTCGCATTTTCTGCATGGAAGAATGAATTGGCAGTCTATCAATTTTTCGGCCAATTTGAAAAACGAATCTATTCTACGCAAAAAATCGCTATTGTGAATCAGATCCAAACAGGCTTTTATTGGAATAGTGAAGAGAATCAAATCATTTTTCATGTTCCGAATCCAGATAAAATAAATTGGGAAGTATTAGATATTCCTGATGAGATTACCTTGAAACGCCATGCTTCTATTACTTTTGCTGCTAGAACCGGGAATGAAAGTTCACTAAAAGCTTATCAATTTTATTGGGAAGAAAAAGAGCGGACGATTACGTATCAATTCCAGATAGGGAGTGGTCGCTATACAAAAAGAATTGAATAAAACAGGATTTGTTTTGTTGGAGTCCCTTACAGCGCTTATGATCGCTTCTGTCTGTGTCTACTTAGTGAGCTTTGGCCAGCTGTTTTTGCTTCAGGCAGAAAAGAAAAGTGGGGAGGAACTGCTATTTATTCGAATGATTTATGAAGATATCAAGACGCAGCGGATGTATCACAAAAGACCAGAGCGAAGGGAAGAAATGATCCCATACGATATCCAAATTGTCGATAATAATGGAGTAATCGAAAAAGTGTTTGTCAATATGGAGAAAGAAGCGATCAGTATTGAAAAAACAAGTAATTCCAGCATTTACGCTGATTGAATGTCTAATTGGACTGATGATATTGAGCAGTCTATTGCTCACATTCAATCTTTTGATTCAGCAAACCATCCAAGTAAGTGAATTTTTGCAGCGTAAAGATCAAAAAGAGTGGCTAATATTTTTAGCACAATTAGAAGAAGAACTCAAGAGCAGTCACAATGTCTCTGTGAAAAATCAGCAACTGCACTACACGATCGAGGATAAACAGTATATCATCGAAAGATATCAGGCAATGATACGTAAAAGAAGAACTTCCGGCGGACATCAACCTATGTTAACAAGTATCACTGAGCTTCAATTATTGGAAAAAGAACACACAATTTCTTTTTATGTACACTTTGAAAATGGAGAAGATGGATATGCCATATGGACAAAAAACGATCAGTAGAAAATGTTATAAGGGCTCTATTTTATTTTCTGTCTTGCTTTTATTTCTTTTATGTACGTTTTTATTGATGGCAGCATTAGAAAGCTACCGTTTGTCAATGGATCTTAATATACGAATCAAAAATTATTATATAGCAAAAATAATGAAGCAGATGGCTTTATCGGAACAGTCTACGCTTGCCGAAAGTTCGGAAGGAGTTTTTTACTACACAACTGGATCTGTAACATATCAGTGGGTACAACAGTCCCTATTCTTAGAGGTGGAAGTCTCACCGTTTATCTTTCGGTTCACAGAAGAAGTAAAAAATGATACAGATACTAGTACAGAATGATGGAATGTTCGTGAAAACGCCCTCTTTTCTGTTATAACACTGTTTTTAATAAAAAAATGTTTGCCGTTTCACAAATAAAAAACAGTGAAAACGATTGAAATTTTGTCAATTGTTCGATAGAATTAAACAGGTGAAAAAATTGTTATAATATATCTAGAAATGAGGTGCACCATGTTACCAGAAAAAATGGAACAAGGGTTTAATCAAAACCTGGAAGCTATTCAGCTTTTACAGAATGCATTGGGAACTTCCTTTTTAGAAGCCTATGTCGAAAATGCAGAAAATTTAATAGATGATTATCAAGTACGTGTGGTGGATGGAGTGCCGACAAAAGAGACAACGCAACGGATCACAGCTCTTTATGAAGAGTTGAAGAAACTTTCTTTCGAGCCAGAAGAATGGCGCAGACTGTCTCAATTACTTTTATTGAAGGGCAGCCAGACAGAACATTTGCAGGCGAACCATCAACTCACTCCTGATAGTATCGGTTTTTTATTTGTTTTTCTTATTGAACAACTATACACAAATAAAAAAGCACCGGTTAAGATTCTGGATATTGCGGCAGGAATGGGCAACTTGTTATTAACAGTTCTTTTAAACCTATCGAATGCGGGGTACCAAACAGAAGGAATTGGTGTGGATATTGATGATACATTGTTGGCTGTCGCAGCTTCTACAAGTGATTTGACACAAGCAAATGTTCAATACTTTCATCAAGACGGGTTGCAGGAATTATTAATAGATCCTGTCGATTTTGCAATCAGCGATTTGCCAATCGGTTATTATCCGAATGACGAAAAAGCAAAAGAGTTTTTAACAAGTACCGAAGAAGGCCATAGTTATGCACATCATTTATTGCTAGAGCAATCAATGAAATATGTGAAGCCGGATGGTTTTGGTTTGTTTTTGATGCCGAGTGGATTTTTAGAAACGGATCAAAGTGAAGAAATCAAAAAATGGTTTAAAGAAGAAGGTTATCTTCAAGGAATGATTCAATTGCCAGATGAATTGTTCCGTAATAAACAATCGCAAAAAAGTATTTTGATCTTACAGAAAAAAGGACCACAAGCACAACAAGTAAAAGAAGTCTTGCTTGTGAAACTTGCTTCATTAAAAGAACCAGAGAAGGTGACGGAATTTTTCAACGAGTTTAAAAACTGGAAATCATCTGCTCTGTAATCATTCAACGAGAAGGAGAGTCATATGTCTAAAACAATTGCAATCAATGCTGGGAGTTCAAGTTTGAAATGGCAATTATATCAAATGCCAGAAGAAACCGTAGTTGCGAAAGGGATCGTCGAACGTATCGGTTTACAAGATTCTATTTTTACCATCAAGTACGGCGATAATCAAAAATTCGAACAAATCATGGATATCGAAAACCACGAAGTAGCAGTAAAAATGCTGTTAGATCAGTTGATTGAACTGCAAATTTTAAGCTCTTATGATGAAATCACCGGAGTAGGGCACCGTGTTGTTCACGGAGGAGAAACTTATGGGGATTCAGTAGTGATCGATGAGAAAGTAATGGACCGCATTGCTGAATTAGCAGAATTTGCTCCTTTGCATAATCCTGCAAACTTAATGGGGATCAAAGCGTTTAAAAAGATTTTACCTGACATTTTGAGTGTGGCTGTATTCGATACATCTTTCCACTCAACAATGCCAAAGCAAAATTATTTATATAGCTTACCGGTGTCTTATTATGAAGATTTCAAAGTAAGAAAATATGGCTTCCATGGCACAAGTCATCGTTATGTGTCGGAACGTGCGGCAAAATTATTGAACAAACCGATCGAAGAACTAAAAATCATCACTTGCCACTTAGGAAATGGTGTATCGATCACAGCAGTCGATGGAGGTAAATCCATGGATACTTCTATGGGATTCACACCATTAGCTGGGGTGACAATGGGTACACGTTCAGGTGATATCGATCCAGCTGTTCTCCCATATTTAATGGAAAAATTAGAGATTGATATTGATGAAATGATCAATGTTTTGAACAAGAAATCTGGTCTGCTAGGCCTAACAGGATTGTCTAGTGATATGCGTGATCTTGAAAAGAACTATGAAAAAGAACATATTCGTTTAGCTTATGACATTTTCGTGGACCGCATCCGAAAATACATCGGCGGTTATGTGACAACGATGAATGGTGTTGATGCAATTGTCTTTACTGCTGGTATCGGCGAGAATGACGGACATGTACGTAGTGAAATCATCAAAGGTATGTCTTGGTTTGGTTGTGAAATCGATCCAGCGTTGAATGAATTGCGTGGTGAAGAAGTAGATATCTCTACAAAAGAATCAAAAGTAAGAGTATTAGTGATCCCAACAGATGAGGAACTAATGATTGCCCGTGATGTGGAGCGTCTGCGCGGCTAAGCCAAAGCATTCGTTAGGATAAAAGATGAAACGCATGCAAGAGGGAATTCTTGCATGTGTTTTTTTTGCGGAGAAGACCGCAAAATGGTAATTTAACTTCAATTTCCCTTCTTTTTTACAGGATCTTCTTAGGGAATTTTGCTTGGAAAAGTGGTCAAAAGGGAAAAGACTGGCATTTTATTTATTGATTTTCAGGAAAATCCCAATATTTTATTTTCATTCATCTTTATAAGGGACATTACATATGTAAAAAGAAAAAACATTTTTAGATCAGCCTCGTGGGCTGTCGACTTTATTCTTCGCTTTATGTTTAGCTAGAAAACCGATCCGAAACATTCATTGATCGAATAATAAAAACTTGATTTTCCACCTGTACTTTGCCTGAATCGTGAAAGCACAGGTATGAAAATCAAGTTTTTTGTTGCGAAAAAACGTCCTAGTCAATCAGTTGGCCGAGCGGCTGGCGGCTGATCTGCTCCTGATCAATAACGAGTGCTTCTTGGAAGTGTTGCTGCAAAAAGTAGCGGTCATGGCTGACTGCTAGGAGCGTTCCTTGATAGTCTTGCAGCATTTCTTCAATTTCTTCTCGAGCATAGCTGTCGAGGTGATTGGTTGGTTCATCCAAAATCAGGACGTTGATTTTTTCTAAAAAGAGTTTCAGCAACGCCAAACGGATTTTTTCACCACCGGATAAATCTTTGATCCGTTTACCCACATCGCTTTGATAAAAGCCACTTTTGGCTAATTGCCGTCGAGCGACTTCTTCGTTTCCAGTCAATGTGATGGCGTAAGCCAGCAAACGGCTATCGGGATCGGCAAACTGCAGCTGCTGCGGCAAATAACCGATTTGCAAGCTACTACCTAATTTGATGGTGCCACCGTAAGGCTTTTCCTCACCGAGTAATAATTTGAGTAAGGTTGATTTTCCTGCACCATTGTCGCCGATGATGGCTAAATGATCTCCACGATAGACTGCAAAACTGCTGTCTTTGAATAGTACTTGATCAGCGTACTGCTGGTGCAAGTTTTGAATGATGAAAACTTCTTTGCCAGATTTTCCACCATTAGACAAGCTTTGCAGCCGATTTTTCGGGGGAGGTGGCGGTTTGACGAGTGTCAGTTTCGCCAGGCGGCGTTCCAGTTCTTTGGCTTTTTTGAAGAAGGACTCATTGTCTCCTTCATGTGCCCACTGACGAAAACGACGAATCATGACTTTCAACCGCTGGACTTCTTTTTGCTGCAGTTCGTAATTTTTTGTCAGCTCAGCCAAGCGAGCTTCTTTCAAGACTCGAAAACGGCTGTAGTTTCCGGGATACTCAATCAATGCACCTTCTTCCAGTTCCCATGTTTTTGTGGTGACTTGATCGAGAAATTGCCGATCATGAGAAACGACCAGAACCGATTTTTTTGTATTCTGTAAATAGTTTTCCAACCAGCGAATACTGTTAAGATCTAAATGATTGGTCGGTTCATCGAGTAAAAGTAAATCGGCATCGGCTGCTAAAATTTTGGCTAAAGCGACTTTAACTCGTTCGCCTCCGCTAAGTTCTGTTAACCGTGCTTCCTGACGGTGTGGAATCCCTAAGCCTTGCAAGATCGCTGCAATCCGGTCTTCTAATACGTAACCGCCTAGTTCTTCAAAGCGATGCTGCAGCTCACCGTAACGGGCCAGACACTTCTCTAAGTTTGTATCTGGTTCTGTCATCAATGCTTCGTAGCGACTCATTTGCTGTTTGAGGTCCTGTATCTCAGCGGCAGAATGGAGCAAGTAGTGGTTGACGGTCGCTTCGGAAACTGTAAGTTCTTGTTCGACCGTCCCGATCTTTAAGCCTTTTTTGCGACTGATAACACCGCTGTCGACACCTTCTCTGCCGGTCAAGATTTGTAAAAAGGTTGATTTGCCAGTTCCGTTGATACCGACTAAGGCAATTTTTTCACCAGCTTCAATTTGACAGGATAAATCCTCAAATAATGGATTCCCGCCGATTGTTTTTTTAATAGAAATTGCTTGTATGATCATGATCTCTCTCCTTGAGACCACTCAAAAAGGCCATGGTTATCCATGGCCTGTGTTATTTAAACTCAGATTATCATGAGAAAAATACCTTGAGATGGCCATTGATTTTACGTGAATTCAACTGTTTTGGACAAACTTGTCCCGTCAACAGCAACTGTAAAACCAATTGCATGGCTAAATGCGATATGGTATCGTTGGTAATTTTCATTACTTGTTATTTTAGTCATGCGCATCATAGTATTTTCCCTCCTTCGTGTAGTTGTCTTTTCCAGTGTACCTGAAAGTGTCAGAAAGTTCAACTAGCGCTGACATTTACTTAATATTTATCGATGTGTAATTCTGTCAGAGAGCTTTTTTTATCTGACTGAGGGTAATGTCTCGTGGACCACATCATTGTATTCTGAGCTAAACCAGCGTTCAGGCGAAATCATATGGTGTTTGATAAAAAACTTTGTCTACATGACTTCCTTTTGCCATTTGCTTAATACCGTTGCATTAAACAGCTCTTCTCTTTGGAAATCTCACCAACATCGCGTTCAGGAGTATCGTTGTGGTTGCAATGGCAAGCGGTAGCCTTTCATCAATTCTTGAATGATTTACCGAATGTAGCACTTGCCTTCTCGCGGTACCCGAACCCGAAATAAAATTTTAGTTTGGCGATAAAATCGGTATCCGCCATCGATACTTCATATTTTTTCGTATCAGATTCATCGGAAACTTCCACATTGACGAACCAATAAGCTTTGGCATGCTTAGGTCGTTTTAAACCACACCAGGGCGACTAATCGCCCTGGTGTTCACTTTTTTTATTTTACTTGAACTCATTGACTGTTTTCCCTTTATTTTAAACATTATAAAGACCGATGAGTGCTTGCCGCGTCTTTTGTTTTTATCACGGTTTTTTGTGCAAAAAAACCTGCCGATAGTTGGCAGGTCGTCTACGTGTTAAGCTTTGGTGTGGTCTTTAGCTGGCAATTGGTTTTCTAAATCAGTTCGGACAACAAGCACATCGCAAGCTGCGTTTCTAATAACATATTCAGAAACAGAACCAATAAATAAACGTTCTACAGCATTCAATCCTGTGGCTCCTAACATAATCAAATCTACTTGATTATCTTCTGGGATTTCTCTGGCAATAATTTGTTTTGGTGAGCCATATTCTACGACAGAGGTTACATTATTCAAGCCAGCTTTCTTCGCATTGCTTTCATAATCTGCCAATGTTTGCTTTGCCATTTCAGTAGCTTGTTCTGCAAGCATTCCATCAAAGGATGAAACGGTTTGGAAAGAACGTGTGTCAATGACATGTGCTAATAGAAGTTCTCCGTTATTTCGGATAGCTACATTGACCGCCTTTTTAAAAGCTAATTCAGCTTCATCAGAACCATCTACGGCAACCATGATTTTTTTGTATTGTTGTAACATAAGCATTCACTCCTCAAGTCAATCGTATTGTACTCTTTTATTGTAGAACACTTTAGGGAAAAAGAGAATTATTTACTGCTTTGGTTCAGCAATTTTTTTTGCAAATCGGATACTGAAGGTGGCAGAAACAATAATTACGATCAGTAAAAAGACCAAGGCAATAAAGCGTTGATTGAAAAAAGCTGTTAAAATACCCATTACGCCTAAAACAGCATATGCAGCACCGTAAAATTGTAGGAATCCTTGATTTTTATCATTTTTGTTGATCAATACAAAAAAGATATCCTGTTTATTAAATAAATAATAGCTAACGAATAATAATACTAAAGTGGCGATAATCATTAAAATCCTAATCATGAACAAATCCTCCAAAATAAGCAACAAATAGAAAAAGCAATTTGCCAAGAGCAAATTGCTTTATTCTTTAAAAGATGGTAATCTCCGTTAATGCCGTTGTTTGTCCTGTAGTATTGATCCCGCGAATTCAAGCAGGTGGGTCCCATGGTCGTAGCTTCGAACTACCAAATGATAAGGCATGTTACCAGCAGTGACACAAGACGGGTCCCAAGATATCAATAAAAATGTTCGGTCAACACACAAAGAGGACAATTCGAACATCACAGATTTCCCACCTCTATAGTAGCATATGAATTTAAAAAGAGCAATGAGAGAGCTCGCAGAAACAGAACCGTTTTCTTGTCTAGTTTTTTGGAGGATGCTTTTTCCACTCTTTTATACGGTAATACTGTTGACCCAGAGCCTGTTCATATTTCCCTGTATCTTTTGGCTGATAATACTGAGCATTCTTCAGTTTATCTGGTAAATATTGCTGATTGACCCAAGCCTGATCAAAATGATGAGGATACTGATAACCCACGCCACGGTTGAGTGATTTCGCACCTTTGTAATGGCTATCTCTCAAATGATCAGGAACATCTCCAGCTTTGCCCTCTCGAATATCAGCAAGTGCTGCATCTAATGCCATGTAGGCAGAATTGGATTTTGGCGACAAGCAAAGATCGACGACGACGTCTGCTAGTGGGATACGTGCCTCAGGCAATCCCAATTTTTCAGCAGCTAATACAGCGTTCACTGTACGAGCCGCAGCAGCAGGATTACCTAAACCTATATCTTCATAACCGATAACCATCAGACGCCGGCAAATACTTGCCAGATCACCTGCCTCAACTAAACGGGCGAGATAATGAAGTGCAGCATCCACATCACTTCCACGAATCGATTTTTGAAAAGCCGAAATAACGTCATAATGAGCATCTCCATTTTTGTCATGGGTAAGAGCTTTTCTTTGGACACATTCTTCAATGATCGACAGTGTAAGATGAATCCTTCCTTCTTTATCTGAAGGAGTCGATAGTGTAGCCAGTTCCAGCCCATTCAATGCACTCCGCAAATCGCCGTTCGTTGCACGCGAAAGGTGAAGAAGAGCATCTTCGTCTAACTGGATTGCTTGTTGTCCAAGGCCGCGTTCTTTATCCCTTAAAGCATGTTCGACTGCCAACTGGATGTCTTGTTCTGTTAATGGTTTGACTTCAAAGATCTGTGTACGGCTGCGGATCGCTGGATTGATGGTAATATAAGGATTCTCAGTAGTCGCTCCGATCAAGATGATTCGGCCACTTTCTAAATGAGGAAGCAGAAAATCCTGTTTTGTTTTATCTAATCGGTGTACTTCATCCAATAAGAGGATCACTGTACCACTCATTTTTGCTTCTTCCGCTACAACTTGTAGATCCTTTTTTGAATCTGTAGCGGCGTTTAGCATGCGAAATGCATAATTAGTAGAGCCGGCGATCGCACTTGCGATACTCGTTTTTCCAGTACCAGGAGGTCCATATAGAATCATGGAAGAGAGCATGCGAGCATCGACCATGCGGCGTATGATTTTTCCTTCCCCGACTAGATGCTGCTGACCAACGACTTCATCGATCGTTCGAGGTCTCATGCGATAAGCCAATGGCTGTTGCATAGGATTTTCCTCCTTCTTGTTTTTACGTCCCTTAATTATATCATATTTAGCAAGATGCCTAGAAAGAACAGCCTTCTGTTGTTTTGTTTTCATAGCTTATCCAACTAATATTGTGTATGATAAAGTAGGTGAGAAAAATGACGGATAAACAAAAGATAGATGAATTTTTTTGGAATAAAACGACGCCAGAAGTGGCACGGGATTTATTGGGGATGTATTTGGAGCATGACACACCAGAAGGAAGATTAGCTGGATATATTGTAGACGCGGAAGCATACCTAGGTCCAGAAGACGAGGCCGCCCATAGCTATGGTTTAAGAAGAACACCGCGTGTGCGGGCAATGTATGAAAAACCAGGTACGATCTACCTTTACACGATGCATACTCATCGGATTTTGAACATCATTACTCAGCCAGAAGGGATTCCTCAAGGAGTAATGATACGTGCAATCGAACCCGCCGCAATGATTGATCAAATGAGTAAAAATCGTGGCGGAAAAACTGGTCCAGATATCAGCAACGGTCCGGGAAAATTAGTGGAAGCATTAGCAATTCCTCAAGAACTTTATGGTCAGTCTATAGCAGATAGTTCGTTACGCTTAGTTTTTGAGAAAAAAAAGACACCAAAAAAGATCAATGCTTTGCCTAGAATCGGTATCCCAAACAAAGGTGTATGGACAGAAAAGCCGTTGCGTTTTGTTGTGTCGGGAAATCCTTATATCTCTTTACAAAGAAAAAACCAAATCGAGAAAGATTGGGGTTGGAGGAAAGAAAATGAAAAAGAAGGATCTATTAACATATTTAGATGAAATAATTGAAAAACAAGTGACAGACTATGATGTAGCTTTAGATTGGGATACAAAAAATCATACGATCGAGATCGTTGTTCGCTTGTTTGCAGAAAATAAAGCACAATTTGAGATTGATGATGCAGAAGGGATCGTTTCGCAAGAACCAATTATCGAATTTGAAGACGGCGTACTTCTTTTTAATCCTCAGAAATCTGTTTTTGATGAACGCAATTATCTAGCAGTAATCCCTTATGAAGGAAAAAAAGGGTTGGCAAAATCAGTAGCTGATTCTTTAGTGGAATATCTAAATGAAGTATTAGCTCAAGGGCAAAGCGATTTGCTTGATTTTTTGGATGAAGACGATGACGAAGCTGTATTCGAGCTTCACTGGGATAATCAACAACTAGCAGAATTAGTAGAAGTAAAACAGCAAAATGAAGCAGATACTTATTTACCGTACCCAAGTTATTAAGGAGTGACAGATATGAAATGGAATGAAGTAAAAGTAGAAACTGAAAGTGAAGCAGTCGAAGCAGTTGCTAATATTTTGATGGAGGCAGGGGCGAGTGGTGTCGCGATTGAAGATTCTTTAGATGTTGAACATTTTCAGTCGGATCAATATGGTGAGATTTTAGATAAAAATGATTTTACATCGCTGAAAGAAGGCGCACTAGTCATGGCTTATTTTCCGGAAACGACTTTCTTACCGGAAATCTTGCCTTTTATCAAAGATCGTATCACACAATTACCTGAGTTTGGTCTAGCTATTGGAAAAAATAAAGTAACAGTTAGTGAAGTAGAGGAAAGCAACTGGGCAACAGCCTGGAAGAAATACTATCATCCGGTGCGTATTACGCGAATGCTGACGGTTGCGCCAAGCTGGGAAAACTACCAGACAGAAGATCCTCTAGAAAAAATTATCACACTAGATCCTGGTATGGCATTTGGCACAGGCACTCATCCCACGACTTCCTTGACATTGACAGCACTAGAAACAGTCTTGCGTGGTGGTGAAACATTGCTAGATGTGGGAACTGGGTCGGGCGTGCTAAGTATTGCAGCAAAATATCTTGGTGCAAAAGATGTCTATGCCTTTGATTTAGACGAAGTAGCCGTTCGTTCGGCGAAAGAAAATATGGATATGAATGAAATAGCCAAAGATGTCCATGTATCAGCTAACGATCTTTTGACAGGAATCGAGATTGAAAGTGATGTAATCGTTGCGAACATTTTAGCAGATATCATCTTATTGATGATCCCAGATGCTTGGCGTTTACTGAAGCAAACAGGCACGCTGATCGTTTCAGGAATCATTGAAGAGAAGAAGCAAATGGTTCTGGATGCCATGTTAGAACAAGGGTTTATCGTGGATCAAATTTTCCAGCAAAAAGACTGGTATGCAATTATTTTGAAAAAACCAGAGGTGGAATAGATGCAGCGGTATTTTTTAAAAGAATCATATGAATCAAAAGACTATTTTGTTTTAGAAGGGGAAAACTATCACCACATTGTACGGGTTATGAGGATGGAACCCGAGGATGAAGTTTTTTTGGCATTCAATGATCAAATAGCCATTGTTGCAGAAATCACGGAGATTACTGAAGAGGCTGTTTATCTGAAAGAAATTAAAAAAGAAGAAAATCAAAAGGAACTGCCAAGTTCGATTACCATAGCGAGTGGCTATCCTAAAGGGGAAAAGCTGGATTGGATCGTTCAGAAATCCACTGAATTAGGAGCGCAAGCTTTTCTTGGTTTCCCGGCATCAGCCTCTGTCGTTAAATGGGATGCAAAAAAACGTATGAAACGACAACAACGGCTTGAAAAGATTGCTCAAGAGGCAGCGGAACAATCCCATCGGCAGATCGTGCCATCAGTAGAGTTATTGGAAACGAAACAAGATTTATTTGAGCGGCTAGATGATTATGACGTGGTCTTGGTTGCTTATGAGGAATCAGCAAAGCAAGGCGAAAAATCAAATGCAGCCAAAATTCTTAGTGAAACAAAACCAGATAGTCGAATCTTAGCTGTCTTTGGACCAGAAGGTGGATTATCCCGCGATGAAGTCGATTATTTTGTAGAACACAAAGGGATACTTTGTGGATTAGGACCAAGAATCCTTCGTACAGAAACAGCACCTCTTTATTTATTAAGTGCTGCTAGCTATCAATGGGAATTAATGAATCCTTCTTTCAGCTAACGTTCTTCATTAATAAAAGAGTATCGACAGAAAGAATTGAAAAAATAGTCAACAATTTGTATAATAGAAACAATTATTTATACAATGGATACGAAAAATCGTTTGAAAAAGCTTTTAAAAAGCGAACATTTCCGTAAAAAAACGTATAACTGCACGGATTTTGGGACAATTATCAAACAGATATTTGTCCCGATTCCCGTTTTACCGAAAAAAGAAAGGGGGATCGATTCCTGTGACAAAAGAAGAAATTTTAACGGGACCCGGTGTCATAAAGCTCGTTAGTCAATACATGGGTCCCGAACATGTAGCATTTGTTGAGAAAGCATGCGAATACGCGACTGCTGCACATGACGGACAGTTTAGAAAATCAGGCGAACCCTACATTATTCATCCTATCCAAGTCGCAGGTATATTAGCAGATTTAAAAATGGATCCCCATACAGTGGCTACAGGCTTCTTACATGATGTTGTTGAAGATACAGAAATCACTTTAGAAGATCTGAGAGAAGAATTTGGCGATGACGTTGCTATGTTAGTGGACGGCGTAACCAAATTAGGGAAAATAAAATATAAATCCCACGAAGAGCAGCTAGCAGAAAACCACCGAAAGATGCTGCTAGCAATGGCTCAAGATTTACGAGTTATCATGGTCAAATTAGCTGATAGACTACATAACATGCGTACGTTGAAGCACCTGCGAGAAGATAAGCAAAGAAGGATCGCTCAGGAAACTTTAGAAATCTATGCGCCTCTTGCACATCGTCTAGGGATCAGCCGGATCAAATGGGAATTAGAAGATACAGCACTTCGTTATCTAAATCCAAAACAGTATTACCGTATCGTCCACTTGATGCAGACGAAGAGAGAAGAACGTGAAAAATACGTAAGTGGTACTGTTGAAGATATTCGAATAGCGACAGAAGAGCTGGGGATTTTTGCAGAAATCTATGGACGGCCAAAACACATTTATTCAATCTATCGTAAAATGAAAGATCAGAAAAAGCAGTTCAACGAAATTTATGACTTGCTAGCTATTCGAGTGATCGTAGATTCAATCAAGGATTGTTATGCTGTATTAGGAGCAATCCACACAAAATGGAAACCAATGCCCGGCAGATTTAAGGATTATATTGCCATGCCAAAAGCTAATATGTACCAATCTTTGCATACTACCGTGATCGGTCCGGCAGGAAATCCGGTAGAAATTCAAATCCGAACACAGGAAATGCATGAAATCGCTGAATTCGGGGTTGCTGCACACTGGGCCTATAAAGAAGGAAAAAATGAAAAAGTAGAACCAGATGGTATGACGAAACAATTAAGCTGGTTCCATGAGATACTCGAACTTCAAGACGAAAGCTATGATGCTTCTGAATTTATGGAAGGCGTAAAAGGAGATATCTTTAGTGATAAAGTCTACGTCTTCACACCAAAAGGAGACGTTACTGAGTTACCAAAAGGATCCGGACCATTGGACTTTGCATACAGTATCCATACAGATATCGGTAACAAAACCACTGGTGCAAAAGTAAATGGCAAAATGGTGCAGCTTGATTACAAATTGAAAAACGGAGATATCATTGAGATCATGACTTCTCCAAATTCATTTGGCCCAAGTCGCGACTGGTTGAAATTAGTTGCTACTAGCAAAGCAAGAAATAAGATCAAACGTTTCTTCAAAGCCCAAGATCGAGAAGAAAATGTGATCAAAGGCCACGAATCCGTGGTCAAATGTATTACAGATCTAGGATTTACGCCTAAAGATATTTTGACGAAGAACAAACTGCAAGAAGCACTCGATCGTTTTAATTATCAAACAGAAGATGATCTCTATGCAGCTGTAGGGTATGGAGAAGTTAGCCCCTTGACGATGGCCAATCGTCTGACTGAAAAAGAACGTAAAGAACAAAAAATCGAGCAGCAAAAGCAAGAAGCAGAAGAAATCATGAATCAGCCGAAAAAAGAACCTGACAAAATGAAAGTACGTCATGAAGGTGGCGTTGTCATTCAAGGGGTAGAAAACTTACTAATTCGTATCAGTCGCTGCTGTAATCCGATTCCTGGTGATGATATCGTTGGTTATATCACTAAAGGCAGAGGGATATCCATTCATCGTCGAGATTGTCCGAATGTTCAGCCTGACAAACCAAATGTAGCAGAACGTTTGATTGAAGTCGAATGGGAAGATACATCGAATACACGAAAAGAGTATGATGCAGATTTGGAAATTTACGGCTATAATCGTTCAGGCTTATTGAATGATGTACTTCAAACAGTCAATGCGCTAACGAAAAATCTCAACAGCGTTGAAGCACGGACGAATAAAGATAAAATGGCGACGATCCATTTGACGGTTGGTATCCAGAATTTATCCCACCTAAAGAGTATCGTGGATAAAATCAAAGCAGTACCTGATGTCTACAGTGTACGCCGGACGAATGGATAGGAGGACAGATATGAGAGCAGTTGTTCAACGGGTAAGTAAAGCTGCTGTGTCAGTCGATCAGCAAGAAATTGGAAAAATTGGCTACGGCCTACTTGTTTTATTAGGCATTCATGAAACCGATACGCAAAAAGATGTGGACTATCTGGTAAAAAAAATTGCACAAATGCGTATTTTTGAAGATGAACAAGGAAAAATGAATATTAGTGTAGAAGATGTGGGAGGACAAATTTTAAGTATCTCTCAATTCACACTGTTTGCGGATACGAAAAAAGGAAATCGACCAAGCTTTGTGGAAGCCGCACGACCAGAAACAGCTATTCCTTTATACGAATCATTCAATGAAGGAATCAGAAGTCGCGGCATCACAGTCGCTACCGGACAATTCGGAGCAGATATGTCGGTTTCTCTCGTCAATGATGGACCTGTAACGATCATTATTGATTCTAAAAACAAATAAAGTAATCTGGTTTTCACTAGTAAAAACTATGAAACACGTCGCTTAAGTTAGACTGATAAACTCTAACTTAAGTGGCTTTTTTGTCTGCAAAAAGCGCTTCTTTTGTCAGCAGTCGGAAAAAAAGTTAAGCTTAAATTATACAAGTTATTTTTTATAGGAGGTTGCTGAAGATGAAAGAAGTACCAGTAGTAGATATCAAAATCACAGATTTAAAAAAATTGTATCAAAAAGGATACAACATGTTGGAGGAGTTACGCCATGAAGCGGACGCTCCCGTCGTCAAAGCAAAGATTTTCAATAAAGAAGCTATCACGATCTACGGATCATCAGCAGCAAAAGTATTTTATGATCCAAGGAATTTCAAACGAAAAGGTGCTATGCCAAAATTAGTATTGAAGACACTTTTTGGTCAAGGTGGAGTACAGACTTTGGATGGAGCTGCTCATCACCATCGGAAAAATATTTTTATGGATCTAATGACACCGGAAAGAATGGAAGATTATCATCGTATCTTAGATAAGAATCTGACACAAGCACTTGAAGCACAGCATGGTCAATTTGAACTATTTGATTTAAGTAAGATGGTTTTCTTTACATCTATTTGCGAGTGGGCAGGTATCAATTTATCAGCGATTTCTAAAGATGAGGTCGAAAAATTAGCAGAATATCAAATCTCTATGATCAGCGGAACGTTTACTTCTCCGATTGATCACATAAAAGGTGTCGAGAATCGCAAAAAATCAGAAAAATGGGCGCAAGGCTTGATTGAAGAAGCTCGACAAAATCCTGTGGCTGGAAAAGAAAATGTGGCATTATATGCTTTTGCCAATGCCACAGATTTAGATGGTCAGCTTTTACCTCTGGAAGTGGCAGCTGTTGAATTATTGAACATCATCCGTCCAACGGTTGCTCTAACTGTGTGGGCGGCATTGATGGGACATGCACTTTTCAGTAGACCAGATTTGTATCAGCAATTAAAAAATGACTTTTCGACGTTACAAGATCCGTTTATTCAAGAAATGAGACGCTATTATCCTTTCTTCCCAATGCTACCTGCGATTTCGCTGAAAGAAGTAGAAGTAGATGGTTATCGTATACCAGAAGGCAGTTGGGTTATTTTAGATTTATATGGAACAGACCATGATGAACGAACAGTTGAAGCGCCAGATTCCTTTATGATCAAACGGTATGTAGGGAAAGCAAAAGATATTTCCTATAAAGAAGAATATGAGATGATTGCACAAGGCGGGGGAAATTTTCGACAAATGCATCGCTGTGCAGGAGAATGGATCACTCTTCATAGTCTACGTGTGTTTTCCGATCAGCTAGTAAATAAGTTTGAGTTCTCTGTACCTGAACAAGATTGGACGATTCCATTCAATCAGTTTCCGACTTATCCGAATAGCCGAGCGCTACTTTACAAGAATTAGATTAGCATAAACTTATCGAAAAAAAGGAAGATCAAACAGTGCTGATCTTCCTTTTTTCATATTACTATAAATTGATAAGGTCAATTGATCAAAATCCACGAAATGCTTCATCAATGGTTTGATAATCTTCATTGGATAAATGCAAATCTAAAGCTTGGACATTGTCAGATACTTGCTCTGGACGCTTAGCTCCAGGTATAACTACAGACACTCGTGGATTCTTCATGTACCAAGCTAAAACAAGTTGCGCAGGAGTGGCTTGGTATCTTTTAGCAATGGGGCGAAGTACATCGACAGCGGTTAAAATTTCTCTGAAACGTTCTCCTTGGAAATCTGGATTTCTTTTTCGAGGATCTCCTTCACCAAATTGTTTTTCCTCACCAAGTTCATATTTTCCTGTCAGCAAACCGGAAGCAAGAGGAAAATAGGGAACAAAACTGATTTTGTTTTTTTCAAGATAAGGGAATAATTCTTTTTCAGCCTGCCGATGGATCAAACTGTATTTATCTTCTACTACATCGACATATCCATCTGCATTCGCTTCTTTCAATTGTTCTAACGTGAAGTTTGACACACCGACTGCTCGGATTTTTCCTGCTTCTTTTAATTCGTGCAATGTAGCAACTGATTCATTTTTTGGTGTGCTTTCATCCGGAAAGTGGATATAAAAAATGTCGATGTAATCAGTTTGCAGACGTTTTAGTGCATCTTCCACCGATTGTTTGAGAAACTCAGGAGAATTATCAAATGTTCGCCCTTTATTTGGTACATGAGCAGCTTTTGTAGCGATGACGACACGTGAGCGATCATATTCTTTTTCCTTCAGTACCTCGCCAATCAGTTCTTCGGAACGGCCGTTTCCGTAAGCATAAGCGGTATCGATCAAATTGATCCCGCTATTCAAAGCTGTACGAACTACTTGTTTTCCTGTCTCATCTTCCAAACCGTCAAAAAGATTATGTCCTCCAACGGCATTTGCTCCTAATCCAAGCTGTTCTGCGTAGACTTGTGAATGTCCGATTCTTATTTCTGCCATAGCTGATTCCTCCTTTTTGTCTAGTCTAAAACAAAATACCAAAAAGCTGAACTAAAACGTTTTTGTGAGGGGAAATAGTCAGATATCTCTTGACTTTGAGACTGGTTTTTAGTAGGTTATAAGTAATATCGAATGTCAATGAAAGAGCGAGTAAGTTTTTGAAACTTTACAAGAGAGGATCATCGAGGCTGAAAATGATCTAAAGTTTCATTAGCCTAAAGACACTCTGGAGATGGACGAGTGAAAAGCCGTCCCGCGTACGAGCGTTATTCGTAAGAGGAAAGAGAAATCTTTCAAAATTAGGTGGTACCGTGTATGAATTTCATTCACCCTTGTTCATGATGAACAAGGGTGATTTTTTTATTTACATAGCTAAGAAAGGGAGAGAAAACTATGAGTTTCCAAAGACCAAAAGGAACAAATGATATTTTGCCAGGCGAATCAGAAAAATGGCAGTTTGTCGAAGAAACAGCACGTTTATTATTCAGAGATTATCAGTATAATGAAATGCGTACACCGATTTTTGAACACTATGAAGTGATATCCCGAAGTGTAGGGGATACAACGGATATCGTTTCAAAAGAGATGTATGATTTTTATGACAAAGGGGAACGCCATGTGACGCTTCGACCAGAAGGTACAGCACCAATCGTTCGTTCTTTTGTTGAGCATAAATTGTTCGGCCCAGAGTATGCGAAACCGTTCAAAACTTTTTATATGGGACCAATGTTTCGCTACGAACGCCCTCAAAAAGGACGGTTACGTCAATTCCATCAAATCGGAGTAGAAGCATTTGGATCAGAAAACCCTGCAACTGATGTGGAGAGCATGGTGATGGCACTTGATTTCTTCAAACAGTTGGGGATCACGCAAATCCGGCTAGTCATCAATTCATTAGGTGATAAAGAAACGCGTCAAGCCTATCGTCAAGCATTGATCGACTATCTTTTACCTTTTGAATCAGAGCTGAGTGAAGACTCTAAACGCCGCCTTCATGAAAATCCATTACGCGTATTGGACAGTAAAGACAAACGAGATCAAAAATTTGTGGCAGAAGCTCCATCTATCTTAGATTATCTAAGCGAGCCTGCTCAAAAACATTTTGATACCGTTGTTTCCATGCTGGATGCATTGGCTGTTCCTTATGAAATCGACAGTAATATGGTTCGCGGACTAGATTATTACACACATACGATTTTTGAAATCATGAGTGACGCACCAAAAATGGGGGCACAAGCAACGATTTGCGCAGGCGGACGTTATGACAATCTAGTGGAAGAACTAGGTGGTCCTTCAACACCTGGCTTCGGATTTGCAATGGGTATCGAGCGATTACTCTTGACTATGGAGGCAGAGGAAGTAGTTATCCCTGCATTTAATGAGTTGGATGCTTACGTGGTCGCACTCGGAGACGAAACAAATATCGAAGCATTGAAAGTGGTCCAAGCGATTCGAAACTTTGGTTTTTCAGCTGACCGCGACTTCATGAACCGTAAAGCAAAAGCGCAATTTAAGACAGCAGATAAAGCGAATGCCAAATTAGTATTGGTGATCGGTGAAGATGAGCTTGCTAGTCAAACGATTAATGTCAAAGCAATGGCAAGCCGAAAAGAAAAAAGTTTTCCATTAGAAGAGATATATGAACATTTTGATGAAGTCTATGATGAAATGACTTTATTCGAGTAGGAGGAAAAAAATAAATGGCACAAAGAACGATCTATTGCGGATTAGTTTCCGAACAACAATTAGAACAAACAGTTACATTAAAAGGATGGGTACAAAAAAGACGAGACCTTGGGGGAGTAATCTTTATCGACCTACGTGATCGTGAAGGAATCGTTCAAATCGTCTTTAATCCTGAAATCAACAAAGAAGCATGGGAAATCGCGGATAAATGTCGCAGTGAATACGTGATCGAAGTGACTGGGGAAGTTAGAAGACGCGGAGAAAATGCAGTAAATCCTAAAATGGCCACTGGTGAATTCGAAGTGATTGCAAGTGAAATCGTGATTTTGAATCAAGCAAAAACCCCGCCATTTCAAATTGAAGATGATCAAGCAATCAGTGACGAAATACGTTTGAAATATCGTTATTTGGATCTGCGTCGTCCAAAAATGACTAAAAACATCAAATTAAGAAATGCGACAACAAAAGCGATTCGTCATTATTTAGATGATAATGACTTTCTCGATATCGAAACACCTTACCTAGGGAAATCTACACCAGAAGGCGCAAGAGACTACCTAGTTCCTTCACGTGTCCATGCTGGACATTTCTATGCGTTGCCGCAATCTCCTCAATTGTTTAAACAATTGCTGATGAATGCTGGATTCGACCGTTATTATCAAATCGTTCGTTGTTTCCGCGATGAAGATTTACGTGGAGACCGTCAGCCTGAATTTACGCAAGTAGATATTGAAACAACGTTCTTAACAGCAGAAGAAATCCAAACTTACACAGAGGGATTGATTGCGAAGGTAATGAAAGAAGTTCGCGGTATCGAAGTCACATTGCCATTTCCTCGTATGACCTATGATGAAGCAATGGCTCGCTACGGCAGCGACAAACCGGATACACGTTTTGATATGGAATTGATCGATCTAAGCGATACAGTCAAAGAAGTAGAATTCAAAGTCTTCCAAATGGCTCTTGAAAACGGCGGTGTCGTGAAAGCATTGAATGCTAAAGGCGCTGCAGATCGCTACTCACGAAAAGACATGGATCAGTTAGGTCAATATGTAGGACAATTCGGAGCTAAGGGGCTTGCATGGCTGAAAGTAGAAGAAGACGGATTGAAAGGTCCAATTGCTAAATTCATGGGAGAAGCAACAGAAGCAATCATTAAAGCAACAGATGCAAAACCAGGTGACTTGCTGATGTTTGGCGCAGATAAAAGTGAAATCGTCGCTGCTGCATTAGGTGCTATCCGGACACGTTTAGGAAAAGAATTAGGACTAATTGATGAATCGAAATTCAATTTCTTATGGGTAACTGATTGGCCACAATTTGAATTTTCAGAAGAAGAAGGTCGATATGTCTCTGCTCACCATCCATTCACGATGCCAAAAGAAGAAGATATCCCGTTATTGGCTGAAGACCCTGCAAAAGTCTATGCAGAAGCTTATGATATCGTCTTGAACGGTTATGAACTAGGCGGAGGTTCTATCCGTATTCATACTCGTGAGCTTCAAGAAAAAGTACTAGAAACTCTAGGCTTTACAAAAGAACAAATGGAAGAACAATTTGGTTTCTTGTTAACAGCTTTAGATTACGGATTCCCTCCACATGGCGGTATTGCATTAGGATTGGACCGTTTTGCAATGTTATTAGCCGGAGAAGATAATATTCGTGAAGTCATTGCCTTTCCTAAAAACGGAAAAGCAGCAGATGTGATGAGTGATGCACCAAGTATGGTTTCGCCTTTACAATTGTTCGAATTGAATATTGATGTAACGAATATAGAAGAATAGCCGATAAAAAGGTAAAAAGGATTTGTCGAATACGCTTCTTTTGACAACCTTGATTTAATTGAAAAACACTTTATAATGAAGCCATAACATATAAAGCGGGGCTTTTCCATGAAAAAAACATTCGAAAATTGGGCTTATCATGATTACACGACCAAGCTTTCGGTATCTATCGTTTATGCGTTGATCGCATCAGTCGCATTGAATTTCTTTTATCAGCCAGGACATATTTATTCAAGTGGTATTACTGGTCTAGCTCAGATTTTGACGACTTTGTCAAAATCACTGATAGGATTCGAAGTACCGGTATCAACAACTTTGTATTTACTGAATATACCTTTGTTTGTATTGGCGTGGTTAAAAATCGGGAAGAAGTTTACAATTTTCACTTTTATCACAGTCACTTTGACCTCCCTTTGTATCCATATTTTACCGGAAACAGTCCTATCTACCGATCCAATCATCTGTGCGTTGTTTGGGGGGGCTGTGATGGGACTAGGTATTGGGCTAGCGTTGAGAAACGGCCTATCATCGGGCGGTCTAGATATCGTGAGTATCACGATTCGTAAAAAAACAGGAAAGTCGATTGGTTCTATTTCGATCTACTTCAATGCATTGATCGTTTTTGTTGCCGGAATTCTATTTGGCTGGCAATATATGTTTTACAGTACGTTGTCTATTTTCGTCAGTGGAAAAGTAACTGATGTCGTTTATACTAAACAAAAGAAGATGCAGGTAATGATCGTAACGAAACATCCAGAAAAAGTAGTAAATGAAATCCAAAACTGTATGCGTAGAGGGATCACGATCATCAATGAAGCAGAAGGTGCTTATAAGCATGATAAGCAGACAGTATTGATGACGATCGTTACACGATACGAACTGCCTCTACTTAGAGAAGCAATGAAAGCTTCTGATCCACAAGCTTTTGTAAGTATTGCAGAAAACGTCCAGATACTTGGTCGTTTCTATGAGGATGGCATTTAGATCGAGTTTGACAAAAATTCATGAAATACTGCTGTAGACAGACGTTCGTTTGTCTGCAGTTTTTTTCTACCATAGTAGAATCAGCAAAGAAAAACTGCTTTTTTATTTGAAATTTTCTTAAAGTTGAAAAAAAGCATGTTTATTTTTTTAAATTTATGGGATGATAGAAAAAAATAGTAGAGAAAGGACACGATTCTACTTGCTATTTTCACTTAATACCCGTATATTACGAATGAAAAAAGTTTATGAAAAGTTGGAATATTGAATGGAAAAACAAAAAAGGTTAAAAAACAGCCGCTACATCACTGGGTTTGATGGGCTCCGTTCATTAGCTGTGGTGGGTGTTATCTTCTATCACCTTCTGCCAACTAGTATGAAAGGCGGCTATTTGGGCGTTCCGATTTTTTTCGTCGTATCTGGTTATTTGATCACGGATCTGCTGCGGCAGGAATGGGAACAAAATGGAAAAATCAATATTTGGCAATTTTATGTCAGAAGAATGAAGAGACTCTATCCGGCACTTGTTTTTATGCTTGTGACAGCTTCGGCTTATATCACTTTGTTTCAGCGAGGGCTGTTAAACAATCTTCGAGGAGTTGTGGTCAGCAGCTTACTGTATGTCAACAACTGGTGGCAAATCAATAACGGTTTATCTTATTTCGATCGATTTGCTAATGAGTCACCGTTTACGCATATCTGGTCTTTAGCAGTAGAAGGTCAAAACTATTTGGTTTGGCCGATCTTGTTTGTATTGTTGATGGTATTTGTTCGTAAAAGAAAATGGATCTTTTATACTGTGTTAGGTACATCCTTCCTCTCCGCCATCTTGATGATGATCTTGTATACACCAGGAGGCGATCCAACCCGTGTTTATTACGGTACCGACACTCGTCTGTTTTCTATATGGTTGGGAAGTGCGCTTGCGTTTGTTTGGCCAAGTACGCGTTTAAAGAAAAACATCCCGAAACAAGCGAAAAATATTCTGAATATCGCTGGAGGAATCTCGCTTTTGGCACTGATTCTTTGCTTCTTCTTTTTAGATGATCATTACAATTTCATCTATTACGGAGGAATGCTCCTAGTGAGTCTGTTATGCGTAGTGCTAGTTGCAGTGACAGCACACCCCGGAGCAAGTTTGAATCGATGGCTGACAAATCCAGTATTTACTTGGATTGGCAAACGAAGCTATGGCATTTATCTGTATCAGTTTCCAGTTATGATTTTTTATGAAGCAAAGGTGACTGATATTGCCGATCATGTTTTGTTGCATACTTTAGTGGAAATCACATTGATTCTAATCATCAGTGAACTTTCTTATCGATATGTGGAGCGTCCGCTAGCACGTTTTGATTATGGTCGTACATTCCAAGTGATGAAAGGATGGTTCAGCAAACCGATCATCAGTAAGAGCAAACCATGGGTTGTTCCAGGCACATTACTTGTAGCAATTGCACTCGTTGGTTTCGTTACGGCACCGAAAAACGCTGTAACAGCCGATCAAAAACAACTGCAGGCAAAAATCGCTGAAAGTAAAAAATTAGCAGAAGAAACCAGAAACAATTCAGAAAACACCACTAGTTCGGTTGACCAAGCGATCCTTGATAAGTACGAGTTGTCCAAGGCACAAGGGAATAAGGCACAAAAATTAGAACTAACGGCATTTGGTGATTCAGTTATGTTGGATGCTGCAACGGATCTACAAGAACTTTATCCAAAAGTAGTGGTAGATGGAGATGTCGGACGACAATTATATGCCAGTGTACCGTACATTGAAAAATTAAAGGAACAAGATTTGTTGAAAGACACTGTTCTGATTGGACTAGGAACGAATGGCTCATTCTCGGAAGCTCAGTTTGATAGTGTGATGGATGCAATCGGTGATCGAAAAGTATACTGGGTCAATGTCCGAGTACCGACGAAGCGCTGGCAAAATGACGTGAATGCGATGCTTGAACAGATGACGAAAAAATACGACAATATGACGCTGATTGATTGGTACAGCTACAGTAATGACCATAGTGACTGGTTTTATGATGATCAAGTCCATCCAAATCCTGAAGGGATGACACATTACATTCACTTAGTCAGCGAAGCCTTGCTAGGAGGAAGTTCAAGTACGAACAGCAGTGAGACAAACGTGACAGAATGATAGCTACAAAAAACTTCAGGCAAAAACATTTGTTTTTGCCTGAAGTTTTTTTATATTTACCGTGTTTTTAACATTCATATAGATTCAGGAAGCAAAACGGTTGAGTGTGTCTGTAAATAACGTTCTTTTTGTTTTCGGGTGAGTTTTTTGAATGCAGCTTCTGCTTTTGTTGCTTCGCTTCTTGAAGAAAATACTTCTGCATGGATCATCTTAACAGGTCTTCTTTTTTGAAGACGAGTATATTTAGCACCAGTACCATTGTTATGTTCCTCTAATCGTCTAGAAAGATCGGTTGTATATCCACCATAAAATGTCTGATCTTTACAGAATAATACGTAAAAATAATGTTCATTTGCCATAGAGCATCTCACGAATCTCTGCAGTGTATTCTCCATCCATATTGTAAGTGATCAATGGTGGAGCGACTTTGAATCCGTCTAATTTGCCTTCTTTGATTCCTTCAACTAACAAAATATTTGCCTCTTTTCCAGGTTTTGGGTAAACAAATTGGATCCTTTTAGGTGCAATTCGATAGTCTTCCATGACCTGAATGATTTCTAAGAACCGATCAGGACGATGGACCATAGTAAAGCGTCCATTTGTTTTTAGTAGCTTACTTGAAATATCGATCACTTCTTCTAACGTCGTATGAATCTCATGACGGGCGATTGCCAGGTGTTTATTAGGGTTCGTTTTATTTGTTGGCAGCCCTTTGAAATAAGGTGGATTACAGACGACTAAGTCACAAGAATTATGTCGAACGACAGATAAGCTGTCTTTCAGATCGATGGTGTGGACAGTCATTTGTTCATTTAAATGGTTAAGCGCGATACTACGTCTTGCCATGTCTGCTAGACGAGGTTGAAGTTCGATAGCGTCGATAGCCGCCTGGGTTCGTTTACTTAAAAAAAGTCCAACTGCGCCATTTCCTGCACAAAGGTCAACAATCTTCCCTTTTTTAGGTACACGGGAAAAGTGAGCAAGCAGCACAGCATCTAAAGAAAAAGAAAACACTTTGGAACTTTGGATAATCTTGATATCTTCTGCGTATAATTGGTCGATTCGTTCGTCTTCGTGAAGCATGGATTCCCTCCAAAATGAAAAAAATAGTCGTCTGTATTATACTATTTTTATTAAAAAGAACCAAGGTGGCTTGTCAAACCTCTATTTTTTATGCATACTATGACCATAAGAAGGGAAAGGAAGAGACTATGTTTTATCGATTTATGCGCGGGGTAGTTCGAGTACTATTAGCCTTAGTTAATGGAAATGCCCGCTATGAGAATAAAGAAGTTTTACCGCAAGATGAGAATTACATACTAGTTGCTCCCCATCGTACTTGGTGGGACCCATTATATCTGGCGGTAGCTGCAGCACCCAAGGAATTCAGCTTTATGGCAAAAGAAGAACTGTTCAAAAATCCAGTTCTGCGATTTATATTAACTCGATCCAATGCTTTTCCAGTTAAAAGAGAAAATCCAGGACCAAGCGTCATTAAAACACCTGTAAAGATTTTGAAATCGACAAATTTGAGTTTGATCATGTTTCCCAGTGGGACAAGACATGCTACAGAACTTAAAGGCGGAATGGCATTGATTTCCAGAATGTCTAAAGCGAAAATCGTGCCAGCTGTATATCAAGGTCCGTTGACACTTGGGGATCTGTTCAAGCGTCAGAGAGTGACAGTGCGTTTCGGCGAACCAATCGACTTATCAGATATCAAGAAAACGGATAAAGAAGGTATGGCGGAGATCGAACGACGAACACAAGCAGCTTTTGACAAATTGGACAAAGAAGTGAACCCTGATTTCAAATATGAAGTCAAAAAAAAATAAAATGATAAGTTTATGCGTGGGCGGTCTTTTGAATCTACTGTCCTGTTCAGTTCAGACTTTTTCAATGAAAACGAGGGAGAGACGTCAAGTCTGCCCTCTTTTTGCGTTCCAATATGTAAAATAGAAGACAGGTGTCATGTAATGGATCAAAGTGTTATAATAATTAGAAGGACATTTTTTGAGGTGATTGAATGCGTTTTTTACATACAGCCGATTGGCATATCGGAAAAAAACTACAAGGTTATGACTTGATTGAAGACCAGCGTCATGTACTATCTTCTATACTAGATATCGCGAAAGAAGAAAAAGTAGAGGCAATCGTGATTGCCGGAGACTTATATGATAGGAGTGTCCCAGCTGTTGATGCCGTAGAATTATACAATGAATTGATGGTCGATTGGAATTTAAAGGAAAAGATCCCGATTTTTGCTATATCAGGAAATCACGATAGCAGTACGAGACTTTCAGCGGGTACGCCATGGTTCAGTTATTCGAACTATTTTTTGCGAACACAGCTAGCAGAAGCATTTGAACCAGTCGAGTTTAAAAACGTACAATTTTTCTTTCTTCCTTACTTTGAACCAATTGCAGCGAGATTATATTTTGAAGATGACAATATCCGAACGATCAAGCAAGCGGTAGCCAAGGTGATAGATAAAATGCAGGAGCTATTTGATTCAGAAAAAAAACAAGTATTGATTAGCCATTTTTTTGTAATGGGAAGTGTAAAATCTGATTCGGAAACGAAAATCGAAGTAGGCGGGTTGGATTCGATCCCTGGTGAACTACTTACACCGTTTGATTATGTAGCACTAGGACATTTGCATAATCAAGCTGCTTTGAGACAGGATAATGCTCGCTATAGCGGTTCCCCATTGAAATTCTCTTTATCTGAGATCAACCAAAAAAAAGGCGTATGGATCGTTGACCTGACAACAGGCCTGGAGTTGAATTTTAGGGAGATCGAACCCCTGCATGATATTGAAGAAATAACAGCGAGTTTCAAAGAATTGCTGGATCCTGCCTTTTATCAGTCCGTCAATCGGGAGAATTACATCTATATCTATCTCACTGATAGAACGATCATCCCGAATATGATGAACCAGCTTCGGCAAATATATCCTCGTATTTTGGGGATTGAACGGGCAAACGGTCGAGCAGAACAAACAAAGCGCAAACGAAAAGTACTAGAAATGAAAGATCCTCAAAAATTAGCAGAAGCATTTTTTAGTGAAATGACGGAAGAGCAGCTAACTGCAAACCAAGAAAAATGGCTCGGAGAAACGTTGCAAGAAATCATGGAAATGGAATGATCAAGAATGAAACCGAAAAAATTACAACTTAAAAATTTTGGTCCTTTTATCAATGAGACCGTAGATTTTTCACGTTTGACAGAAGCACCGCTTTTTTTGATCAGCGGGAAGACAGGAGCTGGCAAAACGACGATTTTTGATGGGATCACCTTCGCACTTTTTGGTGAAACTTCCGGAAGACTTCGCTCTGGAAAAGAGATGCGTTCTTTGTTTGCTACACCAGACGAAGAAACAAGCGTGACTTTTTCTTTTGAACATCAGCAGATGAGCTATGAAATCGAACGAAAACCAGAACAAGTTTTAGCAAAACGAAAAGGAAACGGAACAAAAAAACAGGCAGCCAAAGTAACGTTGACCATTTTTGATGGGAAAGGAAAAGAAATAAAACAAATCACAAAACGTACAGAAGCAGATCAGTTGATCAGAGAACTGATGAATCTCGATGCGAAACAGTTTTCTCAAATCGTTTTACTACCCCAAGGAGAATTCCGTAATTTTTTGGTTTCATCAAGCAGTGATAAAGAGACTGTTTTACGTCATTTATTCGGTACTCAATTTTTCCAACAGTTCAATGAGCGATTAAAAGAAAAAGCAAAACAACAGCAACAAAAATTGGATCATTTAGAGCAAGAGCTGCATCTTCTGCAAAAAAGGTTTGTTTTAGTCAAAGAAGAGGAACCAGCAGCAGGGTTTGAAGCCGTTTTAGCCCAATGGACAAACCATCAGGCAATACTCGAAAAACAAATCACGGAAGAAAAAGAAGCTCTAACGGAACTTCAGGAAAAACAAAAGCAACTAGAAAATTCCTACTATCGTTTTGAAAGCTTGAAAAAAAGTTATGAAGAAAAAACGATATTAATAAACAAGCAAAAGGAATTAGCTGCTCAAAAAGACGAAATAGAGGAAAAGAAACGATGGATTGGGTATTATGAATTTACGCAACGATTAGTCGAACCAATCCAGCGCCTACAAGAAATAAAAGTTGAAAAAATAGAACTGTCACAAAAAAGTAGTGAGCAAACAAAGAAACTAGCGATGACTACGCAGAATTATGAAGAGTGGCAAAAAAATGAAGCAAACCGCGTACGCCGACAAACAAAAATCAAAGAAGCTGCTCAAAAACTGCAAAACAAACAGATGATGGTGCCAATTGTCGAATCCTTACGTAGTAAAAAACAAGACGCAGAACAATTAACAATTTCATTGGATAAAGAAGAATTGAATGCCGAGAAGCTGTATCAAAATCTCGCTATCTATCAGGAAAGAACTCGAATTCTTCAAGAAAATTTACTGGATCAGGAAAAACTGCAAGAAGATCGTCTTGCTTTTGGACAGTTAAAATATCTAGATGAAAAGCAGCAAGAAATAGAAAAACAAAAAGCAAAAGACACTGGGTCGCTCGCACAGATAAGAGAAGAACTCAAAAAAGCAACTGAAGAAATAACAAAAAATAGTCAGCTATTGAAAGAACAGACAGAACAAGCAGAACAGCTGAAAAGCCAATGGGCAAAGCAGCAAATTGCTCGTCTTCAGCTTTTTTTGCGTCCAGGGGAGCCATGTCTTGTTTGTGGATCAACGGAACACCCCATACAACAATTAAAACACGAACAGCCAAATAAGGAAGATATCTTAAAAGTAGAACAACAACTGGCAGAAGCTGAGTCTGCTGTAGAAAGAACTCAGCAAATCATTGCCAAAAGTGAAGCACATGAAAATAATCTTCAACAACAATTATCAGATTTAGAACAAAAAATCATGGCAACGAATATACAATTGGCTGAACAAGAAGAACACTTGCAACAGGCTTTGAAAAAGGCATTTCCTGAGATAACAGAACAAAAAACAAAAACAACTCTTGTAGTAATCGAACAATCTTTAGATAGACGAAAAAGCAAGATGGCCAATGCAAGAATAGAGCTGGAAGAAATAAGACAACAAGCAGAAAAGCTCGAACAACAATTAGCTGTCTACAAACAGCAGCAGACAGAAAAAAATAATCAGCTCCAGCAACTGCAAGGAGAAATCAAAAGTTTAGAACAACAATTGCAAGATACGGATAGTAACTGTTTAGAAGAGGAGATACGACGACTTGAAAAACAGTTAGAAGAAGACTCGAATCAACTAGCTGTTGAGCAGAAAGCAGGAGTGCAATTGTTGCAAGATCTTCATACGCTTCGGACACAGCTTGATCTTCAACATGAACAAATAGAAAAAATAGATGAAAAAATAGAAAAGGAACAAGAAAGAATAGCTAAAAAGTTAGAAAGCCAGTCGTATTTTTCAACAATTGAAGAAATCTGTGCATTTGCACAACAGCAAGCACAATATAAAGAAAACCAACGTACAGTTACTTCTTATCATGAAGAGCAATTAGTGACAGCTGACCGGCTGCGTCAATTAGAAAATATCCAGCTAACTGAGACATTCCCAGATACAGAAGAGATCAGCCAACAGTTAGAAGAAATAAGACGTATGATCGAAATAAAGCAAGAAAAGATATACGGTTTACAAGAACAAAAAATTAGTAATCAAAAAATCTACGATGAATGTCTTTCGATTTATCACACAAGCCAGACGAAATTAGATGAGCTTACGCAATTACAGCAGCTTTCGCAAACATTCAACGGAGAAAATCCTAAGAAGACTAGTTTGGAACGGTATGTGCTTCAGGTTTATCTTCAAGAAGTGTTACAAGTAGCAAATGATCATCTCCAACGTTTAACGAAAAATCGTTATCAATTTGAGCTAGCGGATACCATTGGCAGTTATCGAGGGAAAACCGGATTAGAAATCAATATCTATGATGATCAGGCAGGTATGTCTCGAAGTGCGCATACCCTGTCTGGCGGTGAGAGTTTTATTGCAGCACTTTCTTTAGCATTAGCTCTTGCCGATGTGATCCAGACACAAGCTGGTGGTGTAGCAATCGATGCATTGTTTATTGATGAAGGATTTGGGTCATTAGATGAAGAAGCTTTGGAAATGGCAATGGAAGCTTTAGAAACGATCGAAAGTGAAGGAAGAATGATCGGCATCATTAGTCATGTAAGAGAATTGAAAGAACGAGTATTACAACAAATAAGAATTGATACAGAAGGTAGCGGACAAAGCAAAATACGCTATCAACTTGGATAAAAAGGGAGATTGGTAACTATGAAATGGAGTATTCCAGAAAAAGTCATTGCACGTGGACGTCAATACTTGCAAGAAGGCCGAGTGTTATCGGTTGTCCCTGACCAAGAAGAAAACGTGTGGCATGCAGAAGTCTTGGGCAGTGAATTGTATATGGTTGATTTGGATGGTACAGCAAAAGAGATAGATTACTGCCAATGTCCCTATTGGGAGGAACATAAATATTGTAAGCATACAGTTGCTGTGGAACTTTATTTACGGTCGAAAAATCTATCTCGTATCATGAAAAAAGACCAGCCAATGCTAGAACCGGTAAAAGCAACAAGTGAGGGAGAAATCATTGCAAAAGGTTTTTCTCGTCTAAAAACACAAAACAATCCTCAAGCGGTGCAACCTTTGATTATTGAATACCAAGTAGAAACGATTGAGACTAATCAGTATCACCCAGAGCTTTCTATTTTGGCACTTTACTTGCGTATCGGTTCATTGGCATCACCGAAAAAAACATATATCGTAAAAAACATCTATGATTTTTTACAAGCTTACACAGAAAAAGAAACTTACACTGTTAATAAACAGTACCAGTTTCGTCTAGATAAACGGGCGTTTCAAAAAGAAGATCAAAAAATACTCACGCATCTTGCAGGAAGTGCTCAGACGCATCAATTATTAGGTACGAACGGCTTACAAGTCAAAGGAAAACTAGATAAAAGATATCTGCTTCTCCCAGTAGAACAAGCCCGCTTCCTGTTAGAGCAGATGAATCAGACTACACGTTTGCATCTGCAGATAAATGAACAAAACGATCAAGGAATACAATTTTCCGATCAAAACAAACCTTTATCATTCAAAGTGGAAAAATTTGGAGAAGATTATTTGCTGCAAGCATTGAATGATTTTGATTTTTTCTTTATGCATTATCAGTGGGGAGTTATCCAAGGGACATTTTATTCTCTGACGAAATATCAACAAACGGTTTATCAAACTTGGAAACAATTGATTCGCCGATTGGAGAAACCAGAAGTAGTGTTCAAGAAAAAAGAATTACCGTCTTTGTTTAAAGAGATTATCCCTCTGCTGTCAGAGATCGGCGACGTAGCTATTGCCCCTGCAGTAGAAGAGGAAGTAGCAGATATCCCCGTCGAATTTATTTTCTTTTTCCGAAAAGCAAAAGGAAAAATCCAAGCTCGAGTCGATTTCGTCTATGGTGAAGTCATCTATTCGACTGACCCGAAGCATGAGGTCTCGACAGAACAGGCTTTTCAGGTGTTACGTGACACAGTAGAAGAGAAACGAGTACTTGATCTATTCAGAATGTATCGCTACCAGAAAAATGAAACTGGTTATGAACGTCCATTGCCAAGCGGGGAAGAACTATATGCCTTTTTCCGCACAGAACTATCTGTCTTCCGTCAGTTTGGTGAAGTCAGACTTGGAAGAAAATTGCGAGAGTTGTATTTAGATGCGCATAAACATCAACCGAAAATCGAAGTAACCGAGACCGGTTCATGGCTCGATATTCGATTCGATGTGACAGGGATAGAGGAGCAAGAAATCGATCATGTCCTGCAAAGCTTGCTGAGAAATGATGCTTTTTATACATTAGAAAATGGTCAGGTTCTTTCTTTTGATTCAGAAGAATTTCAACAAACAAGCCAAGTGTTGCAACAATTACGGGAATCGATACGTACAGAAGAAGGAACGATCCATGTACCTAAAAATCAAGGATTGATCATTCAAAATCAATTGGAAAAAAGCAATGCTACTTTTAGTGAATCGTTCCAAACGATGGTACAAGATCTCATTCATCCAGAAAGATACCAGGCACAGCTTCCCAAAGGATTGAATGCAACGATGAGAGATTATCAAAAGCAAGGTTTTCGATGGTTGAAGATGTTAGGTCATTATCAGTTTGGCGGTATTTTAGCCGATGAAATGGGACTTGGGAAAACACTACAGACAATTGCCTTTTTACTTTCGGAAAAAGAAGAACGGAAAAGCTTCTCTGCTTTGATCGTAGCGCCTGCGAGCTTAATTTACAACTGGCAGGCAGAGGTGAGAAAATTCGCCCCTTCTTTAAGTATCCAAGTAATCAATGGGAATAAAAAAGAACGTGAAGAATTACTGGCTAAAGACACAGATATCCGAGTGACTTCTTATGCCAGCTTAAGACAGGATCTAGCTAATTATCAGTCGCAAAAAATTGATTATTTGATTCTTGATGAGGCACAAATGGTCAAAAATAGCAGTACGAAAACTGCACAAGCATTGAGAGAATTAGCTGTACCTCAGCGGTTTGCACTGAGTGGGACACCAATCGAGAATAATTTAGAAGAATTGTGGTCATTGTTTGCAACGATTATGCCAGGATTTTTCCCGACTAAAACAAAATTCAGGGAACTTGCCGCAGAAGAAATTGCGCAAATGATTCGACCGTTTATTTTACGGCGAGATAAACAAACTGTGTTGAAAGACTTGCCGGAAAAAACAGAGATGAATCTATATTCTGCACTTACAGAAGAACAAAAAACTGTTTATTTAGCTTACTTGCGTCAAATGCGTGAAGAAATCACATCAATGGATTCTGAAGCATTCAAGAAAAACCGGATCGGGATACTTGCTGGTCTGACAAGACTGCGACAAATTTGCTGCGATCCTCGTCTGTTTATTGAAGATTACCAAGGCGGTTCCGGCAAGCTCGAACAAGTAAAAGATCTACTGGTAGCTGCCAAAGAGAACAAACGAAGAGTTTTGCTGTTTTCTCAATTTACAGGGATGCTGACTATCTTGCAAGAAGAGTTAGCCGAGCTAGGGATCTCGACATTTTATTTAAGAGGCAGTACGAAACCACAAGATCGGTTAAGTATGGTAGACGCATTTAATGCTGGCGAAAAAGATGTTTTTCTGATTTCCTTAAAGGCTGGGGGAACTGGATTGAATCTCACGGGAGCAGATACGGTCATCTTGTATGACCTTTGGTGGAATCCTGCCATTGAAGAACAAGCTGCTGGACGTGCACATCGGATCGGACAAAAAAATGTGGTAGAAGTGTGGCGTATGATCTCTGAAGGAACGATTGAGGAACGCATGGATTCACTCCAGCAAGAAAAACGCGAACTGTTCCAAAAAGTGATCCAAGGTAATGAAGAACAGTTGACGAAACTGACTGAAGAAGACATCCGCATGATTTTAAGTGTAGGAGAAATCGAGGAGTAAGAGACTCGAAAAAGCGTTCAGTAATGGGTAAGAAAGCCTTTCTAAAGAAGCGATTGTTTATTTGATTTAAAAAATAGCAAGGAGGCTGGGATTCCATTTTATCCCAGCTTCCTTGCTATCATTTTTTTATTTCTATTTTTAAAGGTTATACAAAGATTGTCTTCATTGTCTCTAACAGCTGATCAAAAGAAGAAATCTCGATATCGCAAATTGGAGTCTGTTCAATTTTGCGTTCTCGATGGTTGAACCAAAGCGCTTGCCAGTTAGCACTTTTTGCACCTAGAACATCATTGTCGTAATTATCGCCAACGTATAAGGTCTCTTCTGGAAGCATATGAAATTCTTTCTCAGCCAGCTGAAAAATCTCTTTTTCTGGTTTTTGGAAACCTGTTGCTTGAGAAATGAGCATATTGCGGGAAGGAATCCAATTGTTCAATTGAAGTTGCTTCAGTTTTTTTGTCTGATGGTCAGTCGGCCCATTTGTGATAATTCCTAATGGGACATTCTTTTCCTTCAAGAAATCGAGGGTTTTTTTGACCTCCTCATGCAAGCAGATATTATCAAGTTCTTCCTCGTAAATTTTTTGAAATAAGAGGCCATCTTCTTCCGTAATATGAGGGTAGTCTAAATCTTTTAGTGATTGGCTGATCCGATGTGCTCGCATATATTCTAGTGTCCAATCTCCTGCCATTACTTTTGGGAAGTTTTCATCACTATGATGGCGGAACCGGATATATAGTGGATGCATATCTGCATCTGAAACAAGCGGAACGACTCTTTTGACCGCGTTTCGAAATGGCTGCTGCTGATCATACATCGTATCATCAACATCAAACACAACTGATTTAATCAAAATTTTACACGCCTTTCGGTTTTCATTGATTTTTTCACAAATCCTTGACTATTGTAACAGAAAAAATTGTCTAAAAAAGCTGATAAATAAAGGTTTTTCTTACTATATTTCTATTTCCTTGACAGAATAAGGTTTTTATATTTCAGTTTTTTTCACTAAAAATCGTGAAACACGTCAATAAGTTTGATGAACAAATTAATCATTATGGTAGAAGTCGATTGATTTATTTTAATGCAATCTCTGTGGAATTTTCGAAAGATTTATTTTTTTAATACAGTCTCAATATAACTATTCAAACATAAAATAACGTTATTTGATTTATTTGTTTATAGTAAATTTTATTTAGTAATCATTGCTTTAAAATACTACGCTTATATAACAGAGAAAATAAGCGTTATAATAAAGAACAGTATTATTTAAAATGACAGAAAACATTACTATTAAAGAAATAAAAAACATAAAAAATCTTAAGAAATCGGTTTCATTTAGCTTTTGAGATAAAATAATAGTACAGTTTTATACGCTGTTTCATATGTTTAGAAAATTTGAATTAGATTTGAAAACTCTAATTTTTAAATGATAAAAAAAGCGAGAATGCTGGTTTTACTGTATATTAACCTTAGATAACTTTCATTTTTTTAAAAAAATTATGAAAAAAAGGTAGCTATTTAAAAGTTGATTATGTATAATAGAAACAGATGGGAGATTATTATGATCTTCTGTTACAAAAAAGTGATTCTTATCACGAAAAGGAGTGGTGCACGTTGTTAACATTATATACTTCCCCAAGTTGTACTTCCTGCAGAAAGGCTCGTGCGTGGTTGCAAGAACATCAGATTCCATTTGTTGAACGTAATATTTTTTCAGAACCATTGAACAGTTCTGAATTAAAAGCGATTTTACAAATGACAGAAGACGGAACAGAAGAAATCATCTCGACACGTTCCAAAGTATTCCAAAAACTGAACATGGATTTAGATGATCTGCCGTTACAAGAATTATTGGAACTTGTGCAAAACAATCCTGGATTGCTTCGCCGTCCAATCATGATTGATGATAAACGTCTGCAAGTTGGTTTTAATGAAGATGAAATTCGTCGGTTCCTACCGCGCGATGTACGACAATTAGAATTACGTCAAGCACAATTGATGGCTGGATTATAGAAGGATAATACGAAACTTGGAAAAGACTATTACAAAGATAGTTTTTCCAAGTTTTTTTGTTTTTACAAAAAGTATTCTTGATTAGATGTATAAAAAGGTAGTAGAAGATGATGATTGCACGAAAAATAGAGAGGGAAAATTAGCTGAAAAGTCGGCTATATAGTATTCGTCTGCCAAAAATGTTATAGTTAAATAAGATAGCTTGAAAGGTTGAAAAATCCGCTGGTTTTATTAAATTCGCTTAACAGCGAGATTTTTTTTCTTTACATTTAAGCTGATTTCGCTACAATGAATCTATATTAAACATTGTGGCAAAGTGAGGTGTAGCAAAATGGAAATGGAACATATTAATGAAAATACGATCCGTGTACTAATTGGTCATGAAGATTTAGAGGAACGGGGCGTTTCATTTTTGGATTTACTTGGCAATCACAAAGAAATCGAAAATTTCTTTTATAGTATTTTGGAAGAAGTTGATATCGAAGAGGAGTTCCGAGGAAGCGAAGCTGTCACTTTCCAAGTTTTGCCAAAAGGAGACGGATTAGAACTGTTTATCAGTAAAAATCTTCCGGATGAAGAAATTTCTCAATCAGAAGATTCTACTGTTGATTCAGAAGATGTGAGTGACTTTCTTCGTCAGCAGATTATTGGCAGCGATCCGGAGGAAGAATTATCTGGAAGCGCCCTAGAAGAACAGGAAAGACAAGCAACTTTTGCTTTTGAAGATTTTGAACAAGTGATCCAACTTGCAACAGATGTCGAACTAGAGTCTGCTTGGACTGATTTGTATTTATTCGAAGAGCGCTATTACCTAGTCGTTCACTTCTGGATGGAAAATCTCAACCAAGCGGATGTAGAGAATCAGATTGCTCGAATTTTGGAGTTTGCTGAAAAGAGCGATCGTACACCAGAAACATTGAATGAATATGGACAATGTCTGATGGCGCGTAATGCTATCGAGCGAACGAAATTTTATTTTGTATAAATCAGCATTATAGTAAGAGACTGTGACAAAAATTGTGTCGCAGTCTTTTTTTCGTATAAATGTGTTCAAAAGCTTGCATCTGCGGTAACAAGCCCAACCAAACGAAAAATATTGGGAACTATTTTTGTTTAGCTGTTCTTATTACTTGATGCAGAATAGCTTTTTCACGCCCTCTTTTTTCGTGTAAATAAATTCTTAGACGTAAATAAGTTCAGAGGGAGAAAAATGCTGCTTGCAATGAATGAATATAATAAGTGCTGTTTTGCTAAACATGCAGAAAAAGGAAAGAAATATTATTGTCGTGGCTGTCGAAAAAGAGTGATTTTGAAAAAGGGAAAGAAAAAATGTGCTCATTTTGCCCATCAAAAATCAGATAACTGTTCGGTCTTTAGTGAAAGAGAATCAAAAGAGCACTTACAGTTAAAGGAATGCTTCATGGATTGGCTGGGACAGTCAGTAGAACCAGTATTTTTGGAAGCCTATTTGCCGAGGTTGCGGCAAAGGCCGGATATTTTGTTGGCGAATCTAGCAATAGAAATCCAATGTTCTAGACTGTCTCACCAGAGATTTATTGAAAGAACCCAAAATTATTTGAATAACAGTTACCAAGTATGGTGGATACTTGGTAATTCTTTTCTTGGACAATCGCAATTCTCATTGATAGAAAAAAGTTGCTGCTACTATAATAGAAAAAGAGGAGTGCATTGCTGGAAAGCTGATCTCAAGAAACAAAAGCTTTATTTGTATCATCATATTACAGAGACTGTATCAGGGCATATTTCCTTTTGCAGTAGCTGCTGGACTTTTTCTAGTAGGGACCTTAAAGAAATATTCACTAGTAACGAAATTAAAATGAACCAAATGAAAAAAATAGAAAAAGTGAGTGAAGATGGGAAGAAATGGCTGACACGCCAACTTATTCACAAGCAAAAGAATACAGTATCCATACAAGAACAATGCTACTTGCGTCATAAACATCTTTTGCATCTATCATCGTGGATCTATCAAAAAAGTCGGTTTTTCTTTTATTTACAAGAACAGGTTTTTCTTTATCGAATGTTGTACGAAGAAGCCTTGGAAAACCAGAAAGTTCCTGATTTCAACTCATGGCTTTGCCAAATAAAAGAACATAAAAGGGAATGGCTTTTTCCTATGATTGATGAAGAGATGGTCTATCAGCAGTTTTTTAACGAATGCATACACTTGTCTTCTTTGAAAAAATAGTAAGTATAAAAATAGGCTAGGAATCGGTTTTCTATGTAAAACAAGATTTAGTTATGCTAAAATTGATGGAAGCAGACACATGAATGAGTAGAAAAGTTAGATGCTGTGACATGTGGATGTTAGACTATGATCTATTTTGATAGATAGAGCTAAGGGAAGAAAAGGAGTGGATTTCATGGAAGTAAAGCAGTTGCCAAAACGAGAAGAATTGCCTGAAAATTTAACTTGGGACTTGACCAAGATCTTTTCAAGCGACCAAGAGTTTGATGAGAAATATTTGGAATTATCAGAAGAGTTAAAACAATCTGAAAAACACAAAGGAACACTTGATCAAGGCGCTTCTCAATTTTTAAATGCGATTGAATTCGTATTGAGGGTTTATCGCCAAACTGAAGTCATTTATGTATATGCGCACCTTAAAAACGATCAAGACACTGGAAATACAGATTACCAAGCGCTTTATGCAAGAGCAAGCAGTCTGTTTTCGAAAGTTAGTGAAGCCGTTTCCTGGTTTGAACCAGAAATATTGCAATTGTCAGATGACCAGATTTGGCAATATTTCAAAGAAGAACCAAAATTGGAAGTCTATCGCCATTATATCCAGCAAATAGTAGATAATCGAGCCCATGTCTTATCTGCTGAGCAGGAATCTCTTCTTGCTGGAGCAGGTGAAATCTTTGATGCTTCAAGTGATACATTTGCTGTTTTGAATAATGCAGATCTAGTTTTTCCAACGATTGAAGGAGAAAATGGTGAAATAGTCCAATTATCTCATGGCGTGTATGGTCAGTTGCTAGAAAGCACGGATCGAAGGGTGCGCGAAGCAGCATTTAAGGGATTGTACAGTGTTTACGAACAATTTAGAAATACATTTGCTTCTACTTTAGGCACACATATAAAAGGACATAATTTTAAAGCGAAAGTCCGTAATTACAGCTCTGCCAGAGAAGCGTCTTTGAGCAATAATCATATTCCTGAAAGTGTATACGATACTTTGGTAGACGTGGTAAACAAGCATTTGCCTTTGTTACATCGATACATGGAATTACGGAAACGTTTATTAGAAGTGGAAAAACTGCACATGTATGATCTTTATACACCGGTCTTAGGGGAAGCTCCAATTACCTTTACGTACGAAGAAGCAAAAGAAAAAGCTTTAGAAGCACTGAAACCAATGGGTGAAGAATACATGGCCATCGTAGAAAAAGCATTCTCTGAACGTTGGATCGATGTTGTCGAAAATAAAGGGAAACGAAGCGGTGCTTATTCTTCGGGAAGCTATGACACAAATCCATATATTTTATTGAATTGGCATGATACGCTGGATCAGCTATTTACGCTTGTCCACGAAATGGGACATAGTGTTCATAGTTATTTCACTCGTTCGAACCAGCCTTATGTGTACGGCGACTACTCCATCTTTTTAGCAGAAATTGCTTCGACAACGAATGAAAATATCCTAACGGAGTATTTATTGGAAACAGAAAAAGACCCTCGTGTACGGGCTTATGTACTCAACCATTACTTGGATGGGTTTAAAGGAACAGTTTTCCGCCAGACACAATTCGCTGAATTCGAGCATTTCATGCATACGGAAGATGAAAAAGGTGTGCCATTGACTAGTGAATACCTAAGTGATAGTTATGGTAAATTGAATGCAAAATATTATGGTCCAGCAGTCGAAGAAGACCCAGAAATTAAATTCGAATGGTCACGGATACCGCATTTTTATTATAATTACTATGTTTTCCAATACTCGACTGGCTTTTCTGCTGCTTCAGCACTGGCGAAGAAAATACTAAACCAGGAACCAGAGGCACTAGAGAACTACTTGGCTTACCTAAAAGCAGGTAACAGCGATTATCCTGTGGAAGTAATGAAAAAAGCAGGAGTTGATATGACACAGGCTGCATATATTGAAGATGCAATGTCGATGTTTGAACAACGTCTAAATGAATTAGAAGAATTGATCGATCGTTTATAAGGCTTTCTATTTTTGATTTTCTCGAATAGAAACGAAAAAAATACGTCGGCTCTCTTGTAAGGGAGTCGACGTATTTTTTTAATTAGAAAGCAAGTGTAAATGGCTAGTTCTTGAATGGAACTGAGAATCATTTGTATGTAAATGTTCACCATTAAAAACTTGATATGAGTTATCTGTTGTTTTACACAGCTCTGTGATTCTCCAAAGGCTACTTGTACCTTTTACTTCTACTAAAACACCAAAATCACGGTCGCAGGCATAATTGTAAACGACTGCAGAAGGGTGTTTTGTGATGCCCATTTCCCGAGCAATTTTTTGATCAGAAAAGAATACTTCTTTAACGAAGTCAGACTGACGATCTTCTTTAAACATATTCAAATCGCCGCCGATTTCTTCAAATATGGATTCAGCAAGTTCTTGAGAATATGGTATGTCATTACAGCCGACTGCTTCTTGCAATTTGATCAAAAAACGGCGGCCTTTTTTCTTTCCTTGAAACTGCGCCGCTTTGCAGTCCAATGCTGCAGAATAAGTCATTGAGAATAAGTGATTACGTTCCTCAAGATTGTTCTGAGAAATTCCTTTTTGTTGCATGACATCCCCAATTGTCTGCAAATTGACCAAAGGAAGAAAGCGAAATTGCATCTTTTCTTTTGATGGTGTCCCGTACTCTTCTTCGATAAATTGTAATAACTGTTGTTCCATTTCGAAACAGTATTCCCCTAAAGGATTAACAAATAAATAGATTTCGATCATATGAATCTCCCCCAAAATAGATTCTATACAACTAGTGACTAGATTCTTTCACATCCTATAACTTAACAGAAAAAAGTAAAAAAATGAACTCAAGTGCCTTGTGAAAATGAAAGGTTTCTAATTTTTAGCTTCAAGCATACGTTGGATCTTGTTCTTAGCAGGACGATAAGGTAAAGAAAAACGTTTTAAAAAATTTATAAAAGCAATTTTTCCCACAGATGCATCCCCTACCTCTAGTTCCAGTTCAAAATCGTGTAGATTGTCTCCCCAGCTTTCATCAATAGCTAAAAGTCCTTCTTCAATAGGGAATTCAGCCCGTTTTGTTGTAAGCTTTCCGGTTTGGATTAATGAAGCAGGATCGATATTCAAATCAGAAAGTTTTTGAAAAACTGCGCCTGAACGAGGCAGACGTTTTTCGAAGATAAATGCTTCTGCTTCTTCTGTTATAAAGGTATCCGTTGTTTCGAGACGCCCTTTTTCAGCAGGTGTTTTTAATGTATATTCAGCTTGATGACCAACGAAACGGATCCGTAGGCCACAATTTTGTTTCTTCAGCTGTTCATCAACGGTATCGAAATAAATATTAGTCTGTACACGGAAATCTTTATCTGTTAATTGATAGTGAGCGATGAATATCTCGTACTCTTGCTTTGTCAGCATAGATTTATATTCGATTTCAAGCATTTGTGTCATTTGATCGACTCCTTTTTGTCTATTTTGCCTAATTTTCTTTTTTTGGTCAATGCATAAATCAAGAGTACGAAAAAACTTTGCATATATGGTAGAATAAACAATGAATGTTAATGAAGTAGAGGTATCAGCTATGGAACGAGATTGGGAAGCATTTTTAGCACCATATGAACAAACTGTATCAGAATTGAAAGTGAAACTGCGGGGGATCCGCAAACAGTTCCGTGAACAAAATCGACATGTCCCGATTGAATTTGTCACTGGGAGAGTCAAGCCAGTCGATAGTATTGTAACAAAATCACAATTACGGCATATTCCAATGGGACGTTTAGAAGAAGAAATGTCTGATATTGCCGGGTTAAGGATCATGTGTCAGTTTGTAGAAGATATCCATCAAGTTGTTGAGATCATCCGTAAAAGAAAAGACATGAAAGTTCTCCAAGAACGAGATTACATCACAAATAAAAAAGCAAGTGGCTACCGTTCTTATCATCTGGTGATCGAGTATCCTGTACAGCTGATCAGCGGTGAGAAGAAAATTTTGGCGGAAATCCAGATTCGGACTCTTGCGATGAATTTCTGGGCAACGATTGAGCATTCGCTGAATTATAAATATCAAGGCGTTTTTCCAGAAGAAATGAGTGAACGACTTCAGCGTGCGGCAGAAGCTGCCTATCAGTTGGATGAAGAGATGTCCAGTATCCGTGAAGAAATCCAAGAAGCACAGCGGTTATTCTCCCATGGAAGAGGAAAATCAGATGATGTCTACTATCGAACGCTTTTGAAGAAAGAAAGCGAAAGAGAGGAGGCAGGGGATGAAAGTAGCGATCGTTCATAATAAAGAAGCAAAGACTATAGAAGTGACAGAACGTTTGAACGCACTTTTAGAACAAGCAGGGATTCAACGAGATGATCATGAGCCAGAATTGGTCATCTCAGTCGGCGGAGACGGCACATTATTGTCGGCGTTCCATCACTACAGTCATTGTCTGAATGATGTGCGTTTCTTGGGCGTGCATACAGGTCATTTAGGGTTTTACACGGATTGGCGGGATTACGAGCTGGAAGAACTAGTAGACAGCTTACGAACGAACCGGGAACAAAGTGTTAGTTATCCCTTGCTGGATGTTCGGATCAGTTATTTGGATGAAACACCGGACCAGCATTTTTTAGCACTGAATGAATCAACGATTAAACGGGCCAATCGTACGATGGTAGCCGATGTATACATCAAAAACGAGCTGTTTGAAAGTTTTAGAGGAGATGGATTGACGATTTCTACGCCTACTGGTTCGACAGCATATAATAAAAGTGTCGGCGGTGCTGTGATCCATCCTAGTATCAATGCCTTTCAGTTGGCAGAGATTGCTTCACTGAATAATCGAGTGTTTCGTACTTTGGGTTCTCCGATCGTGATTGCCCATGATGAATGGCTAGAAATAAAATTGGAAAATACAGAAGATTATCTTGTAACGGTTGATCAATTGAATGTCGCAAAAGCAAATATCCGCTCAATTTATTATCGAATAGCAGAAGAACGGATCCATTTTGCTTCTTATCGACATATGCATTTTTGGCATCGTGTGAAAGATGCCTTTATTAGTGAGGATTGATATGCAGTTTACATGGGATTATGAGAAAGATCATTCTCAGCAAGTAAAATATTTTTTAAAAGAAAAAGGGATCTCAAAGGGTCTGTTAGCGAAAATAAAATTTCAAGGCGGTCAAATCAAAGTTAATGATCAAGTAGAAAATGTCTTGTTTTCTCTAGCTAAGGATGATAAGGTAACCATTGTGATTCCTGCTGAAGGAGAACATGAAACCGTACTTTTGGATGAAACACCGATCGATATCGTGTATGAAGATGAACACGTTCTGGTAGTAAATAAACCAGCAGGCGTTTCGTCTATTCCTGCCCAATACCATCCAAATGGGACAATGGCTAATCGTGTAAAGGCTTATTATAAAAAACAAGGTTACGAAAACCAAGTAATCCATGTGGTGACGCGACTAGATCGGGATACATCTGGTTTGATGCTTTTTGCAAAGCATGGATTTGCGCACGCAAAATTAGATATGCAACTTCGTGAAAAGAAGTTTGTGAAAAAATATCAGGCCTTAGTCAGTGGAAGGCTTTCAGATTTATCGGCACATGGACATATCGATTTGCCGATCGCCCGAGATTATTCTTCGCTATTGAAGCGAATGGTCTCTGATGAAGGACGTTCGGCACAGACTGAGTACTGGATAGAGAAGCGACTAACAGAAATCGCGTTAGTTGATATCCAGCTGCATACAGGAAGGACACATCAAATAAGAGTTCATTTTTCCGCAATTGGCTGTGCCCTGCTCGGTGATGATATGTATGGCGGGCGAATGGATCTGGGAATAAAAAGACAAGCCCTTCATTGTTATGATCTGCGTTTTTACCATCCATTTACAGAAGAGTTGCTGGAGTTCAAGCAGCCTTTAGCCGCAGACATGGAGGCAGTTGTGAGACGGTTTGAAGAATAAGGCGAGGTGAGATTGGTTTGGATGAAAATCAAGAATTAGAGGAAAGATTTGCCCAGTTGACTCAAGATTTAAGGGAAAATAATATTCAGGCATTCAGAAACAGTTTTTTAGAGATGCATATCTATGAGCAGGGGCAATTCTACCAATCTCTTACAGAAGAGAACAGGCAGCTGATCTATTCCTATCTGTCGCCTAAAGAATTAGCGGATATGTTCGATGTGATTGAAGAAGACAACGAACATATGAAAGAATACCTAGATGAAATGCGTCCTAGCTATGCAGCTGATATGCTTTCTGAGATGTATACAGATAATGCTGTTGACTTGCTTAATACGCTGGATAAAAAGCAAATTGCTAAATATTTAAGTTTGATGTCGGCAGACGATGCCAGTGAAATCAAGGAACTTCTCCATTACGAGGATGAAACGGCTGGCGCGATCATGACAACTGAATTTGTTTCGATCGTAGCCAATCAAACTGTTCGCTCTGCGATGTACGTGCTGAAGAACGAAGCAGATGTAGCTGAAACAATCTATTACATCTATGTCGTTAATCAAGAAGGTCAGCTAGTAGGGGTTATTTCTCTGCGCGACCTAATCGTGAATGATGACGACGCAATGATTTCTGATCTGATGAGCGAACGAGTGCTTTCAGTTCATGTAGGCGACGACCAAGAAGATGTGGCACAAACATTTAGAGATTATGACTTCTTAGCTCTTCCTGTTACCGATTATGATGATCATTTGTTAGGAATCGTCACAGTCGATGATATCATCGACGTTATTGATGATGAAGCTGCTAGCGATTATTCAGGACTTGCCGGGGTCAATGTGGAAGAAATTAATGAAAATCCAGTAAAGGCAGCGTCTCGACGTTTGCCTTGGCTGATCACTCTGTTGTTTTTAGGTATGTCGACCGCTTCTTTAATCAGTCACTATGAAGACTTGGTAAGTGAAGCGAGTATTTTAGCAGTCTTCATTTCGCTGATTACAGGAACTGCCGGTAATGCTGGAACCCAGTCGCTAGCTGTGGCTGTTCGTCGACTTGCGATTTCTGATGAGAAAGATCATGGATTTGTTCGACTTGTTTTGGCTGAAGTCTTGACCGGCGTTGTCACAGGAGCTGTTACGGGGATCACGATTTTTCTAATCGTAGGTTTTTGGAAACATAATTTTATCTTGGGGTTTGTCATAGGGATGGCTATGCTATTTGCAATCACAGTGGCGAATCTTGCAGGTAGTTTAATCCCGATGCTAATGGATCGTCTAGGATTTGATCCAGCAGTAGCAAGCGGTCCCTTTATCACGACTTTGAGCGATTTGACGAGTGTACTGATTTATTTCAATATTGCTTCTTTATTTATGGGCTATTTTATGTAAAAAAACAAAAACATTTGCAATAAGCATTATGCCTGTTGCAAATGTTTTTTTGTTTATAAGATTATAACTGAAGATCCACGATTTTGGTTCCGTGTACTTCGCTTACGTTCAATTCTTTAGCTACATGTGCTGCATTCTCTGCAGTGACACCACCACCAGGCAAAATGATTAAGCGGCCATCTGTATAGGCAATCAATTCTTTAAGCCGTGGGAAATTTTCTACAATAGTTTTGTCAGCAGGACCGCCATGAGTCAAGATACGGTCAACACCATGTTCTACCAGCCAATCGATTGCTTCGAATTGCCGATCTTCAGGAATACTGTCAAAAGCCATATGGAAGGTGATCTGCAACCCTTCTGCTGTTTCGATCAATAGTTCTAAGGCCTCTTCGTCTAGCCAGCCTGAAGGAGTAAGACAACCAAATACTACGCCATCCGTCCCTAATTTCTTTGCTTCAATCAAATCAGTATGCATGATTTTCAATTCGATATCGTTATAGACGAAGTCGCCCCCTCTAGGACGAATAATCGTCATTACGGGGATATCTTTTTCCCCAGCATAACTTAACGTTTCTTCGATCACACCAGTACTCGGGGTTGTGCCACCGACCGCTAAGTTGTCACACAATTCGATCCGATCGGCTCCTCTAGCAATTGCTAGAGGAATAGATGTGTAGTTTTCAGCGCAAAATTCTTTGATCATCTAATCTTCTCCTTTATCTTTCACTTTCTTCTAGGCATTGTATCATATTTTTAGCAGTTGCCAAAGTGAGCATCTAACGGTAAGATAAAACAGAAATGAGGGGGAACTATGTTAAAAAAAATTGACCGAGGACGCCAGTTTTTGGCAGAAAATCATCAGCTGTTCCGCTGTCCGGTTTGCCAAGAAGAAGTAAAAAAGTCTGATAATGGCTTGATATGCAAAAATAATCACCGTTTTGACCTTTCCAAAAAAGGAACACTTTATTTTTTATCCCATGCGGTTAAAACAGAATACGATCAAGGAATGTTCGTTCCAAGGCGTAGAATGATCCAATCTGGCATGTATCAGCCCGTTATTGAGACTATTGCGCAGCATTTACCTGAAGAAGTCTCGCTATTAGATGTTGGCTGCGGAGAAGGTAGCTTCTTGAATGAACTTTCAAAATTGAAAAAGATTCAAAATGCTGTTGGATTTGATATTTCAAAAGAAGGAGTCTACGCAGCTACAGAACAATCTGCCGAAGCATTTTGGTGTGTAGCTGATTTGACCAATTTGCCGTTTGCTGATCAAACATTCAACGCGGTTTTAAATATCTTTTCGCCTTCTCATTACCAAGAATTCCAACGTGTACTCTCAGAAGATGGAGAAGTGTTGAAGGTGGTGCCACAAGAAAATTATTTAAAGGAACTACGTCAGGCTTTTTATCCGAATCAACCTGAAAAACAGAGTTATTCCAATGAACGTGTAGTAGCCAAGTTTGCTGAAGCAATGAAATTAACTGAACGTCAGCGTGTAACCTATGAATTTGAGATACCAGAGGAAAATCAAAAAGATCTTTTGGCCATGTCACCTTTAGAATGGCAGGTAGAAGAGCGAATCAAAGCAGACTTATATAAGAATCCTTTGAAGAAGATTACAATTGACATAGAATTATTAAAAGGAACTAAGAGAAAACGTTTTTCTAGCAGTTTTTAATGAGTAGAGGTTGCAAAAAAAAGTTGAGGGTGTTATATTAGCAACAAGTTGTTTTTTCATTGGTTTTTATCAGGTTCCTGTTCTGATAAAAGTTAGTGAGAAGAGCTTCACTAACGTAACGACTCGCAGTGACTGACACCGAGTTGATACGTTTTTTTTTATGCAAAAATCAAATTGTCAGAAAATAGAAACGAACATAAATATGAGAGGAATGATCCTGATGAATCATATCGTTTTATTTGAACCATTAATCCCTGCAAACACTGGAAATATTGCCCGTACGTGTGCAGCCACGAATACTCCGCTTCATTTAATCGAGCCACTAGGTTTTTCAACTGATGACAAACATCTAAAACGGGCAGGGTTGGATTATTGGAATGATGTAAATATTACTTACCACAGTAATTTAGAAGCTTTTTTAACATTTTTAGGTAATCGTAAACTACATTTGATCTCAAAATTTGCCCATAAAGTATATAGTGACGAAAATTTTGCTGATGGAGAAGAGCACTTCTTTTTATTTGGAAAAGAAACAACCGGTTTGCCAGAAACATTTATGCGTGAAAACGAAGAAAAGTGTTTACGCATCCCTATGAATGATGAGCATGTCCGCTCATTGAATTTATCGAATACAGCTGCAATGATAGTGTATGAAGCACTTCGCCAGCAAGGATTCCCTAATTTAGAATTGACGCATCACTATGAAAATGACAAGCTGGATTAGACAGTTTATTATAGAGTAAAATAAAAGAAAGACAGGAGTTTGCTGCGTATGGAACTATATTTTACCCGACATGGGAAGACACAATGGAATCAGGAAAGACGTTTTCAAGGGAGCAATGGCGATTCTCCGCTTTTGCCACAAAGTTACGAAGAAATCAAAGCATTTGGGAAAAAGGTAAAATATGTTCCTTTTAAAGCAATTTATTCCAGTACAGCAAAGCGAGCACGTGATACAGCAGAAGGTATCAACAAAGAGCTTGCTCGTCCGGTAGAGATTTTTTATACAGATAAGCTAAGAGAACTAGGGCTGGGTACTTTAGAAGGTCAGTCGATCGATGAAATGTACCAGAAATATCCGGATAATCTGCCGAATTTGCGTAATCATTTAGATCTGTATGATCCTTCTCCTTTTCACGGAGAAACGATTGAATCGGCAATCACACGTATCGAAACTGTTGTAGCAGATGCGGTTGCCCAACATAAAGATGGCCCACTTTTATTCGTAGGACATGGAGCTTCTTTAACTGCAGCCATTCAATGGATGACAGGAAAAGAGCTAAGTGAGTTGCGTGAAATGGGTGGATTGTTCAATAGTAGTTTGACGATTTTAGAGACTGAAGAGCCTTGCAGATTATTGCCATATGAACTGAAAGTATGGAACCAAACAGATTTTTTAGGAACTGAAACAGCACCAGAACCTTTACTATAGAAGAAGGAGGCGGCTTCCGATGCAGCCAGAAGAAATGCCTTATTTCGTTGGTACAGTTGCCGCGATTTTTTTTCAAAATCCTAGTAATTTTTACAAAGTGCTTTTGGTACACATCAGTGAAACCACAGCTGATTACCGTGAAAAAGAGATTGTAGTCACCGGAAGTTTCGGCGATATTCAAGAAAATGAGACTTATCGTTTTTATGGAGAATTAGTGGATCATCCTAAATACGGAAGGCAGCTTAAACTCGAAAGATATGAGCAAGAAAAGCCAACAACTGCAAATGGGATCGTAGCGTATCTTTCCAGCGAAAAATTCCCAGGAATCGGGAAGAAAACAGCAGAAAAAATTGTAGAATTGCTGGGAGAAGATGCTATCGAAAAAATCATTGCTGATCCTTCGGTATTAAAACAAATCTCCGGTTTGACGAAGCCAAAAAGAGAAATGCTTGCTGAGACGATTCGGCTAAACCACGGGATGGATCAAGTGATCATGGGACTGAATCGTTACGGGTTCGGTAGTCAGTTAGCTTTCAGTATCTACCAGGCCTATAAGAACGAGTCTTTGGATATCATCGAAGAAAATCCGTACCAGCTAGTCGAAGACATAGAAGGAATCGGGTTCAAACGTGCAGATAATCTAGCCGAACAAATCGGTATTGCAGCAGATTCACCGAGAAGAATTCGAGCAGCTATCTTGCATCAGATTTTTCAGCATGCAGTTCAAACAGGAGATACATACGTACCGGCGGAGACATTGCTTCAGCAAACGATCCGTATTTTAGAAACAAGTCGCCCAATTGAAATCCAGCCTGATCAGGTTGCTACTGTAATTATCCAACTTGTTGAAGAAGGAAAGATACAACAAGAAGAGACTAATCTTTACGAAAACAGTTTGTACTTTTCTGAATGGGGGATCGGTAATTCGATCCAGCGCCTTCTCAGTCGTAAAAAAGAAATCCATTATCCTGAAAAAGAAGTGCAGAAGAATATTCGGCGTATCGAAAAAATATTCGGCATACAGTATGGACCTTCGCAAGAACAAGCTATCGCTGAAGCAATCCGTTCCCCTCTATTTATTTTAACAGGAGGACCAGGTACGGGGAAAACTACTGTGATCAACGGAATCGTCAATCTTTTTGCAGAGTTGAACGGACTGGAATTGGATCCTTCAAAATATACCCAAGAAATTTTTCCTATTCTACTTGCAGCACCAACTGGCCGAGCAGCTAAACGAATGAACGAAACGACAGGTCTGCCTGCCAGTACGATCCATCGTCTTCTGGGGCTGAATGGACGGGAAAAAACACCTTCAGTCAGTACGAAAGAATTAGAAGGCGGACTTTTGATTGTTGATGAGATGTCTATGGTCGATACATGGCTGGCTAACACATTATTCAAAGCGATTCCGACGAATATGCAAGTTATCTTAGTAGGAGACAAAGATCAGCTTCCCTCTGTCGGTCCTGGTCAAGTACTCCATGATCTTTTGGAAATCGAACAAATTCCCAAAATGGAACTCAATCAGATTTATCGGCAAGGTGATGGTTCTAGTATTATTCCTCTTGCCCATGAGATCAAAGAAGGACGTCTGCCAAAAGATTTCACAAAGAATCAAAAAGATCGTTCCTATTTCCGAAGTGATGCTTATCAAATTGAACCCTTGATCTCTAAAATTGTGGAAAAAGCGAAAAATAAGGGATTCCGTGCACAAGATATCCAAGTATTAGCACCAATGTATCGGGGACCTGCAGGGATCGATGCGTTAAATAAAATGATGCAGGAGATATTCAATCCAGGGAAACCTGGAAAAAAGGAAGTACATTGGAACGACACCGTTTATCGGATAGGAGACAAAGTCCTCCAATTAGTCAATACTCCCGAATTGAATGTATTCAATGGAGATATGGGAGAAATCACGGGTATCATCTTGGCAAAAGATTCTGAAGATAAAGTGGATGAATTAGTTATCCAGTTTGATGCAAATGAGGTCACTTATAAAAGAAACGAATGGAATAAAATCACTCTTTCTTATTGTTGCTCAATCCATAAATCACAAGGCAGTGAATTCAAGATGGTTATTTTGCCCATGGTCCATCAATATCAGCGGATGCTTCAGCGTAATTTGCTCTACACGGCAGTGACTCGCAGTAAGGAACTGTTGATTTTGTTAGGGGAAGAGCAAGCCTATGTCACTTGTGTAGCGAATGAATCAGCAAGCCGGATGACTACGTTGAAATCAAGGATCATGGATAATGATAAAATGAATATCACTCTCCGGACCAAACTAGCAGCTTATGAAGATTCTTTGGTCGGAAATGATCCATTTGAAGATGGGAACTATACAAAAGAGCCACGGGTTGTAAAAGAAAAGCTACCTGTAGAAGATGACAGTGGGACGAATGAAACGAAAAACCAAGTAATGGAAACAGTGGAACCAGATCTGTTTTCTTCATTTGTTGGAGAAGAAAAGAAAGAAGAGGTAGAACCTGCTGTTTCTAAAGATTTCGTTCTTACAGCAGAAGTGATCGATAACCAGTTAGTAGATCCGATGATTGGTATGGAAAACAGTTCTCCCTACGATTTTATACCGGCAAAAAATGCTTGATTTTAAAGATGAGAAATAGCTAAAAATGATCGTTGGTTAGCGTTTTCTTTTGTTTTTTCAGTGTGATATGCTAAGCTGAAATCAAAAGGGGGGCGTTACTTTATGGCTAAAGAAACCGAAGATAAATTAGCGAAATTAGCAAAAGAATCTGGCAATGACTTTAAAAAGTTAGATGAGATGGAAAAAGAATTCAAATTGAATGAAAGTCCTGATGTAGAACGAGACGATCGTGAAGAATCAAAACTAGAAAAAACGTTAGACAAGGCGCCTATTTTTCCGCCTAACACGCCGAACAATCCAACGAATCCTGGCAGCCCTGCGAATCCTTGATTCTTTCAATCGTGAGGAAATGGTTTGCGGGACAATTGAATAGAAGATGTGAAAAAAACCTGAATGATGCGAAGGAGCATCATTCAGGTTTTTTTGTGTTAGATAAGACTTATTGCAAATGCTGATAAAAATAGATAGCCAATTGCGTGCGATCCCGTAAATCTAGCTTTTCTAGTAATTGGCTGATGTAATTGCGAACAGTGCCGTCACTCAAGTACAAGGCATCTGCAATTTCTTTATTGTTTTTCCCGGCAGCTACTTCTTTGATGATTGCAAGCTCACGTTCACTAAAAGAAGCATAAGCATGACTATCAATCGTCGGTTTATTCTTCATCATTTGAGTGAAAGTCTCGATGATTTCATTACCAAATACGGCCTGTCCATTATAAGCGGATTTGACAGAAGGAATAATCGCTTGCAAGTTCTGTTTGATTAAATACCCTTTGACACCGATGGAAAATGCTTCGCGGATGTATTCTTCATCTTTGAATGTCGTCAAAAGCAAAAGGATGGCTTTGGGAAATTTAGCCAAAATTTCTTTGGCAGCATCGATGCCCGTTTGTTTAGGCATGCGGATGTCCGTCAGCAAAACATCGGGACGATGGGTTTCGTATAAGACTAGCGCATCCTTGGCACAATGACCAATGCCTAACACACGGATCTCTTTCGTGCTTTCTAAAATGGTTTGTAACGATTTCGTCACAAATGGATCATCATCAATAATGACTACTGTTATCATTGGTGTCCCTCCCTTGGTAAAATGATCGTTAACTGAAATTGCTGGTTTTCTTGGAAAATATGGACTTGTCCCTTTTGTTCTTGAACACGTTGACGCATCGTTTTCAAACCAATACCGGGAGCAGAATTTTTTTGTGGGCTGGTGCCATCATTCGTGATTTGCAAGCGATAAAAGGCCGGCAACGTTCGAAAATGTAAAACAACGGTTTTGGCATGACTATGTTTGATACTGTTGGTTAAGGCTTCTTTGATGACCATTAAGAAGCAGTTTTGCTGCGTTTCATTCAATCCTTCAAACAAGTTTCCTTCAATCGTAACAGAAGAAGGAAAATCAGCGATCAGAAACTCTAAGGAGTGTTGAAAAGAGATCGATGTCTCATGGAGGTCATGGACACTTTGACGAATCCGATCCATCCCAGTGTGAACGGTGGCACTTAAATTTTCTAATGGTTCTTTTAGTTTTGGTTCTTGATTGATCATTTCAAGCGCACCAATTTGTAAAATCGCACTTGACAGCAGATGACCGACATTGTCATGGATGTCTCGGGCAATTCGGTTCCGTTCTTCCACAATTTGCAAGGCTAATTGTGTTTCTTGTGACAGGGCCAATGCTTTATTTTGTTCCGATAACTCTTGTTGTTTTTCCCAATGAGTATCTTTGGAGACAATGTACTTTTTCTCAAGATCGGTCGTTCGTTGATCTTTTTTTCGTAAGTAAAAGGAAAAAAACAGTAAAATTACGACAAAGGCGACCTTGATGGGGGGATGATTACCAACCGTCGAAATCAACAAAAAACCTAACAAAAACAAGTAATCAAGGTGGCTTTCTTCAGGGGCGATCACTCGCATCGTCGCTGGCAGAAACAGGACAAGATCAGGTAAAAAGGCACATAAAAGAAATAGAATAACTTGGAAAATCCAATTTGGCTTTGTAGGCAGTAAATAACTGACACCAGTGAATAAAACGGCGATCAATAAATAGATAACTTGCATAGCAACGAATCCTTGACTTACCAGCAAAAGCAATGAGATAACCAGTAGAAAGCTAGTTTCGTTGAGTAGCCGAGATTTATGCATAGCAGACTCCTTCATTGTGACAAATGTCATGTGTGGTTTAGCCAATCGTCACTAGTTTCTTTTCTTGCACTTTATTATAGTCAGATCAACAAGAAATTTGGAAGGAGTTTTTCATGATGATTATCGAAATTGATAAATTAGTCAAACGCTATGGAGATTTTGTAGCATTGAATCATTTTGATCTGCAAGTACAAGAAGGAGAAGTCTTAGGTCTGTTAGGACCAAACGGCAGTGGGAAATCGACTGCCATCAACTGTATGCTTTCTTTGTTAAATTATGACAAAGGAACCATTAAATTGTTCGGGACAACAATGACTCCTGAAAATTATGCTGTCAAGGCAATGATTGGGGTCGTTCCTCAAGACGTTGCGGTCTTTGACGAACTAAGTGTGCAAGAAAATATCGATTATTTTTGCGGTTTATATGTTTCCGAAAAAGAGAAAAGGAAAGCCTTGATTGAAGAGGTGATTCAATTAGTGGGATTAGAAAAATATGTTTCGTTTCGTCCAGGAGAACTTAGTGGTGGCTTGAAACGTCGGTTGAACATCGCATGTGGGATTGCCCACAAGCCGCGGTTAATTTTTTTAGATGAGCCGACAGTAGCTGTAGACCCCCAAAGTCGGAATAAAATTTTAGAAAGTATCAAGGAGCTGAATCGACAAGGAGCAACCATTGTCTATACAACACATTACATGGAAGAAGTAGAAATTCTTTGCGACCAGATCGTGATCATGGATCAAGGACAGGTGATTGCTAAAGGAACCAAAGAATCTCTAAAAGATATGGTACGGACGGCGGATCGTTTGACGATCGACATCCCATTACTCCCAGAAAACGTGTTGTCAGTGATTCAGCGAACAATAGCTTCTGATGGAATCGCTTATAAAAAAGGTCAGCTCCAAGTAACAACTACTGAACTAAATACAGTATTGTTGCCGATTCTTACAATCTTACAAGAAGAAAAGATCAGTTACGGAAAAATAGCAACCAAAGAAGCGTCCTTGAATGATGTCTTTTTAGAGATTACTGGCAAGGATTTGAGAGACTAGAGGAGGGGAAATAATGTTTTGGCATTTTTATAAATATCGCACAAAAATACTGCTGCGAAATAAATCCATGTTGTTTTGGACATTGGCCTTTCCAATTCTTTTAGGATTGATGTTTATGGCGGCCTTTGGCGAGATTGATCAAGGTGGCAATCTCGAAACGATTAATACTGGAATTGTAATCAAAGCGGATCAAACAGCGCTTTCGGAAAATTTTACCACAGTCTTAGAACAAGTCGAAGTCAATGATAAACCATTATTTGAAGTACAGGAACTATCGGAAGTAGAAGCGAATGAAAAGCTAAATGCAGATGATTTGGCTGGTTTTTATCTCATTGATGGTTCATCTGTTTCGCTCCATGTGGGTCAAGCAGGAATGAGTCAGACGTTGATGAAAAACGTCATGGATCAATTTTTACAGCGTATTGGTATAATTTCGAGTAAAGTGGCAGAAGTGGAGAACGTTGATCTCGCGCCCATCATGACTGTTTTTGAACAAGAAGTATCTTTTCAAGAAGTTCATGCAGGTCGTAATATGAGTTTCAAAAGTTTTTATTTCTTCACTCTGATTGGAATGGCGATTCTCTACGGGACGATGTGGGGGGTCCGCAATGTACAGGATCAGCAAGCAAATCAATCGTCAAATGGTATTCGCTTGTCCTTGATTCCTAGAAAGCAATCGTTAGTTTCAATCGCTAATTTGGCAGCAAGCTTTACGATTGTTTTGACAGAGATTTATATTATGTTAGCTGTCTTTCGTTTTATCTATCAAGTAGACTTTGGTGAACGTTGGCAATGGTTGATGATTGTTACCGCTCTGGGGTCGTTGTGTGCGATTTTGTTAGGTACATTGGTTGGTAATTTGATACCAAAAATGAATCTGGTGCAAAAGGATAGCATCTTGATTTCAGTGACGATTGCGATGAGCTTTTTTGCTGGTATGATGGGGTCGGAACAAGTGAAGTATTGGATTGATCTTCATATTCCGATTGTTGGTCAATTAAATCTCGTCAACTTGATCAGCGAAAGTTTGTATAAACTTTATTTCTACACTGATTTGGCTAGTTTTTATACCAATCTTCTATGGTTGATCGGATTTATTTTCCTTTTTGCGTTAGGAAATGCTTGGATGGAAAGAGGGGTGCGTTATGACGCTTTATAAAACGATTTGGACATTGCTTAAAGCAAATAAATCGAATTTACTGATAGGTGTAATTATCACTGTTGTTGCCACATTCTTTTTTGCGCAAAATATTGATGTTGAAAATACCTCTCTGCAAGATGCGAAAATCGCCTTGATTAGTGAAGAAGAGTCGCCTGTAGTCGATGGCCTTCGTAAATATTTGAATGACAAGGAAACAGTCGTTACATTGGATGGAACCTCACAAAAAGAAATCGATGATGCTCTTTATTTTAATCGTGTAAACATTATCTTACATCTGCCTGCAGACTTTACCGAACAAGTCGAAGTAGGAAAGATGCCGACGATCAAGATACAGAGTCGCCCAGATGCCTTTTCTAAAACAGTTGTTACACAGCAAGTGAACACCTTTTTGCAAACACTGATTCTGTTTCAAGAAGAAGATAAAACAATCGATGCAGCTATGGAACAGACACAAATGGCACTCTCGGTTACTGGAGAAGTTGAGCTAAGTGCGGGATATAGTCAGCGGATGAAAAAGCTGTTGACGGGCACAACCTTTAATTTCTTGTCTTATGGGTTGTTTCTATCCATTTTTAGCGGTTTCAGCGTCATCAATCTAGCGTTTAATCGCAAAGAGATCAGTAAACGAAACCAGAGTGCGCCCATTACCAAACGAAACTTGAATCGCAAAGTAACCTTTAGTTTGATTAGTTACTCGCTGCTGTTGTTCAGTGGCTTCTTACTTCTAATGGTTCTGTTAGTGATCCACACCTCGTGGGATATAACGGTATGGTATCATATTTTAAATACTTTCTTGTTTTTATTGCCGATCATTAGCTTTTCGGCTTGTATCACTTCATTGGTAAAAAACTCAGAAACCAGCGGTGGGATCAAAGATATTTTTATCACAGGCAGTTGCTTTATCGGTGGGGTGTTTGTACCAGCAGAATACTTGCCAGAAATGGTTAGCAAAATAGCGGCATTCACACCAACATATTGGTTTGTTCAAAATAATAACTTGATCAGTGAAACACTCAGTTACAATCAAACATTTGCAGAATCTTTTTGGTTCAATGGTTGTGTCTTAGTTGCTTTTGCTGCGGTGTTTTCAATGATCCAATTTATTTTGGGTAAAGAAAGAAACTATCGATGGCAACCCAATTGGGCAAAGAATTAACTGCATAGTAAAAAAAGGACTGTGACAAAAGTCGTGTCACAGTCCTTTTTTCCGAATAAACGGTGTTCCAGATGTAGCTTCTGACAAAACCTCTTTTATTAACACCAAAACAACTGTTTAGTTGTGGTTATTGTGATATCAAAAGGTCGTTTTTCCATTTCTTCTCCATCTTCTTGACCATGTTGCGGTGTTGTTGAAACGATACGTAATCTGTTTGTTGTGTAGTGATGGAAATATTTCGATTTCAATTGTTTTTTCTGTATAAGTAAAAGAATGAGCCACAAGATTTTAAAGAAATTGATTCGTTCGACCACGACAAAATCAATGACTGGTTTAGACGCATCAGCAGTTGGAACAATCGCGATTCCTCCGCCAAAAAAAGGATGCTTCGTTGCTGTACATAAAAATGCGTTTGAAAAACTTAATTGTTTTCCTCCTGCATCTACCAGAATTGGAAATCCTTTTTGAGTGAATAAAGCACGGAGAATAGAGAATAAATACGAAAATGATCCTAAGTTGTATTTGTTCAATCGCTTTTTTGTGGAAGAATGATTTGTCGCATGGACGATAGCTGCATCTAATCCTATACCGAAATTATTAACAGCTATTCCTTTTTTTTCACTTATTTTTTCTTCATAAGCCATTATGTGGACTTTTTCTGGTGATTGAGCTGCTAAAATCAGCTGAAGTCCTTTTTTGGGATTTTTTGGAAGGCCTGCCCCTCGAGCAAAATCATCTCCAGAACCTGCTGGAATATAAGCAACTGGGAATTCTACTTCCATCTGATAGAAAGTATCAAGTACCTGATGTAAGGTGCCGTCACCTCCTACGATGATCAAAAGGGGGAAAGTATCGATTGTTTTCTGTTCTTCTTCTATCCAAGGAATCAATGTTTCTTTTGCCAAAGTTTCAGCAATCTCAGCATCGTGTCCTTTGTATTCACTATAATGAAGTGTATAGTCAATATGCTTATTTTTTAATACCGGTAAAATTCTTTCTGCTACTTTATAGCCATTTCCGCTGCCTGCCGATGGATTGATCAATATATGATAATGGAATTTCATGATTTCCTCCTGCTATTCAATAAAACAAGATATTTTAATACTCCTGTTTGCTGGTTAACCAATAATTAGCAAGCTTTTTCTATTTTTTGAATGAAAGAAACTTGTTTTTTCAAAAAAATCTGTTACAAAATTAATTCTTGGTTATTATAGCAGAAGTCTAGGAAAATGAAAAAGGTCCGAAGACCGAAAAACACAAAAAAGCCTAGCAAGCGCATGATCCATTACTTACGTAAGGAGAAGTTCCAAGGTTCGGCATGTCCACTTAGATCTTCAGCTGCTTGCTAGACCGTTCTCTAGTAAGAGGTTGCTCAAATTCCCACATCCTTTTTTATTTATTTAAGTTTCACAACAATTCTGTTCTTGCAGATCCTACTTCGTCTGCTTTACTGGGAATTCTTATGACCCCTTACACTTACTTTATACCATATCCCACGATTTTTAGCAAACGTTTACATTGTTTAAGCTTTTGCTTTTTTAAAAGCAGATAAGACGGATTGAAATAAATGAAAAGTCTGTTATAATTATTGTTTGTTTCACATAACCGCGGTTCATCAACCATCCCGCGTTAAAAAAACTAGGAGAAAAGAGGAGAGAAAATGCAAAAAACGAAAAGCAGACAACGGTTATCCGTAATCGTTGTAAATGGCATCATCATGGCTCTTTATCTAGCGTTAACTATTTTAGTTGCGCCTGTATCCTCAGGGCCGATCCAGTTTCGTATTTCAGAAAGTTTGAATCATTTAGTTGTCTTTAACCGTAAATTGCTTTGGGGAGTTTTAGGCGGGGTCATCGTCTATAATGCCTTCTTTGGTTTTGGTATCATGGATGTGGTTTTTGGTGGCGGCCAAACATTGCTTTCTTTAGGCCTGACAGCTTTATTGCAAAACAAAGTGAAAAATGTAAAGATGCGTTTAGTATTGAACACGATCTTCTTTACCATCAGCATGGGACTGATTGCTTATATGTTAGTTCCAACAGGTGGCCAAGCATTTTGGACAACCTATGGCACGCTTGCATTAAGTGAGTTTATCGTCATGGCTGTTTCAGCACCATTGATGTATTATTTAGATCGCGCGCTTGATTTTGAAAAGCGTGTCTAATTATAAAAAGCGAAAAAAGAAAGCAGATTAGCTGTTTTCTTTTTTCGCTTTTTGATTATGCTTCTTGGTTTTGCAAATTTTCAATTTCTACCACTTTATAATTCTTTTTCTCTAAGTGGTTGACGATCGTTTCACATACTTTCGCTTCAGTGTTAGCCGGTAGCGTGATCAATGTACGTCGAATGTATTCGTCTTTTTCGATATCAAGAGTAATACAGCTGGCAATGCTGCTGTGTTTTGAAATGATTTTTGCAATAGCAGCCAAATCTCCTTGCTTTCCTGTGGAAGCAATTGTCAGTACATAGCTTCCTTGTTCTACGCTCCAAGATTGAGAGAGCATATTAAGCAACGTACTATGTGTCAAAATACCATAAAAATGATTTTCACTGTCAAGGACAGCAATATAAGGAAGCTCTTTGATCGTAAAGAATACTTTGAAGAAAGAAGTATCCAGGTAAATGAACTTTGTAGCGTTTTTCAAAAGATGAGTGACAGGAAGCGTCATATCACCGCCATTTGCTTTATGACGATAGATATGCATTTTGTAAATGTTTCCACGGAAAATATTACCTGAAGAATCTAAGATCGGCACACAACGGTATCCGGAAGTTTCTAAAATTTTTAATGCTTCTTCTAATGTACTAGTCTCTGTAACGGTTGTCAGATCTTTTTTCTTATATACAAGTGTTTTTAATAGCATCGCTATACCTCCAATTGTCTCATTTTAGCTTAATTTCAAATTAATCATATCATAATTTTATCCAAAACAATAGATAGTTTATTTCACAAATTGACAAGTAAAAAGTTACGTGATACTGTTATGAAGTATAAGTCTGATTCTCAGCAAGGGGGCAGAAGTAAATGGCAAAGAAAAAAGCAGCACTCGCTTGTTCCGTTTGTGGGTCTCGCAACTACACAAAATCAGTCAGTGAAGGAAAAAGCGGCGAACGTTTGGAAATCAATAAGTTTTGTAAATATTGTAATCAATATACATTACATAAAGAAACGAAATAAACAGTAGCAAGGGAGGTTGTCTCATGAAATTTCTAAAAAGCGTAAAAGATGAAATCAAACAAGTAACTTGGCCAAGCAGAAAACAACTCCGTAAAGATACGTTAGTAGTCATCGAAACTTCTATTATTTTCGGATTGATGTTTTACGTAATGGATACAGCCATCCAAAGCTTATTTGGCTGGATTTTAAAATAACTCGCTAGCCACAACGTACTTTTAGTGCTATAATGAAGCGAAAGAAAAACTTCGGGTGTACTGAGGTTTTTTTATTTTACAATGAAATGAGGAGCCTTCAATGGAATCTTTTGAAAAAAACTGGTATGTCTTGCATACATATTCAGGATATGAAAACAAAGTAAAAGCAAATATCGAATCTCGTGCGCAAAGTATGAAAATGGCCGACTTTATTTTCCGTGTCGTTGTTCCTGAAGAAAAAGAAACTGAAGTCAAAAATGGGAAAGAAAAAGAAATCGTTCATAAAACATTCCCAGGATACGTACTTGTTGAAATGATCATGACAGACGCTTCATGGTATGTTGTCCGCAACACACCTGGTGTGACAGGATTCGTTGGTTCACACGGAGCCGGAAGCAAACCAGCACCATTACTTCCAGAAGAAGTCAATCATATCTTGCGTTCTATCGGTATGAGCCTGCGACAAAATGATCTAGAAGTAGAAGTTGGCGAAGTCGTGAAAATCATCGAAGGCGCATTTGCTGGATTAGAAGGACAAGTAACAGAAGTTGACGGAGAAAAAGAAAAATTGAAAGTCAACATCGATATGTTTGGACGTGAAACCAGTACAGAACTTGATTTCGATCAAGTAGATAAAATCGATTAATAAAGAGACTTGAAATGTCGATCATATGATTGGCCTTTCAAGTCTTTCTTTTTTCTATATGGAAAGGAAGAGGTGTATGACAGAACCAATCAAAAATTTATGCAAACGTGCAACTGCAGCAGCTTTAGTCCTTATCAGTTTGTTTGCGTTAAGTGGTTGCCAGACGACGAAGATAAATACTACTGAAGTTTCTGATAAAGAAAAAACGGCAGAATCCAGTAAAGTGATAGAAAAAACCACTATTCCAACACTTTTTTTCCACGGCTACAGCGGGACAGAAAATTCCTTTAAAGGGATGTTGCGGCGTTTGGAAAAAAATCAGCAAGCAGTAAAAGAATTGGTTTTAACAGTAGGAACAGATGGACAAATACAAGCAACAGGAGATTTGTCTGGAAAAGCAGACAATCCGATGGTCCAAGTATTGTTTGAAGATAATAAAAATAACGAGTGGAATCAAGCAGAATGGATCAAAACTTGTCTTTTGTATCTGAAAGAAAACTACGGCATAGATAAAGTCAACATAGTGGGGCATTCCATGGGAGGAGTTAGTGCACTACGCTATTTAGGAACGTATGGACAGGATACGTCATTGCCACAAGTTCAGACATTAACAGCAATTGGCGCGCCTTTTAATGATTTTGTCGATGATAGTGCGCAGTCTCTGACAGATGAGTTAGCAAAGGGGCCTGCTGTCGTTTCTAACCGCTATCAAGATTACCAGCAAATGATCGGTAATATTCCTATAACCACTCGATTTTTCTTGATTGCTGGTCAACTAGATGAAACAGACTTGAGTGATGGAACAGTACCGTTAAACAGTGCATTAGCGGTCTATGCGTTGTTGAAGCAACGCGGAAATGAAATAGAGGAAAAAGTAGTGACAGGTGAAAATGCCTCTCATAGTATGCTTCATGAAAACCAAGAAGTAGATCAGCTTGTAAGTCGATTTATTTGGAAAGAATAGCGATAAAAGTATCTGAGAGTAAATGTTTGCTTACTTTTTGTAAGTTTAGTATGATTTATATGTAATCAAGAAGATGAAAGAAGGATCTACTATGACTTATCATACAAGTAAGAAGAACATCCAATCGATATTGTAAACATTGCCTAACTAGAAGGTCGTGTAAAAGAGCGCATGGAAGCAGGAGCTTTTGGCTATATTCGCGGTGGTTCTGAAGATGAGTGGACGATGAAAGAAAATACGACTTCTTTTAATACAAAGAAAATCATGCCACGGATATTACGCGGAATCGACTCAGCCGATTTGCATACATCTGTTTTCGGAATTGAATTAGATACACCGATTATCCAAGCGCCATCAGCGGCCCAAGGATTGGCACATGAAAAAGGGGAAGCTGATACAGCTAAAGGAGTAGCTGCTGCTGGATCAATCTTTTCCATCAGCACTTATGCAAATACGACAATCAAAGACGCAGCCGATGCAGCGCCAGGCGCACCGCAGTTTTTCCAATTATATATGAGTAAAGACGACAGATTCAATGAGTTCATTTTGAACAAAGCAGTAGAAGCAGGGGCTAAAGCTATCATTTTAACGGCAGATTCAACGCTCGGTGGTTACCGTGAAGAAGACGTCATCAATCAATTCCAATTTCCATTACCAATGCCTAACTTAGCTGCGTATAGCGAACAAAGTGCAAGTGGTAATGGCGAAGGAAAAGGAATCGCAGAAATTTATGCAGCTGCAAAACAAGGCTTGACACCAGATGACATCAAAACAATCAAAGAAATCACCCATCTTCCAGTTATCGTAAAAGGAATACAATCGCCAGAAGATGCAGTAATCGCTATCTCTGCAGGGGCAGATGGTATCTGGGTATCCAATCATGGTGGACGTCAACTAGATGGAGGTCCTGCGTCCTTTGAAGTATTGCCAAAAATTGCCGAAGTAGTCAACAAACGTGTACCAGTGATTTTCGACTCTGGTGTCCGTCGAGGAGAGCATGTCTTCAAAGCTCTGGCAAGTGGTGCTGACTTAGTTGCGATTGGCCGACCAGTGATTTATGGGTTGAATCTAGGTGGGGCAGAAGGAGTAACATCTGTTTTTGAACACCTGAACAAAGAATTGTCGATCACGATGCAACTTGCAGGAACAAAAACGATCGATGAAGTAAAAAATACGAAATTGATGGATTAATAAAAAACGAAGAGAAGGGCAATTAGTCCTCTCTTCGTTTTTTGTTATGAAGATAACTAATCTCTTAATACTCGAAATTAAGGAGCTTTATCACGCCCTCTTATTTAAAATCTCTTCCGCAAGTCGTTTAGCAGTTGGCGTAACAGCTAAGCCACCTTCTGCTGTTTCTTTGAAAATCGACGGCATTTGACGTCCGACTTGGTACATTGCAGCAACGACTTCATCCGGCGGAATGACACTTTCGATACCCGCTAATGCCATATCAGCAGAGATAAAAGCTTGAGAAGAGCCTAAAGCATTACGTTTGACACACGGGACTTCAACTAAGCCTGCAACGGGATCGCAAATCAGTCCCATCATATTTTTCAATGTAATGGCTACTGCTTGTGCTGCTTGATGAGGAGTCCCATTTTTTGCACAAACCAAAGCTGCTGCTGCCATTGCACTTGCAGAACCAACTTCTGCTTGACATCCCCCTTCTGCACCACTGATAGAAGCGTTGTTTGCGATGACTAACCCGAAAGCGCCAGCGGTAAATAAGAATTCCAATTGCTGTTCATGTGTCAAATCAAGCCGATCTCGGACAGCCATCAGCACACCAGGAACAACACCCGCGCTTCCGGCAGTCGGTGTAGCACAAATCAACCCCATTTTTGCATTGACTTCATTAACAGCTACAGCATTGCGTACAGCTTTTAAGATTGTTTCTCCACTTAAAAAGTCTGCCTCATTTAAATAATCATCTAATTTTTTTGCATCACCACCGGTAATTCCTGTGACGGAGGTAACACCTTCTTTTCCCTCGTTGATTGATTGTTCCATTACTGAGAGGTTTTTTTCCATGATCTCGATGATGTGACTACGGGAACGGCCACTCATTTCCATTTCAACTGCAATCATCAATTCTGCTACACTTGGATAAGCTTTTGCTTGATCTACTAATTCTTCAATCGATAAAAACATTTTTTTAGCTCCTTAATCGAAATAATTTACGCTGTCGATATTTGGCAGCTGTTTGAGTCTTTTTACCGTTTCTTCTACTTGAGGATCATCTACTTCAATTATCATAATGGCATTTTCACCTTTTGATTCCCGTGTCACTGTCATAGTGCCGATATTCGTATTGGTCTCAGAAAGTATACTAGTCACTTTAGCAATCATACCTGGAACATCTTGGTGGACAACGATCAAGGTAGGAGTACCCATGCTTAAAGAAATTTTGAATCCATTCAATTCAGAAATCTGGATATTGCCACCGCCGATCGAAATGCCAGTGACTGAAAGCTTTCGTGTTCCTTTTTTTAGAAGCATCTTTACAGAGTTTGGATGTTCGGCTTTTTCACTCTTAGGAACAAACAAGACTTCCATACCGGCTTCATATGCCAATTTCAAAGAATCAGCTAAACGTTCATCATCGGGTTCCATCCCTAACAGGCCGCCAACTAATGCAATATCTGTTCCGTGCCCCCGATAGGTTTTTGCAAATGATTCATATAGATAAATATCTACAGAATCAGGCTGTTCGCCAAATATACTACGTATGATTTTCCCGATTCTAGCAGCTCCGGCAGTGTGAGAGCTACTTGGACCAATCATCACAGGTCCAATAATATCAAAGACACTTCTATACCTTAAATCTTTCATTTTCTCCACCTCATTTTGTTATGTAGGAATCTTTGTACAAGGGTCTAAAAAACCGTGTTATTGTTTGCTTTCATCTGTTGAACCATGCTAGCGCAAGTGTAACATAAAAGAAGAAATGAGAACGAAAAATTGTTGTTTTTTTAGAATAAATTTAGCGTTTATTCAAGCAAAATGTAAAAATAGCAGAAAAAAATCTTGAAAAAACAAATAAATTTGCTATACTGTACCAGTGTGCATTGTTTTGCACATTATTTGTCTGGATTTTTTCAGATCAGATAAAACGTGGGAGGAGAAATATGCATCTCCAATTAACCACATCACGGACTTAAGGAGGTATGTCTCGTGGCAAAGAAAGTAGAAAAAATCGTTAAATTGCAAATTCCTGCAGGTAAAGCAACTCCAGCTCCACCAGTAGGTCCTGCACTAGGTCAAGCGGGTATCAATATCATGGGATTCACAAAAGAATTCAACGCTCGTACAGCTGATCAAGCAGGTTTGATCATTCCGGTTGTTATTTCTGTATACGAAGACCGTTCATTCACATTCGTTACAAAAACACCGCCAGCTGCTGTTCTATTGAAAAAAGCAGCTAAAATCGAAAAAGGTTCAGGCGAACCAAACAAAAATAAAGTTGCGAAAGTTTCTAGCGATCAAGTAAGAGAAATCGCTGAATTAAAAATGGAAGACCTAAACGCAGCTAACGTTGAAGCAGCAATGCGCATGGTTGAAGGAACTGCACGAAGCATGGGGATCACTGTAGAATAATCTATACACCCTAAGACAGCAGCTTCTCAGTTGGCTCTATATTGAAAGATATAGAACACGTGGGAGGTACAACCGTTATAACCACAATCAAGGAGGAACCAAAATGGCTAAAAAGAGCAAAAAAATGCAAGATGCATTAAAAAAAGTTGATTCAAGTAAAGTTTATCCTGTTGCCGAAGCAGTAGCTTTAGCAAAAGAAACAAACATTGCAAAATTTGATGCAACAGTTGAAGTTGCATACCGTTTGAACGTAGACCCTAAAAAAGCAGACCAACAAATCCGTGGTGCTGTTGTATTACCAAACGGAACTGGTAAAACACAAACTGTTTTAGTTTTTGCTAAAGGAGACAAAGCAAAAGAAGCTGAAGCAGCTGGTGCAGATTTCGTAGGTGACGACGACATGGTTCAAAAAATCCAAAACGGATGGTTTGACTTTGATGTAGTTGTTGCAACACCTGATATGATGGCTACTGTAGGTCGTCTAGGACGAGTATTAGGACCAAAAGGCTTAATGCCAAACCCTAAAACTGGTACAGTTACAATGGACGTAACAAAAGCAGTAAACGAAGTGAAAGCTGGTAAAGTAACTTACCGTGTGGACAAAGCTGGAAATATCCATGTACCAATCGGAAAAGTTTCATTTGACGATGAAAAATTAGTTGAAAACTTTGCAGCAATCCATGATGTATTGCTAAAAGCTAAACCATCAGCAGCTAAAGGTCAATACATGAAAAATGTAACGATCACAACAACATTTGGACCTGGTATCCATGTTGACCAAGCTTCTTTCTAATTAAATATTAGAATGTTGATTGATCCAACTGAAAAATAATTCTTGACTCAACTAGTTTAGCATGCTAAGCTAGTTGAGGTTAATAATTAACTTGTACCGAAGACAGTAGGTGGCATCAAGCCTTAATTTCCTACCGAGGACGTTTATTGAATATATTCAATAGTCCCTCTATGTCTGCGGTGGCATAGAGTTTTTTATTGTGAATCACTATGAACGAAGTGAAGAGATGATGAACAATACTGGTTGAGCAAAGCGAAAGGAGTTTCCTTTCGAGCAAAGCGAGTAGAATCACTATGAACGAAGTGAATAGGTGATGAATAATACTGGTTGAGCAAAGTAACTATAAAAGTGACTTGCCTTTTCAGTGCAAAAAACTCTTCCATCAAAATTCAGGAGGTGAAACTCAAAAATGAGTGAAGCAATTATCGCAAAAAAAGCAGCAATCGTTGATGAAGTAAGCGAAAAATTTACAGCAGCTGCATCAGTAGTAGTCGTTGACTACCGCGGATTAACAGTTGATGAAGTAACACGTTTACGTAAACAACTTCGTGATGCTAACGTAGAAATGAAAGTTATCAAAAATTCTATTCTTTCACGTGCAGCTAAAAAAGCTGGCCTTGAAGGCATGGACGAAGTATTCACTGGACCTACAGCTGTTGCATTCAGTAACGAAGATGTAGTCGCACCAGCGAAAATCATGGACGAATTTGCTAAAGAAGCAAAAGCATTAGAAATCAAAGGCGGTATCATCGAAGGTAAAGTCTCTTCATTGGAAGAAATCACAGCATTGGCAAAATTGCCAAATCGCGAAGGACTTCTATCTATGTTGCTATCTGTACTACAAGCGCCAGTCCGCAACGTGGCTTACGCTGTCAAAGCAGTGGCAGACAAAGAAGATGGAGATGCAGCTTAATTGCCGCATAAAGCATTAAATAAAAAAGAACAATTAAACGGAGGAAATTATAATGGCATTGAACATTGAAAACATCGTTGCTGAGTTAAAAGAAGCAACTATCCTAGAACTTAACGACCTAGTTAAAGCTATTGAAGAAGAATTTGGCGTATCTGCTGCTGCTCCTGTAGCTGTAGCTGCTGCTGGTGGCGCTGCTGCTGCTGAAGAACAAACAGAATTCACTGTAGAATTAACTGCAGCTGGAGACCAAAAAGTTAAAGTTATCAAAGCAGTTCGTGAAGCAACTGGTTTAGGCTTGAAAGAAGCTAAAGCTGTAGTTGATGGCGCTCCTGCACCAGTTAAAGAAGGCGTATCTAAAGAAGAAGCTGAAGAATTGAAAGCTAAACTTGAAGAAGTTGGCGCATCTGTAACTGTTAAATAATTTTTACTATTTAAAAGCACTGAGATCCTATGTTGGATTTCGGTGCTTTTTTGTTTTTATGTTAAACTATTATTTAATGAATATAGATTTTTTTCAGGAGGAAATATGAAAAAGAAAATAATCCGATTGATATTGATCTCGTTGGGAATCATTCTGATACTGGTAGTGGGCTATCGGTTGTATTTAGAATATCAGACAGACATCCAATTATTTTTAAATCCGAGAGCGAGTAAGGCAGAGCTACTCGCACATATTCGTTCGCATGGGACTTTTGCATCGATACTCTTGATCGTATTGACAGCGGTGATGTGTGCTGTTCCAGGTATTCCTACTTCAGTAGTTGGAGTCATTGCTGGTTTGAGCTTTGGACCACTGACAGGTGCGATCATCAACATTTTGGGTAATGCTCTTGGTAACATCACTGCAATTTTCCTTATGCATCGCTTAAAATTTTTAGATAAGAAAACCGAAACGAATCATTGGGTGCAAGCAATCCGACAAATGAAACATCCAAAAATAGGTGTAATGTTAGGCTATATGATACCGGTTATTCCATCTTCTATGGTCAATTTTGCTGCAGATGCGATGAAATTGCCTCTACAGCAAATCATATTGTCGATCGTGATTGGAGTCATCCCTTCGTCTGTGTTGTATGCGTGTGGTGGAGAAGCTCTGTTTCACGGATATAACAAAACTGCAGTCACGTTGGTTGCAAGTGTTACTGTGCTAGTAGGGTTAGTTGTCTTCATTTATAAAGATCGCAAGAAAAAACAAGGAAAACAAAAGCACAAATAATAAGTGTGGCGAATAGTTGTATTTTTCTATTTCCAATCTTTTCCATAAGTTGTAAACTAAGATAGGAAATGGGGGAAATCAATGAAGAGTAATGAAAAAAAACCTTTAACAACTTCGCTTATTTTACTATTATCAATCACTTGTGGCGTTGTTGTTGCCAATATGTATTACATCCAGCCGATTGGAACAAAAGTAGCAGCTAGTTTATCTGTTAGCACAAGTGCAGTCGGGATATTGACGATGTTGACCCAATTAGGCTATGCGTTAGGGTTACTGTTTTTAGTTCCTTTAGGGGACGTGGTGGATCGTCCAAAATTGATCATTCGAATGGCAGCGTTATCTGCCGTCTCTCTGTTGGCCGCTTTTTTTGCGCCTTCGTTTACGTTATTTGCATGCGCTTCTTTTTTAATAGGATTACTTTCGATCGTGCCGCAAATCATCATTCCTTACGGTGCGGTACTAGCGGGACCAAAAGCAAGAGGGAAGGTCATGGGTACATTGCTTAGCGGTTTACTCGTGGGGATTTTGCTTTCTCGGACGGTATCTGGTATTGTTGCCAGTCTTTTTTCTTGGCGGATGATCTATTTATTTGCTTTATGTGCAGTCGGAATTCTTACACTTCTGCTTTACTGGAAAATGCCGCGTTCTGTCCAGCAAAGTAGTACAGCTGTTTCATACCTTGATTCACTTAAAAGTTTGCCGCATTTAGTTGCTTCTCAACGTCTATTAAGAGAAGCGGCAGTCAGTGGATTTTTCATGTTTGGAACATTTTCGATCTTTTGGTCTACGTTGATTTTTTATATCAGCAGTCCCGCCTACAATTGGGGAACATTCGAAGCAGGGATATTAGCGATTTTTGGTTTGTCTGGAGCAGTTGCTGCACCTATCGTGGGACGACTGGCAGATTCTTATTCTGAAAGAAAAATCGTGTATATGGGACTTGTTATGCAAACAATAAGCTTTATTGCTTTATTGGTTGGCGGAAGCCATTTGGCCATTTTGCTTTTAGCTATTATTTTATTAGACGTCGGGAATCAATTTGGTCAAGTCGCCAATCAAACACGAGTACAAGGGCTAGGTGAAGCAGCAAGCAACCGAAATAATACTGTATTTATGTTTATGTACTTTATTGGAGGTGCGGCTGGTTCATTGCTAGGGACGACAATGTGGCAGCAGTATGGCTGGTTAGGTGTAACGGTTAGCGGGCTTGTTTTTCAAGGATGTGCGTTCTTCTTTCAAACAGTTGTTTTTAAAGGAAAGAGAAATCTCGAAAATAAAAAATAGACGAAAAGAGGTTGTGAAAAGCTGTTCTGCATCAAGTAATAAGAATAGCCAAATAAAAATAGCTCCTCATATTTTGCCGTTTTTTGAGCTAATACCGAAGGTCAGCTAATTGGCCACCATTTATTCAGAAGAAGGAGTTGTGACAAAACTTTTGTCACAGCTCCTTTTTTTCAACTATTCAATCAAACGTTTATTTTGGTTCAATCTCAATGACTCGTTGCACAAGATCTTGATAAAATTCTTGTTCATGAGAGACGATGATTACTGTTCCTGGAAATTTCTGTATCCCGTCTTGTAAGCTTTCTTTCGTTTCTTGATCGATATGGTTCGTCGGTTCATCGAGAATCAGTAAATTACCTTGGTTCATTGTCAACTGTGCAAGTTTCACCTTAGTTTGTTCCCCACCACTTAATGTAGTGAGAGGTTCACTTGCTAATTGATTAACTAACCCTGCTTTAGCTAGTTGGCGACGTAATTCTTTGATAGTCGCTTTTGGAAATTGACTGCTTAAATATTGTAGTGGTGTTTCTAATGGATTTTCCCAGTACAGATCTTGTGAAAAGTAATTGATTTTTGTGTTATCTGGGAAGTGGAAATCGCCACTTATTTTTTCAATCTCACCGATCAGTGTTTTTAATAAAGTAGATTTTCCAATCCCGTTGAAGCCTCGAATGGCAATATTTTCACCAAAGCGGATGGTCAAATTGATGGGTGCAAGTAGCGGTCGATCATATCCGATGACTAAATCAGTTGTTTCCACTGCTAATGTCGTGACAATAGGCGAGAATGGAAAATCAAAGACAGCTTTACTTGCTGAAGCTGGAGGCGTCAGCCGTTCGATTTTATCTAATTGTTTTTGTCGGCTTTTTGCCATCGTTGATCGGGAACCGGCTTTGTATTTTCGAATATAAGCTTCGGTCTTTTCGATTTGTTTTTGTTGAGCATGATATTGGCGCAAATAGCTTTCGCGATTTTGTTCCTTTTGTTTCAATGCTTGTTTTAGATGGCCAGTATACTTAGTAATCTTTCCAAACTCGATGTCTGCGATATGGGTGGTGATCTGATCAAGAAATTCTTGGTCATGGGAAATCACGATATACGCACCGTCAAAATCCTGAAGAAACTGCGTCAGCCATTGGATATGCTGATCATCTAAGTGATTGGTTGGTTCATCTAAGATCAGAACATCTGGGTTTTCTAAAAGTAGTTTTGCTAAAATCACCTTTGAACGTTGTCCACCACTTAGATTTTTCAACAGTGAATCTAAACCTAAGACATCGATCCCCAACCCGCTGCTCATCTCAGCAACTAAGGTGTCGATTTGATAAAACACTCCTTGGTCTAATTCCGTTTGGAGTTTCCCAGCTTTTTCCAGCAAGGAATCATCGAAGGTCTCGCTATATGTTTGGTAAAGAAAAGCAATTTTTTCTTCCTTTTCGTATTCTTTTGCGTACGCAGTTTTTAGAAATTCTTCGATTGTTAATGTTTCATCGACTTCCACATATTGATCGAGGTAACCTTTGTGAATATTTTTTTGCCAATGGATCTGTCCGTCATCTGGTAAGATCTCACCAGTGATGATTTTAATCAATGTACTTTTACCGGCTCCGTTTTGTCCAATCAGCCCAAGATGTTCGCCAGCATTTAATTGCAGATCGACACCTTCATAGAGGATTTTGTCGCCAAATTGCTGGGTAATGTTGTTTAATGTCAGTATACTCATAATAACTCCTTTTTCATAAAAAAACTGCAGACATAAAGCGTCCACAGTGAATCACTTGCTTGGTTTTCATGCAACATGGATTGTTTGATTGAACCATCTTATGAAACCTAACACGGATTCCTATTTATTGTCAAGAAAATGAAAAAAATGCAATTTGGTCTATACTAATTATTGTAAAAAGAAAAAAAGAATGCTATAATTGGGCTATACCAAAATATAAAGGAGCAATCACTATGGAAATCATTCGTGTAAAAAACGCTGAAGAAGGCGGAAAAAAAGCATTTGAAATCATCAAAGAAGGTATGAACAAAGGTGCAAAAGTATTAGGATTGGCAACAGGAAGCACACCAGTTACTTTATATAAAGAAATGACTTCAAGCGATTTGGATTTCAGTGAAATGACTTCTGTAAACTTAGATGAGTACGTTGGACTAGGCGGTTCAGATGAACAAAGCTACCGTCATTTCATGGATGTCCAATTATTTGATAAAAAACCATTCAAAGAAACGTTTGTACCAGATGGAAAAGCAGAAGATCTGGAAGCAGCATGCAAAAAGTATGATCAAATCATCGATGCACATCCAATCGATATCCAAATCTTAGGAATCGGGCAAAATGGACATATCGGTTTCAATGAACCTGGTGCTTCATTTGACGGAACGACTTCAGTAGTTGACTTAACAGAATCAACAATCAATGCAAACAAACGATTCTTCGATAAAGCAGAAGATGTACCAACAAAAGCTGTTTCAATGGGAATCGGTTCAATTATGAAAAGTAAAGAAATCGTCTTGATGGCATTTGGCGAAAGCAAAGCTGATGCAATCAAAGGGATGATTGAAGGACCTGTAACGAATCATTTGCCAGCAAGTGTATTGCAAAATCACGACAATGTTGTTGTGATCATCGATGAAGAAGCAGCAAGTAAGTTGTAATTTTCAATAGTAGGCTAAAGAGGTTGTGAAATCAGCGTTTTGACCTGAGTATTAGAGAAGACAAAGGAAAAATAGCTCCCCATATTTTGCCGTTTGTTGAGTAATACCGAGGGTCAGCTGATTGAACACCGTTTATTCATAAAAAGGACTATGACAAAAATTTTGTCACAGTCCTTTTTTCGTAAGAGGTAAAAATTGCACTTTTTTTGTCTGCTCCTTTCAGACATGATATATTGGACTGGAGGGTGTTTAGATGAATGATATGGTATTGACAATTCCAGAGATTATTTTACGTTTAGGGATCGCTATGCTATTTGGCGGAGCAATCGGTTTTGAACGACAATATAAAAATCGTCCAGCAGGTATGCGTACGCATATTTTAGTTTGTATGGGAGCATGTATCATTGCATTGATCCAAGTTGAGATCGCTAGTGGTGCATTAAGAGATGCTTTAGAGTATCCACAGCTTGCTGGAACGATTCGTTCAGATGAAGCAAGGCTGATTGCTCAAGTGGTGAGTGGTGTCGGTTTCTTAGGCGCGGGAACGATCATCGTCACGAAACAATCGGTGACGGGACTTACGACTGCCGCTTCTTTATGGGCAATTGCTGGATTAGGGATCGCCATCGGCATGGGTTACTATTCCATTGCGATCATCAGTTTTATCGGGATTGCTATTGCACTCACAGTAGTGAAACGCGTGATCCATGTACCTACGACTAAAAAGTTAGAAATCCAATTTATCCATAGAAAAGAAACCAAAGATTTTCTTACCGATTATTTTGAAGAGAAAAATATCGTAATCGAAGATGTGAATTTTGACGTAAAATTCGTTGATGACTACCGAGTGTACAAAAATATCTATACGATTGATCTTCCAAAAGGGCTCACTTATGCCGATGTGATCGAGGAGTTGTCCGTACACAAAAATATCACAAAGTTGCATTTAGTCAGTATTGCGCAATAAATGATCTGAGGTTGTAAAATAGATGTCCTACATCAAGTAATAAGCCCAGCCAAATAAAAATAGTTCCTTATATTTTTCGTTTGGCTGGGCTTATTACGAAGATGCAAGCTTTTGAACACCGTTTATTTGGAAAAAGGGACTGCAGTATAATTTTTGTCACTACTCCAAACCGTGTTTTTGTTTAAGTACTCGTCTACTCATTAAAATATGTTTATTTTTTTTGTTTTTTTTAAGCAAATGAAAATCTCAGCGCGTAACTCTTTGTTAAATGATAGAATAGAAGTATCAAAGGACCTTGGAGGAGATGTATGCAATCACGTTTTAAACAATCAAAATTATTTTTCTGGACAGTGGAGCTAGTACTCACGATCATCGGCGTGTACTTTATTTTACAAATGCCGAATATTTTTAGTCCAATATTGAAAATGCTTTCGGCAGTTTTTTTACCATTGCTTGTTGCTGGTTTTATCTATTATATGTTCGATCCAATCGTTGTTTTTCTCGAAAAGCATCGGATCCCGAGAGTGTTCGGTTTTTTATTGACGTTTTTGGTCGTAATCATTTTAGTTGTTTTAACTGTCATGAATGTAGTGCCTCAGTTAATGGAACAGACAATTCAATTGACCCAGAGCTTGCCAATGTATGCAGATGAAACAAGCAAATGGTTAAATGAATTGGCGCAGCGGGAAGAGTTTAAAAATTTCAATTTGGAAGAACAATTAGCATCAGCAAATTTATCTCTTAGTAATTTGTTCAATATCATATTAGTCAGTTTATCTGCAAGTGTCTCAAAAATCATTTCATTTATGATGCAATTTTTTATTTTGTTATTTACCGTTCCATTTATTTTGCTATTTATGTTCAAGGATGGGCACAAATTTATTGATGCGTTGTCTCACTTCTTTCCGAAAGCGATTCGTAAAGAGTTACGCCAAACGGTAAAAGAATTAAACGAAACATTATCTGCCTATATCAGCAGTACGATCTTAGATGCTTTGATTATTGGTGTAATGAGCTTTTTGGCAATGAGAATATTCGATCAGCCTTATAGCTTGTTGCTTGCGGTCATTTGCGGAATCACGAATATTATCCCGTATGTCGGCCCTTTTATTGGAGCGGTACCAGCAATCATTGTCGGTTTGTTTATCTCTCCATTTCAAGCTTTGTATATGGCGTTGTCGATTTTAGTGATCCAACAATTAGATGGAAATTTGATCAAGCCGTTGTTATTTGGGAAATCAATGAATATCCATCCTTTGACGATCATCTTGGTATTGATTGGAGCAGGAAGTGTCGCAGGAATATTAGGCATGCTGATTTGCATACCTGTCTATGCAGTGATTAAGACGATAATATTAAATATCCGGAAAATCTATTTATTGAGAAGAATGGAACATGTTTCGGAAAAGTTAGACAGTCCAAAAGTGCTGGAAGAAACAAGTGAATAAGCATAAAAAAGAGTTCAGTGTACATTTAAAATATCTGTACGCTAAACTCTTTTTATTTTTCGAAAAATTTTTGAATTAAAATAAATCCTTATTCCAATCCAATCAAATAATCGTCGTCTTTCATCGCTTCTACATGACCTAACAAATAGCCGTTTCCGACTTGTGAGAAGAAGTCATGGTTGCTTGTGCCTGTTGAAATCCCGTTCATTACGATTGGGTTGACATCATTGGCAGTATCTGGAAAGAGTGGATCCATCCCTAGGTTCATCAATGCTTTGTTGGCATTATAGCGTAGGAATGTCTTGACTTCTTCTGTCCAGCCGATTGGATCGTATAATTCTTCTGTATAACGTTCTTCGTTTTCGTAAAGCTCATAAAGAAGATTGTACATCCAGTCTTTTAACGTTTCTTGTTCTGCTTCAGGTAACTCGTTGAATCCTAATTGGAATTTGTAACCGATGTAGGTTCCATGTACAGATTCATCTCGGATGATTAGTTTGATGATCTCTGCTACGTTAGCCAATTTGTTGTTTCCTAAATAATAAAGAGGAGTATAAAAACCTGAATAGAACAAGAATGTTTCTAAAAAGACGCTGGCAATTTTCTTTTCTAGCGGTGTACCGTGTTTGTAGATTTCATTGATACGCTCAGCTTTTTTTTGCAGATAAGGATTCGTATTTGTCCAGTCAAAAATTTCTTCGATTTCTTTTTTCGTATTCAGTGTACTAAAAATAGAAGAATAACTTTTGGCATGAACGGATTCCATGAATTGAATATTGTTCAAAACGGCTTCTTCATGGGGAGTGCGGACATCTTTACGCAACTGATCCATGCCACTTTCAGATTGGACAGTATCTAGCAGTGTCAAACCGCCAAATACATGTCCTACTGTATCTTTTTCCAATTGAGACAATGTACGCCAATCATCTAGGTCATTTGAAAGTGGGATACGTGTATCTAGCCAAAATTGCTCTGTCAGCTTCTCCCAAGTGGATTTATCAATGATATCTTCAATTTCATTCCAGTTTATTGCTTCATAATATGTTTCTGACATGAGAATGCTCCTTTAATTAAAATATGAATAAGCGAATCTATCTATGATATTAGATCACGCAGCTTTCACATTGATTGCTTCCGATTTCTTCTGCATCATCAGTAAAGGTACGTACGTAATAAATGGATTTGATTCCTTTGTGGAAAGCGTAATGTCTTAAAATATTCAAATCACGTGTCGTTTGCTTCGTTGTTGTCTTCCATTCATAAATGCCTTCTGGGATTTCAGAACGCATGAATAAAGTCAAACTCATGCCTTGATCGACGTGTTGTTGTGCCGTTGCATAAACATCGATTACTTTACGCATGTCCATATCATAAGCAGAAGTGTAATACGGAATCGTCTCATTGGATAGATAAGGCGCTGGGTAATAAATTTTACCGATTTTCTTCTCTTGGCGTTCTTCGATCATGCGAGTGATAGGATGAATACTTGCACTCGTATCGTTGATATATGAAATTGAGCCATTTGGTGCTACTGCCAAGCGATTTTGATGATACAGTCCATCTTTCATTACTGCTTGTTTCAAAGCATTCCAATCTTCAGCAGTTGGGATAAAAATGCCTTCAAACAATGCTTTGACTTTTTCTGATTTTGGCTGGAATTCTCCAGTTACGTATTTTTCGAAATAAGTGCCGTCAGCATAAGCTGATTTTTCAAAATTATGGAAAACTTGTTTTCTTTCACGAGCGATATTGTTGCTTTCAACAAGTGTCCAATAATTCAACAGCATGAAGTAAATATTTGTAAAGTCTAATGAATCCTCTGAGCCATATTCCATTTGTTCTTTTGCAAGATAAGTGTGTAAGCCCATGGCACCTAATCCAATCGTATGATTCAGCTTATTTCCGTTTTGGATCGGTGGTACGACATCGATATCAGATGCATCTGTAATAAATGTCAATGCACGAGTCATCGTACGCACAGATTGACCAAAGTTAGGGCTTTGCATCAAATTCACGATATTTGTCGAGCCTAAGTTACATGAGATATCCGTTCCTAATACTTCATATTCCTGTTTGCCGTTAATCACAGAAGGCGTTTGAACTTGTAAAATCTCTGAACATAAATTACTCATGATGATCTTGCCATCGATTGGATTCTCGCGGTTCGCTGTATCAATATTGATTACGTAAGGATAGCCAGATTCTTGTTGTAATTTTGAGATTTCATTTTCAAGATCACGCGCTTTGATTTTTTGTTTGCGAATGTTTGGATTTGCAACTAGATGATCATACTCAGCTGTAATATTTACATAAGAGAATGGGACACCATATTCTTTTTCGACACTATATGGACTAAATAAATACATATCTTCGTTTTTACGTGTCAATTCATAAAATTTATCAGGTACGATCACGCCAAGAGAAAGAGTTTTTACGCGAATCTTTTCATCTGCATTTTCTTTTTTTGCTGAAAGGAAAGCAATAATGTCTGGATGGAAAACGTTCAAATAAACCACGCCAGCTCCTTGACGCTGACCTAATTGATTAGAATAGCTGAAACTATCTTCGAATAATTTCATGACTGGAACGACACCACTTGCAGCACCCTCATATCCTTTGATAGGAGCGCCGGCTTCACGAAGATTTGATAAAGTAATCCCTACGCCGCCACCAATACGGGACAATTGCAAAGCAGAGTTGATTGAGCGCCCGATAGAGTTCATATCGTCAGTGACTTGAGTCAAGAAACAAGACACCAATTCGCCCCGACGTTTACGTCCAGCATTCAAGAAAGAAGGTGTAGCTGGCTGATATCGTTGATGGATCATTTCGTCTGCAAGAGCAAGTGCTAATTCTTCATCCCCGTTCGCAAAGTAAAGCGCATTGAAGGCTACTCGATCTTCATAAGTTTCCAGATAAGCGGAACCGTCGTTGGTTTTCAACGCATATTGAGAATAAAATTTGTAAGCAGCCATAAAAGATTTGAAAGAAAAATGTTGCTCGTCCAAAAATTGATATAGCTTTTCAATAAATGATGGTGAATACAATTGAATGAATTCTGCTTCTATATATTCTTGATCGATCAAGTAATTGATTTTTTCCATAATAGATAGAAAAGTCATCGTATTTGGTTTGACATTTTCCTCAAAAAAGGCAACTAAAGCTTCTTTATCCTTATTCAAAGGGATTTGACCATTGACTGGCCGATTGATTTCATTATTCAGCTTGAAATAACTGACATCTTGTAAATTTTTAAGACTCATACGTACGCCCAACCTTCATTTCGTATTTGATGATGCTTGATTGCAAATCATTGCATTGTTTTTAAGCTTTAAAAAAGGATTTGGAAGTTTGCGACAAAAACTGGTGCTGTCTCAAGCCCTTCAAATCCATGTATCACGTTTTGATTCTTTTAGTCATGTTAGCTGGCAAGTTTACGCAACTGATCAGGACGGAATCCGATAACTGTTTCTGCATCAGAAGTAATGACAGGAACACTTTGGAATCCTTGTGCTTTCAACCAGTCTACTGCTTCAGGCTGTTCATCGATATTGACTTCTTCAAAAGCAATTTGATTTTCTGTTAAAAACCGTTTGACCATCTTACATTGCATACAATTATTTTTAGAAAAGATTTTTACGTTCATGGTGAGTGCCTCCTCTAACACATTCTTATTATCTATAATAGATAGTATAAAACTCTTAGTAAAAAAGTCAAACAACAAACACTACATATTGTGTTGTGGAAACTGTGGAATACTAAGTTTTGTGTTTTTGAAAAAAGAGCTGAAAACAAGTATCGTGTGGGAAAATAGCAAATTTAATAGAGAAAAAATTGTGGAAAACTATGAAGAAATATTTTTTTCTCATTTTTATCTATCAATACTAAAGATTCGCTCATAATATCACAAGTATAATTGACATTCTCAATTACCGAGAGTATTCTATGTGAGAATGATTCTCATTTATTTGCGTAACACGTAAGAAAATTAGAACATATAATGAATGATTTTAATACATGATTTATTTCACAAGAGAGGAATCAATATGCAGACCTTAGCGCAGGCAAAGCAGAATTTCGTTTATCAAGTCGAACGAATCGAAACAGAAGAAAAAACAAAACGCCATTTGCAAAATATCGGGATCGTTGCCGGAAGTAAAATCGTCGTCGTCAATTTATCAGGCAACAATGCCATTTTACTGGTAAAAAGTCATCGAGTGGCAGTAAGTCGGGAAATACTAGGTCAAATCTTTGTCAATAAAAAGACTGCTTCCTCTGAAAGCTGGACTTCTCTTGATCAATTAAAAGCAGGAGAGACTGGGATCGTCGTAGCAATCCACGGACAAGGCGCAGTGAAGCGACGGTTAATGGATATGGGATTGACGCGAAATGTAAAAATAGTTATCCGAAAACTAGCCCCTCTGGGAGATCCAATCGAACTGACAGTGCGAGGGTATGAACTGACGTTACGAAAGTCAGAGGCCGAACTAATCTTGATACAAAGGGAGGAAAAAGAATGAATATCGCGTTAGTCGGAAATCCAAACAGCGGGAAAACTAGCTTGTTCAATCTCTTGACTGGTTCGAATCAATATGTAGGGAATTGGCCGGGCGTAACAGTAGAAAAAAAAGAAGGATCGTTGAAAAAAAATCCGAACATTCATATTCAGGACCTACCCGGCATCTATTCTTTGTCTCCTTATACACCAGAAGAAGTGATTGCAAGAGATTATTTGGTTCAGGAACAGCCTGAACTGATCATCAACATTATTGATGCTACCAATTTAGAACGAAATCTTTATTTAACTACGCAGTTATTGGATTTAGACATTCCTATGATCATTGGTCTGAATATGATGGATGTCATCAAAAAAGAAGGAAAAAAAATCAATCTAGAAAAGCTTTCCTATGGTCTTGGTGTACCAGTTTTACCAATCAGCGTATTGAAAAAGCAAGGAATCGAAAAACTAATCGAAAAGATTCAGGAGTCTGCAAAAAAGCGGCCTTCTATTCCTGTTCCCTGTACATATGATCCACGTTTAGAAGCAGCTTTACATGAAATTGAAGATGTACTAGGAGAACAAAGCGGCAAGAAACGCTGGTATGCAATGAAATATTTTGAACGAGATCAGAAGGTAAGAGAGGATTACGAGATAGCAGTTTCTCAGCAAAAAGAGATCGAGCAACTGATCCAGTTAACAGAGAAACTATTGGACGACGATAGTGAGACGATTCTGGTCAATGAACGTTATGAATTTATTACCCAACTATGTACACTCTGTGTTGTGTCAAATGATTCTTTCCAATTATCGATGAGTGACAAAATCGATCAGATTGCAACGAATCGTTGGTTAGCCTTGCCGATCTTCGCATTTGTGATGTGGCTGATCTATTATCTGGCTATTCAAACAGTAGGAACAATGGGGACAGATTGGATCAATGACACATTGTTTGGTACATGGTTACCAGAACATGTTGGCAGATTGTTAGCTGAATGGCAAGTAGCGGGATGGATGCAGGAGCTGATCTTGAACGGCATCATCGCAGGCGTGGGAGCAGTGTTAGGATTTCTACCGCAATTGATTATATTGTTTTTATGCTTGAGCTTTCTGGAAGACTGCGGATATATGGCGAGGATCGCTTTTGTCATGGATCGACTTTTCAGGAAATTCGGTCTTTCAGGAAAATCCTTCATTCCTATGCTGATTGCTACAGGATGTGGAGTGCCAGGCGTCATGGCCAGTCGCACGATTGAAAACGAGCAAGATCGTCGTTTGACGATCATGGTCACAACCTTCATGCCTTGTTCTGCAAAGTTGCCGATTATTGCCTTAGTAGCAGGGGCCTTTTTTCCTCATCAATCTTGGGTAGCTCCTTCTGCCTATTTTCTTGGTATGACTGCAATTATTTTCTCTGGAATCAGCTTGAAAAAAACACGTTTGTTTGCTGGAGATACAGCTCCTTTTATCATGGAATTGCCCGCATATCATTTTCCTCAATGGTCAGCGGTCCTAAGACAAACCTATGACCGCAGCAAGTCTTTTGTTAAAAAAGCAGGAACGATTATCTTTGTTTCTAGTATCGTGATCTGGTTCAGCTCTTCTTATAATTTTTATGCTCAACCTGTTTCTGAAGACCAAAGTATCTTAGCCTTTTTCGGGCGAATCCTGGCAGTTGTTTTTCAGCCGCTTGGTTGGGGAAACTGGCAAGGAACAGTCGCAGCGATTACAGGATTGGTCGCTAAAGAAAATATTATTGGCACATTTGGTATTTTGTTTGGTCATGCGGAAGTATCCGAAAATGGCAGAGAAATCTGGCAAGTGCTACAACACACATATACTCCCGCAGCAGCTTATTCATTGTTAGCCTTCAATTTACTTTGTGCGCCTTGTTTTGCGGCAATTGGGGCTATCCATCGGGAAATGAATGCCAAGAAATGGACTTGGATCGCCATAGGCTATCAATGCGGTTTAGCTTATTTAGTTAGTTTTGTGATTTATCAGTTGGGACACTTATTGGAGGGTGGACAGGTAGCGTTAGGGACGTATCTTGCTATTTTACTGATGATAGGACTCGTTTATGTTTTGTTCCGTCAGCCAAAATCCAAGAACCAGTTTTATACTATATTGTCATTAGAAGGAGAGGAATAGGATGGCGACATTCTTATTAAGTGTGTTAATCTTTGGAAGTGCAGGCGCAATTGTCTATACTCGTTTAAAATCCGGTAAGAATTGTGATGACTGTCAAACAGCTTGCCCAGTAAAAAAGGAACAGATCAAGCGATGATCAGTCGTTGCAAGAGGCTATTCTCCCCTTTTTTGCTTATTTTGCTAGAGCATAGTAAGATGAGGGAAAGTAAAAAAAGAAAGAGGAAAGAAAATGTCTGGAAAGAAAAAAATCGTCCGCCCGCGCTACCAGCAGATTGCTGTTGATTTAGCCGAACGTATCGTTGAAAACCGATATAAAGTGGGTGAGAAGATCCATGCCCGCTCAACACTTGCCAGTACGTACAATGCTTCTCCTGAGACTACCCGCAAGGCTATCAATGTGCTGGTAGATCTTGGAATCATGGAAGTACGGCATGGAAGTGGGGCATTTGTTGCTTCGAAGGAAAAAGCAAAAGATTTCCTATTGCAATATCAAGATGTACAATCCATCCAAGATACAAAAGCAGAAATCATGGCAAGTGTGGAGAAGCAACAAGATGAGCTGAATCATTTTTCTCAATTATTGGATCAGCTGGTCAATCAAACGAAGCGAATACATAAGATGAATCCTTTACTTCCGTTTGAATTATCTTTATCAGAAAAAGCAATGCATCTGGACCGTTCAATTAGCGAGTTGAATATCTGGCAGGCGACTGGCGCCACAGTTATCGCAATTTCTCATAATGAAGAACTGCTTGTTTCACCTGGCCCCTATGCTAAATTTACGGCAGGGGACATCGTTCATTTTATTGGAAATGAATATACACTACAGCGTATGACAAACTTTTTTTACCCGGAGCATCAGCTTGCAGAATGATTGTGTGAAATATTAAAAAAATATTAACTTGGCTAAACCTTTTATTTACAAAGATTTAGCCAAGTTTTTTTCAGTTTGGACAAGCAAATTTCTTTCATTTTTGACAAAGTGACTACATGATGTTAACATAGTGTGGTCACTTTTTTCAGAAAGAAAAATGAATTTACATAAAAAAGGAGAATTTGTTTGGTAAAAGTAGAAGTAAAACATTTAACAAAGATATTTGGTAAAAAGACACAAGCCGCTTTAGATATGATGAATGATCACCAGCCGAAAACGGAGATTTTAAAGAAAACCGGTGCAACGGTTGGTGTGTATGACGTGAATTTTGACGTAAAAGAAGGAGAAATCTTCGTGATCATGGGGCTTTCCGGGAGTGGGAAATCCACATTGATCCGTCTATTGAATCGTCTGATTGAGCCAACTTCGGGCAGTATCTATATTGATGGAGAAGATGTATCGAAGTTAAGCAAAGAAGAATTGCGAGAAGTCCGTCGTCATAAAATCAATATGGTTTTCCAAAACTTCGGTCTGTTTCCACATCGAACGATCTTGGAAAATACAGAATACGGGTTAGAAGTCCGTGGTGTACCTAAAGAAGAACGACAAGAAAAAGCAGAAAAAGCATTAGAAAATTCTAGTTTGCTTTCATTTAAAGACCAATATCCTAGTCAGTTATCTGGTGGGATGCAACAACGGGTTGGCCTAGCCAGAGCTTTAGCAAATGATCCTGAGATCTTGCTGATGGACGAAGCGTTCTCGGCTCTTGATCCGCTGATCCGGCGAGAAATGCAAGACGAATTACTGGACCTGCAAGCCAATGTTCAAAAAACGATTATTTTCATTACCCATGATTTGAATGAAGCTTTACGGATTGGGGACAGAATCGCCTTGATGAAAGACGGCGAAATCATGCAGATCGGAACAGGTGAAGAAATATTGACCAATCCAGCAAATGATTATGTACGTGAATTTGTGGAAGAAGTCGATCGTTCCAAAGTGCTTACGGCTCAAAACATCATGGTACCTGCATTGACGACGAATATCGAATCTGATGGACCAAACGTTGCATTGACAAGGATGCGTAATGAAGAAGTCAGCATGCTGATGGCTGTTGACAGAAAGAGACACCTGAAAGGGATCATCACTGCAGATCAAGCGTTAGAAGCTAGGAAGCAAAAACGTCCATTGATCGACTTCCTAGATGAAAATGTGACGGTGATTGGGAAAGACATGGTGGTAAGTGATATTTTCAATATTATTTATGACTCACCGACTCCACTTGCAGTTGTAGAGGATGGAAAATTAAAAGGTGTCGTCATCCGAGGTAGTGTGATTGAAGCATTAGCAGAAACAAGCGAGGTGAGTGAACATGAATAATCTATTGAACTATCAATTACCAGTGGCAAACTGGGTAGAAAATATCACAGAATGGTTTACGACAACTTTTTCTGGCCTATTTTCATTTTTACAAACGATTGGACAGGCAGTGATGTCGGGGATTACAAATTTACTGTTAGTGATTCCAGCTCCTTTGTTTATCTTGTTATTGACGGTAGCAGCTTTCTTTATTTCTAAGAAACGTCCAGGACTTACGTTGTTCACATTAATCGGTCTATGGTTTATTTATAACCAAGGTCTATGGAATGATTTGATGAATACTGTCACACTTGTTCTTTTATCTAGTGTGATCTCGATCATCATTGGGGTACCATTAGGGATCTTGATGGCAAAAAGCAGTAAAGCCCAAAGTATTATCAAACCGATCCTTGACTTTATGCAGACAATGCCAGGATTCGTTTATTTGATTCCAGCAGTTGCATTTTTCGGTATCGGGATGGTTCCAGGGGTATTTGCCTCAGTCATCTTTGCTCTGCCACCAACCGTTCGTTTTACGAATTTAGGGATTCGACAAGTTCCTAAAGAATTAGTAGAAGCTTCTGATTCATTCGGGAGCACAAGTCGTCAAAAACTATTCAAACTAGAATTGCCTTTAGCTAAAAGTACGATCATGGCAGGGATCAATCAAACAACAATGCTGTCACTTTCAATGGTCGTTATTGCCTCTATGATCGGTGCACCCGGCTTAGGACGCGGCGTATTATCAGCATTGCAAAGAGCACAAGTCGGGAATGGATTTGTCAACGGGGTTGCATTAGTTATCTTAGCAATCATCATTGACCGTTTTACACAGCATTTGAACCAGCCAAACAATAAAAAAGCTGCAGGAGCAACAACACAGAAAAGTAAAAAACGTCAAGGACTGATCATTGGTGCTGTAGTAGTAGTGATCTTAGGTGCGATTGGTATAGGGAGTTTTTCATCTGCCAAAGAAACAAAACGTATCAACTTATCTTATGTTGAATGGGATACAGAAGTTGCTTCAACAAATGTAGTCGGTGAAGTATTGAAACAAATGGGCTATGATGTAACGATGACGCCATTAGATAATTCAATCATGTGGAAATCTGTTTCAAATGGCGAGTCAGATGCCATGGTTTCAGCTTGGCTACCTAAAACTCATGGTTCACAATATGCACAATATAAAGATCAAGTCGAAGACCTAGGTGCCAATTTGACAGGAGCAAAAGTTGGTTTAGCAGTGCCAGCCTACATGGATGTAAATTCGATCGATGAGTTAACCGATCAGGCAGGTAAGAAAATCATAGGAATCGAGCCAGGAGCTGGTGTAGTTACGGCTGCTGAAAACACGATCCAAAAATATGACAACTTGAAAGACTGGAAAGTAGAGACATCTTCTTCAGGAGCAATGACCGTTGCACTAGGTCAAGCGATCAAAAAACACGAACCAATTGTAGTTACAGGATGGACACCTCATTGGATGTTTGCCAAATATGATCTGAAATACTTAGAAGATCCTGAAAACGGAATGGGAAGCGAAGAGCAGATCCATACGATGGTTCGAAAAGGATTGAAAGAAGACCAGCCAGAAGCTTACAAAGTATTAGACAATTTCCATTGGTCAGAAAAAGATATGGAAAAAGTTATGTTGGAAATCAACAATGGAAAAGATCCACAGCAAGCAGCAAAAGACTGGATCAAAGAGAACCAAGAATTAGTCGAAAGCTGGAAAAAATAAAAAGACAGACACGAAATAAATGGAGCTTCCAAAATTGGATCAAATATCCAAATTTGGAAGCTCCATGTTCGTCTCTATCTTTTTTGTCTATAAAAAAAGAGAATGCGTAGCTCATCTTCGAAACGTCCAAAGACGCCGACAAACTATTATGAATTTATGGGTGCGAGTCAAAGAGATCGATCGTAGGTATGAAAGACTAATGTGATTAAAGTTTATTATGTACGAAGTGCATTCTCAAAAAATATTAAAGAATATACATAGTTTATATACTTAAAAGTGATTAAATTCTTATTCAGGAATTATTTTGCTACGTTTCAAGAAGGAATTGTTTTTTGAAATTTAATGAATGTTAGAATAATAGTCTAAAAACATTAATTTAGGGGTGATTAGATTATGAAACATTTAAAAATTTTGTCTATTAAAGAGACACAACTTATCTATGGGGGTACCACTCATAGTGGAAAATATTATGGAAATGGAGTGTATTGCACTAAAAATAAATGTACGGTCGATTGGGCCAAGGCAACTACTTGTATTGCAGGAATGTCTATAGGTGGTTTTTTAGGTGGAGCAATTCCAGGGAAGTGCTAAAATGAAAAAAAATGCTAAGCAAATTGTTCATGAATTATATAATGATATATCTATAAGTAAAGATCCTAAATATTCTGATATTCTTGAGGTTTTACAAAAGGTATATTTAAAATTAGAAAAACAAAAATATGAATTAGATCCCGGTCCTTTAATAAATAGATTGGTGAATTATCTATATTTTACTGCTTATACTAATAAAATAAGATTCACTGAATATCAAGAGGAATTAATAAGAAATTTGAGTGAAATTGGAAGAACTGCTGGAATAAATGGTTTATATCGAGCAGATTATGGAGATAAATCTCAATTTTAATGATACTTATAATATTAAATATGTCTCAAAATTTTTTGATTAGAAAAATAGGTATATTGAATCAGTGACATAAAAGTATTTATAGTTTGTAGGGGGAATCGTAATGGAAGAAAAAAATAGACTAAATGCTAAACAATGTTCAGATCAAGAGCTTAAAAAAATTAAAGGAGGTGCTGGAACAAAACCTCAAGGAAAACCGGCATCAAATTTAGTGGAATGTGTTTTTTCATTATTTAAAAAGTGTAACTAAAATTTTTTTTATGATATCCTAAAATCAGGAGGGGATCTCTTGATTACTATCGATACAAAAGCTTATCTATTAAGAATGTTCGTGGGAAACTTTTTCTTTTTTCTCTTATTTTATATGACTAATACTGATCTTAACAAAAGAAAATATCTTTTTGTATGTTTATTGATACCACTCACTTTTTTTGTTGAATTATTTACTGATGTTTCCGCAGCTATACCTATAATCGGAAGTTATTTTATATTAAAGGAAAAGAAGAAAACTAATATAGTGCTTTTAAATAAATTACTATTATGTATGCTTATTGATGATTTCAGATCTATTATTACTTCCATGGTTATGACGTATATGTTTTCATTTGAAGGGATAAAAGGGTATGGTTATGTAGTATTCCAGATAATGCTTGATTCTTTGTTTTTGCTGATGTTTATTTGGTTATATAGAAAATTAGCTATAAATAGGATTGTTGAACAGTCCAGTTCTAAACTTACTGCTATATTCATGATTTATTTACTTACAATTGGTTTATTTGTTTCTTATGTTGCTCATCAATATCAAGTATTTGATCATTTTGTGTTTGGTGTCTTAATATTTTTAATCATTCAAATGTTTGTTGTTCTATTTTTATTTATTAGAATAACTATTAGGCAACGAGAACAATATGAACAGCAATTGAAAAGAAAAGAATTGGTTTATCTAAAAAAATATACTGATTCACTGGAAAAAGATCAAGAAAAATTTGCCAGATTTAGACATGACTATAAAAATTTATTGCTGAGTTTAAAAGAAATCGCTAATCAAAACCATGATTCGATATTGGAAAAAGAAATAAAAGAATTAGAGATCTATTCTAATTCTTATCTAACCAATAAGTTTGAATATCGTTATTTAAAAAATATAAAAAATGAATATTTGAAAAGTTTGTTGATAGCGAAGCTATACCAAGCAAATAACAATAAGATTTGTTGTAAATTCGAATGTCCAAGTACTATTATTGAAGTTCCTGTTCCAATATTTGACTGTATTAGGGTGCTTGGAATTATTCTCGATAATGCAATTGAAGCATCTATAGAGAGTCAAGATAGAGAACTGTCTCTAGCTATTTACCGAGATGATAAACAGATAGAAATTTCGATATCGAATAGTTGTAGAGAGATACTACTCTCTATAGATACTCTAATGAAAAAAGGAATAACAACAAAAAAGGGACATCAAGGGTTAGGTTTATCTAGTATAGAGGAAATCAATAAAAAGAATCCCAATATGTTTGTGAACTATCAAAACGATCCGTATCAATTTACTACTCAAGTTATTTTGTTGTTTTGAGGGAAGGAGGATTTATGAGTTATCCAATAATATTATGTGAAGATCAAATTATACAATTAAATCAGTTAGAACGAATTATTGATAATTTCATTCTTTTTCACGATAAAGTATTTAAGATAGTATTGAAAACACAAAGTCCGTTAGAAGTTAAAAAATACCTCAAACAATTCCGACCAAAGCAAGGAATATATTTCTTAGATATTGATTTAAATCATGAAGTTAACGGTATAGAATTAGCAGAAGTAATCAGAAAATATGATGTTCAAGCAAAAATCATTTTTACAACTACTCATGATGAGATGTTACCCGTAACAATAAAAAGAAGAGTTGAAACGTTAGGATTTGTAACAAAAGATCAAACACTAGATGAGTATCGAAACGAGATTGTTGAGTTATTGTTATTAGCGCAAGAAAGGATAGATGCAACAAAACAGGTTACGAATCAAGCATTTGTTTTTTCCATAGGTTCTCAAACATTTACTTTTGATATAAATGACATTTATTTTGTAGAAGCTTCAAAATTACCACATAGATTATCATTGTGTACTAAAGATGGGCAGTACGAATTTTATGGAAGAATTAGTGAGCTTGAAAAGAAATATCCTATGTTAACAAGAATTAGTCGAGCGTGTTTAGTAAATATCTTTAACGTTAAAGAAATAGATTTTAAAAAACGTTCACTATATTTTGATTCAGAGTTGGCCAGAAACTTTACTTTAGGGAAAGCACAAAAAATTAAGGAGAAGTTGAAAGAAAGCACTGTTTAGTGGTTTTTTCTTTAGGGAGATTGCATTTTTCTAATAAAATAGATTCCTTCACTAGTGCAAATTTTTCTGAATCCTATTAAAGTTGTACCAATTTTTATAGCTGTTATTAGTTACGTGCATAACAGCAATATTAGTTACTGGAGGAATATTTCTATGGTCTGGAACCAAAAAAGGGCCAAATGAATAGTTCTTTTCTTGTTTTTATTAAGTACCATAAAGGGGAATTAAAATTAAATGTATGGTGGAAGATGCGAAAGATTTGGCAAATTCTACTAATTTTTAGAAAGTGTTTTTCATTTTTTAGTTAAAAAATTTGTCCTGTCAAGTGCAATCCTATGATTGTACTTGATAGGATTTGAGATAATTACTTTCCTGTTTTTATAAATTTAACTTGCAGGAACAGGCTTTAATGCACATCCGACAAGTACATTACCAATACCTCCTGTAACGGCCGAAATAGGTCCTCCTGCAGCACCAACTACAGCGCTGCAAGTCCTTTTGTAAAAATATCTCTACCATTACATTTCCAAAGAATTTTTATCTGACTTTAATAAAAGATAAAAATTTAATATAATTATAAAAACTAGCACAAGAAGCTTTAGTAAAAAGTTCTGTCCATTCCAAACTTTTGAAAAGATAAAGAACATACCTATGTTCGTAATCGACACAAACCAATCTTGAGGTTTGATATTTTTTAATTGTTTACGCACCGGTCCACATGCTGAATCCAGCACCTAATAAAGCTCCACCTACACCACAAGCAGCTATTGCATAAGGTCCTCCGGCTGAACAAAGTTTTACTCCTGCTGTTGCCCCAGAAAAAGTAGTGCCTAAAACTCCCACGGCACTCCCACCTTGAATATTTTTCAACTCTTCTGAAGATAATATAAATGTTGTTTTTGTGTTTTTAATATGCATACTACTTATTCTCCTTTTTTATTTTTTTCGAGCATCCCAGCCAGCTGCAGCACCTCCAGCGACAGCTCCATATAACCCTCCAACAACACCGCAAGCTGGTCCGCAAATTGCTGTTCCTAAACCTGCACCACCTACTGCCCCTGTGGTAAGTCCACCTACAACTTGCCCCAATTTTCCCCAAGCATTATTGCCTCCACCAACAGTTTGTGCATTTCCACAATACTTAGTTCCTTTACATTTTGCATGTTTAAACACGCTTCTTTAAATAATATTTTTTACGGTGCTACTGTAACATACGTATTTGATTAACAGTAAAAATCTTCCTGAAACTTATCAAGTTTATTCTTGAATAGTAAAATTTCCAAAATAAATTTGATTCAGGAATGAAAAAGTTAGTGTTCAAGAACTGTTTTCAAAGTTTTTGTGGAATTATGAGACAATATTTTCACTGTATTAAAGCTATATTGAGAATTTTTCTATAAAAATTTTTTAGAAGGAGTTGTGTTAGATAAGTGATAAAATCATTTCCTTTTGTGCAGCAACAAGATGAAAAAGATTGTGGTGTTGCTTGCCTTTCGATGATTTTAAAATATTTTAAAACTGATATCCCGATTCATAAATTACGGGACCTATCTGGGACTGATTTAGAGGGTACTTCAGCATTTGGATTGAAAAAGACATTTGAAAAATTGTCTTTTGATTGTATGGCTATTCAAGCAGATAGTGAGATCTGGAAAGAAAGAGATCTTATCTTACCATTAATTGCACATATATTGGTTGATAACAGCTATATGCACTACGTTGTAATTTATAAAACGAAGGGAAACGTACTATGGATTGCAGATCCCGCTAATGGAAAAAATAGAAAAACGATTGAAGCGTTTCAAAAAGAATGGACAGGTATTCTTTTATTACCTATGCCTAGAGAAACTTATATTCCTATTAAAGAAAAAGTAGCTGGATTAAGTTCTTTTTTGCCTATAATTTGGAAACAAAAAGGATTAGTATTCCACATCGTTTTAGCATCGATTTTCATTACGTTTTTTGGCATAGGAAGCTCATATTATTTTCAAGGTATTCTTGATTTTTTCATCCCTAATCAAGCACGTTCAACTTTAAATATAATTTCCATTGGCTTGATCGCTGTCTATTTATTTCGGGTATTGTTTGAATATAGTCGTAGTTATCTTCTTATTATTTTAGGACAGCGAATGAGTATGGCAATTATGCTTCAGTATTTCAAACATGTGTTAACTTTACCAATGAATTTTTTTGCTACGAGAAAATCAGGGGAAATTATTTCTCGTTTTCTTGATGCCAGTAAGATTATTGATGCTTTAGCAAGTGCTACGTTATCAATATTTTTAGATATTGGTATGGTGTTGCTTGTTGGGGTTACGTTAGCTATTCAGAATAGTACGTTGTTTTTAATCACTCTATGCTCTTTGCCTTTTTATGTAGTTGCAATATTCGCTTTCGTGAAAAGCTATGAAAAATCGAACAGGGAAGAAATGGCAGCCGGTGCAGCTGTAAATTCTAGTATCATAGAAAGTCTTAAAGGAATAGAAACAATTAAAGCATATAGCGGTGAAGAGAAAGTATATAACCGTATAGACCATGAATTTGTTAAATTAATGAAAAAATCATTTCGTACGGTTACGCTTGATAATATTCAACAAGGAATTAAACATTTGATTCAATTAATTAGCAGTGCATTAATTTTATGGCTAGGTTCTTATTTTGTTATGGATAATAGAATTAGTCTAGGTCAACTTATCACATACAATGCTTTACTAGTATTTTTCACAGATCCTTTACAAAACATTATTAATTTACAAGTGAAAATGCAAACGGCTCAAGTTGCAAATAATCGTTTAAATGAAATTTTCGCGATTGATTCAGAAAAATCGAACCAGTCTTTTGAATATATGCTTTCTGAACAATTATTTCAACAAGATATCACTGTAAAAAACGTTTCATTCTCGTATAGCATGAAGGCCCCAACGTTGAACGAAATTTCATGTACAATTCCTTCGCACAGTAAAACGGCTATAGTTGGAGTTAGTGGTTCTGGAAAATCAACTCTTGCAAAGTTATTTGTTCGTTTTTATGAAGCATCAGAAGGATCGATCCATTATGGAAACATTAATCACTTAGACATTCCTTTTCAGATATTACGCGATCGAGTGACATATTTGCCTCAAGAGTCATTTTTCTTTAGTGGAACAATCATTGAGAATCTTATATTCGGTTTAGATAGCCCACCAAGTTTCGAACAAATAATAGAAGTTTGTGAGATAGTCCAACTAAATGAATTTATTAATCAACAGCCATTACGTTACGAGACATTGTTGGAAGAAGGTGGAAATAATCTTTCAGGAGGGCAACGACAACGATTAGCCTTAGCACGGGCTTTATTAAAAAATCCGGACATATTAATTTTAGATGAAGCAACTAGTGGATTAGATACCTTGTTAGAACATGCAATTATGAATTATCTCCTCAATTTAAAAGAAAAAACGATTATTTTTATTGCGCATCATTTACCAATAGCAAAAGCATGTGATCAAATTTTAGTTCTCCATGAAGGGCATTTGGTAGAAAAAGGAACGCACGATGAACTTCGTTTTGCCGATGGTATCTATCAAAAATTATGGGAAATCTAGGAGAGGGAAACAATTTATGCAGAATAATAATTGGTTCGAACATTCTAGTATCTATACTAAACAACATCATAGCTTCTACCGTTGGGTGTTATACCCTGTAATTCTTTTTTTATGTATTATTGGATTGTTTTTAACCTTTGCTAAAAAAGAGGTTGTTATTCGGACAACGGCTCAATTGAACCCCGAAAAAATAGAGAAGTTACAAGTGCCATTAGAAGCTAAAATAATGGAAAACTTCCTAAAAGAAAATCAATTTGTTCATAAGGACGATGTGTTGGTTAGATTGGATTGTTCTTTAATAGAGAATGAAAAGGCTCAGATAGAACAAGAAAACCAACGTATTACTCAACAAATAAAGATGGCTCAGCTATTTATTGAAAGTATAAGTAAAGGAAAAAATTTGTTTTCAACGGATGACAGTTTTGGCTACAGTAATCAATTAAAGAGCATGTTGTCAGAAAAAGAATCACTCCGCTACGCTTTGAAGCAAAGTGAATTAAATGATCAAAAGCAATTAGAAGTATACGAAAAGACAAAAAGACAACTAGAAAAACAAATTGAGAGTTCAGATAGTAAATTACAAGAATGGCAACAAGTACAGGTAGCTTGGAGTAATAATCAATCATTAAAAGATTTTTCAAAAGAAATGATGGCAAACTATGAGAATTGGCAAGAACAACTAAATAATGTTTCTGATGATCAAAAAAATCAAGTGAAACTGACAATTTCAGCAAGCATAAATGAACAAATTGAGCAACTAAAAAAAGAAGTAGAACAGTATCAGTCAGAAAAAGCTAAATTAGTTAAACCAACTACTTCTGAGAATGACAGAATTAGTCAAACGGAAAAAGGAAAGCAAGAGCTAGAACAAGCAATAACAACTGTAAAACAAACAGTTACAGAGCTAAATGAAAAACAAGAGAAGAACCAGTCAGTTATCAAAAGTTTGGACGATCAACTTTCAAAAGGAATACTAAAAGCTCCTGTATCTGGAACGGTTCATTTAAATGAAGAAACAAAGGGACAAGCAGAACTAGCCAAAGGAACAGTGCTTGCAGAAATTTATCCGATCCACGAAAAATCAAAAATGAAATTTACAGCACTTTTACCTGCGAATGAAAGTACCTATATTAAAGAAGGGATGAAGGTTCATTTTAAATTGGATCAAAAAGGTGGGGCTCCGATTACGATCGACGGAACTTTAGATGAAATTTCAGAAAATTCTACTGCCACTGAGAAAGGTGTTTTTTATGCAGTGAAAGGAACGTTAAAAACAACTCAATCGTTTCCGTTTCGTTATGGATTAACTGGAGAGTTGTCTTTAATTGTAGGAGAAAAAACATATTGGCAACAAATTGTCGATGTGTTTCTAAATAAAAAATAATTATTTTTACTAAGAATATAGGAGGAGTTTATATGAATAAAAGAAGATGGATTGCTGTGGGAGTAGCGTGCGGATTATTGTTACTATCCATTATCGTCGCGCTAATTCCAGGAAAAGATAAAGAGGAAGCATCAAATACAACCCTAACAGGAATAAATAAGATTTTTTACGGATCTAACGAAATCACAGAAGAAACGTTAGAAGAAGGCGCATCAAATAAAAAGATTGTCAAACTATCCGTCAATGGAGTTATTGCAGATACAGGTGAAAGCAATCTTTTTAGTAGGGAACAATATAACCATCAGAATTTTTTAACACAGCTAAAGAAAATTCAAGAAGACAAAGCGGTTAAGGGAGTGTTATTAGAAGTAAATTCACCTGGGGGAGGAATATATGAAAGTGCTGAGATTGCTAAAGAAATGGCAAAAATTAAAAAGCTAGATATTCCTATCTATACTGCATTTAAAAATACAGCGGCAAGTGGAGGGTACTACATTTCTGCTGGTTCAGATAAAATATTTGCTACGGAAGAAACAACAACTGGATCAATTGGTGTCATTATTTCTGGTTTAAATTATTCTGGCTTATTAGAAAAACTTGGCGTAACTGATGCGACGTATAAAAGTGGTGCATTAAAAGATATGATGTCACCTCAACACAAACCTTCAGAGGAAGAGAATAAAGTTATACAGGAATTTGTGATGAGTGCTTATGATCGTTTTGTCAATGTTGTAGCAAAAGGAAGAAATATGGATACTAATGCAGTGAAAGAACTTGCGGATGGAAGAATTTATGATGGTAACCAAGCAGTAGAAAATGGGTTGGTGGATCAAATTGGTTACTCTGAAGATGCATTAGATTCCCTAAAAAAAGAGAAGAAATTAACTGATGCGACGGTTATAGAATATAAAAATGACACAACTGGCTTTGCTTCTTCTTGGTTAGGTAATAAGATTGCTGAATGGCAAGGGCTAAAGGCAACTACATCAGATCGTGTAATTTCAGTTTTTGAAAAACTTGGATTTTCTGATACTCCAAAACCAATGTATTACTATGGAGGGCTATAAAATGAATAAGAAGAGTGGCATTGAAACTTTGCCTAATTATGTATTTGCGGGATTTTGGTTACGATTTTTTGCTTTTCTTATTGATTTAATTTGTATTAGCATCATCACCCATGCTACTATAGGTCTCTTTTACAAAATCATGGGACTGGAATCTGACAAATCCATTATTACTTTTTATGGTATAGCGTCATTAGCTATTTATTTAACCTATTTTGTACTTTTGACTAAGCTGAATTCAGGACAAACAATTGGGAAAATGATTTTTGGGATAAGAGTAGTGAGCTTTGAGGAAAAAGAGCTAAGTTGGCAAACTATCTTTATTCGTGAGTGTATATGTAGGTTTATATTAAAAAATTTTGTATTTCAAATTGGGTATTTGGTGGCTGCTTTCACGCCCAAGAAACAACATATTGGGGATTATTTTTCTAACACGTCAGTGGTTGTTATTCGTTCATTAGAAGCTATTAACTATGGTCAAAAAATTTCTAATTCTAAAACACTTAATCTGGAGAGAATTAAATGAATAAGAGAAAAACAGAGTTTATTTTGATTTTAATTAGTGGAATAACAGGGATTTTATGTAGTCTTTTAGCATTGATGGGTGGTATGTTTCTATCTTCTATTGATTCAACTACTTTAAATACTACAGAACTAACCAGTAAGGATATAGATATGTTAGTCAATCTAAGCGGGAATGTTGTTTTATTTGGAGGAATTACCCTAGTTTTTTCGATAATGATTTTCATAATAGGTTTTTTAGTAAGAAAAAATCAAAAAACAGTGGTCTATGGTATTAGTTTACTCATTTTATCTATTATTCCATTTTTTCTTTTAACATTATTGTGGGTAATTCCTGGAGTTTTAGGTATTATTGCGGGATTGATGCTTCTAATAAGAAAATCTTAATTAGGCAATGTGTAGACAACGTGAAACGAATTAATCAATTAAAAGCTAAATACGTTTTGAGAAATGATAACTTGTAGTCGATGGAAGACATGTAGATAAAAAAACTACGTGTCTTTTATTTATTCTAATTTTTTCGAAAAAAAGACACTCTCTGATTGTTGTATTAATGGAAAAGGGGAAAGCAGCAAGTAAATTTAGTTTTTCTATTAAATATTCTTCACTTTTTAACCTTTTATAGTACTTAGATTTAATCCTATATGTTTAGAGAGTTCATTGGCAGCATGATTTTGCAAAGCTTCTCGAATTATTGTTATATTAGAAACTTTACTGTTCATAATTATGCTTCTTTTTTAACTCAAAGTCCAAAGGGCTACAGTGGACTTTGAGTTAAAAATAAAAAGCCCTAGTTATTTTGAAAAATAAAAAAAGAACAGCGTAAATGTTTTCGAAATGCTTTCGCACCAACATTTACCTGTTCCGTGGGTTTGGCACCCAATGGGCCGTGAGGGGCTCGAACCCGCGACCCGCTGATTAAGAGTCAGCTGCTCTACCAACTGAGCTAACGGCCCGTACAAAAAGTACTTAATAATAGTAGCACTAAGAATTTTAAAATGCAAGACTACATTTAAAGAAAATCAGAAAAATCTTTACTTCCTTATAGGAAATCATTCATAGATTATTCACATTTGCTCGCTATTATATAAGCATACCAACAAACAAAGTTCTTGCAAGAGAACAAACCCTAACACTTTTTTCATTTTTTACTCCTTTCCCGCCGTCTCCCCGGCGGGTCTCCTGTTCTTAACGATAAAAGACAAGAAGGCTTAGCCTTCTTGTTTTTTGTTTTCATGGAATCCCGCTAATCAAATCACCTAGTTAAAGCAACTAGATTGAATGTTTATCATAAGTCTGATATCATGTTTATGAAATGAAAAAAGGAGCGGTTATGATGGAAAAAATGCGTCAGCAATTAATGGAGTGGGGGAAGGAACTAGAAACATTCCGTCTGCCTCACTGGGAAGAACTCCCTGACTTAGAACTTTATATGGACCAAGTCAGAACGTTAGTTGATCGTTATCTTTCACCTGTGATACAAGGAGAAAAGCATCCATTGCTTACCTCTTCTATGGTAAACAATTACGTTAAACTAGGTTTGATACCAGCACCAGTTAAAAAAAGATATAACAAAGAACACGTAGCATTTTTACTTGCAATCACTACGTTGAAACAAGTATTGACTATTCCTGAAATCAAAGAAGGGATATTGTTCCAAGGAAAAACAGTAGGAATTCGTGAAGCCTATAATCTATTTTGCGATGAACAAGAAGCAGCTGTGTGGATGGTCAGCCAATTAGCACAAGGTAAATCTCATCCGCAAAAATTCGACCAGGCAACCCCTGTAGAATATATTGCTGTAAGAGCGGCAACTTTATCGTTTGCAATGAAACTTCTTGCGGAAAAAACGATTGTTCTAGAAACCGAATATTTAAAAGAGGAGAAAACAAATGAAAAACAATAAAATCGCAATTTTAGTAGATTCAGGTACGGATGTGCCAGAAGAATTGATAAAAAAATACGAGATGTATATGATCCCATTGAAAATTATTTATAAAGATCAGGTATATACAGATAAAATTGACATTACCCCTGAAGAGATCTATCAACGTTTGCCAGAGGAAATCCCTGGTACATCTTTGCCGGATGGTGAGTCGATCACAGAAATCTTTGAGCAAATCAAAAAAGACGGTTATGAAAAGGTACTTGCGGTAACAATTTCCAGTGGATTGAGCGGGACATATAATGTGGTTCGTTTAATTGCACAACAGCAAGAAGAATTGGAAGCATATGTACTAGATACGAAAAATATTGGTATTGGTGCAGGTTTTTCTGCGATCCAAGCAGCAAAATGGCTGGAAGAAGGAGTAGAATGGGATCAACTGATCAGTAATCTGAATGAGTTAGTCGAAAGAACAAAAGTTTTCTTTAATGTTGCGACATTGGAATATCTTCAAAAAGGTGGACGGATCGGTTTAGTTGCTTCTATTGTAGGAACCGCTTTAAAGCTTAACCCAATCATCTCATGTAATGAAGAAGGGATTTATTACACAGTAGGAAAAGCTAGGGGACGTAAAAAAAGTTTGGATAAAACGGTTGCTTACGTCAAAGAAAAAATCGGTAATGCAAAGGTCTTCAACTTAGCTGTTGCCCATGGGGATGCGAAAGAAGAAGCAATTGAAATGGAAGCGAGACTTAAAAGAGAGTTCCCACAAGCAAACCAAATCTACTTTGGCCAGATTTCTCCGGCATTAGTAGTCCACACTGGTCCGGGATTATTGGGTGTCGGTGTACAAGTTTTAGAAGGATAAATCAAAAAAAGGAAACACTGAGGTGAAAATCAGTGTTTTCCTTTTTTATTGAAGTTAGAACAAAAAATAATAAAGTATTTTGCACTTTCATTTTAATTTTCTCTTTTGTTTTATAGGCAAAGATGAAACAAAAGCAGAAATACGGTATAATGAGAAGGTATGACAATAATATATAAGAGGTGGCTCTTTATGAAAAAAGTTTTAGTTGTCGATGATGAGAAGCCGATTTCGGATATCGTCAAATTCAATTTAGCCAAAGAAGGCTATGATGTTTATACTGCATATGATGGGGAAGAAGCCTTGGAAAAAGTTGCTGAGGTAGAACCTGATTTGATTTTACTTGATTTGATGCTACCTAAAATGGACGGCTTAGAAGTTGCTCGTGAGGTACGCAAAACTTATGATATGCCGATCATTATGGTAACAGCCAAAGATTCTGAAATTGATAAAGTCCTAGGCTTAGAGTTAGGCGCCGATGATTACGTGACCAAGCCATTTTCCAACCGAGAATTAGTTGCACGTGTCAAAGCAAATCTTCGTCGCGGTGCCACGGCTGCGAAGGAACCAGAAGAGGCAGCACCTGCGGAATTGACGATTGGTGATTTGACGATCCATCCAGAAGCTTACATGGTGACGAAACGAGGAGAAACAATCGAGTTAACACATCGTGAATTCGAACTACTCTTTTACTTGGCGAAGCACCTTGGACAAGTGATGACAAGAGAACATTTATTACAAACGGTTTGGGGTTATGATTATTTTGGAGATGTACGAACAGTGGATGTAACTGTACGTCGTTTGCGTGAAAAGATCGAAGATAATCCAAGCCATCCAAATTATTTAGTGACACGTCGTGGTGTCGGTTACTATTTGCGTAACCCAGAACAGGAGTAATTGGATGAAAAGAAAAGTCCGCTTTTTTCGATCAGTCAATTTTAAGATCGCTATTACCTTTATTCTGATTTTATTGATCTCGATCGAAATTATTGGTGCCTACTTTATACGTGGTTTAGAACGTTCCACGATCAATACATTTATTAAAGATATGAATCAAACGGTGGAATCATTAGCAACAACAATCAGCCCGGAATTGAATCGAAAAGATAATGCAGATGATGAAGAGGTAAATGCGAATATCAAAAGATTTATTGAAAACAGTGCGACTAGCGATATCATCGAAATACGGGTCGTTGACGAAAAAGGGATCATCCGAGGAACAACCGATGTCAATGAACAAAGCGCTGTGGGAAAGAAAAATGATTATGTTGATATCAATGATTTCACGACTAAACGTTATGTTGCTTTAGATAACGACGATAAACGGGTGAATATCAATGTTCAACCGATCCTGTCCCCGACCGGCGATGCCGTTATCGGGGCTCTTTACGTCAAAAGTAATATCGAACAAAAATATTCGGAAATCAATAACACAGCAGTCATTTTCTTTACTGCCTCACTAATTGCGGCATTTATTTCAATGATCGTATCTGTTTTAGTTGCTCGTTCGATTACACAGCCGATCGGTGAAATGAGAGAACAAGCCATTCGAATCGCTAGAGGAGACTACAGTCGGAAAGTCAAAGTGCATGGACAAGATGAACTTGGACAGCTGGCTGATACCTTCAATCAGTTAGCTGAACGTATTGAAGAAGCTCAAGATACAATGGAAGCTGAACGCAATCGTTTGGATAGCGTGCTATCCCATATGACAGACGGCGTCATTGCGACAGATCGCAGGGGTAAAGTCATTACGATCAATGATATGGCTGTTTCCTTGCTAGATATCAAAAACGAGGAAGCAATCGGACAATCGATTTTGACACTTTTAGATATCGAAGAAGAATATACGTTGCGGAAATTATTAGAAGATCCAAACGAAATGGTACTTGACCGTTCAACCAGTACATTGGAAAGTGATCAGATGATCTTGCGAGTAGACTTTTCTATGATCCGTCGCGAATCAGGTTTTATCAGCGGATTAGTAGCTGTCTTGCATGATGTGACAGAACAAGAAAAAACAGAACGGGAACGTCGTGAATTCGTCTCTAATGTTTCCCATGAACTTCGTACACCGTTGACAAGTATGCGTAGTTATATCGAAGCATTGAGCGAAGGTGCGTGGAAAGACGAGGAAGTAGCACCAAATTTTTTGAAGGTAACGCTAGATGAAACAGACCGAATGATTCGAATGATCAATGACCTCTTAAATCTATCTCGCATGGATACAGGTAATACCCAGCTTCAATTAGAATATGTCAATTTCAACGAGTTAGTGAATTTTGTTCTTGACCGGTTTGATATGATGGTGGGAAATCAGGAAAAAAATTATAAGATCCGTCGTGAATTTACGCAAAGAGATCTTTGGGTCGAAGTAGATACAGATAAAATCATCCAAGTAGTCGATAATATCATGAATAACGCGATCAAGTATTCACCAGATGGGGGAACGATTACTTGTCGCTTATTAGAAACGCATAATAACGTGATTTTAAGTATCACCGATCAAGGATTGGGGATTCCTAAAAAAGATCTGAACCGAGTGTTCGAGCGGTTCTATCGAGTAGATAAAGCACGTGCAAGAGCACAAGGTGGGACAGGACTTGGATTAGCTATTTCTAGAGAAGTGATTAAGGCGCATCGAGGCGCTATTTGGGCAGAGAGCAAGGAAGGAAAAGGGTCGACTTTTTATATCTCGCTGCCATATGAACCTTATGAGGAGGAATGGTGGGAATGAGAATCTCTGAAAAAGTCGTTCGTATAGGACTCATTTTGATGGTTGCGTTAAGCATATACTTCTCTTATGCAATCTGGCTGAGCCCAGCAGGAAAAAGTTCAATCAACGTAGATGAGACAAACACTCAAATGATCGAGTCTCAAAGCAATCGAAAAACTTCCGAAGTCTTTCTTCCGCTTCATGTTACATGGCACCATTCGGGAATGATCCAAGAAACCAACAGTGAAAATCTCGTGTACCGATTGCAATTGATCATCGATAAAGCAAGATTTGGAAAGCTTTCTGAAGTAGTTTCAGGAGACAAATCACAGTTTGAACAGGTGAAAAATCTGAACTCTGGTTTTGAGTTGGCCTATAATGCGCCTTTTTTGCTAAGAGAATACAAGGAAGCATTTGATTTAGATTTAGATGTGTCGAACTTGGCAAAAGAAAGCGAAAATATGTATTTTACTAGAATACAATTCGATCAAGGAAATAAAAAAATCCGATTTTTGAATTATTCGAACCATCTCGTATATGAAGCAAATATTTCGTTGAATTGGACAGATATCAATAAAGAATTAACAGCAAAAGACACAAAATGGACAGAAATGACAACAGAACCATCGACGATCGACACGCAATATGCTACGAAACATTCGATCAAACTGAAGAAGTATAGTTATATCCTGTCACAGCAACCCTATACACTTTTTAGAAATGCTTTTTTCCAGAAACCAGATAGCGTGAAAAATAATGATGAAAGCAATGAATTGATTTTTTACGGTGGGAATGAAACAATGTCTATCCATTCGGAAACGCAAGTAGTTGATTTTCGTGGAGAGCTGCCAGAGAAAAAAGAAAATGCTAGTGTATTTTCTGAAAGTTTCCCCTATATTAGCAAATTAGGCAGTTCTTTAGGGAACCTCAGATATTTTGACCGCAGTGACAATACGATCGATTATCGGATATTCGTGGAAGGCTTCCCGGTTTTTGGGACAGACAGCAGAGGACAGATTGGTGTGGAAGTTGGCGGTGAAACGAATGGTTCTGTGCAAGTGAATATCCAAACCAGTTTGAATACGATTCAAGTGCCGATACCTTCAGACGAAGAAGTAGAACTTGCAAGTACGAATGAAATCATCCAGCAGTTAAAAGCTAAGGGAGCAGATAGCAACAAGATTGGTTCAGTGATCGTTGGCTATACATGGCAAAATGTCAAAGAAACGAATCGTGTCGTTGATCTCTTACCTGAATGGTATGTGAAATATAAAGATAACTGGTATTCAGCTAACGACCTTCTGGAAAAATTACCTGGATTGGAGGCGAATTAATTGGATTTCAAAAAAATCGAATGGATATTTTTCGTCGCTTTTTTAGGGTTGAATGTGTTTTTATTCAGCAGTTATCATGACGCGGTATACCAAGAAAACAATGTCATTCGCTCTAATCAGACTGAATCAATCCAACAACGTCTGGCTAGCGACGATATCACTTACACGGGGAAGATTTCGTCTGAGAACAAGCAAGGCTATTATCTTAGCGCGGAGCAGACCAATCTTAGCACTTCATTAGCGAATTATCGCAAGGCTGGTAAAAGCGGCTTGCTGGCAAGTGGTGTGTTTTTAGACGGTGATGTTTTGACGAAATCTTTATCCAGTTCAGATGCTGAAAAGAACGTGATCGATCCAGATAAAATTAGTAGTTCCTTGGAAGATTTTTTATCTAACAAAGACAATATTTTATTCGGTAATGATTATGTGTACACGAAAAACTTTTCTCATTTAGAAGAAGAACCACTAGAAATCCAAGCAAGCCAAGAGTATGAAGGCATCCCATTCAATGATGATACAGCAAAAATCGTTCTTTCTTTAGAAAAAAACGATAATGATTATAGCATCACGAAATACATGCAGACGCATTTATCTGATATCGAGCAGCTGCGCGAAAAGACGGAACTGTATACGGAAGAGGAAGCAATCAATACATTGTACATCAATAACAAAATACCAAGAGGATCAAAAATTTTATGGCGTCAGCTAGCTTATTCCTGTATTCTGAAAGTCCGGGAAAAAAATGTGTATGTTCCTGTTTGGCATGTAGCGATCGAAACAAGCGATAAAGTGGTCCAAATTGAGAGCGTCAACGCTTTCAGCAATACGATCGTGACAAACAATACTGTACCAAAAGTGGAAGATCAATAAAAAAGCGAGTATAATGAAAAAAGTTTACAAAGTAAGAAGGGAAGTAGGAGTCAAATGGCTGAAGAAAAACCAGCTTTTAAAATCAGTATCCTAGCAAGTGGAAGTTCGGGTAATTCACTTTATATCGAAAGTGAAAAAAAACGGCTTTTGGTCGATGCAGGACTTAGCGGTAAAAAAATCACTTCCTTGATGGCTCAAATTGATCGGACACCGGACCAATTAGATGGAATACTTGTGACGCATGAACATCGAGATCATATACATGGCGTGGGTGTCTTGGCTCGTAAGTATCATTTGGATGTTTTTGCCAATCAGCAGACTTGGGAAGCGATGGAACCACTGATTGGAAATGTACCAGTGGAACAAAAACATCTATTTGAGATGGGGAAAGTCAGAACATTCGGCGATATCGATATTGAGAGTTTCGGCGTCTCCCATGACGCAGCGGCTCCGCAATTTTATCGTTTCCATAAAGAAAATCGGTCATTCGTCATGTTGACGGACACCGGATATTGCAGTGATTATATGCGAGGTGTCATTGAAAATGCCGATGGTTATTTGATGGAAAGTAATCATGATCTTGAGATGTTACGCATGGGACCTTATCCGTGGAATTTAAAACAGCGTATTTTAGGAGATAGAGGACATCTTTCCAACGAAGACGGTGCACTTGTCATGACTGATGTGATCGGTAATCGGACCAAACGAATCTATCTTGGCCATCTTAGCAAGGAAAACAATATGAAAGAACTTGCTCATTTAACAATGGAAAATGTTTTGAAAGAAAAAGATTTTGGCGTTGGACATGATTTTGAAATCTATGATACAGATCCAGATGAAGCAACTGAGCTATTTTCGATTTAAACAGTTCAATCAATAAAAATATAAAAAGCAGAAGATAAAATCAATCAGGGTTGGTTTTATCTTCTATTTTTATTTTTTTAGCATATTAAAAAAATAACCGTATTATCGACTGACTACACTGATGTGCTGCTTTTCATGTTTCTCATCCAGTATCTCATCTACTAATGCAATCGCGTAATCTGCCATGCTGATCGTACTGTCGCCAGCAGCGTTTCTTTGTAAATAATCATCACTTAACAAATAAGTACCTGTACGTTTGCCATGTGGATCAAATAAAGAAGCTGGACTGATATAAGTCCAATGTAGATTTTTAGATTGTTTCAATTTTAACAATCCTTCGTACATATTGAAAGCTGTTGGATAGAAGGGTGCATTTTTAGGTACTTGGTCAATCATACGAGTCGTCTTTTCTGTATCTAAGAATAACGAAGAGGCACCCCCAACGACAATTAAGCGTGTATCGGTTCCTTCAAGCATCTCAATCAAATGGGACAAAGAAGTTTGATGCATTTCTTCTTTTCCTTTGGGAGCGTTGAAAGCATCAACGACAACATCAAAAGATGCAAGATCAGTAGTTGTCAACTCAAATAAATCCTTTTGTATAAACGGAACATCTGATGGCAATTTTTCTGGATGACGCACGATTGCCGTCACGTCTAAATCTCTGGACAATGCTTCGTCTAAAATAAATGAACCTGCATGGCCAGTAGCTCCAATGAGTGCAATTTTCATAAAAAACCTCCTTTTTTATTCCTGTCCATTGTAAGCAGTTGCTGAATATTCGTCAAAGAATCCGATTTTTGAAAAGCTCAGTGCGCATTCCTTTCATGGTTCGTGATCATTGGGTATAGTTAAATTAAGAAAACTGATTGATAAAAATAGAAGTTGAAGGAGATAAGAAATGAAAGAGTGGTTAGATCGTGCCTTTTTACCAATGATAACATCTGTTGTGAATCTTAGACCCTTAACTGCTTTGCGTAATGGAATGACTTACACGATCCCAATAATTATTGTTGGCTCGCTGTTTTTCTTATTTGCTCATTTTCCTGTGGATTACATCGCTCAGTGGATAGACAAAACAGGATTTTCTATGTATTTTACACAAGTATACCAGGCTACATTTGATGTGATAGCCTTTTGGATCGTTTTTGCCATTGCATACGCTTATGCAAAAGAAGAAGACATCGATCGCTTACCAGTCGGCATAACAGCCTTGTCTGCTTATCTACTGCTTATTCAGCCACTAAATACTCAGATAGATACTGTCTGGACAGGTGCTGAAGGGATACTAGGAGCAGTTACAACTGGGCTCATCATCGGATGGGGCTATGCACGTTTAGTAAGACTTGCGAAAGGGTGGAAGCAAAGAGAGAAGATACCTGAAAATGTTTGGCAGTCTTTTACTTCATTGATTCCAATCATTGTTATAGTCACTTTTACGCTTATCGGTTCAGCGGTTTTTCAACATTTGTTCAGAATGACTGTTGTTCAAGGAGTATGGACATATGTCCAGCTTCCCATTCAATCGTTCATAGACACGTTGTTTGGTGTGCTTTTATTAGGTTTTTTTGTTCCGTTTTTATGGTTATTTGGTCTTCATGGATCTGCGATGGTCAATGGGTTGGTTAGTCCCGTCTTGCAAGCGAATTCATTAGCAAATGCAGAAATCTTAGCCTCAGGACAAGAGTTGACGGTGGCAAATGGCGGACATATCGTTACTCAGCAATTTCTCGATCAGTTCATGACGGTTACGGGTGCTGGATTGACGTTAGGGGCTGTATTTTTTATGACGGTTTTTGCGAAATCGAAGAAATACAGAGAATTAGGAAATCTTGCTCTTTTACCAGCCTTTTTCAACATCAATGAATCAATTATTTTTTCCACACCGATCGTGATGAACCCGATGATGGCTGTTCCTTTTATTTTCGCACCGGTCGTTTCAGGATTGATTACCTATTCCGCTTTATATTTTGGATTCGTTCCTTTATTTACAGCAGTCCAAGTCCCTTGGACAACACCGCCGATCCTCTCGGGTTTCTTAGTAGGCGGAGTGCCTGCAGCGATTTTACAAGGTATCGTGTTGTCAATTAGTTTTTTCATTTATTTCCCATTTTTGAAAAAAATAGATTCTGCAAACTGCAAAAAGGAAAGACAGACAAAAAATGATGGAGCAGCAGAAAAGATGAACGACTAAAAAACAAAAATACTCCTGTCGCTTTAGATTGGGAAAATCACCAATCTAGGATGACAGGAGTATTTATAGTCATGTTTATACTAGCCCTTTTTGGACAGCTAATTGAACAAGAACAACTAATGTGTTCATTCCTACGTGTGTGATCATCGATGTCCAGATCCGACCAGTTGCTTTGTACTCTAGGCTGAAGAAGAAACCTAGGAAAAAGTAGATTAGCAGATGACCATCATTATGAGCAAACGCAAACAGCAAAGAGCTGATCACTGCTCCGACCCAAAAATTTGAATATCGACTGATGATCCCCAGTATACTGCGGCGGAATACGAACTCTTCCATGATGGGTCCAGCAACAGTTGTCGCCAAAATAAAAGCGGGTGCTTCCATGATCATCTGGATGATATTTTGTGTATTCTCGGAAGGGGTTGCTTTGCCAAACAATACAGATTCTAACATGACAGCGATGCTTTGCAGAATCAATGCGACAAAGATTCCAACCAATCCATAAATAACAATCTTTGGAGCAGAAGCTTTTTTTACCGCTGATTCGATCGCTAAGGGTTCACGTTGCTTAAAATAAAAAATAGCTAGGACAACGGCGCCTAGTATATACATGACTGCAGTTGCTGTGATCAATTCAGACGTAGATTTTACAAGTCCTATCGAAGCTAGGATCAAGGGTGAGATAAAAATTAGACCATAGCAAAAAATGCTGAGGAAGCTATATTTTTTTAAAGACATGTAATTCCTCCTTTTAAGGGATAACAAGCATGCAAGGCAAGCTTATATCGATTGATTTCAATTATATCATAATTTCAATAAGCAGCTGTCAGAATAAAATTTCTTTTCTTTGATTTAAAAGCTTGCAAAAAAGAGGGAGAATGAGTATTATTAAAAATGTAGGTTAGCACTCGAAGGTTAAGAGTGCTAACAGATTAAAAAAAGAGTTATCGGAGGGATTTATCGTGTTAAAACCATTAGGTGATCGCGTCATTATCGAAGTCGCAAAAGAAGAAGAAAAAACTGTCGGAGGAATCGTTTTAGCTTCTGCTGCTAAAGAGAAACCCCAAACTGGGACAGTTGTTGCAGTCGGTGAAGGCCGTTTGTTAGAAAACGGTGAAAAAGTTCCTGCCGCTGTAAAAGCAGGCGACCAAGTTATGTTCGAAAAATACGCCGGTACAGAAGTAAAATACGAAGGAAAAGAATATCTGATCGTCGCAGGAAAAGATATCATGGCGATTGTTGAGTAAATTTGGAAGATAAAAAAATAATCAAAAATAATCAATGAGGTGAATCAATCATGGCAAAAGAATTGAAATTTGCAGAAGACGCACGCGCAGCTATGTTACGCGGGGTAGATAAATTAGCAGATACAGTGAAAGTAACATTAGGACCTAAAGGCCGAAATGTCGTACTAGAAAAATCTTACGGCTCTCCATTGATCACAAATGATGGTGTGACGATCGCAAAAGAAATCGAATTAGAAGATCATTTTGAAAACATGGGTGCAAAACTTGTATCAGAAGTAGCATCAAAAACAAATGATATTGCAGGAGACGGTACAACGACAGCAACTGTTCTGACACAAGCAATCGTTCGCGAAGGTTTAAAAAACGTAACTGCAGGTGCTAATCCTCTAGGCATTCGTCGCGGGATCGAATTGGCAACAAAAGCAGCAGTCGAAGAATTGCATAATATCTCAACTGTTGTTGATTCAAAAGAAGCCATTGCACAAGTAGCAGCTGTTTCTTCGGGTTCTGATAAAGTTGGACATTTGATTGCTGATGCAATGGAAAAAGTTGGAAACGACGGTGTCATCACAATCGAAGAATCAAAAGGGATCGAAACAGAACTAGATGTTGTAGAAGGTATGCAGTTTGATCGTGGTTACTTATCACAATATATGGTAACAGATAACGACAAAATGGAAGCTGTTCTAGAAAACCCATATATCTTGATCACAGACAAAAAAATCTCTAACATCCAAGATATTCTGCCATTGTTAGAACAAATCTTGCAACAATCACGTCCATTGTTGATTATTGCTGACGATGTAGATGGTGAAGCATTGCCAACTCTTGTATTGAACAAAATCCGTGGAACATTCAACGTAGTAGCTGTAAAAGCTCCTGGTTTCGGCGATCGTCGTAAAGCAATGCTTGAAGATATCGCTATTTTGACAGGTGGTACAGTAATTACTGACGATCTAGGTTTAGAATTGAAAGATGCAACAATCGAAAACTTAGGAAATGCTTCTAAAGTTGTTGTAGATAAAGACAATACAACGATCGTAGAAGGTTCTGGAGAAAAAGAAGCAATCGAAGCTCGTGTGCAATTGATCAAAAACCAAATTGCTGAAACAACTTCTGATTTTGACCGCGAAAAATTACAAGAACGCTTAGCTAAATTAGCAGGTGGTGTAGCTGTTGTTAAAGTTGGTGCAGCTACTGAAACAGAATTGAAAGAATTAAAATTACGCATTGAAGATGCATTGAATGCTACACGTGCCGCAGTAGAAGAAGGAATGGTCTCAGGTGGTGGTACAGCTCTAGTGAACGTTATCAGCAAAGTTTCTGCTGTAGAAGCAGAAGGAGACGTGGCAACAGGTATCAAGATCGTTGTTCGTGCTTTAGAAGAACCAATTCGTCAAATCGCTGAAAACGCTGGTTATGAAGGATCAGTGATTGTTGATAAATTGAAGAACGTGGAACTAGGCACTGGTTTCAATGCTGCTACTGGAGAATGGGTAAACATGGTTGAAGCAGGTATCGTAGACCCAACTAAAGTAACACGTTCTGCCTTGCAAAATGCCGCTTCCGTTTCTGCCTTGTTATTAACGACAGAAGCAGTCGTTGCAGATAAACCAGAACCAGCAGCGCCAGCAGCTCCTGCAATGGATCCATCAATGATGGGCGGTATGATGTAAGAAAAAGCAACTTGCTTATCTACAACTGATCATTAGTGAAAGACAGATAAAAAGAGGCTGGAACAGAAGCGTTTAACTCCAAGAAATAAGAAGAAATTCACGGAAATTGCTTTTCAAATTTTTGTGAATTTCAGCTTATTTCCGAAGGAGTTGCTTCTGCTTCCGCTGTTTATACGTGTTTAGAGCGTGAGACAAAAGTGTTCTTTACTTTTGTCTCACGCTCTTTTTTGTGTGTAATTATAATGAAAATAGTTATTTTTAATAGTTATAATATTTTATCTATTAAAAGTAAATATCCATTCACTAATAATAAAGATATATTTACAGTATCATTATAATGTATTCAATTTAAAATAAGAGACTTTGGTAATAATGAAAGAGGAATAAAACTTTTCTTTGGCAAAACAAACTCCTTGCTATGAGACGCGTTTCATACACTATACTCAAAGTATCAAAAGGAGGGCTTGCAATGAATACTTATGTAGAGATAACAGATGGCACAACGAACAATTATTTTTATGCGTTTGTCGAGTTCAAGGGATCCGTATTAACGTTGTACAGTTTTCAAGGGTTGAATAGGAATATAGTAAAAGAAATACCAATGAATGAAATCGAAAATTTGACAAAAGATATATATTGGGGCGGGCAGCGGATCAGTTTTTCGCATGAAGGAAAAATGTATCAGTTTTTTGAATGCGGTCCAGCTGTGGTAGACTATTTACAAGAAAATCTTTTTGTATAGGTGGCGAAGCAGCAGTGGCAAACATTCGAGATATCGCAAAGCTCACAGGTTATTCAGTTTCTACTATTTCACGTGTAATCAATGGACATCCATATGTAGATGAGGAAAAAAGGAAAGAAATACTTGCGGTCATGAAAGAAGTCGATTATATCCCTAATGCAAATGCCAGACAGTTAAGTTATGGAAAAACGAAAAGCATTGGAGTGATTCTGCCTTATACCAATCATCCGTATTTTGATCAGTTGATCAGTGGGATCATTGAAGCAGCGTTTGATTATGATTACAAAGTGACACTTTTACCGACGGGCTATCAGAAAGAAAAAGAGCGAAGGTATCTTGAAGAATTTGCAGCTAAAGCTTTCGATGGATTGATCATTACGTCTCGTGCCAATACACTAGATGATTTATTGGCATATCAAAAATATGGACCTCTAGTTTTTTGTGAAGAAATCAAGGGAAAACAGGCAAGCTGTGTCTTTATTGATCGAGAACAATCAATTACAGAAGGTCTTACTTATTTGAAGCAGCAAGGTATAAAGCAATTGGGCATCACGTTGGGGCGAAGTGGCAGGCTAAGTTATAACTCAAAAATCACTTTGCAGCTATGTCATCAACTTTTTCCATCTTTTGATGAATCACTTGTTTTTTGGGATTGTATAGATGCAGAGAAAGGAAAACAAGCAGGCTTCTTTTTTAAAGAGCTTGGAGTTGATGGTGTCTTTACAAATTCGGATATGGTTGCAGCAGGCATCTTGCAAAGCTATCTGCAAGATAAGACACCAGTGGTGATTGGACGCGATAATTTGCTGATCAGCGAGCTTCTTGGTTTCCCAACCATCGACCACCATCTGGAAGCTTGCGGAGAAATGGCATTTCAATTGTTTCTTACAGAAAAAAAGGATAAAGTGAAAATACCTTATACGTTTATTCAACGATGAATATATTTAAAGTAGGATGAAAAAACTTGTGAAAGAATGGAGCAGACACCAAAAGTTAGCATAAAAATCTAACTTGGGTGTCTGCTGTTTTGTTATTAGGTCATTTTACGTGTACTTTTTTGTTGGATCATGTAAAAGATTACGCCTTTTTTTGGATAATTTCATTTAAAGCTTTTGCTGCACCATGACCACTTCGCTCGTCATAATATGCAGTGAACCGTTCATCGGCTTCGTACATCATTCCTAGTCCTTTATGCGCTTTTGGCTGATATTCAGGCCAGCTGTAAGATAACCACTTCTTATGAGCTTGGAAGATACGGTCTGCTAAGCTTTCATCTTCTGGTTCTTTTAAGTAAAGAGTGAGATCAAATAACATCTGCTTTTCAACAGTTTGCATTTCTTCATACGTTTCTTTATCCATATTCATCCATTTTTCATTGGATGCTGTAACCTTTTTTTTTCCGTATTTTTGTCGAATCTCTTGTCCATAGGATTCTTCATTTTCTTTCAACTTTTGTTGTTTAAACCCTTCAAATTTTTCTTTGTCACTCATTTTTCTTCCTCCTTCGTACATATCAAGTGTCTGTTGGACAGTTGTCAAGAGGGTATCGATTTGTGCCCGTTTTTCCAGCAACATTTGCTGATGCTTGATTAAAGCTTTCTGGTGGTCAAAAGATGGATTGTCTAAGACCTCTTGGATATCATCCAACTTGAATGCCATTGTTCGATAAAATAAGATGTGTTGCAGACGATCGACTTCTTTTTTGCCATAAATCCGATAACCTGAAGAATTGATCCTAGCTGGTTTTAGCAGTCCAATCTCATCATAAAAGCGCAAGGTTCTCGGACTGACTCCTGATATCTCTGACATTTTCTTTATTGTGTACTCCATTATTTTTCCTCCTGACAAATGTAAGCATAATCCTTTACGTAACGAGATGGTCAAGAAAAAATTGTATTTTTTTCTCATGAAATTATGTTATACTATTAAGTGATAAAAGGTAAATCCTTTTGTCTTTAAAGGTTCAATTGTAACCGATTCCTTAATGCTAGGAAAGATGGTAACATAACTTAAGATTGGATCTAAATCGACTATATAGAAAAGAGGAATGAGATGAAGCTAATCGAAACACCTGTGAATAGTAATTTAAATATTAAGACATTTTATCCTAAAGTAGTGGAATTCTTTTTTGGGAATACGGCTATTAATTATTACAAATTATTTTCGTTAGATCGAACACAACTGCTATTGGTAGACACATATGATAAAAAGCAAGTCGTGATGATCAATACGAAGAAAAAAATCACAAGGCAAGAAATCGACTATGCGATTCATCACGTTTTAAAAATGACACGAGAAGATGTCAAAGTCCATGTAGGAGTGAAACAGGAGCTAGAACGTGCCGGAATACAATTCAAACGTCCAAATAAAGATATTGTAGTGATAGAACAAAAAAATACGAAGGATTCTATTTAATAACGACTAATAATCATCTTTATGGTAACCTGCTCCATATCTAATGTATACAATAAAAAACAAGGCGAGACTGATTGATGTCTCGCCATTTTTGTTTCCATTCTATTGACAGCTGCTTTCTTACTTTGTATCTTTTTAAAAACGTGTGATATTTTTTCCGCGAGTTTTTTCAACGCAAGGTATATCTTGTCATAATTCGCCTTTCCAAAAAAATTCAATACATAATAAGTTATATCCGTTTCTTTGGGGATAAGAAGCAAAAAAGGAAAGACGTATTATTGCTTCAAAAACTTTTGCCATTGATTATGTTGTAGAGACATTTGGTTATATTTGTTCAATCATCGGTATCTTAACGGCTACGATTGTAGTAGGAAAATCTACTTATTTTATCAAGTAAGAAAAATAGAAAACGCTAATTTCTTCGTGTCTCGGATACATTGAATAAAATAAGTATTCTTTCTCGTTTAGGTTAAATACCAATAAGAAAGGATAGTTTTAGCAGATGGAGTTCATTTTTAGCAAGAAATATCCGTAAAACATGTGCTTTTTCAGAAAAAATGGAAGATTTCTTTTCCTATTAATTTTTTTTGTTATAATGGGTAGGAAATGAAAACTTGCCAAGAGGAGTAATACAAGATGAATAATACTTACCCAGACGACAGTTTGACGCTGCATACGGATCTATATCAAATCAATATGATGCAGACATACTGGGAATTAGGTCGAGCTGATTTACATGCTGTTTTTGAATGTTACTTTCGAGAAATGCCTTTTAACCACGGATACGCGGTTTTTGCAGGATTGGAACGGTTAGTCAATTATTTAGAGAATCTGACGTTCAATGATTCCGATATTGCTTACTTGCGTGGATTAGAAGTCTATCCTGAAGGTTTTTTGGAGTATTTACAAAATTTTGAATTTAAAGCAACAGTTCGTTCTGCTCGTGAAGGAGAACTAGTTTTTGCAAATGAACCATTGATCCAAGTGGAAGGGCCTTTAGCGCACTGCCAATTAGTAGAAACAGCACTGTTGAATATGGTCAATTTCCAAACGTTGATCGCGACAAAAGCAGCTCGTATCAAATCTGTCATCGGAGAAGATCCACTATTGGAATTTGGAACTAGACGGGCACAAGAACTGGATGCAGCAGTCTGGGGAACTAGAGCGGCATATATCGGCGGAGCAGATGCAACAAGCAATGTACGTGCTGGGAAGATATTTGGGATACCAGCTAGCGGGACCCATGCTCATTCGTTAGTCCAATCTTATGGAAATGATTATGAAGCATTTATGGCCTACGCTAAAACCCATAAAGACTGCGTGTTCTTAGTCGACACTTATGATACGTTGAAATCAGGTGTGCCAAGTGCGATTCGCGTGGCGAAAGAATTAGGTGACAAAATCAACTTCCAAGGCGTACGCATCGACAGTGGAGATATGGCCTATATATCTAAGCGTGTTCGGGAACAATTAGATGCAGCCGGATTTATGGAAGCAAAAATCTATGCTTCGAATGACTTGGATGAAGCAACGATTTTGAATTTAAAGATGCAAAAAGCTAAAATTGATGTATGGGGTGTTGGGACAAAATTGATCACAGCCTATGATCAGCCAGCCCTTGGTGCAGTATTCAAGCTAGTATCGATCGAAGATGATGAAGGAAAAATGATGGATACGATCAAGTTATCAAGCAATGCAGAAAAAGTAACTACTCCAGGGAAAAAACAAGTGTGGCGCATCACTCGAAATTTTGATGGGAAATCTGAAGGAGACTACGTGACATTATGGGATGAAGACCCTCGAGAAGAAGAAGCTATCTTCATGTTCCATCCAGTGCATACGTTTATCAATAAAACTGTTCGAGACTTTACAGCTCGCCCAGTTTTACAAGATATCTTTATCGAAGGAAAAAGAGTTTACGAATTACCTGCACTAAACGAAATCAAAGAATATACAAAAGAAAATCTAGATTCACTATGGGAAGAGTATAAACGAGACTTGAATCCGCAAAAATACCCAGTCGATCTGTCTACTGAATGCTGGAACCATAAAATGGCTATCATGGAACGAATGAAAAAAAGCGTAGCAGAACTTCATACAGAAGCATAGGAGGAGAATAAATGAGCCTGCAGACAGAAATTATCAATGAATTAGGTGTCAAACCAACAATTGATCCAAAAGAAGAAATACGTAAAAGTATTGACTTTATGAAAGCATATTTGAAAAAATATCCGTTTCTTAAAACTTTTGTACTAGGTATCAGCGGCGGCCAAGATTCTACTTTAGCAGGCCGTTTGGCGCAACTAACGATGGAAGAAATGCGTGAAGAAACAAAAGATGAAAACTATCAATTTATCGCTGTTCGTCTTCCTTATGGTGAACAAGCAGATGAAGAAGATGCAAAAGCTGCTCTTGACTTTATCCAGCCCGATGTTAGTCTGCGAGTAAATATCAAACCAGCTGTTGATGCACAAGTACAAGTATTAAGCGAAGCAGGTGTGGGAATCAGCGATTTTAACAAAGGAAATATCAAAGCACGTCAACGTATGATTACGCAATATGCCGTAGCTGGAGAAAGAGCAGGAGCCGTATTAGGGACAGATCATGCTGCAGAAAACATTACTGGATTCTTCACGAAATTTGGTGATGGTGGAGCCGACATTTTGCCATTATTCCGTTTGGACAAACGACAAGGGAAACAATTGCTTCAAGCATTGAATGCACCGGAAAAATTATACACAAAAATTCCGACTGCAGATCTTGAAGATGGGAAACCAATGATTGCAGATGAAGTCGCACTAGGTGTCACATATAATGAAATTGATGATTATCTAGAAGGAAAAGAAGTTCCCGCTCAAGCACAAGAAAAAATCGAAGCATGGTGGAACAAGACACAACATAAACGACATTTGCCAATTTCCGTTTTGGATGATTTCTGGAAATAACAATAAAGCAAAAACAGCCGTCCCTTCATAGGGATTGGCTGTTTTTGTTTTATAAAATAGAAAAGAAAAATATCAGCTGTAGTAAACTTTTAATTTGATATCCTGATCGTAATTACCGAATCCTTTACCAAATAAAGTACAGCCCCCCACATGTTTGGCATCGTCTTTCACTTCGATTCGCAAATGCCAAGTGTCTTGCTCTTTAGGGATGTCGTTGATCGTGATGTTTGACAAGGGTTCTCCATTCATATTCGTCAAGTGTTTGGTAATTCGGATCGTCTTCAGCAAGCCGTATTGATTAAGATTATCTGGATACCAATCAGGCGTATATTTACCGCGGATATCAGCAAAATCTCCAGGGCTCGTCCATGTTCCTAGCTCCACACCATTTAGGCTGAAAGTGATATCTGAAGGCCAATTGTCATTTGAAAAAGGAAATTCAGAAGAAATTTCCACAGAAACTTCCAACATCTCCAATGTATCCTCTGTATTTAAAAAATTAGGTGCCTGATACTCGACAAATCCGCTGGTAAACCAGAGAATGCGGGCATCCATCCTTCGAGGATCCATAAAATAGCGTGGTTCATCCACTTTCCCGATAAAATCATGGATCGTAGCTAAACCGCATGTTGGTTCAATTGCATAATTTGTATAGTGACCAATAGGTATCGATGTTTCTTTCGTATCAAAAGCATTGAATATTTTTTCTGGAAAACTAATATCGATTTTATCGACACGAAGGCTCGAAATTTTTTGTTGTCCTACTTTTTCTGTTTTGATGATGTTTGCTTCCTCTAGCTTTTTCACGTGCATCGTCGTGATAGCACTGCTCACTCCAAGTTCTTTTGCCAAATCTTTGACATTCATCTTTTTTTTGGAAAGTAGCTGGATGATCTTGATCCTTGTTTTACTAGCTAATGCTTCATATACCGGTAAGGATTCTTCGTTTATTTGTAGTTGCATATATATCACCTCTTAAAAGGTTTTTCTTATATATTAACATATTTGTTAATAAAAGTTATATTAAATTATTTGTTTTAATCATTATTAATATTTTGGTTAATTAAAATCGATAAAAAATAAGTAAGTTTAACATTTATATTATTGACAACGCTTTCAACGAGGTGTATTATTCATGTATAAATTAAAGGAGGTCAGTTATGGAAGCCACAATGTTGATTAGTAGTGTCAAGCGTGTAGGCAAAGTTGATCCGCGGTTGTACAGTTCATTTATTGAACATATGGGACGAGCAGTATATGAAGGGATTTATCAGCCAGATCATCCATCAGCTAATAAAAGTGGATTTCGCCAAGACGTCATTCACTTGGTAAAAGAATTGAACATTCCCATGATTAGATATCCTGGTGGAAATTTTGTGTCAGGATTTCGTTGGGAAGACAGTATTGGGCCCATAGCAAATAGACCTAGAAGGTTGGATTTAGCTTGGCGGACAATTGAAACGAATGAAGTTGGGATTCATGAATTTTATAACTGGTGTCAGCATGTGGGGGCCGAAATCAATATGGCTGTCAATCTGGGTACTCGTGGAGTAGATGCAGCTCGTAATTTAGTCGAATATTGTAATTTTCCTAAAGGAACTTATTGGAGTGATTTAAGGCGTTCGAATGGTCAAGAGAGCCCTTTTGGAATTAAGACATGGTGTTTAGGGAATGAAATGGACGGTCCTTGGCAGATTGGACATAAAACAGCGGAAGAATATGGACGGTTAGCAGAGGAAACGGCTAAGGCGATGAAACTCGTAGATGATTCAATTGAGGTGGTTTTATGCGGAAGTTCGAATCGGCAAATGCCTACATTTGGTGATTGGGAGTTAACAGTTCTTGATCAAGCGTACGATCAAATAGATTATTTGTCTCTGCATCAATATTATGGCAACCAAAAAAATGATCTTTCTCATTATCTTGCACGTTCCTTAGACATGGATCGGTTCATTTCTGAAGTGACAGCGATGTGCGATACAGTCAAGGCGAAGAAACATAGTAAGAAGCAGATCAACCTGTCCTTTGATGAATGGAATATTTGGTATCATTCAGCGGAACAAGATGAGCAAGCAGCGCCTTGGCAGATTGCTCATCCTTTACTAGAAGATAACTATAATTTTGAAGATGCATTACTATTAGGCTGTCTATTAATCACTTTATTGAAACATGCAGATAGAGTAAAGATTGCTTGTCTTGCTCAATTGGTAAACGTTATTGCACCAATCAGGACAGAAACAAACGGAGAAGCTTGGAGACAGACGATCTATTATCCATTTATGCAAGCTGCTGTGTATGGACAAGGAGAGGTGTTAAGCCCACAAATTAGTTCAGCAAACTATGCGACGGAAGATTTTGAAGAAGTGCCGTATTTAGAAAGTATAGCCGTAATAAATGACAAAGAACTTGTCATATTTGCAGTTAACCGTGGAGAAGAAGAAATGAATCTAACTGTTCACTTGTCTGAATTATCATTAGAGGGAGTGATTGATTTTTCTGAAATGAGTGGATTTGATACAAAAGCAACTAATCTTCCTAAAAGTGAACAAGTAAAACCAAGTCATTCAACAAATGTAAAAGCTGAAGATGGGAAAATCAATTGTTTATTGAAACCGCTATCTTGGAATGTGGTCAGATGTCGTTTATCAGATGAAGGAGGAACAAAAAATGAAAGGTAAAAAATGGTTAATTGGCTCTTTGTTGGTAGCTGCAACAGGTATTTTAGGAGCTTGCGGTGGCGGAAGTTCAGCAGAATCTGATTCTGATAAAGAAGTGACTTTGACTTTTTGGAATGGGTTTACTGCATCTGATGGTGAAATATTGCAAGAAATCGTTAATGAATTTAATAAAACAAATGATAAAAACATCAAAATTGAAATGGATATCATGACTTGGGCCAATTTGAATGAAAAACTTCCTACAGCGATTTCTTCTAAAAAAGCACCTGACTTTATTGCATTAAATTATCCAGATTTTGCACAGTATGTAGAAAACGGAGCGGTACAACCATTAGACGATTTCTGGGAATATGATGGAGTAGATAAATCTGATTTTAAAGAAACGGCTATTGAATTAGGTGAAGTAGAAGGTAAACAGTATTTTGTCCCCATGCAGGTACAAGGCATGTATATGTATTGGAATAATGATTTGTTTAAACAAGCTGGATTAGATACTGAACAACCACCTACTACTTGGGAAGAATTGACAGAAATGGCACCAAAATTAACTGATAGTAGTAAAAATGTATCAGGTTTTGTCTTCAATAAGGATGGAACTGCACCGTTATATAACTGGATGTTAGCAAATGGCGGTAAATTAGTGAACGATGATTATACTAAGTCTGAATTTGCGTCTCCTGAGAACCTTAAAACGTTAAAAGCGATCCAAAAAATGATCCATGTAGACAAGACTGGTCCAGAATCGATTTCTGGCGCCGAAATGGACAATTTAATGAATGCTGGTCAACTAGCCATTGAAATCAATGGGCCATGGTTAAATAACGGATTGAAAGCAAACGAGATTGATTATAATGTGACTACCTTACCACAAGGGAGTGATTCAGACAAAAAAACAGCTATTTTAGATGGCGTAGGATATGCCATTCCGGCAAGTACAGATAATAATAAAAAAGAAGCTGTCTATGAGTTTTTGAAATATTGGAATACAACTGAAATTGGTAAAAAATGGAGTATCGAAAATGGTTTTCCTGCCTACTTGGATTCAGTAGCAAAAGATGAAGAAGTAAAAAATGATCCTATTGTATCTGAATTATCGAAACAAATGGACTATGCAGAGCCATATTTACCAGGTTTTACCCAAATCTCTGCGATCAATAACGATATCATCAATCCACTGATTGAAAAATTATTAGCAGGAGAAGATCCTGAGACACTCATGAACGATGCAGATGATGCCATCAATCAATTACTGCAAAAATAGTACAGAACTTTATACAGGATAGACTGTTGGCAAGATACAGATATCTGAATGATCGACCTAGTATTTGCAGATAGGTGTTATTGCAAAAATCACAGCGATTGTTCGGATATCTTATTCAGATTCGTTTAAACCAAGATTGTATATTTTATCAAAATGAAAGATGAGGTGGACTATATGAACGGATTCACCAAATATTGGAATCGTCCTGATCGTGCTGCGTATTTGTTTTTAACTCCATCTTTTTTAGTTTTATTATTATTTACTGTCATACCGCTTTTAGGAACATTTGCTATTAGTTTTACAGATTTGAATATTTTCTTTACATCAAGAAATTTTGTAAGTTTTGAAAATTTCACACGTATATTTAGTGATGAACGAGCAGTTAATTCGTTGATTCATTCTTTATATTTCACCGTACTCGAAACGCCAACACAAATTATCGTTGGTTTATTAGCAGCAGTAGCATTATCTAAAAATACCAGATTCAATCGTTTTTGTCGTTCGACATTTTACATTCCAGTTATTTGTTCATTGACGTCAATTGCGATTATTTTTTCTATGTTGCTTGATCCGAATGTAGGGGCGATTCCTTACTTGTTTTCACAAGTCGGCTTGCCGATCCCTCAATTTTTTCGCGATCCAACCCTTGCTATGCCGACGGTAGCCATCATGACTGTTTGGAAGAATTTTGGTGTTACTATGACGATTCTCTTGACTGCTATTCAGGGAATCTCTCCCTCTTTGTATGAATCTGCTCAAATGGATGGTGCAACAAATCGACAGCAGTTTTTTAACATTACGCTACCTCAGATCGTTCCCTCCTTAGGTTTTTGTATTTTAACGAATCTGATTGGTTCGATGCAAGTGTTTGACCAAGTATATGTTGCAACCGCTGGTGGCCCACAATTTAAGACAGAAACAGCTGTTCAATATATTTACAGTCGAGGATTTACAGCACCTTATGAATTGGGCTATGCATCAGCACTGTCTTCGGTTTTGTTTATCATTGTTGCAACTATAGCTATCTCCACTAATGTGTACATGTCACGGAAAGAAAAACAAATGAAATAGGAGGGAAACCTGTATGGCACCAGAAAGCTCGATTACAGTTACTGTGAATAGTCGAAAAGCAGTTAGTGGTAAAAAAATCATTCGAACGATTAGTATGCTAGTTATATTGTTGGTTATTGCGTTTCCTTTTTTGTGGCTGATTATTTCTTCTTTTAAACACGAAAAAGACATTATCTCATTTCCGCCTAGAATATTTGCAGATAGCTATACCCTAGATAACTATATTAAGGTTTGGACAACGATCCCTTTATTAGATTACATCAAAAATACAGTGATTTTTGCTGGAGGGACAGTGATCACTTCTGTATTCTTTGATTCTCTTGCGGGGTATGCATTTGCTCGTATGCGTTTCAAAGGAAAATCAGTTTTGTTCTATTTCGTTTTGCTGACAATGATGATCCCATTCCAAGTCTTCATGATTCCTCTATTTATTGAAGTCAATTTGCTTGGCATGCTTGATACTTATGCAGGTTTGATCATTCCTCGTATGACAACTGCATTTGGTATCTTCATGATGCGTTCCTTTTTTATTACTTTACCAGATTCTTTGGAAGAGGCAGCACGCATTGATGGATTAAGTGAGTTTAATATTTTTTTGAAAATCATGTTGCCATTGAGCAAACCTACTCTTTTATCATTAGGGATTTTCACGCTGATGAATAGTTGGAATGACTTGCTTTATCCATTGATATTGACAAGTAGTTCAAAAATGAGAACTTTACCAGCAGGGTTAGCTTTATTTACAGGGCAGAACATTTCTTTTTATGGACCTGTAATGGCTGGAACGGTTATTTCAATGCTGCCATTACTAGTGGTTTATATTTTTGCACAGAAATATTTTGTTCAAGGAACAGCTATGTCTGGAATGAAAGAGTGAGGAAGATGAAAATAGTTGAGACTAAATTTTATGGACAGTTGATTGTGGTTTCTGATTACATCTTATTAGGTATTCTCTGGGTAATCGTGTGTTTGCCTGTTATTACTATCGTGCCTGCTACATGTGCTGTTTTTTATGTAATGGCGCAATGGAAAGGTGAGGGATCAGGAAATATCATTTATTTTTTCTTTCAAGGAATAAAGCAACATTTTGGTAAGAACTTGTTCCTTAGTCTGTTAACGATCATTATTTATTTTCTTGTTAATCAATTATTAGAAGAACAGACAATCGTACTTTCAATTAGTGGATATGTAGTTTTACTTATTTATTCCATGTTTCTTTTATCCTGGATATATGTGATTTCTGAAAACAAAGATATCACATTTTTACAAATTTTTGAACAAAGTGCATGGAAAGTATTTTTTGATTTTTTGAGAAATATTCTTTGTTGCGTATTGTTATTAGGATTTGTACTGCTCATATTTCTTTTCCCTCCTTTTATTTTTATCTTTGCTGGTGGCGTATGGAAACTTGTATCTATTATCTTGACTATAGGAAATGAAAGGTAGGGAAAGCTGTTGGACGAAGAAGTGAAAGTAAAAATCAGAGAGGATTTTACGGTAGGAGAGATCAGTTCTCGGCTGTTTGGCTCATTTGTTGAGCATATGGGAAGTGTCGTCTATACAGGGATTTATGAACCGGGCCATGAAACAGCTGATGGTGACGGGTTTAGACAAGATGTCCTCTCTTATGTAAAGGAATTAGAATTAGGTGTCATTCGCTATCCTGGAGGAAACTTTACATCTGGTTATGATTGGGTGGATACTGTAGGTAGGAAAGAACAACGACCAAAAAAAATTGATTTAGCATGGCGAGGTATAGAACCAAATTCTTTTGGACTCCACGAATTTTTTAAATGGATCAGTCATGTACAAGCGAAACCGATATTCACGGTGAATTTAGGAACAAAAGGAATTGATGAAGCAAAAAATTTAGTAGAATATTGTAATTTTCCAAAAGGAACCTTCTGGAGTGATTTAAGAATAAAAAATGGGCAAAAAAAGCCTTTTGGCGTTAAATTATGGTGTTTAGGGAATGAGCTAGACGGTCCATGGCAAGTGGGGGCTAAGAGTGCTTATGAATATGGTAGGTTAGCAAATGAAGCCTCAAAAGTCATGAAGTTAGTGGATGATTCAATTGAAACAATCTTAGTTGGAAGCTCTACGCCACGTTTACCATCATACCCTGAATGGGATCGTATCGCATTAGAAGAAGCTTATGAGAATGTAGATTATTTAGCTTTGCATAACTATATTGATAAGTATGATGAAGAAGACTTGACTAAACCTCCTAAAAATGAGCGTGATGATACAGCGACATACCTTGCAAAAGCTTATCGATTCGATCGTCAAATTGAAGAAATCGTTGCTACTTGTGATTATGTAAAAGGATATTTGAGAAGTGAGAAAACAATGTATCTAGCGTTTGATGAATGGAATGTACATGCCCAACCGGAAAAAAGACATAGGGATTTTGAAGTCGGTAGTCCCATCGATTGGTGTTACTTTACTATGGAAGATACATTATTATTTGGTTCATTAGGGCTGGCTATTTTACGACACGCAGATCGCGTAAAGATTAGTTGTCAATCATTGTTAGTAAACACAATACCTTTAATACTGACAGATGCTAAAGGACAAGCATGGAGGAATCCAACTTATTATGTGATGCAACACTTATCGAAATATGCTAAAGGTCAAGTATTGAAACAACAAATCATTTGCCCTGTTTATGATTGTGAAAAGATAAAAAATGTTCCTTATGTGGACAGTGTGATCGTAGATAACGGCAATCAGCTGACTATTTTCTTGATCAATCGCACAAATGAACAACAAAAGATAACGATTGAACATGATTTCAATTTGCTAGATCAAGGAGAGCACTACACATTAACCAGTAGCGATCTGTTGGACAAAAATACACGTGAAGAACCAGAAAAAATAAAACCTGAAATAAACTATTTTTCAATAGAAAAACATGACGAATTAAATGTAGGGATAGAAAAATACTCTTGGAATGTAATTAGAATAAAGAAAATGTGAGGAAATTTGTTATGATGAAGACACTTTATAATAATCCTATCGTTCGGCAACGGGCAGATCCTTGGGTATATAAACATACAGATGGTTATTATTATTTTACAGGATCGGTTCCAGGCTACCAAGTGATTGAATTAAGAAGGGCAAAGTCACTGAATGAATTAGAACATGCTGCAAGCCTGATTGTATGGCAGGCTCATGAAGAAGGACCGATGAGTGAATTGATCTGGGCACCTGAAGTCCATTATATCAATGGAAAATGGTATATTTACTTTGCTGCAAGCAATCATAAAACTATACGTGATGAATCTCATCATCACCGCATGTTCGTACTTGAAAATCAGCATATAGATCCAATGAATACAGATTGGATAGAAAAGGGACAAATAAAAACGAAAAGGGAAACTTTCAGTTTAGACGGAACAACTTTCTCTTCTCAAGGAAAGCTATATTATGTGTGGGCCCAACAAGATCCTGAAATTACTGGGAATTCTAATCTTTATCTATCCGAAATGGATAATCCTTGGACGTTAAAGGGGAAGCAGATCCTCCTTTCTATACCTGAGTATGAATGGGAAAAACGGGGTTTTTCAGTAAATGAAGGTCCAGCAGTCCTTACTCGCAATGGGAAAATATTCATTACGTATTCTGGTAGTGCAACAGATGAAAACTATGCCATGGGCCTGCTGTGGGCTGATGAGCACAAGAATCTTTTATTAAAAGAATCATGGCATAAATTATCGGAGCCAGTATTCGTTTCTTCTGAAAAAAATAAGCAATTTGGTCCTGGTCACAACTCGTTTACGGTTTCAGAAGACGGGTGCTTTGATATTTTGATCTATCATGCTCGACCAGAGAAGAACCAAAAAGGGGATCCGTTAGACAATCCTAATCGGCACGCGAACGCGCAATGCTTTACGTGGAATGAGCAAGGATTTCCAGAATTTGGTGAACCTGTTCCGTATGCCTTATGAGCACAAGAAACCTTGATTTTTGCTTGAATAAACCTTGCAGACTCGTTATGATATATGTACGTACAAATAAAAAGGGGCAAGGCAAATGGCAAAATATCAAGATATTGCAGAAGAGATAAAACAAAAGATCCTTCGTGAGGAATACGAAGTAAATACAACCATTCCCTCAGAATTCAAGCTGCAAGAAATATATGACGTCAGCAGACATACGATTCGGCAAGCAATCGCTGTGTTGGTAAATGAGGGCTATCTGCGTAAAGAAAAAGGGTCGGGCACATATGTAGATGACAGCTATAAGAAAGAAAAAACACCATTGAACAGAACAAAAACGATCGGTGTCATCACCACATATCTCTCTGATTATATTTTTCCGTCGATTATCCGAGGAATCGAAAATGAATTACGAGAATCTGGGTATTCATTGCTTTTAGCCAGTACGAATAACGATCACGAATTGGAGAAAGAGTGTTTGAAGAAAATGATTGCTTATGGGGTAGATGGTTTGATCGTTGAGCCTACGAAAAGTAATCAGTATAACCCAAACTTAGCACTTTATGTTGCTTTGAGAGAACAAGGCATTCCGATGGTGATGATCAATGCTGCTTATGAAGAGTTAAATGCCTCTTATATTTGTTTAGATGATGTGAAAGTCGGTTTTATGGCAGCAGAATATTTGATAAAAAAAGGACATCAGCGTCTGTTGTTCATCACAAAAATCGACGATCTTCAAGGAAAATACAGGATGAAAGGTTTTATCAGCGCGTGTGAACAGTATAATGTGCGTTTTTTGACGGAAGATATCATTACTTTCACCACGGAAACACGAGAAACAATCGCTGAAAAAACAGTACAACGGTTGAAAGAAGAACAAGCTTTAGATGGCATCATTTGCTATAACGATCAAATAGCTAGTTTAATGCTAGATAAGTTGACAGAAAATGGCTATCATATTCCAGATGACCTATCGATCGTAGGAACAGACGATTCTTCTTTAAGCCATTTAGGGAATAAAAAATTGACAACATTGACGCATCCAAAAGAAAAGTTGGGACAAGATGCCGCACGGTGGATCGTCACAACGATTGAAAAAGGACAGGCACAGCCAAATATTCTCTATGAACCTGTACTAGTTGAACGGGAAACAGTGAAAGAAAACGAAAAATAAGAGACGGGTTTTTACCGCCTCTTATTGCTCCTACGGTTACTCGTCGCAATGTTTGTGAGAGCTTTTGTCATCGCTCAAGGCTGAACGTTTCTTTCACCACCTCTCCACTAAACGGTGTTCTCCTACCAACTGGTCACAAGTCACAATATTCATCAAACATGAGAAGCTGTTTTTTGAAATTGTTCCTTGTGACTGGAAACTAAGCGGTTCCTTCTTATTTCTTGAAGCTGACCACTTCTGTCACAACCTCTTTAAGAATGATGGATAGAAATACGTTTAGGATAAGTTTTTTTAGATGCACTTTGTTCGATTTCCTCTAAAGATTTCCCACGAGTTTCTGGTACGATCTCTTGAATAAATAAAACCCCTAAAAAGCAGATGATCCCAAAAATGCCGAAAACGATTTCTTGAGACATAGAAGCAGTCATCACAGGAAAAAGCAAGCCAACTAGGAAAGAACCAATCCAATTAAAAGAAGAGGCTAGGCCAGATGCTCGCCCGCGGACAGCTAGTGGGAATATTTCGCCTATGATTACCCATGTCAGTGGAGCCCATGTGCAAGAATAAAATGCGACATAAATACATAAAAACAAGAGAATCAACAACGAATTTGTATGAGCATCCAGTACAGTTCCTAAAACAGCTGGTAGGATGAAAGAAAGTCCCATCACGCTACCGCCTATTTTCAATAAAGTTCGCCGATTGAACTTGTCTGCAATAACCAAAAAGAGCAAAGAACCAGCAACTAAAATGATTCCTTGGATGATCGGCCACATCAATGCATCGCTCGCTGCATGCCCAGTCGCTTTTTCTACGATCAGCGGAATATAGTAAAAAATAGCATTAGCTCCTTGAAATTGCTGGAATACTGCTACACCAATACCGGCAATGACTAAGGAACGATATTTTTCTAAAAACAAAGTATGCCAAGAAGTTCCGGTTGTCTTTTCTTGTTTGACATTCAGCTGGATTTGTTCGAATTCCTGTTCAGCTTCTTTTGGTGTCCGAATATAGTTCAATACTCTTTTTGCCTCTTCCAAGCGGCCAGATTGCATAAGAAAACGCGGTGACTCTGGTAGAGCTAAAACACCGAAAAATAAAATCAGCGCGGGGACAGCAGCGAGCCCTAACATCACGCGCCAAGCCATCGTTTCAGGCAACCCTTTTAGCAAATAATCTGCAACATAGGAAAGGAGCATGCCAGAAGCAATCATCACTTGATTGATCCCTGACAATCTTCCCCTTAGTCTAGCAGGAGCCATTTCAGACATATAAGCAGGAACTAGGGCAGATGCAGCGCCAACAGCTAAACCTAGAAGAATCCTTGCTGCAATCAGAAAATAAGAACCATTGTGAGGGGCAGATGCAGAAAGGACAGAACCAGCCATAAAAATAAGTGCAGAAAGAAGAATCATTTTTCGTCGTCCAAGCTTATCAGAAAGAAGACCAGATAAAGAGCCGCCAAGGATCGCACCTAACATGACCGAAGACGTGATCCATCCTATCAAAGAAGCTTTACCTGCCAAACCCCAATCATGCTGTAAAAAAGGTAAGGCGCCGGTCATAACACCAATATCATATCCAAATAGAATGCCGCCAAATGCGCCAAAAAAATAAATAAACGATGAGGAAACTTTTTTTTCTTTTTTCATAAGTATTCTCTCCTTCTAGAATTTCGAGAAGGCGGTTGATCAGATTTTGTAAGCAATTTCATTTTATAACTTATGTACGTACAAAACAAGTGTTTTTTATTGTATTCTTGTAAATAACCGCTTGACATGTACGTACAAAAGTATACAATAATCATTGTAAGCGCTACTAAAAAGACGGTTTGATCAGGTTTGACGAGAAGGAGGGAGTTAAATCATTATGAAGGAAGTAAATGCGCAAAGTATGTTAGATGTCATAGATGGTCGTACATCTTTAGGGATTGAGTTTGGATCAACTAGGATCAAAGCTGTATTGATTGATTCATCTTTTACTCCTATTGCCGCTGGTAGTTATGAGTGGGAAAACAAACTAGAAAATGGTATCTGGACCTATTCATTAGAAGATATTTGGAAAGGACTGCGCGTCAGTTACCGAAAAATGGCAGCAGAAGTATTCGAAATCTATGGCGAGAATCTTACGACAATCGGGTCGATTGGGTTCAGTGCAATGATGCACGGTTATCTAGCATTTGATAGCAAGGAACAGTTACTAGTACCATTTCGTACTTGGCGAAATACAATCACTGAAGAAGCAGAACGAATATTAACGGAAAAATTTCAATACAATATTCCGCAGAGATGGAGTATCGCTCATTTGTATCAATCTATTTTGAATAAAGAAGAACATGTGAAAGAAATTAATTTTTTGACAACGCTTGCAGGTTATGTCCATTGGCAGCTTACTGGTGAGAAAGTACTAGGCGTAGGAGATGCATCAGGCATGTTTCCTATCGATCCTTCAACGAAAACCTACCATCAAGAAATGAAAAATATTTTTGGTCAGTTAATCGAAAAAGCGCACGTAGCGATTGACTTGGATCACATTTTGCCTAAAGTTCTAGTAGCAGGAGAAGAAGCTGGCAAGTTAAGCGAATCAGGGGCTTATCTGATCGACCCTACGGGAAATTTGAGACCAGGAATCCCGGTTTGTCCGCCAGAAGGGGATGCAGGAACCGGTATGGTCGCTACGAACAGTGTAGCCAAACGGACAGGGAACATTTCGGCTGGTACTTCCGCCTTCGCTATGATCGTATTAGAAAAAGAACTAGAAAATGTCCATCCGGAAATCGACATGGTCACTACACCTTCAGGAGAACTAGTAGGCATGGTTCATACGAATAACTGCTCTTCGGATATCAATGCTTGGGTCAGTATTTTTGAAGAATTTACCAATTCTTTGGGTATGGAGATAAGCAGAGATAAATTATTCACGGTATTATTCAACAAAGCGCTAGAAGGCGATACGGATTGCGGGGGATTACTTTCTTATGGTTATTTTTCCGGTGAAAACATTACAGGAGTAAATGAAGGAAGGCCATTATTTGTACGTACACCAGGTAGCCGTTTTGATTTAGCGAATTTCATGCGGATCCATTTAGCCAGTGCTTTTGGTGCAATGAGAATCGGAATGGATATATTGAAATCTGAGAATGTCCAAATTGATCGTTTAGTGGGGCATGGGGGGATTTTTAAAACACCAGAAGTTGGACAGCGGATTCTAGCATCTGCTATGGAGGCACCAGTTACAGTGATGGACACAGCCGGAGAAGGTGGAGCGTGGGGAATCGCGTTATTAGCAGCCTATATGATGGATCGACATGGGAAGTCTTTAGAAAACTTCTTGGCAGAAGACGTGTTTGGACAAGACCAAGGAATCACCATCACACCTTCAGCAGAAGAAATAGCAGGCTATCAGATATTTATGAGACGTTACCGTGAGGGGATCGACATTGAAAAAACAGCGATTCATCAATTGCAAGAAAAAGGAGTGATAGAAAATGCTGGAACAACTGAAAGAAGAAGTATACCAAGCAAATCTTGACTTGCCTAAACACGGACTCGTCAAATATACATGGGGAAATGTGAGCGCTTTTGATCCTGAAACACGATATTTCGTTATCAAACCTAGCGGAGTCAGTTATGAAGAGATGACAGCAGACGACATGGTCGTTGTGGACTTGGACAATCATATCATTGAAGGTAAACTCAATCCCTCTTCGGATACGCCTACTCATGCTGTTTTATATCGTTCATTTCCTCAAATCGGAGGAATCGTCCATACTCACTCGACATGGGCGACGATCTGGGCACAAGCAGGATTGGATGTTCCTGCGATGGGGACGACGCATGCAGATACTTTTTATGGATCGGTACCTTGTGCTCGATTTTTGACACAACAGGAAATCGACAGCGGGTACGAATATGAAACAGGAAAAGTTATCATAGAAACATTCAAAGAACGCAAAATTGATCCCTTAGCAATTCCAGGGGTACTTTTACACGGACACGGTCCATTTACTTGGGGGAAAGATGCGCAAAGTGCGGTAATGAACGCAGTCGTACTAGATGAAGTATGCAAGATGAATTTATTTACCAGACAGCTCAATTCATTTTCAGAAGAGCTGCCTCAACGGATTTTAGATAAACATTATTTACGAAAACACGGAAAAAATGCGTATTACGGACAAAACAAATAAAAGGAGTGGCTAATTATGTTGAATATTGGAGAAAAAGAATTTTGGTTTGTTGTAGGATCACAGCATTTATATGGGGAAGAAGCACTGCGAGAAGTAAAGAAACATGCACAAGAAATGGTCGATGAACTGAATGAAAATGGCCAATTGCCTTATCCAATCCGCCTTCAAGAATTAGCAGTTACTGCTGATACGATCACAAAAATCATGAAAGAGGTCAATTATCGAGAAGAAGTAGCAGGTGTGATCACTTGGATGCATACTTTCTCACCAGCAAAAATGTGGATCCGCGGGACAAAGCTTCTACAAAAACCATTGCTTCATTTAGCTACGCAATATAACGAAAGCATTCCTTGGAAAACGATCGATATGGATTTCATGAATTTAAATCAATCCGCTCATGGTGACCGCGAATATGGGTTCATCAATGCTCGATTAAATAAACAAAATAAAATCGTCGTTGGCTACTGGAAACGACCTGAGATCCAAAAAGAGATTGCTGATTGGATGGATGTTGCAGTAGCCTATAATGAAAGTTTTGGAATAAAAGTGGCTCGTTTTGGTGACAACATGAGAAACGTGGGTGTCACAGAAGGAGACAAAGTGGAAGCACAGATTCAATTTGGTTGGACTGTTGATTATTTTGGTATCGGAGATCTTGTACAAGTAATCGATCGCGTATCAGACGAAGAAGTCGATCAATTATTTGAAGAGTACAAGGAATTGTATACCTTCGACTATGGTGATTATGAAGAAAAGACATGGGAGGAACATGTAAAAGTACAAGCTCAGCAGGAAATCGGTATTCGCCGTTTCTTAGAAGAAGGAGGCTATAACGCTTTTACGACTAATTTTGAAGACCTGTATGGAATGAAACAACTACCTGGACTAGCTGTACAACGTTTGATGGCAGAAGGATACGGTTTTGCTGGGGAAGGCGACTGGAAAACTGCAGCGATTGATCGGTTGCTGAAAATCATGGCTCGAGGGAAAGATACAGGATTCATGGAAGATTATACTTACGAGCTAGCTAGTGGCCAAGAAGCAATCTTGGAATCCCATATGATGGAAGTAGATCCGACGCTTGCTGCGACGAAACCAAGAATCGTTGTTTCTCCTTTATCAATGGGAGATAGAGAAGATCCGGCGCGTCTTGTATTTGATGGGAAAGCAGGAGAAGGGGTAGTCGTATCGATGGCAGATTTCGGTACGCATTATAAACTGCTGATCAATGAAGTAGAAGCCTTTGAACCAACGACTGAAGCACCTAATTTACCTGTTGCACGTGTGTTATGGAAAACTAAACCGAATTTCCATGAAGGTGTCCATTCATGGATTCAGGCAGGTGGCGGTCATCATACCGTTGTCTCGCTAAATCTAACAACAGATCAAATTGAAACGTGGGCAAAATTAGTTGAGTTGGAAACAGTGGTTATTAGATAAAAAGAGGTTGTGAAAAAGCCACTTAGTTTTAAGAAATAAGAAGAGATTGACGAAATTTGCTTTTCAACTTTTTTGAAATTTAGTCTTATTATCAATGTCAGCTAACGGAACACCATTTATCAAGATATCTCACCCTCAATATTTTGCTCTCGAAAATAAGGCTTATGGCAGTAACTTGTCATAGCCTTATTTTTATCACTCAGCCTACTCTGCTCTAACTGCTCTTTTTGCTTCTAGGAAGTCAAATGGTAAACAGTTGTCTAATTGCAGAAATTTCGAGATACTTGTTAGTAAGGAGGGGGTTTTATGTATCACGTTCATTTGATTGATGCTATTCCAGAACAAGAGATAGAAAAGTTACAAGGGGAATATTTCAAAATAATAGATGATTTGCCAGCCGAAGGAATAGTTATTCGTAGTACGAAAGTGAAAGATGAATGGCTTACACCAGATTTGCTAGCAATTTCAAGAGCTGGTGTTGGGGTGAACACGATCAACGTTGAAAAAGCTTCTGAAAACGGGACGATCGTCATGAATACACCAGGTGTAAATGCTAATGCAGTAAAAGAGCTTGTTTTGTGCTGTTTGCTCTTATCTTCCCGTCCGATAATCGAAGCAAGTCGTATGGTACAAACACTAACAGGTCCTAATATTTTAGAACAGGCAGAAAACAAAAGAAGTGCTTATGTGGGACGAGAATTGCAAGGCAAAACCATCGGTCTTCTTGGTCTTGGAGCGATAGGCACAAAAGTAGCGCTAAGTTGCTATAGCTTAGGGATGGATGTCTTGGGTTATTCTATCCGCGATGCCCAGTTGGATTATGTTCGGCAAGCAGATTTAGAAACAGTTCTTTCTACCTCGGATTACATCGTAGTCATGCTGCCGTTGACAGAAGATACAAAAGGATTGATCGATCAGGCGAATATAGAAAAAATGAAAAAAGATGCTGTACTTATCAATGTAGGAAGAAGTGAAATTGTTGATAAATATGCTGTTATGCAAGCATTGGAAAAACAACATCTGGCTAAATACTTGACTGATTTTCCAGAAGAAGAGTTCTTAGAAAATGACCGTATACTTATGTTGCCTCATCTAGGGGGATCGACTCAGGAAGCTTTGGCAGACAGCGGACGTTTGGCAGTTGAAGCCTTAAAAGATTATCTTTTGTTCGGTACGGTTAGAGAAGCGGTCAATTATCCATCCGCACGAATGTTTTTCCAAGCGCCGTTTCGATTCACTATATTTTATCAAAAGAAAACCAATATATTAGCAGAGATATTTTCTCTGCTGAATGAGAACGAGCTAGCGATCGCAGATATATCGCGTAACCATAAGAATGAGCATGTCTACATATTGATTGACATAGACAGTACTGATTTTGAACAGCTCAATCAAGTGAAACAACAGCTAGAAAAAATTTCTGGAGTACGAAAGGTCCGCTTATTAAAGAAACCAGAAAGGCCATAAAGAAAGAGAATATTTGGATTTCATTAATTCTTCTTTCCGTTCTTTACTTTCGAATTTCGTACAACTAAAATAAGAGAAGCAACATTCTTTTATTGATAGAAATGAAGGAGCAAGCATTTGAAAAGATATATAAGCAGACTTTCGACCAAACAGAAAAAGATTTTAAAAGGAACAGCAGCAATCATCAGTATCTTTTTTCTTGTTGTTTTTAGTAATTTATTTTTGCAGTGGTGTCAAAATGATCTATCCGTAGACCTTGCGTTGAAATTTGCTTTTTCTTGGCATACGGAAAAATTCTTCTTAGCCTGTCTCGTCTTGCTGATTATTCTTATTTTTCTGATTGCACTAGCAGGATCTGTCCCTTTAGGTTCCCTTACGTATGTCGTAGCCATCGGTGTATTAGGTTTTGCAAATTATATGAAAATGAGTTATCGGCAAGAACCGATTTATCCAGACGATTTGAAGATGATCACTGAAATCGGATTGCTGAAAGATATGACCGGCACTATGCTGTTTACAGTGATCTTAGCTGCCGCAGGAACCGTGATAGGATTGTTTTGCTGGTACATGTTTCGAAGCCTGAAAAAAGGAAGGCGATTCCAATTGATCCGATTAACGACACTGCTTGTGGCAATTGGACTGCTAGGGTATATCAGTAATTTCAACAATCCCGATAATTTGTTGCGAAAAGCATATAATAAAACGGCACTATGGATACCTTACAGCCAGAAAATGAACTACTATAACACTGGTTTTATCGGTGGGTTTTTGTACAATCTGAAGGTAGAACCAATGGATGAACCTGAAGGATATTCGAAAGAAAAGATCAAAGAAATCACTGAAAAATACCAGAAGCTAGCCGATGAAAAAAATAAAACTGTAGAGGAAGAGTCGCCGAACATCGTGTTCGTGATGAGTGAAAGTTTCTCAGATCCTAGTCGATTAAACGGCGTAGAAGTATCTGGTGAGCCATTGGCAGATTATTATGAAGTAGCTGATCAAACATATAGTGGCAATATGCTTTCTCAAAACTATGGCGGTGGAACAGCAAATATCGAATTTGAAGCATTGACTGGTTTTTCTATGGCGTTATTTAATGCGCAACTCACCACCCCTTACACGATGCTTGTACCAAAAATGGATCAGCTTCCTTCTATCGTTTCAGCGTTAAACGCACAATCATACCAGACGACAGCGATCCATCCATACAATACTTCGATGTATAAAAGAGAGGATGTTTATCAGACATTAGGATTTGACCAGTTCATCAGCGAGCGTACGATGACCTATACGGATACGATAGAGAATAATCCATATATTTCTGATGAGTCAGCTTACAAAGAAGTAATGACACTTCTCAAGGAAGAAAAAACACCTCAGTTCATTCATTTAGTCACGATGCAGACACATATGCCCTACGATGGAAAGTATGATAATCTAGACTATCCTGCAAAAACTTCAGATGGAAGTGGGACACTTGACTTAGAGAATTATCTGCAAGATATTTCCTATAGCAGCACGGCACTGAAGCAGTTCACGGAAGAATTGAAGAATCTTTCTAGAAGGACTTTAGTTGTTTTTTGGGGGGATCATCTTCCAGGGATCTATTCAGATACGATCCAAGCAAAAAATGACAAACAAACATTGCATGAAACACAATTTCTTATGTTCGACAGTAAAGGAGAATTAGAAAAGCAAACGACTCACGATGCAATCACCAGTCCGTTTTATTTTGCAGCGAATCTAATGGAACAGACGAATCAGACAACAAATGGCTTTTATCAGCTGCTTTTATCATTAGAACAGGAACTTCCGGCGTTTGAACGAGAACTGTACTATCAAAACGGACAGTGGTATAAAGAAGCGCAATTCAATCGCTCGCAACAAGAGATTTACGACGAATATCAATTGATCCAATATGACATTGTCGCAGGGAAACAATATAGTTTAGCAGATGGTTTCTTTGAGCACGAATAAGAATGGCGAGCTGTATAGAAACCATTAAATTTTTTCAAGTACTTGTCATTTGAGGATAAAAACAAGTAGAATAAATAATAACAACAATGGAGAAAGTAGGAAAACGAACATGTTACCGAATATTGGCTATTATGTGCAGTCCATCGATCAAATCGTCAAGGAAACAGAAGCAATCGGAGAAGGAATGCATCCGAAATATGAAGTGATCAGAAACGCAATTGATGAAGGAAAAACAAGTGAACTGGACAAATCGACTCTTGAAGAGATCATCCTGTTATTTGAAGAAGGAACAAAAAAATATCGGGCAATGCTTAAGAAAGTCAGTACTTTGCGTCCACCAGCAAAAGCAATGGGCATTCATAAAAATTTTGAAAAAGCTTATCTTTCATATGTAGCAGGCTGTGAAGAAATGATCCAAAGTATCGATCTTGAATCAGGGGTAGATGAAGATCTATTCAATACATCTGAAGCAAAACAAGACCAAGCGACAGACCAATTGACAGCTGCCATCCAAAAAATGACTAATTTGTTGTTGAAAAAATAAAAGAAATCTTTGATAACAATAAAAACTAGAGTTATCTAATATAAATGTAATATTACCTTTATGATAGAGTGATCAAAATCCTTTATGATAATGACATACCTATAACCAACAACAACCTTGTACTTACTCAAAATCGAGTAAATACTCCTTTTCCGTCGAGTCTAACCATCTCGGCGGTTTTTTATTTGTAGAAAAGAACATCAGGATAGACGGAAAAGTCTTGTCCTGATGTTCTTTTCAGATAGTATGGAAAGCTGATTAGTTTTCTACATTCTGTACATATTGTTCAAAGTAGTTCTGTAAATCGGCTTTGAGTTTCTGATATTCCTCTTCGCTATACTCTTTATCTTCGATTTTCCCATCAAAGAAAGGAATATTTAGTTCTTCCCGTAGTCTGTCTAATACGTCTTGCTGATTCATTTCATTCTCCTTTTCTTACTAACGATCAAAATAAACACAGACACATTCTGGTACATAGACATCTTTTTTCAGTAATTCCAGTAATCCTGTTTCAGGATGACGGCGATATAATGTCAGATTATCGGTGTTCTGATTGGCACACACGACAAAATTATTGCTTGGATCTAGTGCGAAATCGCGGGGAAAATCCCCTTCTGTTGAGATGATTTGCTTGTTTTGAATGTGGGAACCATCTTCAAAAACTGCGAATACAGCAATCGAGTTATGTCCTCGGTTAGAAGCATAAAGGAACTTGCCATCATTTGAAATGCGGATAGCTGCCCCTCCATTTTCACCGTCGAATTCTTCTGGCAAGGTCGATATTTTCTGTAATTCTTCAAAAGCACCTGTTTCTTTATTATAAGAAAGCACGCGGACTGTGCTGTCTAATTCACCAAATAAATAAGCGAATTGTCCATTTGGATGAAAGACAAGATGGCGAGGGCCTGTTCCTGGCTCTGCAGTGAAGGTAGTTACAAGATTCAATTTGCCGTTTTCGGACACATCATAAGTATACACACGATCTGTACCAAGATCACATACGACTAATCGTTGGTCAGGAGTCAGATCCGTATAGTGGACATGCGCATGATCTTGGTTTTTATGAGGACCTGTCGCTTCTTGATGGAATATTGAATCTGCTGCTTTCAGTTCGCCATCTCCTAATATATGGTAGACATTTACTTCACCTTTATGATAGTTCGCCCCGTATAGTAATTGACGTGCTTCATCAACCGCTACATAACACAAAGGAGCGCCAGACTCTGTTACCGCATTCAAAAAATGAAAATCCTTATCGTACGCACCGGCACCACCTAATCCATCCACACTAGTAACTGTGTAAAGATTGCCAGCTTTACTTTTTGCTACATAGGTAGGGCTATTTTCTTCAACAGCTAATGAAAGGTTGGCTAATTCTTCTTTTTCTGTATCAAGGTCGATCGTATAGATTCCTTTACTTTCGCGACGCGTATAGGTTCCTAAAATTATCTTTTCGATCATATGAGCTGATTCCTCCTAATTGTAATGAAATAGTTTTCGTTTTTATTCTATCACATAATTATTCCACACGGCTAAAGAATGAGAATGTGTTATACTGTTTTTGAAAGCAATTAAAGGAGAGAGTGCAATGATTCAGGCAAAGATTACAGAAATTGGGACAGAAGCAATAAACAAGGAAGAACCCATGCTGATTTTGTTCGATAAAACAGCAACAGCTGCCTTACGAAAATATTCGGTGATTCAAGAAGTATCAAAAGACGAACCTTTTTCTTTGAAAGCAGGCGGAACAATTGCTTTTGATGATCAGGTATATACGATCGATTATGTCGGTCCGATGGCCAATGGGAATTTAGAGACAGTAGCTCACGTATCATTGATTTTTGATGCTTGTCCAGAAGAAGGACAAATTGCAAATGGAATCTATCTTCATCCGCATAGACTGCCTGCTATTGGTTTGGGAAGCCAAATTTTTTATAACTAACAGGAGGAATTATGGAAGGAAAAAATAAGAAGAACAGACCGGTATCGTGGTTTTGGCGCTGGTTTTTAAATAATCAAGTAGTCACAGCCTTACTTGTTGTATTGTTAATATTGCTGATCGTCTTTTTATTTACAAAAGTTTCATATTTGTTTGCACCAATCTGGCAATTTTTAGCAATCGTAGGTCTGCCTATCATTTTAGCAGGAATCTTGTATTACTTGATGAATCCGGTAGTTGATTACTTTGAAAAGCGAAAAGTACCAAGGCTTTACAGTATCATTGGGCTGTTTGTTTTGGTTGTTGCACTAATCGCATGGGGGAGCGTAGTGATCATCCCTAAGATTCAGGAACAAACAGTGAGCTTCATCAGTAACTTCCCTCAATATGTAGATACGATTGATAATAAATTAACCGAGATTTTGCGGGACCCGCTGTTCAACCAATTTCGCGAACAGTTGGAAACAGCAGGTGATAAGTTCATGAATTCGGCAGGCGATATGATCCAAGATATATCTAAGAGTACAGTTCAGAGTCTTGGAAGTTTTGTCGGCGCGGTAGCGACTATTTTAGTGGCTCTGCTGACGATGCCGTTTATCTTATTTTATCTATTGAAAGACGGTAAACAATTAGCACCTTATTTTGTCAAATTTTTACCGACACGCATGCAAAAACCGACGTTGAATGTGCTGAGTGAAATGAATAGTCAAGTTTCTTCTTATATAAGAGGACAACTAACTGTGGCTTTTGCTGTGGCAATCATGTTTATGATTGGTTTTGCGGTCATTGGTTTAGAGTATGCTGTCACGTTGGGGATTATTGCGGGTTTTTTGAACCTGATCCCTTACTTAGGATCATTTTTAGCGATGATTCCGGCTATCTTTTTAGCCATTGTAGCAGGTCCATTCATGATCATCAAAGTACTGATCGTTTTTGCAGTAGAGCAGACAATAGAAGGACGCTTGATCTCTCCATTAGTACTAGGGAATCAGTTAGCAATCCATCCAGTAACGATTTTATTAGTTCTGCTGACTTCTGGGAAATTGTTCGGAATCATCGGTGTGATCTTGGGGATTCCTGTTTATGCAGCAGCTAAAGTAGTGATTACTCATGTTTTTGAATGGTACACAACAATCTCTTCTCTTTATGAAGAAAATCCGTTGAAAAAGCAGAAAGAATAACAAAAAGAGACAGATGGGAAAATATCCAAGGCACAAATGCTGCTTTGAAGATTTTTTCCTCTGTCTCTTTTGTATGCATTTATCTCAATTTTTAAAATGATTTACCTAAAGCAGCAGCTTTATCTAATGCATTTTGCATCAACTCATCTGCACGGTCAGGGTCATAATCGATTCCTTCGATGAATAGCTGATCTACTTGATCGATGCCTACAAAGTTTAAAATACCTTTTACATATTGAGAGGCAAAGTCTTGTCCGTTGTATACACCGCCATTAGATTGGATGTGCAGTGCTTTTTTACCTGTCACTAATCCTTCTGGCCCGTTTTCTGTATAGCGGAACGTTTTTCCAGCTACATTGACGGTATCGAACCAAGCTTTTAATTTTGTTGGGATATTTAGATTCCATAAGGCGTTTGCGATAACGATTTTATCAGCAGCAAGGAACTGATCAGTCAATTCATTGAAACGAGCAATTTTTTGTTGTTGACTTTCTGATAAGGAAGTGAATTCTGCACCAGCACGTAATGCTTCCCAACCTGATAATAATTCTTCATCGATTTCCGGAATATCATCGCGATAAAGTTCCAAAACAGTCACTTCATCATCTGGATGATTTTCTTTATAACTTGTTAAAAAAGACGTCAATGCCTTAACTGTGCGCGATTCTTCTGCAGTTAGGGGATGACCTTTGACTACTAAAACAGATGCCATATGCTTACCTTCTCCTTTTATTGCTATGATTGTTATAACTATGACTAACAAAATCAGTTTACTCGAAAAAGAAAAGGCTATCAAGTCATATTGATAAGGTTGAAGAATAAATAACTAAAAAAAGACAGGGTATAAAAGAGGCTGTGACACGATTTTTTGTCACAGCCTCTTTTGAATCTAACAAGCAATATTCAAGCAACACTCGACTGAAGAGCTTCCATCCCACCAATGATATAAACAGCACGAAAACCATTAGCAGTAAGTTGATCGGCTAATGCTTCTGATCGCCTGCCTGTATAGCTTAGAATATAATAAAGTTTCTTTGGATCTAGATTTTTTAATTGTCTTGGCAAGATAGCAGCGGGGATAGAAAGCGAGTGGCTTAAGTGGTTTTTTGTGTAATCTAAGGTATTTCTTGTATCTAAAACGATGCTGTCAGCATCGAGAGGCAATTTATTGAAGTCTTGGACACTAATTGATTGGGCCATTTATCTCATCCTTTGTTTAGTATGTGGCTATTTTAATGGGCAACTCTCATTAATTCAAATGGAAGGATTCCTCTTATCACTTTTTTAATGTATCGGATGATAATGAAAAAAACTATGCAAATGTCTTGCAAAACAGGTAGGAGGTGTTATAATGACACAGCGTCATATGACAATGTGTCATCTTGAAAGAAAGGAGGATCCATATGCCGACACAGACATTTTTCCATTTGCCTAAAGAAAAACAAAAAAGACTAATCGAGGCTGCGAGAATCGAGTTTTCTAGAGTACCCTTAAAAGAAGCTTCGATTGCTAATATCGTCAAATTAGCGGATATCCCTAGAGGCAGTTTCTATCAGTATTTTGAAGATAAAGAGGATCTTTATTTTTATTACTTTGAGACAATGAGACGTGACAGCTCTAAAGATATGTTACAACTAATGAAAGAATCCGATGGTGATCTATTCAAAGGATTCGAATCCTATTTTTCTAAAATGATTTATGAGATTTTGGAAGGCGAGAATGCTTCTTTTTATCGTAACTTGTTTATGAACATGGATTACCGTGCCTCAAGAAAAGTCGCTCCTCATACGAGTCGCCAAAAAACGCCTCACGATCCACATAAAGAACACAAACAAGATGCAAAAGAGTTGCTTGAATTGATCGATCGGACGAAGCTGAAAGTAAAAAATGATCATGAATTGGAATTACTGATCCAATTAGTGATGAATACTGTATTTACAACAATTGCGCATTCGTATCGCTTATTTTCAACATCTGAAGATTACTCAGTAGAGCAAGCAATCAGTGAATTCAATTTGAAACTTTCTTGGCTGAAAAACGGAGTATATAAATAGAAAGAAGGGAACTAGATGCTAAAAATCGTAAAACGGATCTCCTTGACTTCAGCAATTGCAGCTGCAGTTTTCATGGTGATCCAAGTACTGGCAGATTTATATTTGCCGACACTTACCTCCAATATTATTGATAAAGGGGTAGCGCAAGGAGATGTCGATTATATTTGGCATACAGGTTTTGTGATGATCGGCTTTTCTTTGATCAGTATCTTAGCTGCTATCGCAAATACATTTTTTGCTACTCGTGAATCACAGAAACTGGGTAAGCAATTGCGTACGGATGTCTATAAAAAATCAGAGAGTCTGACAAAAGATGCGTTTGATAAATATGGAACGGCCTCTTTGATCACAAGAACGACCAATGATGTGACTCAAATCCAAATGGTTACACAAATGTTTTTACGTATGATGATCAATGCACCAATCACGTTGATTGGCGCGAGCATACTTGCTTATCAAAAAGATCATCAGTTGACAAAAATCTTCTTAGTTGTCATCCCAGTAATGATTATTTTGATCGGCGGAATCATGTACTTTGCTGTTCCATTATTCAAAAGTATGCAAAAGAAAACTGACCGTTTAAACCTGGTATTTCGAGAAGGATTGACAGGGGTCAGAGTGATTCGAGCATTCGATAAGACACGCTTTGAAGAAAATCGTTTTGATTTAGCGAATAAAGATTATACAAATACGGCAATCAAAGTTAATACGATCGTCGCATTGATGATGCCAATGATGACATTGATCATGAGCGGTACAAACGTAGCAATCACTTGGTTTGGTGGACACTACATAGCAGATATGACTTTGGAAGTCGGTAATCTGATTGCATTTATGACTTATGCGATGCAGATCTTGATCAGCTTTATGATGCTTTCCGCTATTTTTATCATGGTGCCTCGTGCACAAGCTTCAGCTGACCGTATTAATGAAGTGTTGGATGAAAAAATCGGTATCCATGACCCTGAAAATCCTAAAACAGTTTCTTTTGCTGGAAAAAACGCAACATTGGCCTTCAATCATGTCAATTATCGATATCATGGAGCAGAAAAACTTGCATTGGAAGATATTGATTTCCAAGCCAAGTCGGGCGAGATCGTCGCAATCATAGGGGGGACTGGTTCAGGTAAAACGACCTTAGTCAATTTGATCCCTCGATTATATGACATCGAATCTGGTTCGATCCAAATAAATGGAACGGACATTAGTGACATGACTCAATATAATTTGCGAGAATTAATGGGCTTTGTTCCTCAAAAAGCAGTTCTGTTCTCTGGAACGATCCGAGACAATATGCAGTATGGTAAGCCGGATGCAACAGATGAAATGATTTGGAAAGCATTAGAAATCGCACAAGCTAAAGATTTTGTTTCAGAGATGGAAGATGGCTTAGATAGCCATGTGGAACAAGGAGGAGGAAACTTCTCTGGTGGACAAAGACAGCGTCTGGCAATTGCACGGGCATTAGTCAAAACAGCAGATATCTATGTGTTTGATGATTCCTTCTCAGCGTTGGATTTCAAAACGGATGCCAATCTTCGCCAAGCATTGAAAACGAATATGAAAGAAAGTATCACCGTTTTAGTTGCTCAACGAGTAAGTACAGTAATGGATGCAGATATGATCCTTGTGCTAGATGAAGGAAAACTGGTTGGCAAAGGAACACATGAAGAACTATTAGCAACAAACGAAACTTATCAAGAAATCGTTCATTCACAACTAAGAGAGGAGGACTTAGCATGAGTAAAACAAACACACGTCCCTCTCATGGACCAGCAGGCGGTCCAGGACATGGTGGACCTGGCAGAAATCTCGGTGTAAAAGGTGAAAAGCCTAAAAATTTCTGGGGAACGGTACGCCGATTGTTTGGCTATATGTCTAAACGTATGGTTGCGATCATCGCTGTATTTGTACTAGCAATAGCAGCCGTGATCTTCCAAATCCAAACACCAAAGGTCTTGGGGAAAGCAACCACAGAAATATTCAAAGGTGTAATGGCTGGCGCTCAACAGATGCAACAAGGCCAACAAGTAACAAAATTTCCGATAGACTTTGATAAAATCGCGCAGATCATTGCGACAGTAATCGTGATGTATTTGATTTCTGCTGTATTCAACTTTTTACAGCAATTTATTATGACACGTGTTTCCCAACGAACAGTTTATGAATTACGTCATGATTTGGAAGCCAAAATGAATCGTGTACCGATTTCCTATTATGATACACATACAAATGGGGATATCATGTCTCGAGCAATCAATGATATGGATAACATCGCAAGCACGCTGCAGCAAAATTTGACTCAATTTGTAACTAGTGCAGTCACATTGATTGGGGTCATCGTGATGATGCTTTCAATCAGCTGGCAATTGACGTTAGTCGCGTTATTGATGATCCCTTTAAGCTTGATCATCGTGATGATCGTAGCGCCGAAATCACAAGTGTTTTTCGCAGATCAGCAAAAAAGTTTAGGTTTATTGAATAACCAAGTAGAAGAAACATATGGTGGTCATACCATTGTTAAAACATTCAATCATACTGAAAAAGACCAGGAAGTATTTGAAAAAGAAAATCAGAATCTGTATGCCGCTGGTTGGAAAGCTCAATTTATTTCGGCAATCATCATGCCGTTGATGAATTTCGTTAAAAATCTAGGCTATGTGTTCGTCGCTGTACTAGGCGGAGTAAAAGTTGCAAATGGGAACATGACATTAGGGGATGTTCAAGCGTTCTTGCAATATACAACACAGTTCTCTCAACCAATCACTCAACTTGCAAGTTTGATGAACACTATCCAATCAACAGTTGCTTCAGCCGAACGGGTATTTGAAGTGTTGGATGAAGAAGAGATGTCCAATGAAAAATCTGGCCTTCCAGAAGAAAAAGATACACCATACAAAGTTCGTTTTGAAAATGTTCAATTCGGCTACACACCAGATAACTTGCTAATGACTGATTTTAACTTGGATGTCAAACCTGGTGAGATGGTCGCTATTGTAGGTCCGACTGGTGCAGGGAAGACGACACTGATCAACCTTCTTGAACGGTTCTACGATGTTTCTGGAGGTAGTATTCGTTACGATGGTGTAGATACCCGTGATCTTTCACGTGATGAATTGCGCGCACAGTTTTCAATGGTACTGCAAGATACTTGGCTGTTTACAGGAAGTATCTATGACAATATCAAATATGGGAACGACGATGCAACAGACGAACAAATCATTGAGGCTGCTAAAGCTGCTCACGTAGACGATTTTGTTCGTAAATTGCCAGAAGGATATAACACTGTATTAAACGAGGATGCAAGCAATATTTCGCAAGGGCAGCGTCAGCTAATCACAATTGCGCGGGCATTCTTAGCAAATCCAGATGTCCTGATCCTTGATGAAGCAACATCTAGTGTAGATACACGAACAGAAATACTGATTCAAAAAGCGATGAACCGCCTATTGGAAAACCGGACAAGTTTCGTTGTTGCTCACCGCTTGTCTACAATACGCGATGCAGACAACATTATTGTGATGAATCATGGTTCGATCGTAGAAACAGGAAACCACGATACATTGATGGAAAAAGACGGATTCTATGCAGATCTTTATAACAGTCAGTTTTCTGAAGAAGAAGCTTCATAGAATAGTACAAATTTATTATTTTTTTTAGGGGCTGTGACAAAAGTCGTGTCACAGTCCCTTTTTCCGAATAAACGGTGTTCAATCAGCTGTCCTTCGGTATTAGCTCAAAAAACGGCAAAATATGAGAAGCTATTTTTCCGTTTTGTATCTCTAATACTCAGGTCAAACCGCTGATTTTACAACCTCTTCCTTAAACGGTGTTCAAAAGCTTGCATCTGCGGTAATAAGCCCAACCAAACGAAAAATAGGAGGAGCTATTTTTGTTTGGCTGTTCTTATTACTTGATGCAGAACAGCTTTTTCACAACCTCTTTTTATAAGAGTTTTTACTCATTAATTTACAAAAAACAAGCAAAATGCGAATTTTCTCACATTTTTTTTAACAAAATCAAAGTTATTGCTTGAAAGAAGAAGAATCCATCGTTAAAATAAAGCTTGACGTAGAGGGGAGCAAGAAATATGAAAGATTTTCAATTGGGGGCTGCCACCTATTTAAAAAGTGTAGCCATTCGGGTGAAAGACCGAGATAAAATGATTGATTTTTACAAGAACGTTGTTGGCTTTGATTTGAAAAGAGAAGAAAACGAATTAGCCATTTTAGGAACAGAAGAAGCTGGAAGTGAAATGTTGCTGCTGGAAGAAAGTCCTAGAGCGAATGATCACATGGGGGTGATCAAAAAGCTGAACCGTTTTTCATTGATTATCCCTAGCACAGAAGAAATGGCAGATATCCTTTGTCGTATCCGTAAAATGAATTATCCAATCAAAGAAGCTTTAGAAGATCATGGACGTATGGGGATTTTGCTCGTAGACCCAGAAGAGAATGAATTGGAAATTTACCATGAAGAGAATAAGAACGACCAAAGAGAAATTCCAGAAACAATGGATCAAGAAGCATTATTAAGAAAATCTGAAGAAAAATTCAGTAAACTATCAACAGGTTCTTATTTTGAAAAAATCCATTTAAATGTTACTAACTTAACAAAAGAACGCCAATTTCTTAATCATGTACTTGGTTTGAAGGTACATAATGAAGAAGAGGGCATCCATGTATTGAATGAAGGAGATTTCCATGTTGGTTTGACAGAAGCTAGCGGAGGCGCAATTGATTTGCCTACAGATGAAGTGATTGGACTTGATTTTCTGAAATTCATGATCGATACTGAAAGCATGGAAGGACTGATTGCTCACTTGCAGCAACTATCAGTTGATTTCTTCTTAGACAAAAAGCACACAGTACTCACAATCTATGATGCTATAGGAATCGAATGGTGGTTCGTCAGTGAGCCAAAAGAAAAGAATAAAACTGACATTCGATGCGACGCTTAACTTTTTCTTTCTTAACGATTGTCGCATGTCTCGTCATTTTATGAACGGTCATACTATCGCTTATTCTAGAGATAGAAAGAGAAAATAGTATACCGGGGGAAACTGCGCGGTTTTTCGCGCAGTTTTTTTGTGTAAAAAAGGTTGATTCCTCATAGATTAAGCTTTAAGCTTGGACTGTAAGAATCTGATAGAAAAGCAGGAGAAAAAGATGTATCCACACACGAAACAGCTTATTTTGAAAAAGATGGAAGAAGGATTTTATCCAGGTGTAGCAGTCGCCTTCATAAAAGAAAATCAAGTAGAAACATTTACAGCCGGCTTTGCCCAAGTCGTTCCTGAAAAGCAGCTGATGACAGAAGATCTGTTGTTTGATGCAGCCTCACTGACGAAAGTCGTTGCAACCACTTCATTAGTTTTACGTCTATTAGAAGATGGAAAGATAGAACTCGATCAACCGCTTCATAAATATCTTCCTGAATTTGAAAATCAGACAATCACTTTGCGTCATTTACTGACACATACTTCTGATATCAAAACATGGATACCAAACAGAGATAAGCTATCTCAGGAAGAATTGATCGCCGCTTATTTGAAGCTAGAACCAGGTGAGCAACTAGGAAAAGAAGTAAAATATACAGATGCCGGTACGATTCTTCTTGGGTTGATGCTAGAGGAAATTTACCAAGAAACTGCAGTGGAAATCTTTCAAGAACAAGTATTGGAACCATTAGGAATGATGAACAGCTTATTTCTTCCTTTTCCTTCCAAAAAAATCGTTCCCACAGAACAACTGCCTTCGGGTGAGGTTTTGCGTGGACAAACTCATGATCCGAAAGCAAGAGTTTTGGCTGAACATGCAGGTAACGCGGGTCTCTTTATTGATTTGAAAGACAGCATTACTTTTGTCCAAATGTATTTGAACAAGGGAAAAATCCGTAATGGTCGTTTTTTAGAAGAAGAGACGATTGATTCTTTACTGCAAGATCAAACACCGAAAAAAAATGGCTATCGTTCTTTAGGATGGGACTTAAAAAAGGATGTAGAAGACGGTCATGCGATTCTTTTTCATACTGGTTATACAGGTACGTTTTTCTTGATTGATATAAAAACACAAGAAGCGTTGATATTTTTGTCAAATCGCGTACATCCTGTCGATCATCGTGCGGAGTATCTCATATGTCGAGATGAAATTGTTGAAAACTTTTTGAAAGAGAAAGCGGTATTACCGAAATAATGCTATAATAGCTATGAAAAATGAGAGGAGTTTGAATTATGCAGGAACCTATGTTTTTAAAACCAGTTTTTCAAGAAAAAATTTGGGGAGGAAGTCGTTTACGTTCAGTCTTTGGTTTTGATATCCCTAACGATAAAATCGGAGAAGATTGGGCGATCAGTGCGCATCCTCATGGTGTCAGTGTAGTAGAAAATGGCGAATTCAAAGGGAAAAGATTAGATGAACTATGGTCAGAACACAAGGAATTGTTTGGCCATCCTTCAGAACCAGTGTTTCCATTATTGATCAAGATCTTAGACGCAGAAGATGATCTATCTGTACAAGTACATCCAGATGATGCCTATGGGATGAAACATGAAGGTGAATTAGGAAAAACTGAATGCTGGTATATCATCGATGCTGAACCTGGTGCAGAAATCATCTATGGTCATCATGCAAAGACAAGAGAAGAACTAGCTGAGATGATCAAAGATGGGCGCTGGGATGACCTTTTGAAGAAAGTACCAGTTAAAAAAGGTGATTTCTTTTATGTACCAAGCGGAACGATCCATGCTATTGGTAAAGGAATCATGATTTTAGAAACACAGCAAAGTTCTGACACGACTTACCGCGTGTATGACTACGACAGAAAAGATGCGCAAGGACAAACAAGAGAGCTGCATATCCAACAATCGATCGATGTAACAACTGTCCCTGCGAAAACACCAGAATTACAAATCAAAGAAGTCCGAAAAGGGAATTCATCGATCGTCACTTATTTAGAAACTGAGTTTTTCAATGTATATGAGTGGGATATTAAAGGAATCACATCTTTCAAAAAACAAGCCCCTTATACATTGATGACGGTAATCGAAGGAGCAGGAGACCTTGTCGTTGACGGAAAAACATATCCATTAGAAAAAGGAACAAGCTGTATTATTCCAAATGGCGTTTCTGAGTGGGCGGTCCAAGGTGAACTAGCAATCATTGCGACTGAACCAGGCAAATAGTTCCCAGATAGCTGAAAGCAGCAGACGGTTTTTCGTTTGCTGCTTTTTCTACATAAAATCCGTCCATCAATAAATAGAAGTATGGTGAAAAAGATGGAATACAAATGGAAAGCAAACAACAGCAGTCGCGTGTCTATGAAACAACTGAGAAAAGCTGGACATCACTTAAATGAAATGATCATGCCAAATCTAAGTCTGTTTATCGCTTGGGGAATCTTGTCATTAGCAACAAAAGGTGTGTCTGGCGATTTGCACACCACATTAGAAGAGGTATGCCATTGGATGATCCAGCTGCTTTTACCCATCTTGATCAGTTATTCAGGCGGGAAATCGGTAGGGGGACAAAAAGGGGCAGTCGCCGGTGCAATTGCTTCTTTAGGGTTGATCGCTCGTTCCAATGCTCCACAAATCGTAGGAGCGATGATTATCGGGCCGCTTGCCGGCATCGTATATGAACAATTTGTTTCTAGATTCCATGTGAAATTCAAGGCTGGATATGAAATGCTTGTCAGCAACCTACTAGTAGGACTGACTGGTAGCGTTATTTGTATAATTGGAATCGTTTTTATTGAACCAGTTTTAAATAGTGTTCACTTGTTGCTCGCCTCCGTTGTGTCTTGGCTAGTCACAATGAATCTGTTACCACTTGTCAGTCTGATCTTAGAACCTCTAAAAGTACTATTTTTCAATAATGCAATCAATCATGGTGTATTGACACCTTTAGGAATCGAATTCTCACAAACAGTCGGGTACTCTTCCTTATTTTTGATGGAGGCAAATCCTGGACCTGGTTTAGGGATCTTACTTTCTATCCTTTGTTTTGCAGAAAAACAGGAAAAAGTAAATGCGAGTGGAGCATTGATGATCCATGCGATTGGCGGGATTCACGAAATCTATTTTCCATTTGTCTTGCTGCGACCGTATCTATTTTTAGCTGTAATGGCTGGTGGGGCAAGCGGCACGTTGATATTTCAATGGTTAGATACGGGATTAGCTGCACCTGTATCGCCTGGGTCACTACTCGTGATTTTTGCCAATGCGCCTTATCCACAACTAGCTGGGGTAAGTATAGGGATAGCAATCAGTACATTTGTGACCTTCATTTGTGCAGCGATACTATTGAAATTACCAAATAAAGAAAAAGAGAACAAAACGGTCAAAGAAAGGGGAGAAATCTTGGAACCATCTATCATTCATTCCGTCATTTTTGCTTGCGACTCAGGTATGGGATCAAGTGCTATGGGAGCCGCCCTGCTGAAAAAGAAATTAGCAGCAGAAAAAATCGATCTTTCTGTCGGATACAGCTCTATCTATGAATTGAATAACCAAGTAAATCAGCTGGTTATCGTGCAACATGAACTAGCGGGTCTTGCAAGAGAAAAAGTACCTCAAAGTCAAATCTATGTACTGGATCACTTTTTGGAAACAGATATCTTGCTGTCACGAATAAAAGAAGCGATCCAATTTCCAAAGCGGGAAGAAAAAAAAGAGATAGCAGATATCACAGAACAAAAAACGTCGCCTGCTAATATTGTATTTTTGTATAAAAACAACAGACGCGGCTCACAAACTATGGGCATGACGATTTTAAGTCAATTAGCAAAAAAAGCGAAAAAACAGTTTGTTATCTCAAAAGAATCAATAGAAAAAATCAAAATCCAAGAAGAAACGATTTATATCGCACAAAGAGAACTAGCTGTAACTGAACAGCTAGAAGAAAAGATCCCTCGGCTAGTTCTAGTTGAACATTGGGTAGCTACGAATGAATACGAAAAACTCGTGAAGGGAGAAATATAAGATGTATTTATCGCCCAGAGAAAAACAATTATTAGCAGAATTTCTCAGTAGCCCGTCACCTGTATCTATCCAAAAAATGATGAATTTATTGAAGGTCAGTAAACGGACTATTTACCGCGAATTAGATAATCTTGAAGTCTCATTGAAATCGGTAAATGCTTCTTTGAAAAAAGCAGCTAGAGGCTCATTTGTCATTGAGGCATCAGAAGAAGTATTAGAGCAATTAAAAGAAAATACAGATGGGAAAAGTAATGACTTATCCACTGCTAAACGACAACACGCGATTTTAGCCGAGTTGTTACTGACGACAGAGCCGTTGAGTCTTGCTCATTTCATGGAATCATATCGCATCAGTAATACCACTTTTTATGCAGATATCAAACAGTTGGAAGAAAGTATTCGCCAACTGCCTTTGGAAATCATTCGGAACCAGGGATACGAGATCGAAGGACCGGAAAAATACCGCCGGCTTCTGACAGCGAATGTATTAGAATTAGAAATCAATGAATATGAACTTTTTCATAGTATTTCTTTCGATGCATCACTGAATTATTTTTTTCGATTCGTTGATCCGCAACATCTATCTCTTGCACGCAAAGTAATCGGGGAAGAATTGATCCAAAAAAAGACCAATCTAAGTGATAGAAAGCTTGAACATTTGGTTTTGATGCTGACATTGACGATGGAGCGTGTGACTAAAAATCATTTACTGACAAATGAGACATATAATAGTCTGGCAAACAAAGAATTACTACAGACAGCTAAACGATTGTTTTCACGGATCGCTTCTGAGACAAAACAACTTTATCCAGTAAATGAGATCGTCTTTTTTGCAGGATTATTAAATGACTTCACGAACTCATTTGATCAGAATTTCTTTGAAGAGACGTTCGATACACAGCTTGCTTATTTAGTAAAACAACTGATTCAAGAAGTAAGTGAAGAGACGAATGTCCATTTTTATGAAGATGAAACTTTGTACAAAATGCTGTTGACTCATTTATCTGGTGTGTTTTCAAGAGCCGTTTTACAAGAAGAGACACTGACCAATCCGATTTTAGAAAAAATCATGGTTCAATACGAGGAAGTTGCGAATGCAATCCGTAAAGCAGTAGAGCGGATTTTTCAAGAAAAAAAATTATCCGAAGAAGAGATCGCTTATATGGTCCTTCATTTTGCGAATTCATTGGAACGAAGTCCGAAAGAAAGCAATATCAGTATTGCAGGATTTTCGCCAAGTGGATTAGCTTCTACTAGCATGTTGGAACTACGATTGAAAAGGTATTTTCCCTTCATCCAACAAATTCATTTCTATCGGATTGCTGATTTAAAAAAAATCGATTTACAAGAAGAATATGATGTTGTTATTTCTACATCTATTTTACCAGGATACGGTGGAAAATATATTTTAGTCTCCCCGCTACTGCTAGAAGATGAAGTCAAGCAGCTAAAAGAAGCTTTTTCGCATATTGAGAAGAAAAAAAGGCAAAAAATTACGTATAACAGCAATAACGAGTGGATGATAGAAGATACTTATGAGGAAACAATGCATTTCATGGATCAAATCAATCAATTACTCGGTCGTTTTTTTATCCAAGAACTGGATAATCCTGAGACGATTTCCGAAACGATTCGCAGCTTATTTCCTTATTTTCCTGAAGGACTAGTAACGGATGAAGAGGTGGTTCATCGCCGGCTGCTTAAGCGATATGAACAAGCACCTATCGGTATTCCTCATACAAATATGGGGTTATTCCATACATCCAGCTCATTGATTTCTAAACCGATCTTTTGTATTTTCAATTTGAAACATCCGTTGACCATTGAAGGGATGGATAGACAGCCAGTCGATTTGTCCCGTATGTTAGTTATGCTGGCGCCTTCGCCAATCCAAGAAAAAGACGGGATTCTTTTAGGAAAGATCAGTGGAGCAATCATCATGAATGACTTGAACACCGAGATCTTCCGCTCAGGAAATAAAGAAATCGTTTATCAGTTGTTAGCGAAAATCCTGATTGAAGAAATAAAGAAATGAAGGTGAAAAGATGATACAGCTACCAGCAGAAAAAATATTGCTCGATCAATCCTATCAAAATTGGAAAGAAGCGTTGACCGAGATCGGCCAGTGGATGACCCAACAAGGGGGAATCAAACCGGCATATATCCAATCAATGATCGAAAGACAAGAAAAAGCGAGTGTCTATATCGGGAATTTCGTAGCCTTGCCACATGGGACTGACAAAGATGAAGAAGTAGTAGAAGAAGGAATCTATTTAGTCCAAGTGCCTGATGGTGTGGACTTTGGAACAAAAGAGGAACCAAAAATCGCGACACTCTTATTTGTAGTGGCTTTAAAAAAAGAACATCAGTTAGCGGTGCTCCAAGATTTAGCCTTTTTCTGTTCAGACATCGACCAAGTAATGGCGCTCAGTGATGCGGAAACCATTGAAGAAGTCCAAATGATTTTTGAACATGGACATATATAACCAATGTTCACAGTAAAAAAAGCTGCCTTGCATCAAGTAATAACTTCAACCAAGATAAAAATAAGAGGAGCTATTTTTGTTGGGAGGTTCTTATTACTGCGGATGCAAGCTTTTGAAAACTATTTATTCTAGAAAACCGTTTATTTGAAATAGGGGACGGTGACAAGGTTTTTGTCACCGCCCCTATTATTTTTGTGTTTTAATAGCTCTTTTTTATATAGATAGTGCCCATACCTATGAATAATAAAACGATACTCCATATACCAAGTGTCAAGATACCATTCATGAAAGTAACCTGTTCTGAAGCTAGTGGCGAGAAAATATCTCCTCCTATGATCACATTTTGAAAATCAACATAAGAAGTTGGCAAGTAATGACTGATTGATTCTATCCATCCAATCGAAGAAAACAAGCGATACTCTGCTAAGAAAAGACAAAGAAGTGTACCTAAAAGATTGACTAGAGAATGTTCAAATAAAGCAGATAGAAGAAAACTGATTGTACTTAAAAAGAGCACCCACAACAACAGGAACAGAAAGCTCTGGAAAAGATACTCATACATCGGAAGGATTCGTATCTCCTGACCAATGATCGTTCCTACAGGATAACGGAAGTCTCCCAAACCATTTTTGATTATTACTAGTATAGAGACGATCAAAAATGGCATCACGAGACTTAGCATAGCTGCACCATAATAAATGGTAAAACGGATGCTATGTTTCTTTACCATACTATCCGGTAATAGATTGACTAGAGAGATTACCTGCTTTCTTTTTTCATAAGAGATGATGGAAGAAAGAAACAAGGCGGTTATACATAAAATCAAAAAACTAGAAATCATTCCTGAAAAAATATTTTCGTAGTAATTTGCTAAAGGGAGATGCGCTGGCAAGTCAAAAATAGAATATCTTTGGATCTGATGTTCTTTCATATAACGGAGCAACTCGACACGTTTTTGTTGTTCAATGATTGGAATTCCTTGTCTTTGACCAGAAATCAGTCGATCCAGTATATCTTTTTCATAATGATAAGTTGCTTCGACCATTTGCTGGACATTCCCTGTGTTTTTTGCATGTAAGATTGCTTCGATCAGTTTGTTGCTTTTCTCTAAACTTTCCACAAATTCTTTCTCATTCTCATCTTCTTTCAACGTTTCAATCAAACGTTGCATCTCTTCATAGTTATGATTCAGTTCATCGAATTCTGTATAAGCAAGTTTATGATCAAAAAAAAGTGGGAATGCAAAGAGCACGACCAACAATAGAGGAAATAAAAAGTTTACTTTGTTTTTTAGTAAGAGATTGCGTTCAAATGTAAGTAAAGACATAGTTACACCTCATATAATTTACGATAAATAGCTAAAATCTCTTCCATATTTGAGGATTCTGTGACGATTTCTCCATTTTTTAGAAAACATGCTTTAGAACAAATCGATTGGATATTCGCGATAGCGTGGGAAGAAAGAAGAATCGTCTTCCCCTCTTTCTGCCATTGTCTGATGAGGCTATTCAAGATATCAATACTTCCTGGGTCTAATCCGTTCAACGGTTCATCGAATAACATGACAGATGAATCACTGATCAAGTAAGCAGCAAGCAAGACATGTTGTTTCATTCCTAGAGACATTTTTCCAATCGGCAAAGTAAGGTACTCAGTCATCTTCAATCGTTGGAAAACAGTTTGGCATTCTACTTTGCTCTGCCAATAGTATTTGATCAAAGTCAAATAATCAACAGCCGATAGATAGTCGGATAACTGATTCGTTGATTCTAGAAAAAAGAAAGACCGGCGATAATCTGTATAAGCAGTAGGAGAGATGTTGTGAAGGGACAATTGATCATAAGTTGTTGGCAGCAGTTGGGCAATGCCATTCAGCAAAGTTGTTTTGCCAAATCCGTTCGGGGCAATCAAAGCAGCTACTTCTCCTGATTCTACTAAAAGATTCAATTGTCGAATCACACGTTTTTTACCACGTTTCATGTTCATGTTTTTGATCAGTAATGTCATAGATAGGCCTCCAATATAAAATTTAATAACATAATAGAATGAAAAACATCTAAATTAAATGCTAACAAAAGTTATTGTTTGCATATTATAAAAAAATTAAAATAACAGTTTTATTTAAAATTGAAGTTTTCTGATACCGAAATCTTTTTATTTTGCTGACATACTCAAACCTTTGGCACAAAGTTTCGTGCCAAAGTACGACTATTTCTCTTTTTAGTAAGCGGATACAATTAGAGTATCAAAAGGAGAGAGGGAGAGACAAAATGGAACGGACGATTCCCAAAAACAACATTTCGCTAAAAGCGAGGGTACAAAAATTAGGCAGTACTTTATCAAGCATGGTCATGCCAAATATTGGAGCACTGATTGCCTGGGGTGTATTAACGGCTCTATTTATCCCAGATGGTTATTTACCAAATGAGGCTTTCGCTACCATGGTAAGCCCAATGCTAACTTATCTGATTCCTTTATTGATCGGTTATACTGGCGGAAAAGTAATTGCTGGTGACCGCGGATCAGTTGTTGGGGCAATTGCAACGATGGGTGTGATTGTCGGAACAGATATTCCAATGATGCTAGGCGCGATGATCATGGGACCTCTTGGTGGATATGCCATCAAGAAATTTGATCAGCTATTCCAAAAACGGATCAAATCCGGTTTTGAAATGCTAGTCAATAATTTTTCAGCAGGTCTTATCGGTTTTGGATTAGCGTTATTAGGTTTTTCTGCGATTGGTCCAGTTGTCGATGCATTGACTCAAGCAATGGCAAAAGGTGTAGAGATCATTTTATCTGCCCATTTGATTCCATTGACAAGTATTTTTATTGAACCAGCAAAAATCTTATTTTTGAATAATGCAATCAATCATGGGATTTTGACACCATTGGGAACTGAACAAGTAGCAGAGGCTGGAAAATCTATTCTATTCTTGCTTGAAGCAAATCCTGGTCCAGGACTTGGCGTATTACTTGCTTTTACTTTGTTTGGCAAAGGAGCAGCAAAATCTTCAGCACCAGGAGCCATGATCATTCACTTTTTAGGCGGGATCCATGAAATCTATTTTCCTTACGTTATGATGAAACCGTTATTATTCTTATCAGTTATAGGCGGAGGAATGTCAGGAAGTTTCATTTTCCAATTGATGGATGCTGGACTAAGAGCGCCAGCTTCTCCAGGGTCGATCATTGCGATTCTAGCGATGACACCGTTCAATTCTTACCTTCCTGTTATTTTGGGCGTGATTGTTGCCGCAGCTGTTTCGTTTGGTATTTCTGCAGTAATTTTGAAAGCGGATGCGAAAGATACAAATGAAGACTTCGAAAAATCTGTTCAAGAGACAAAGGCAGCTAAGCAAGCTTCCAAAGGTGCCCAAGGTATTCCTCAAGGAGCTACATTCTCTGGCGTACAAAAAATCATTTTTGCTTGTGATGCAGGAATGGGATCAAGTGCGATGGGCGCTTCGATCTTGAGAAAAAAAGTACAGGAAGCAGACTTGCCTCAAACGGTGACCAATCAAGCAATCAGCCAACTGACAGATGACTCGAATACATTGATCGTTACTCAGGTCGAACTACAAGAAAGAGCAAAACAAAAAGCACCGAGCGCGCGTTTTGTCTCAGTAGAAAACTTTTTGAATTCACCTCGATATGATGAAATCATTCAAGAATTAAGCAGCAAGCAGAAAACATCAGTTTCTGAAATTGAGAATGAGCCAGCAGAAGAGTTTCTTTCAGCAAACATCAAACAAATCAAAGAGATTCTACTTGTCCACGATGATCGTTCCGGATCAGCAACAATGGGGATGACCGTGCTCAAAGATATATTAGACAAGAACCATTTAACTATCCCGTTAAGAAAAGTCAATATCCAAGATTTAAAAGATGAACCTGATTCACTGATCGTAGCCAAAGAAAGTTTAGCGGAAAAAGTACAGATGGCTGCACCTCAATCCATTCATTTATCAGTCAACAGCATGGTCAATCCGCAAAAATACGAATCGATTGCACAATATTTGAAACAGACAGCTTAAGGGAGGAAAACAGCATGCAAAGTTTGCCATTCGACATGATCGAGCTCAATCGATCTTTTAAAACCAAAGAAGAAGCGATCCGCTATTGCGGTCAGATGCTTGTAGAAGCAGGGTGCGTTGATGAGGAATATATCGATGCCATGGTAGATAGAGACAAAATGTTATCTGTTTATATGGGGAATTTTATCGCGATTCCTCATGGAACAGATGAAGCAAAAAAATATGTGAAAAAATCCGGCATCTGTGTCGTTCAAGTACCAGATGGTGTAGATTTTGGTACCGAAGAAGAAGAAAAGATTGCGACTGTTTTGTTCGGTATTGCAGGAGTCGGAGATGAGCATTTGCAACTTGTACAGCAAATCGCACTTTATTGCAGTGATATGGACAATGTTGTCCAGCTAGCAGACGCGCTCAGCAAAGAAGAAGTAACGGAAAATCTAGCAATTGCTTAAGGAGAGAGAAAAATGAGAGCAGTACATTTTGGTGCAGGAAATATCGGTCGAGGATTTATTGGAGAGGTTTTGGCAGCTAATGGATTTGAGATTACTTTCGTAGATGTGAATCACACGATCATTGATGCTTTAAATGAAAGAAAAGAATACGAAATCGAATTAGCAGATGAATCAAAAGAAAAAATCACTGTAAAAAATGTCAAAGGAATCAACAATCAAACAAATCCAGAAAAAGTAATCCAAGAAATCGCTGAAGCAGATTTAGTTACTACCGCCATTGGCCCGAATATCTTACCTTTTATTGCTGAGTTGATTGCAAAAGGTATCCAAGAAAGAGAAAAGGAAGGAAGCACAACATCTTTAGATATCATTGCCTGTGAAAATATGATTGGCGGTTCAGCATTTCTAGAAAAAGAAGTGTATAAATATCTTCCGGAAACATCATTTACTGACAAATATATCGGCTTTCCAAATGCAGCAGTCGATCGAATCGTCCCATTACAACACCATGAAGATCCTTTATTCGTCCAAGTGGAACCTTTCAAAGAATGGGTCATTGACGATAGCCAAAGAAAAAATAAAAAAATCCAATTAAAAGGGGTTTTATATGTAGATGATCTAGAACCATATATCGAACGCAAACTATTTAGTGTCAATACTGGTCATGCGACTGTCGCTTATACAGGTGCCTTGTTAGGTTACCAGACCATTGATGAAGCAATGCAAGATGCGTTAGTTGTGGCACAATTAAAATCAGTTTTGCAGGAAACAGGAAGTTTGCTGATTGCCAAATGGGGGTTTGATGCAGAGCAGCATCATGCGTATATTGAAAAAATCATTCATCGCTTCCAAAACAAAAATATCTCTGATGCGATCACACGTGTCGCTCGGACACCATTACGTAAGTTAGGTTATCAAGAAAGATTTACACGTCCAGTGAGAGAACTACAAGAACATAACTTGACTTGCCCACATTTGACGGCAACAATGGGGATTATTTTTAATTACTATGATCCTGAAGATGAACAAAGCCGTCAATTGCATGAAATGAAGATCCATGAAAACTTGGAACAATTGATTCAAGAAGTCACAGGAATCAATGATCCGAAAACAATCGGGAATATCAAGCAAAACGTGAACCGTTATGCCAAGCAAGTCGCTTAAAATAGGATACGAAAAAGGGGAATGTGACGAAATTTTTGTCACATTCCCCTTTTTCGAATAACTAGGCTGTTTGTCCTTCAAGATAGGGCAGATCCAATTCTTTACCGTAACGTTGTTCTAAAGCTAGGCGGATCAAACGAGCTGCCAGGTTCTCATTTCTTGCAAGGATAGGTCCATGGAAATAAGAACCGAAGACATTTCGGTAAATGACACCTTCAGATTGGTCTTCACCATTATTTCCTTGACCTTGTACCACTTTCCCCAAAGGTCGTTCACCTTCACCTAAGAAAGTCCGACCATTGTGGTTTTCAAATCCATAATAAGTTTCATTGAATTCTTCGTTATGGATAACGATATCACCGATAAACCGGTTATTTTCCTGACTTAACGTGTAGTGATCCAGTGCACTGATTCCTTGGATCTTTTCTCCATTAGCTCCCATGTAGTAGTGACCTAGCAATTGGTAGCCACCACAAATGGCTAACATGACGCCATCATTTTCGATATAGTTGATCAAAGAATCTTTCTTTTTCTGGATGTCTTTTGAAATGATTAATTGCTCAAAGTCTTGACCACCGCCAAAGAAAACCAAGTCATATTTATCAGCATCAAAAGGTTCATGTATACTAACGATCTCCGTATGGCAAGAAACCCCCATTTTTTCTGCTATATATTTCAACATCAAAAGGTTTCCGTTATCACCATATGTGTTCATCAAATTTCCATAAAGGTGGGCGATATTGAGTTCATAATTAGCCACGGTTCATTCCTCCTTTGATAAATCCTTGAGCAGCTAGTTCTTTACGAAGCTGCAATACAGCAGTGTAAGTAGCTAAAATATAGACATGCTCAGTTGGCAATTCTTTGATTTTTTCGATTACTTCTGGTAATTCTTTTGTTTCTGTCAATTTATTTTCTGGAATCCCGGCAACTTTTAGACGTAAAGTCATATCTGTATGACGGTCTCCTCCAGAAATAACAGCTGGGATATCCATATCGGCAAAGTTTTCAAAATTACCATCCCAAATCCAGCTGACATCGATTCCGTCTGCGTAATTGGCATTTAATAAAGCCACTAAAGAAAATGGATAAGGAGCTAGACCAATCATATCGATTACTTGATTGATACCTACAGGATTTTTGACAAGTACTAATGTACATTTTTTCCCATTGATATTGATGACTTCTTGTCGGCCGAATACTTTCTCGTCATATCCTAAACCTTGTTTGATTTTATCAGGATCGACATTGAAGTACTCTGCCACTGCAGTAGCTGCTAAAGCATTGTAGACATTATACATACCGCCAACTTCGATTCCGTATTCATGACCATCGATCACGAAATCTGCTGACACATTGTCCATCCGTACCATATCAGTTAATCGATAATCCAATTCAGGACGTTTGAAGTCACAATTTGGACAGTAATATTTCCCTAAGTTTGCATAAGTGATCATTTTATAATGCAAGATGTGATGACAATTTGGACATAAGACACCGTCTGTATTGTAATGAGCCATTTGTTCACGATCTTCTTCATGGTCAAAGCCATAATATTTTCTAGGATTGACTGTTTCGATAGAATTGAAGATTGGTGAATCACCGTTACTGATAATCGTTGCATTTGGTGACTTTGCGGCACCGTCTACAATCATTTTATAGGTCGTATAGATTTCTCCATACCGATCCATTTGATCACGGAAAATATTTGTAAATAAGAACAGTTCTGGTTTCATATATTCTGTGACTTTGCTCAAACTTGCTTCATCTATTTCTAGGACAGCAAACTTTTTCTGTCCTTTTTTTGGTTTTGCCTGCAAGAAAGTCGATACAATTCCCTGTACCATATTCGCACCAGTAGGGTTGGTTAGAACTTCATCGAATTGCTGGCGCAAAATATTGACTGTTAAAGCGGTAGTCAATGTTTTACCGTTTGTTCCGGTGACAACGACGACTTGGTAGTCTTTTGCCAAACTATCTAGTATATGTGGATCGACTTTCAGCGCTAGTTTACCTGGTAAACTTGATCCGCCTTTAAAAAAAGTTTTTAATGCCCATTGCGACGTTTTTCCAACTGCAATCGCAAAATGACTGCGTATTCCCATTATGTAACCTCCAAAAACGATTTGCTGACGAATAAATTCAACTAATCATACCATATGTTGAAAAAAAGGTTAAATTGCTTTTCTTATTCTTAAGAAAAGGTTACGGCTGAAAGTGCATGAAATCGGACAAAATCGCATGATTTAACAAAAAAACAGCTTGAAACAAAATGATTGTTTCAAGCTGCTGTGATTTTATTATTCCCTCTTACCTATATTCCCATTTTAACCGATAATAATTTTCTCGCTTGGATATTCATAGCCTAGATCTCGTGTTTCTTTTGGCACGAATAACATCAATGTATATAGCATTCCGATCCGCCCAATAAACATCAGTGTAGCAATCGTGATTTTGCCCACAACAGACAAGTCTCCGGTAATCCCTAAAGATAAACCAGTTGTTCCAAACGCAGAAGTTACTTCGATGATGATCGAGATCAGCGTTTGTTCTTCTGTAGCAGATAAAAAAACGATACAAAAGAAACACATACCAAGAGAAAGCATAAAGACAACGACTGATTTTCGCACATCATCTTGATCGATTCTCCGTCCAAAAATATTGATGTTATCTTCACTTTTGAGGAAGGAATATAGATACAAACCGATGATTGCTACAGTAGTTGTTCGAATCCCGCCGCCTACAGAACTAGGACTGCATCCGATAAACATCAGTAAAGAAAAAATGATCAGTGTTGTGATTTGAAAATCACCCAAATCGTGAATCTGCAGACCAGCATTACGAGTCGTAATCGAATAAAACATCGAATTGATCCATTTGACACTCATATTGGAATCTTGGAATAAATGGTCCTTTTCCAATAGATAAATCAAGACAGTTCCCGAAACAAACAAGATAACAAAAGCTAACACAGCTAATTTGGTAAACAAGGAAAAACGAAACGGAAGCTTCGCATTGGAACGTTTGTATAATAGCCATTCCCGGCACTCCATCAATACAGGAAAACCAATTCCTCCGACAAAAATCAAAAACATGATCAGGATCAAGAAAAAATAGTCATGTGCAAAGGGCTTGATGGAATCCCCAGTGACGTCAAACCCAGAGTTCGTGACAGCCGATATCGCCTGATAAAAACCGTAAAAAACGGCATCACGCCAACGATCAAAATAGCCTCTGTAATAAAAATAAATAGAAAAGAATGTCCCAAAAAGTAATTGAAACCAGATTAAAATAGCAAAAGTGATCCGAATCAGTCGGACGATACCAGACAAACGCGGTTGATTCATATCCGTCATGATCAGCTGTCGCTGTTTCAGTGTGATCCGTCGTTTAGAAAAAATGACAAAAGCAGTAGAAATCATCATGATCCCCAAACCACCAACTTGAAATAATATTTCCAGCAGTATAATACCGTTATCATTGAACACAGAATTGATATCAAAAGTCGATAGTCCAGTCACACTCACTGTACTGATTGCCATGAACAGCATGTCCACAAAAGAAACATGGCTATCTGGTTCGCGAAAAATCGGCATATAAAATAGAACGAGTGATAAGACCGTCATCAATATATAATAAAAAACGATGATTTGGATCGATGAGAAATGATTGGCAGCAAACTTCTGTCCTCGCCGCTGCAGCCTTCGAAAGAATAAATCAACATGCACAGTACTATCCTCCTGACAATAGTCGTTTCTACCAGTATACAAGGGGAATTAGGAATACTCAAAGAAATTATCAAACAGATAACAATACAGCTTTCGATTAAAATAGAAATGGCTTATAATAAGGCAAATCCTAGAAAAAAGAAGGAGGAGGAATAACAAATTGATTAATGCTCAACAAATCGTAGAAAAAATGAAAAATCAAAAAATAAATTATGATACAGTTCTGAAAAAAATGATCATGCAATGGGAGAAAGAAGAAGTAAAGCCTAAGATATTAATACATACATGCTGTGCTCCTTGCAGTACGCACACATTGGAATTCATGTCTCAATATGCAGAGATCACGTTATTTTTTTCAAATTCGAATATTCATCCTAAAAGTGAGTATTTGCGAAGATTACATGAACAAAAACGATTTGTAGACCAATTTAATGAGAAAACTGACCATCATGTTGCGCTAATCGTTGATGAATACCGTCCAAATGAATTCACCAAAATGGTTTTAACAAACCATCTTGAAAACGAAAAAGAAGGTGGTGCTCGCTGCAGTGCATGCTTCAATATGCGATTAGATCTTGTTGCGCAAAAAGCGCAAGAACTAGGATACGATTACTTTGGAAGTGCCCTGACCATCTCGCCAAAGAAAAATGCAGCTTTGATCAATCAGATCGGAATGGATATCCAAAAGATTTACGGGACACAATACTTGCCAAGTGATTTCAAGAAAAACAAAGGCTATGAACGCTCTTTGCAAATGTGCAAAGAGTATGATATTTATCGCCAATGTTATTGTGGTTGCGTGTTCGCTGCCAAGCAGCAAGGATGCGATCTGAAAGAAATCAATCGGGAAGCAAAAGCTTACTTAAAAACATCAACCGTAGTTTTTGAGGAAAATTAAAGAAATCTTTCGGAAAAACGTAAGAAAAAAATAAAGAATTTATGGTAGAAATAAGGTAGACTGTATAATTTGTCCGTAGTAAAGTAAGGAAACAAGAATAAATTTCAATGAAGGAAGAGATAAGATGCGAAAAGTAGCACCTATTTTGAAGCCAATCGCTGTATTAACAATCTCGACGATTGTCGCGACTACTACAGGTATTGTGAATAGTTCCAGCTACCGTGCACCAAGTTCAAGTTCTAGTACTGTAGAAGAAACAACACCAACTACTTCAGTCTCGACATCTGAACCAACAACAACGGAAAGTTTGAATGAAACCACTACGACAAGTACATGGGACGATACAACAACTAGTTCGTCGTATGATGAGACATATACAACTGACAGCTCAAGCGAAACAAGTAATACGGTACCAGATGGCACTCCATCGGATTCAACCAATCCAAGTACAAGTCCGGATACAAGTGCTAGCTCCGAAACGATACCAAGCAGTACGACTGTAGATGATAACACGCAAAATGATGATGCAGCACGTACAGCACAGCAAAACCAAGATTCAGGAAATACCCAAACGTATAACCAGCAAGCAGGTGATTCTCAATGACATTTTTACTAGACCTTATCAACGGGGTGCATAAATTCCTTGGCTATTTAGACATCAGTCCTAAATATCTTAACCGTGGATATACGATTTTAAGTGTGATTCCCACGCTTTATTTATTGAGAATTGTTTATGGACTTTGGCAAAACCAAAACTATCTTCAATTTTTCTTATATGGACTTGCATTTCTAGTGCTTGTTTATTTTACTGTTTTAAATGTATTTTATTACTTTTTAGATAAAAACACGAAAGCCGATGTCACTCAGCTTTTTGTGAAGTATTTACCTGATGAAGCGTTCAACATCCAGACAGAAGAATCGATAGATAATGGAAATTCGATCGATAAAGTGAATACACAAGAGGTCATGGTTTCTTATGACGAAGATTATCAATTGAAATTAGCCGAGAATATGCGGTATTTGATTGGAAATGGTGAGATCAAAACAAATGAACTCGGTCGCATGGATGGATTTCTGGTCGATAGAAATACATTGTATCCTTATTACTATGTCAAGAAAACAGGAGAGAAAGAGTATGTTCTAAATATTGGACGAAGCTACTCGGACATGGAAAAAGTAGGGACCATTCGACTTGACTCAACAGAAGACACATTGGAACCTGTCGGATTGTTCATCGTCGGCGGTGATTTTGTCAAAGACGGGTTACGCTATCATGAGCCTTATCGTCTGAAATTGATTGCAAAAAAGGCACAGTCGCAGGAAGAACCAGTGGTTTATAGTCGTAGCCAAAGAAGAAGACATTCATAATGTGATGAAACGCCGTGTATCAGTGGTTGCGATAAAAACGTTTATTCGGAATAAGGGGGATGTGACACGTCTTTTGTCACGTTCCTTTTTTATATAACGAGAAAGATAAGACGAACACATCACTTATTCTTTCCTTTCATTTATAAACATTGTAGAATAAAGAAAGTACAACGAAGTATTGTGAAAAAACGTAATAAATAACGAGGAAAATACAAGTAGGAGGTAAGCTGTGAAAGAATTTTTGAAAAATTGGGGGATTTTGATCCTTGTATTAGCGGCTATTTTATTAGCTAGAGTGTACGTGTTTACACCAGTTACTGTAAACGGGCATTCGATGGACCCTACATTAAGTGATGGACAACGATTGATTTCATCTAAGATCTCAAACTATGAACGAATGGATATTATTACTACAAAGGAACCGGGGGATGAAGAACGGATGATTGTTAAACGGATCATCGGTATGCCTGGAGATACAGTCAAGATGGAAAATGACCAGTTGACCATTAATGGCAAAAAGTATGATGAACCTTATCTGGATGAGTTCAAAAAAGAATTTTCAGAAGATAAGTTACAAGGAGAATATGCTTATAGCTCAGGATTCCAAGCACAAGCAGAAAGTTCATCCACCTTTACGAGTGACTTTGAATATACTGTGCCAAAAGGAAAGTATCTTGTTCTAGGCGATAACCGCTTGATTTCAAAAGACAGCCGAATGTTTGGGTTAGTCGACAAAGATATGATCCAAGGAAAAGTTGTTTTCCGTTATTGGCCTCTTTCAGAAATTAAAATCATGTGATGAAAAAATAAAAAGAAGCTGTGACATGTTTTTTGTCACAGCTTCTTTTTCCGAAAATTCCTTCTTATTTCTTGGAGTTGCTCACTTTTTTTGCAATCTCATTTTAAGCTTTTTGGCTGATGGATAAGAAAAGCGAAGCGTTTTTGTTCATAAATAGCTTTTCCCCACGATGGAAGGTATGACTAGTAGCAGAGACAAAGCCCGTTTTTTCCAATCGATTATTCAATTCTTCTTGGCTAAAGCCATTATGGACTTTCGGATGACTAATTTGTTCATTCTTGTCAAAGTCTACGATGATCAATTGACCGCCAGGAGCTAAAATTTCATAAAGTTTTGTAAGAATATTCTCCGTATCAGGAATGTGTAAAAGTACAAGTGATAGAAGGATGAGATTAGCTTGGACAGCAGGAAATTCGACAGAAGCATCAGCGTGGATCGTTCGGACATTTTTCAGATCTGCTGCTTGGATCTTTTCTTCTGCCATTTTCAGCATAGTTTCTGAAGCATCGGCAATGATCAGTTCTTTGAATCTTTCCGCAAGCGGTAAACTAACAAGCCCAGTTCCGCCTCCGTAATCCAGCAGGACTTTTTGGTGGCTGTCGCGCGGTAGATAAGTAGTTAGTTCTTCGCGAATAATCTTGGCTAATGCTTGACGGTCAGGGGAATCATAATGGTTAGCGATGGAATCAAAAATATTTTTTGTCATCAAATAGCTCCTTACGTAAAACTTTGAAATTTTAACTTATTATAGCACGTGAAAAGAAAGAAAGCATGCTATACTCAATTCAAAAAGGGAGAATCTAGAAAGAATATGCCGATATCGTTTGTAAAAGATAGAGAGGAAAAAGGAAAGTGTGTCCGAGAAATATTACTAGACTTGCCTGAGTGGTTTGGGCTTCCTGAATCAACGGAAAAATATATCGAGGAATCAAGTAAACTACCTTTATGGTGTGAAAAAAGAAAAGAAGAATATTTAGGCTTTATCACTCTTTCACAGACAAGTGAAGATACTGCCGAAATCTATTCTATTGTATGGGAATAAAAAAAGACTATCATCACCAAGGATTAGGAACAAAACTTTTTAAAGAAGCAGAAGGTTACGCAGCAAAACATTACAAATATTTGCAAGTGAAGACTGTAGACGAGGGGCACTACTCTATATATGATCAAACTATTTGTTTCTACGAATCATTAGGATTTTCAAGGTTGGAAGTTTTTCCAAATTTATGGGATGAATGGAACCCATGTTTAGTTCTTGTCAAAAAATTGGAACAAAAGTGAGCAATAGATTTAATACTAATCTGTGCTTGATGAAAATTCTCACTGTAAAAAATGCTGAAAATCAAGTATAATACCATAGGAACAAACTGGAAGGTGAAAAAGAGCATGGCACAACTATTTTTTAAGTATGGCGCAATGAATAGCGGCAAGACGATCGAGATCCTAAAAGTCGCACATAATTATGAAGAACAAAATAAGCCAGTTGTCTTAATGACAAGCGGTATTGATACAAGAGATGGTTTAGGCGTTGTTTCAAGCCGAATCGGACTGAAACGTAATGCGATGCCGATATTTGAAGAAACAGACGTATTTGACGTAATTCAGAAAATGGAAAGCAAACCCTATTGTGTGCTGATCGATGAAGCGCAATTCTTAAAAAAGAAACATGTCATTGCTTTTACGAGAATTGTGGACGAATTGGATATTCCGGTTATGGCATTTGGTTTGAAAAATGATTTTCGAAACGAGTTATTTGAAGGATCAAAATATTTATTGCTTTATGCAGACAAAATCGAAGAAATGAAAACAATCTGTTGGTTCTGCCACAAAAAAGCAATCATGAATTTACATTATATTGATGGAAACCCTGTTTATGAAGGCGATCAAGTGCAAATTGGCGGAAATGAAGCTTATTACCCCGTTTGTCGAAAACATTACTTTCACCCATCAATGATTACAGAAGGAGAATAAGCATGTACGATCAATTACAAGCAATTGAAGACCGTTATGAAGAGCTTGGAGAACTTTTAAGTGACCCAGAAGTGATTTCTGATACAAAGCGTTTTATGCAGCTTTCAAAAGAAGAAGCAAACACGCGCGAAACAGTCGAAGTTTATCGTCGTTATAAAGAAGTAGTACAAGGAATCACCGATACAGAAGAACTGCTTGGTGAAAAACTGGATGATGAAATGGCTGAACTAGCAAAAGAAGAATTATCTGAATTAAAAAAAGAAAAAGAAGTCTTAGAAGAAAAAATCAAGATCTTGCTTTTACCAAAAGATCCAAATGACGATAAAAATATCATCATGGAAATCCGTGGAGCAGCAGGCGGAGACGAAGCAGCATTATTCGCTGGCGATCTTTTCAATATGTACCAAAAGTATGCTGAAGCACAAGGCTGGAAAACAGAAGTGATGGAAGCTAACGTTACCGGAATCGGTGGATATAAAGAAGTGATCATGATGATCACCGGAGACAACGTATATTCGAAATTAAAATATGAAAGTGGTGCGCACCGCGTCCAGCGTGTTCCTTCAACTGAATCGCAAGGGCGTATCCATACTTCCACCGCAACAGTTGTCGTGATGCCAGAAGCTGAAGAAGTAGAGATCGATATTGAAGACAAAGATATCCGTACAGATATCTATCATGCTTCAGGTGCTGGCGGACAGCACGTCAATAAAACAGCATCTGCTGTACGTTTGACTCACTTACCAACAGGGATCGTTGTTGCTATGCAAGATGAACGTTCTCAAATCAAGAACCGTGAAAAAGCAATGAAAATCTTGCGTGCTCGTGTGTACGATAAGATCCAGCAAGAAGCACAAAGCGAGTATGATGCCAATCGAAAATCAGCAGTCGGAACTGGGGATCGTTCAGAACGGATCCGGACGTATAATTTCCCGCAAAATCGTGTGACTGATCATCGTATCGGATTAACTATCCAAAAATTAGATCAGATTTTAGCAGGGAAATTAGATGAGATCGTTGATGCATTGATCATGTATGATCAAACATCAAAACTGGAAGCTATGCAAAATGGGTAAAATGACCTATCGAGAAGTCCTGTCACGGGCTTCTTCTTTTTTAGAGGATCATGGGAAAGAAGCATATAGTATCCAATTTTTATTTTTGGAACGAAAACAATGGAAAAAACTTGATTGGCTCCTTCATATGAACGAAGAGATTTCAGAAGAAGAACAGCGGTTGATCGAAACCGATCTGCGACTTCTGCTTGCAGATCATCCACCTCAGTATTTGCTAGGATATGCAGATTTTTATGATCATCGGTTAAAGGTAACTGAAGCAACACTGATCCCTCGACCAGAAACAGAGGAGTTAGTCGAATGGTGTTTAGACGAGACGCCTGGTGTACCGTTAGAAGTGATAGATATTGGGACAGGGACTGGAGCAATTGCTATTAGTTTGAAAGCAGCAAGAAAAAATTGGCATGTATCTGCTGTGGATCTTTCAGAAGAAGCATTAGAAGTAGCGAAAGAAAATGCTCAGAAAGAAGGAACGAAAATCAGTTTTTATCATGGAGATACATTAGGACCAGTAATGGATCAGCAATTTGATGTGATTATTTCTAATCCGCCGTACATCAGTCGGAATGAATGGGAACTGATGGATGAAAGTGTCCGGTCATTCGAACCTAAAATGGCCCTTTTTGCTGAGAACGATGGATTAGCTATTTATGAAAAAATAGCAGTTGAAGCACCAAGCGTACTAAAATCAAATGGAAAGATTTTTTTAGAAATCGGATTTCGCCAAGGTGAAGCAGTAAAAAAAATATTTCAGCAAGCATTTCCAGATAAAAAAGTGGCGATAAAAAAGGATCTTTTTGGCAATGAACGAATGATCCAAGTTTATGGTTGAAGTTGTGGATGAAAAATTTTTTATTTGTTTTTTTATTATAAAAAAACACTTATTTGACAAGGATGTAAACGACTTTTTGGTTTATCAACAAGTTTATCCACTATTGACAAATAGATTATCCACAAACAGTGGAAAACTTGAGGATAAACTCAGACAAAATAAGAATGTATGAAAAAGGGGTTGTGGATAAACTGTGGAAACGAAACGATATGATGAAACAGAATTGCAAGAGGCAGCCGAAGCACTGAAAGAAGGAGAACTTGTTGCTTTTCCTACCGAAACAGTATACGGATTGGGCGCCAACGCTCTTTTACCAAACGCTGTCAAGAAAGTGTTTTCTGTAAAAGGGAGACCGCAAGATAATCCATTAATCGTCCATGTCGCCTCTTTTGAACAAGTAAAAGAGTATGTGGACAACTTTCATCCGGCAGCAGAGAAGATTGTGAAGAACTTCTGGCCTGGACCATTAACTTTGATATTTAAGATCAAAAAAGACACTTTGCCCTCAGTTGTGACGGGAGGATTATCCACAGCTGCATTTCGTATACCGGATAACAAAAAAACACTAGAAGTAATCGAACTTTCCGGTGTTCCGCTTGTCGGTCCAAGTGCAAATACGTCGGGAAAACCAAGTCCAACGACTGCAGATCATGTATATCATGATCTACAAGGAAAAATTACCGGGATTATTGATGATGGAGCTACGCGAATTGGTGTAGAATCCACTGTTCTTGATTTAAGTGATCCAACAGCCATGCCTATGATTTTACGACCAGGTGCAGTAACGAAAGAACAAATCGAAGCAGTCATCGAATCTCCTGTTGCTATTGATCAGCATCTTGTAAAAGAAAATGAAACACCAAAAGCCCCTGGGATGAAATACAAACACTACTCACCCGATACACGTGTTCTGATGGTCAGAGATGGCGATTGGTCAACTGCAGTTCAATGGGCAAAAAATAAGAAGATCCGTGCAGGTGTCATAGCAAGCCCCGAAATTGCGGATCAAGTGCGGACAGATACTGCAGCTGTTTATATGTATAACGACAACTCAGTAGAAGCGGCGGCTAAAGGATTGTTTGCAGGTCTAAGAGGATTAGATGAACCAACACTTGGATTAGATTTGATTTTTGTACAAGTGTATCCAGAAACTGGATTGGGGAATGCTTACATGAATCGCTTGAAAAAAGCAGCAGGACAAAATTATTTTGAAAAATGATCAATTGGTTATTGTCGCATTCTTTTAGTATGATACAATGCTATCAAGTAAATCTTCTATCAGTGAACGAAAAACTAAGCGTAACTAATCGTAATAGAAGAGATACGAATATTTGGCAATTTGTTTTTGATGGGAAAAATAAAATTGTAGGAAAATAAAAAGGAGCTGTTGTTTGTGGTAGATTACAAAACGTTTGACCCTGATCTTTGGGCTGCGATCGCCAAAGAAGAAGAAAGACAAGAACATAATTTGGAGCTGATTGCCTCTGAAAACTTTGTCTCCGAAGCAGTGATGGCTGCACAAGGAAGTATCTTGACAAATAAATACGCAGAAGGTTATCCAGGGCATCGCTATTATGGTGGGTGTGAATTTGTCGATATCGTTGAAAATTTAGCGATTGACCGTGCAAAAGAATTATTCGGAGCGAAATTTGCGAACGTCCAGCCTCACTCCGGCTCTCAAGCCAACACGGCTGCTTATCTCGCTTTGGTAGAACCAGGGGACACGATCTTAGGAATGGATCTTTCCGCAGGCGGACATCTAACACATGGATCACCAGTCAACTTCAGTGGCAAAACCTATCACTTTGTTGCTTACGGTGTTGATCCGACAACAGAAGTTATTGATTATAATGTGGTACGTATTTTAGCTAGAAAACATCAACCAAAATTGATCGTAGCAGGTGCCAGTGCTTACGGACGAACGATCGACTTTGCGAAATTCAGAGAAATCGCAGATGAAGTAGGCGCAAAACTGATGGTAGATATGGCACATATCGCAGGATTAGTAGCAGCAGGACTTCATCCTAATCCAGTTCCTTATGCAGATATCACAACGACTACCACTCATAAAACATTGCGTGGCCCTCGAGGCGGCATGATTTTGACAAACGATGAAGCATTAGCAAAAAAAATAAATAGTGCGGTATTTCCTGGTATTCAAGGCGGCCCTCTAGAGCATGTGATTGCGGGTAAAGCAGTAGCATTCAAAGAAGCATTAGATCCTGCATTTAAAGAATATAGTGAACAAATCATCGCCAATGCAAAAGCAATGGTCAAAGTTTTCAATCAAGCAATTGGAACCAGAGTCATTTCAGGGGCGACAGATAATCATCTGATGTTGATCGATGTTCGCGAGTTAGGTATAAATGGAAAAGAAGCAGAGAGCATTTTGGACAGTGTGAATATCACTGTAAATAAAAACTCGATTCCTTTTGAAACACTAAGTCCATTCAAAACAAGCGGTATTCGAATCGGCACGCCAGCAATCACTACTCGCGGGTTCAAAGAAGAAGATGCTGTAAAAGTGGCTGAACTAGTTGTCAAAGCATTACAAGCAAAAGATGATAACGCTCAACTAGACGAAGTCAAAACAGGTGTACGCGAATTAACTGAAAAATTTCCGTTGCATAAAAAATAAAAATTTAAATTCCATTAGTAAACAGAAAAGTTCAATGTTGGGCTTTTCTGTTTATTTTTTGGGAAAACGGATTCTTTGACAATATCGGTGATGCTCTCTAGTATATGAGGTGTAATTTTAGTCTTCACACTAAATCTCAGGGAGGAAAAGTCATGACTGATCGTATCTCGTTAGAAAAGGAAGCAGTAGCATTCAGTGATGCAAATGCGCCTCATCCGCGTATCTATGAACTAGCACCGGAAGAAGGAAGAGCTTTACTAGAAGAAGTACAAGAATCACCTGTGAACAAATATTCCGTCGATATTGAAGACTTGATGGTGGATACTGGCGAATGGGGAAAACTCAATATTCGTCTCGTACGACCAGAAGGGAATATGGATAAATTACCAGTTATTTTTTATATTCATGGAGCAGGCTGGGTTTTTGGCAGTGCTCAAACCCATGATAAATTGATCAGAGAACTTGCGGTTCGTACGAATTCCGTCGTTGTCTTTCCAGAATATAGTCGATCACCAGAAGCAAAATATCCAACAGCAATTGAACAAAATTATGCTGTGTTGCAACAGCTGAATAAATTAGCCAAGTCAAAAAATCTGGATCTCGAGAATCTAATCGTTGCAGGAGATTCAGTAGGTGGTAACATGGCTACAGTCATGACGATCTTAACAAAAGAACGAAAGGGCCTCCCAATATCCAAGCAATTGCTGTATTATCCAGTCACAAACGCTGATTTTGATACAGATTCCTATCATGAATTCGGAGAAAACTATTTTTTGACAAGAGAAGGAATGATGTGGTTTTGGGACCAATATACGACGAATGAAGAAGAGCGTGCTGAAATCACAGCTTCGCCTTTGAGAGCAAATATAAATGAACTAAATGATCTTCCTTCAGCAATGATTTTAACGGGAGAAGCGGATGTATTAAGAGATGAAGGTGAGGCTTATGCGCGCAAACTTCGTGATGCAGGGGTTCCTGTTACACAAGTACGCTTCCAAGGAATCATCCATGATTTTGTCATGGTAAATGCTATGGATCAGACAAAGGCAACGCGTGCAGCAATGGCATTATCTACTTCTTGGATCAAGAAAAAAGAATAAGCTTTGCTTGTCCGCAGGAAAACTTCTTTTCAAAAACGGATTTTCTTAGGAAAAATGGCGAGTTTGACTAGTCAATCACTTGATTTTGTTTTACAATTAAAAAGAAACGACAGAACAAAGGAGAGCTTAAAAAATGGGCAAATTTCAAGTGATCGATCATCCATTGATTCAACACAAACTAACTATTATTCGGGACAAAAACTGCGGAACAAAGGTTTTTCGTGAAGTAGTCGATGAAATCGCTATGTTGATGGCATATGAAGTATCACGGGATATGCCATTGGAAGACATCGTGATCGAAACACCGATCACTGAAACAACACAAAAAACGTTGTCTGGTAAAAAAGTAGCGATTATTCCAATCTTGCGCGCAGGTATTGGAATGGTTGACGGTATCTTGGAATTGATTCCAGCTGCTAAAGTGGGACATATCGGTCTTTATCGAGATGAAGAAACATTGGAACCACATGAATATTTCGTCAAACTTCCAGAAGACATTGATGCACGTCAGTTGTTTGTAGTAGATCCAATGTTGGCAACAGGCGGATCAGCAATCATGGCAATCGATGCATTGAAAGAACGTGGCGCGTCGAACATTAAATTTGTTTGTTTGGTAGCAGCACCTGAGGGAGTAAAAGCTTTGCAAGAAGCGCATCCTGATATTGACATCTATACAGCTTCTCTAGATGAAAAATTGAATGAACATGGTTATATCGTTCCTGGACTAGGGGATGCGGGTGACCGTTTGTTTGGTACAAAATAAGTAAATACGAAAAAGGGTGTGACACAACTTTTGTCACATCCTTTTTTGGTCATTTTTAACGTTTGATGCAGAACAGCTTTTTCACAGCTTTCGTTTGCATATAAAAAAACCATCCCAAAAATGCAGAGATGGTCAAATTCAAATCTTTTTTAGTTCTTTGTAGTTAACGATTACTACACCCTTACTTTGCGTCATCAAGTTCGCATTTTCTGCAGTTTCATCAATCTCAACAACAGCGGAATTTTTCAATTGCTTTGAAATCGTTCCAGTTTGCGACTTGCCGTGAATTGTGAACATTACGTGAGTATTGATCTTGAATTTTTCACCAATTTCCGATGGTACGATAGTTGTATCAAATTTTCCAAAAGTTGCCATTTTCATAAAACCTGCCTTTCACATCAATTATACCACGTTTTATGAAAAATATCATGAAATTAAACTAATTTTCCATCGGACTCTTTACAATCAGCCAAATAGAGTATATAATTTCTTTTGGATAAGGCCAGCTTAGCTCAGTTGGTAGAGCAACGCACTCGTAACGCGTAGGTCGTAGGTTCGATCCCTATAGCTGGCATTAAAAGAGAAGACAGATATATCAAGGATTTTTAATCCATTGATACATCTGTCTTTTTGTTTAAAGGAAATAAAGTATGCTTTCTTAGCAATAGAGCATGTATTATTTCTATAAAAATTTAGGAGAATAAAACGACTAGCAATATAGCTGTGAAATCAAATATCACATGAACTGCCCAACTTGTAATGATCGAGTTGCTTTTAATGGCAGCTTGGTTGAATAACAATCTTGCCACCCCTTGTATCAAAAGGATGTGTGCTACAGTGTGTAAAATATTTCCATTATCATAAGTACTGTAATGGATAAATCCAAAGATGATTGCTGACAAGAAACTAGCGACAGGAATGCTGAACTTACTAGAAAAAATAGCGAGAAAATACACTGAGAACAATTCTTCTCCAAGTATCATGATAGGCAAAATAATAAATAATAACGGGCTGAAAGCCTCATTTATTGGATTGCCTGTTAAACCCCATTTCAAAATTTGTTGCAAAAATACCGAGACTGCGGCACTGATTACTACATTGATAAAAAAATATTTGGCTATATTTTTGACAGGAGCGACAGGTTTCGAGAACATTTTTTTCGTATCTTTTTTACCAAAAACAAGTGTAAATGCTATAAATCCAGTGATAGTTAAAGAAAAAATGCTAATAATGGATGGCGCAAATAGCAACCCTAACAAACCGAGTACAACGACAATAGTGCCCAATATCCCTTTTTTAAGTTCTATTTTTTTTCCTAAAATGTTATTCATGATAATAACTCCTACTATTCAGTTTTTGAAGATAGAGTCAGTATACATGAAGAGTTAAAATAGGCAATGTTTTTTTATGGATATTTGTATTGCTAAAAATTTATCTTATATATTCATTTTGATTATACTACTTTTATTTGTAAAAATTTTCTAGCAAAACCAAGTGCTTGCAACTGATTAAGCGTACAATTTTTTAGATGTTCCGAGCGTACTTCAATCATTTCAAAGGAGTTGCTACTTAAATCGATATTTTTTAAATCAGTATCAAAAAAGCTAGCATTTTCTAAATCATTAGTAGAAAACATTATTTTAGTGAGGGAACAGTCTACAAAATCTGCGCTTGATAAGACAGAGTGCTCAAAGGTACTTTCTTTTATGTTTGAACCAGATAAATTTACATAGTCCATTTTACAATTCTCGAATAACGTGTTCCCAATATAACTTTCCATCAATTTAGTACCTGTTAATTTACAATTGACAAATTTCACGCGATGCAACATGCTTTTTGTCAATATACAGCCTGAAAAATCACAGTTTTCGAATATACAGTCGGTAATCTCCATTCTTTGAAAATCATTGGAAGCAAAAAATGCATACTTGAAAATAGATTTGTAAATAATTGGATGGCAGATTATTTGGTTTTCGATGACCTCTTTTTGTGAAAGGATATTATACAGTTCAAAATCTTCGTTTTCATAGATATGAAAAAAGGATCCTTTATTCAAGCTTGCTTCATTAACTTTAGGAAAAATCATATTTAATTACCTCCATTTTCATAAAGTCATATTAACAAAAGCTAAACCAACTTACATTAGCAGAAAATGAGATAGGTTTTCGCCTTTTTCGATAACGATAGTGTCGCTATCTCTTGAAACGTTCTTAGAATTGCCCTGAGAGACACAAATTAGGCGTAATTCTAATAAAAATCTTAGAATAAAAATTTTTACTGATTTAATTTAGAATGTTTTTAAAATAAAAATCGTTGCCATAACAGTGTATTGAAAGGTTTTAACAATCCAGTAATGATTTAAAAAAATCTAGATGTAGCGTATACTTTGTTTATAGAATGTAGTGGGAAGAAATATATTTTTGGGAGGAAATCGTGATGTCTAAAAGTGAAGAAATAGAAAACATGGTACTAAAATTATATGATCTCGTTTTAAATCCAGAGATCAAAGAAAAGGAACGTATACTTTTGATAGACGCAAAGACAGGCTTAGAAAAAGGTCAGTATTATCCTAAAGTCATAAATAATTTGGAACGTAGTTTACGTCCGTTAGCAATCAGGGGAGAATTGTCTAAACCAGTATCACCGTTTTATATGGAGATATCAACAATAGGAAAATTTGAAAAAGAATTAGGTCGAGGAATGGCTTCGGCACCGATTACTTTTGGGCATTTATAAAAACGAGTTATTCATCTCAATGAATTAAAAAGTATAGTCAATCTCATAATGCAGGCTAGGTTCATTTATTTGAACAGAGTCTGTATTTTTTTATTCTAAATAAAGAAACAGATGTTTCTTTATATTGTATTTTATCCTTTAATTAACACAAAAACAGCTAGTATAAACTAATAATGTTAATTAAAAGTGTATTTTATGAAACTATCGTTATTTATTAATGTTGCATTTTTGTAAGTTAAAAATTGGAAATATAGATTGAAAAAATGAAAGCAATAAGTAAAATAAAATGAATATATGCGAAAAAATAATTTACATTAGGAAAAACCTTGTAAAAACAGTTTTTTGGCATATTTATTTTTTATAAATATTTGTAAAATAACTATCAATTTTTTAGTTAAAAGATTGGAAATGAGTGGGGGAGGAATTGAAGAAAGGATTTTTGAGAGATGATATAGTAGGTTTTATTTTTAGTTAAAATAGGGGAGATAGAAAAAATGAAAAAGTGTAGAAATATTATTTTATCAATGTTATTTATTATTACTATTATTTGTCAAATTAAGCGAGACAAAACTTTCCATTTACGTAACTCAAAAAAACTTCTAATGGTGTTTGGTAATT